>ULXF01024644.1_pt1 | contig 11672 bp, 10 predicted proteins | sample 1961041 | NCBI WGS metagenome assembly ULXF01 (sample SAMEA4835832, study PRJEB28245) | human gut metagenome | biome: gut microbiome; material: fecal sample | place: Denmark | collected 2008
CCTTGTATCCATACTTCCGGTTTTTTCCTCTGTGGCAGCTTCTTTCATAGCCTTCAGAAAAAGCTCCTGATCCGGTGGACAGAGTGTCAGAACTTCTTCATCCACCGGAAAATATTGTTCGGAATAATCGTATTGTCCCCTCAGTTCCATCAGCCGGTACGAGCGCAGCATCGTCCAGTTTTCCACATCCAGATCAAACGGATATTCCAAAGACAGCTGTTCCATCAGCTCATATTTCTGGTTCAACAGTTTCTGATGTTCTTCCCGTCTTTTTTCCTCATCAATATCCCATAAAAATAAAACCACATATGGTTTTACATCGTAATGTGCCAGAACACTGCACCGCATCTCCACCCACCGGGTTTTCCCATCGGGGCGTACGATACGAAGCTGCATTTTTCCGTTGTCATGTGTCCGGACAACATTTTCCAATACACTGACCAGATTTGCATAATCTTCGTCATATACCATTTTTTGTGGTCTGGTTTCCCGCAGTTCCTTTTCCGTGTATCCAAGTACATCCGTAAACTCTGCGTTTGCCTCTTCCACTCTCCAGTCTGCCCCACAACTGACAATTGCAACTGCGACAGGCAGATCCAACTGTATAAATTCCCTATAATCCATAGCTTTGCCCCAATTTCGTTCAATTCTTTCTCCATTATATCATTATTTCTATACATTTCCAACAAGAAAGCGTTTTTCTTCTTGAAATATATCCCATGTCATGTTTATAATAGAATTTGTGATTTTATCATAGACATTTTAAGTAAAGCAATGAGGTTTTCGTATGATTAGTGCAAATAACATTACTTTAAGATTAGGCAAAAAAGCCCTTTTCGAAGATGTAAACGTAAAGTTTACCGAGGGGAACTGTTACGGTTTGATCGGTGCAAACGGTGCCGGCAAATCTACCTTTTTAAAAATTTTATCCGGGCAGTTAGAGCCAACCAGCGGTGACATTGTCATCACACCGGGACAGCGTCTGTCTTTCCTGCAGCAGGACCACTTCAAGTATGATGAGTATACCGTACTCGACACGGTTATCATGGGAAATAAACGTCTGTATGACATCATGAAAGAAAAAGATGCCATCTACATGAAAGAAGATTTTTCCGATGAGGATGGTATCCGCGCCAGTGAACTTGAAGCAGAATTTGCAGACATGGACGGCTGGAATGCCGAATCCGATGCTGCCACCCTGTTAAACGGTCTTGGAATTCCGACCGAGGATCACTACACACAGATGGCAGACCTGCCGGGTGCCGCAAAAGTCAAAGTACTTCTTGCGCAGGCACTGTTTGGCAACCCGGACATTCTTCTTCTCGATGAGCCGACCAACCACCTGGATCTTGATGCCATCGCATGGTTAGAAGAATTTCTGATCAACTTTGAAAACACGGTTATCGTGGTTTCCCATGACCGTTATTTCTTAAACAAAGTCTGCACCAACATTGCAGACATGGATTACGGCAAAATCCAGCTGTATGCCGGAAACTACGATTTCTGGTATGAATCCAGCCAGCTTCTTGTCCGTCAGATGAAAGAAGCCAACAAGAAAAAGGAAGAAAAAATCAAAGAGCTGCAGGAGTTTATCTCCCGTTTCTCTGCAAATGCTTCCAAATCCAAGCAGGCAACTTCCCGTAAGCGTGCCCTGGAAAAAATCCAGCTAGATGACATCCGTCCTTCCAGCCGTAAATATCCGTACATTGATTTCCGTCCAAACCGTGAAATCGGAAATGAAGTTCTGACCGTAGACGGAATCAGTAAAACCATTGACGGTGTAAAAGTTCTTGACAACATTTCCTTTATTGTCGGACACGATGACAAAATCGCCTTTGTCGGTGGAAATGAGCTTGCAAAGACAACATTGTTTAAAATTCTCGCCGGGGAAATGGAACCGGATGAAGGATCTTACAAATGGGGAGTTACAACAAGCCAGTCTTATTTCCCGAAGGATAATACCGCCATCTTTGATTCCGATGAGCTGATCGTTGACTGGCTGACCCAATACTCCGAGATCAAAGACGCAACTTATGTCCGCGGTTTCCTCGGCCGTATGCTTTTTGCCGGTGAAGATGGTGTAAAAAAGATGCGTGTCCTCTCCGGTGGAGAAAAAGTCCGTGTCCTTCTCTCCCGCATGATGATCATGGGAAGCAACGTTTTGATCTTTGATGAGCCGACAGACCACCTGGATATGGAATCCATCACCGCATTGAATAATGGTATGATCAAATTCCCTGGTGTCATCCTGTTTGCCTGCCGTGACCATCAGGTCGTACAGACAACTGCGAACCGCATCATCGAGTTTCTTCCGGATGGAAGCATGGTAGACAAGGTTTCTACTTATGACGAATATCTCGAAAGTGATGTTATGGCAAGAAAACGTCAGGTATACAATACAACTGCAGATGAGGAGGCAGATGATTAATCTGTTACCCTCTGTCTGTTTGGTAAAAACAGGAAACCCTCTCTGCTGGTCTGTCCAGCAAAGAGGGTTTCCTGCATTTCGAAAACTCATTTTCAACTATTTAAAACATATCTGTAAAAATATTTCCGCTGTTATAATTGTAATTATACGTGCCATTCTTCGTATATGTATTGGATTTTGCGGCTTCTGACTTTGCATAGGACTCTGTCATGGCTGCCTTTGTTGCCACACTGTATGCGTAGGAACCGGTTCCATTGAACAGGTTCTTTATTTTCTCTGTGTCCGCACTCTTAAACGTTGTCTCATCCACCGACAGCCTGCCGGTCTTTTCATCGACCGTAATTCCTATTTCCTTTAAGGGTTTCTCATTGTAAGAAGTCTCATTTTTCATAGAACTTACCGACCGGGAAATGCGGTTCGTCGATGACTTGCCGGCTGTATCCAGCATGGAGTTGTAATCATCCGCAAAACGCTTTACTGCTTTGTAGATCTTGTCCGTATCGTAGCTGCCCCCGGAATCCTTTGTAAACGCCTTGTTGTTACTGCGGGTATACAATGCCTTGGCAGAGTCTGTCAGTTCCTTGGCATCGGACTCAATCGCAGCCAGCGTCTTGGTACTGTCTTTTGACGTTGATGTGGTCGTGGCCAGATCCTCGATCGTATTTTTGGTGCTGTCATCCGACTTCGAGGTGCCCTTCGTGGAATCCATTGAAAAATAAGAGCGCATTAATTTGCCATAAGAACCACTGCGAATACTTGCATACTCACTTAAATTGATTCCAAACAGGCCACTTCCTGTGCTTTTCGAAGAACCCAGACTGGAAAATAAAGTACTTACTGACGATGAATCATACATCGAAATTCCTCTCATAGTATCACCTCTTTCACACAATTCTTTCTTTTATCCTATCGCTTTTTCACTGTTTTTACAATACTTTTGTGGTATTTTTCCGTATTTTTGTTATAATTACGAAAAGATAACAATTTCTTTTCGTTTTGTTCATATTTTATTCACAATCAGATGCTATTATAAGAACATAAAAGAAAGCAAAGTTACTAACTTGTTATTTTTTCATAATTCGCCCCATTGTCCATTGGACAATGGGGCACTCCTCTTTTTATCAAGAAATTTCTTAAATGTCTTCTATCTGCCAGTCAATCGGCTCGATTCCATGTTCTTTTAGAAACTGATTTGCCTGACTGAAATGTCTGCATCCAAAGAACCCGCGATACGCGGAAAGCGGACTTGGATGCGGTGCCTTTAAGATCAGGTGCTTTGGATTTGTAAGCATCGGTATTTTGCTCTGCGCCGGACGTCCCCACAACATATACACAATCGGACGATCCTGCGCATTCACTGCCTGAATGATCGCATCCGTAAACTGCTCCCATCCTCTTCCCTGATGGGAATTTGCCTGATGCGCCCGCACCGTAAGCACGGTATTCAAAAGCAGTACACCCTGATCTGCCCATTTTTTCAGATAGCCGTTGTTTGGAATTTTACACCCCAGATCATCCTGCAGTTCTTTATAAATATTCTGCAGAGATGGCGGAATTTCTTTCTGATCCGGAAGGACAGAAAACGAAAGACCATGTGCCTGATGTTCATTGTGATACGGGTCCTGTCCCAGAATCAGTACTTTTACCTCACTAAGCGGTGTAAAATGCAGTGCATTAAAAATATCCTCTGCCGGCGGATACACAACCGTGCGGCTATACTCTTCTTTCACAAACTGATACAGCTGCCGGTAATATGGTTTGGCGAATTCCTCACGGACTGCCGGAAGCCAGTCGTTTGTTATCATTGCCATAATTTCATTCACTCCTATCTACGCACGGAGACACCGCGGTCTGCCAGATAGTTTTTCAGATCCATGATCTCCAGCTCCTTATAATGAAACAGGGACGCTGCCAGTGCTGCATCTGCATGTCCCTCTGTCAGGGCCTCATAAAAATGTTCTTTTGTGCCCGCACCACCGGATGCAATCACTGGAATGGAAACATTGTCTGCAATCTGTCTGGTCAGTTCAATATCATACCCTGCCTTTGTTCCATCGCAGTCCATGCTGGTCAGAAGAATTTCTCCCGCACCAAGTCTGTTAGCTTTCATTGCCCATTCTACAGCGTCAAGCCCGGTATCAATACGACCGCCGTTTTTGTAAACATTCCAGCCACTTCCATCCTCTCTTCGTCTGGCATCAATGGCGACTACCACACACTGGCTGCCAAACTTGTCCGCTGCATTTCCAATCAGCTCCGGTGTATTGATTGCGGAAGAATTAATGGAAATCTTGTCGGCACCTTCCCGAAGCAGTACCTTAAAATCCTCCACCGTACGGATACCACCGCCTACCGTAAACGGGATAAACACCTTCTCTGCAACCTTACGCACCATGTCTACCACCGTTGCACGGTGATCGGAAGATGCGGTAATATCCAGAAAGACTACTTCATCTGCGCCCGCCTTGTCGTAAGCTGCTGCGACCTCTACCGGATCTCCGGCATCTCTTAAATTCACAAAGTTAATGCCTTTTACCACACGTCCGTCATTCACATCCAGACAAGGAATAATTCTCTTCGTAAACACTATGCATTTCCTCCCTGCAGCTTTGCAAAATTTTTCAAAATCGAAAGTCCAACCGTACCGCTCTTTTCCGGATGGAACTGACATGCAAATGTATTTCCGGATTCTACCGATGCATGAATTGTCGTACTGTACTGTGTGGTTGCTTTCACTATCTGTTCATCCGCTGCTTTCAGATAATAGGAATGTACAAAATATACATACGGATTTTCCTCCAGCCCAGCAAAAAGTCTTCCGTCATTCTGTAAATGCAGAGAATTCCACCCGATGTGCGGAATCTTAAGTCCCGACTGATCCGGAATCCGCAGAATCTGTCCGTCCAGCACATGGAGTCCCTCTACACCCTGACTCTCATCGCTTCCCTCAAAGAGAAGCTGCAGTCCCAGACAGATGCCAAGAAATGGCTTATTTTCCGCTGTCACCTGATGAATCACCTTGTCCAGCTCGTATTTTTTCAATTGTTCCATCGCATCGCCAAATGCACCGACTCCCGGAAGAATCACTTTGTCTGCGGTCTCAATCTCGTGAAAATTACGTGTGATCACACAGTCTTCTCCGAGAAAATGCAATGCTTTTTCCACGCTTTTTAAATTTCCAGCGTTGTAGTCTATTATTGCAATCATATAGGTCTTACTCCTAAATTAACAGTCTCCTGCCTTACTTTCTGCTATTTTTTTATCCCAGCCCAAGTTCTTTCAGCTTCTGATGCAATTTTACCGTATAATCATCCCGCTTTCTGGTCTGGTAGATATCCAGTGCCTCATCCCCTGTCATATCATAATCTTTCAGCAGTGCTTTGATAATCTTTCCTCCGATCTTCTCAAGCTGATCTTCACAGCCATACTCTTTGGCATTTTTCTGGTTCAGGTCATAACGCCCATATGCACATACCAGTGCATCAAGTGCATCAATTTTTGAACCATAATTATCAAATACGAGATATGCCTGATACTTTTCCGAGACAGCAGCAAGAGTTGCCAGCTGATGATAAAGCTTTTCATCGCGCTCCTTGATCGAAAGCCCCTGCAGCTTACGGTATGCCTCCACATAAGAACCCTGCTCATATTTTTCCTTTGCCTGACTTAAGTTTGCCTGATACCCCAAAAGATTTGTCACAATCATGACAAATGCAAACAATGACACTGCCATAAGAACAATCGCAATCACCGGTCCCTTTGGCAGCGGCGGTGTGTTATCCACTTCCTTAGGTTTTTTCTCCTTTTTCGGTTTCGGCGGTTTTGGCTGTTTGGGCTTCTTTTCTTTCTTCGGTTTTTTCTCTTTTTTCGGTTTTTCCTTTTTCTTTTCCGGTTCCCTTCCGGCATCACCGCCTGTACCTTCAAGTTCCTTTAAGATCTGCTGGTTTTCCTCCGAAAGTTCACTGACATCCGCTCCCTGTGTATTTCCGATGTCAACCGCCTGCTTTTCTTCCTCATCATCCTCTCCGAAAATAATCCGGGAAAGTTTCTGCCAGAAGCCGCCTTCTTTCTCTTTTTTCTCTTTCTTATTCTTTTTCTTTTTTTTATTTTTCCCATTGGAAGCGGTTTCTTCTGCCTGTGCCGGTATGTCTTCCTGCTCTGTAAGTTCTGGAATCTTATCTGCCACTTCTTCCTGCGGATTCATTTCCGATCTTGCAAAATCACCGATGAAATCAGTTTCTTCCAAAGGTTTTCCATCTTGATCAGAAGAAAGCATATCCCCCAGATCCGATAAATCCTGATCTCCGGAAAGCATATCCATAAGATCCGAATCCGAAAGCCCTGACAGATCCAGTTCTCCATCCTCTTCTTTTGGCAGATTGCTGTCAAACGTTCCGACTGCATCATCAAGTGTATTCACCTCGAAATCATCCTCATCGGGTGGTATTGCAGTTTCCAACGGACTTTTCCCCTGAAAACCGGTTTCTTCTTCCTTTGCTGCATCCCCTGTCGAAAAATCATCCTGTGGAATATTATCGAGCAGATCATCCAGGGAAGCGTCAATCTGTGTGGCTTTTTCTTCCTGTTTTTTTTGATTCAGGCTCTCGGTATACTCCGGAATATCTTCCTTGAGCAGTTCTTCCTCAAACTCCCTCAAAAAATCTTCTTCATTTTTCGCTTTTGCCTTTTCCTTCGTTTCTTCTTCTCCAAACAATTGCTTTTCAAAATCATCTCTCAGAACCTGTTTTGCTGCCAGCTGTTCCTTCGGATGTTCCGTTTCTTCTCCATGCATGGAATTTAATAATTGATCCAGATAATTTTCCGATGAGTGGTCTCCCATGTGTTTTTCTCCATTCCATCTGTTTATTCCATAAACCTGCAAAGGGATGTGATGAAGCCATCACACCCCTTACTGTTTTGCCGGAATTTATTTGTTTCTCTTTGCAAGTAATTCATCAATGGCATCTACAAGACTTCCGATTTCAGGTTTGGTCAGCTGTGCATCTGCACCAAGCGACTCCCCTTTTCTTCTCATTTCCTCATTTACAAGAGAGGAGAAAATGATAACCGGAAGATGTTTCAGTTTGTCATCTGATTTGATCAGCTTCGTAAGACGATGTCCGTCCATCTGGGGCATTTCAATATCGGTAATGACACAATGAACGTTCTCGTCCAATGTCCCCGCCTTTTCAAATTCCTGAATCTTGTCCCATGCTTCCTGTCCATTACATGTAACAATCAGTTTTTCGTATCCTGCTTTTTTCAGGCAGTCCGTAATCAGACTGCTCAGCAACGGAGAATCCTCTGCAATCAGAATTGGATCCTCACTCCGGCTTCTCTCCCCGATCTGTTCAATATCATTGACCCTGAGACCGGTTTCCGGACTGATGGATGATACAATTGCCTCAAAGTCAAGAATAACAACCAGTTTTCCGTCCATCTTGATCACACCAGTTGCAACGCTTCCGTCTTCTCCATTAATCGTAGAATCCGGTTTGATGATCTCATTCCATGATACACGGTGAATTCCTACCACCTGATCCACATGAAATGCCACATCAAGTTTATTAAAATTCGTGATAATAAACAGACCTTCCTGTCCATCATCCTCCATGCCAAGACACTTTTTCAGATTGATGACCGTAATCATCACCTCGCGCGGCATAAAAATGCCTTCTACGCTCGGATGTGTATTCGGTACAGGAGTAACCTTCTGGTATGACAAAATCTCCCTGATCTTTGCCACGTTGATTCCGTAATGATTATCTCCTAATGTAAACTCTAAAATTTCTAATTCGTTCGTCCCTGACTCTAACAGAATATTTGTATCCATATACGTCCTCCCGCACTTTTCTGTATTGGTAATCCCTTATGTTTATTATATCATATTTTGTAAAATTTGGGGGCATTTATTTGTATTTCAGAGAATAAATTGTATCTTTTATTTCTGCATACAGTGTCTCACCCGAAATTTTATCAGCCTGGTCTTTCGGAATCTGAAACAGTAAAACCGCTGTTTTCTTCTTTCCGCCCCTGATGGTTTCCCCATAAGAGGAAAGACTTCTGGTTCCGAGCGAAGCAGTCTCCTTTATCCTGTTTTTTCCGTCAAAACATGCATAAAATGTAATACCGAGTTTTTCTGTATCCAGCCTGACCTTTTTCTTCCCCTTATTTTTAATTTCAAACTTCATCACAACAAGTTTGTTTCCATCCTCAGGAGTTACTGCAAAATAGTCTCCCTCCTGATAGATATTCTGAACCCTGTATCCTTTGTAAGAAACGGTCAGACCCGATGCATGTCCGATCGCCTCGGCGATCGGCATCGTCTCCATCTCCTGTGTCTGGGTTTCTCCCGTGGCATCTGACGCCATGTTGTTGTCCGTACTCTGGGTATTCTGGCTCTCCGGCATCTGGCTATCCTGTTTTTGTGTCTCCTGTGTCTCTTCGGATGAAGCGGCTGTCATTCCGTCTTTCTGCTCAATATTATACTTTGCAAGAATATGCGCCGAATACTGCACGACCAGATTTTCTTCGTCCTCTGACAAATCATACATCTGGGTTCCACAGCCTCCCAACAGGAGTATTGCTGCCACTGCCATCACAGGCAGACTTATTTTCTTTTTCATACTCTTTTACCCTCTTGTCACTTTTGTCCTATAATCTATGTTTTATGGTATCATATTCTGAAAAATAAGACAATCTTTTCTTTGCATTAATTATTGGTCTCCAATTCCATCCAAAACTCCACACCGTCCGGGTGATTGACTGCACCGCATTTCTGATGAAAAGAATCCATAATTGCCTTGACAATGGACAATCCGATTCCGCTTCCACCATATTCACGTGTTCTTGCTTTGTCTACTTTATAGAATTTCACCCAGATCTTGTCAAGATCCTCTTCGGGAATCGGGTCACCGGTATTAAACACACTCATGCGTACCAGATGGTCATGTTTTTGAAAACGAATGGTAATCTTTTTTTCTCCTGCCGCATGGTTCATGGCATTGGTCAGGAAATTCGTAATCACCTCTTCCACCTTAAACTCATCCCCCCAGACATATACCGGACCTTCCCTGTAAAATTCGATATTCACCTGTTTTTGTGCCGCCATGATGGATGCAGACTGGATCACGCCGTCAATCAGCTCCGTGATATCAAACCGTGTCATTTCCACGGTATCATTGCCAAACTCCAGCTGATTGAGTGTCAGCAGCTGCTTTACCATATGATTCATCTTTTCCGATTCATCCATAATCACATCACAGTAAAAATCACGGCTCTCCGCATCATCATTGATGCATTCTTTTAATCCTTCCGCATATCCCTGTATGAGTGCCAACGGTGTTTTCAGCTCGTGTGAAACATTCGAAAGAAATTCTTTTCTCATTTCATCGATCTGTTCTTTTTTCTCGATATCCTGCTGCAGGCTGACGTTTGCTGTCTTTAGTTCCGAAATCGTCTCTTCCAGTGTCTCCGACAATTCATTCATGGAATTTCCAAGTTCATCAATCTCCCGGCTCACATGACGTACCGGTATATACTTTGCATCAAAATCCAGCTGTGTCATCCTTCTTGCAATATCGGATAAGGCATAGATCGGATGGGAAATTCCTTTCGAGAGAACGATGATCAGAATCACACTTAAGATGATGGCTCCCGTGCTCACCATTACAAAAAACTGGTTTGTTATGCTCGCACTTTCCCGAATGCTTTCCACAGCCGCACGCATGTAAAGATTGTTTCCATTTTTTAAAGTTCCCAGAAGAACCAGATACTCCGACTGCAGCCGTTCATCGGTCTGCCGAAGCAGCGTATAATCCTTTCCGGATGAAAGCACCTGCACACGGCTGCGGTCACTTCCATACAGCCAGTCCTCCATCTGCATCTGAAAACGCTGTGCACTGCTGTAGGAACTCCATATCAGGTTTCTGTCCTGATCTGCAATAAGCATATTGATATTTCCGTTTGCACAGATTCTCTCGAACTGCACATACGCATCATCACTGGAATCCCCCTGCTTTTCACAAATCAGCCTTACCTGGTCAAAACTGCTCTTTAACTCTTTTTCCTTATGAAAAATATAATATTTTTCCAAAAAGGTGGTATTAAAAAACCAGCACATCGCAACCGTTCCCGCAACAATGACAACCATCGTCAAAATCAGCTGCCACGTCAGGGAAGTCTTTTGTTTCTTTTCCATTTAGGACACCTCAAACTTGTAACCCATTCCCCATACGGTTTTTATATAACTTCCACATGCCCCGAGTTTATTTCTCAGTTTTTTTACATGTGTATCAATCGTCCGTGCATCCCCAAAATAGTCATAATTCCACACACTGTTTAAAATGCGTTCCCTCGAGAGGGCAATCCCCTGATTATTCATAAAATATTCCAGCAGTTCAAACTCCTTGAAACTGAGTTCCACCGGATTTCCCGAAATTTTCACCTCGTGCGCCGTCTTATCCAGAATAATCTCTCCTGCCGTCTTAAGATCGGCCGCATCGCCGATCTTATTCGTCCGGCGCAGAATCGCTTCGACACGTGCCACAAGAATTTTCGGTGAAAACGGTTTGGTTATATATTCATCAACTCCAAGGTCAAATCCCATAAGTTCATCACTCTCATCACTTTTGGCCGTGAGCATGATGATCGGAACTTTGGATGTCTGACGGATTTCTCTGCAGACTTCCCAGCCGTTCATCTTTGGCATCATCACATCCAGAATCAGCAAAGCGATCGCTTTGTCTTTATAAAAAATATCCAGTGCTTCCTCTCCATCTGCTGCTTCTAAGACTTCATAGTTCTGCCGGGTCAAAAAATCCCGTACCAGCTTCCGCATCCGGCTCTCATCATCTACCACAAGGATCTTCACTTTGTCCATCTCTATTCTGCCTCCTGTTCCGTCAGTCTCAATTCCCTCTCCTCAAGCTGGCTTTCCCGTTCATCCAGCTGTTTTTCCCAGATTTCGTATTTATCAATCACCTTATTTTCATAGTTTAAAATCGTCACATTATCTTCGCTGAGCCACGTAATCACAAGCATCCCAATGATGCCAAGTGCAAAAACAACTGCGAAAAATGTACTGATGTGAAACAGTTTCTGATAATCCCGGTTCTTCTTCCGGCGGTTTTTACTGACCACATGCTCTTTGTTTTTCTGTCTTTTTTTCTTCTGCTTTATTTCCTCTTTGCTTCTTTTTTCTTTTGAAACCATTCCTTCTGGTTCATACACCGTGATCGGAAGA
>ULXF01042061.1_pt1 | contig 11588 bp, 15 predicted proteins | sample 1961041 | NCBI WGS metagenome assembly ULXF01 (sample SAMEA4835832, study PRJEB28245) | human gut metagenome | biome: gut microbiome; material: fecal sample | place: Denmark | collected 2008
TGACGGAAGAGAAGACGGAAGAAACCATGGAGGAAACGACGGAAGAAGCAATGGATAAGCTCTATATCCCCGTCATGGCAAAAGGCTTCCAGCATCAGTTCTGGCAGGCGGTCAAGGCCGGCGCCGACGCTGCTGCCGCCGAGTACGGTGTAGAAATCTACTTCGACGGTCCCGCTTCCGAAACCGAGATTGACGCTCAGGTCAACATGGTTAAGAATGAAATGGCGAAGAACCCCAAGGCTATGGCGCTTGCGGCCCTCTCCACCGAGGCCGTCACCGAGATACTTGAGGAGTGCGCTGCGAAGGACATCCCCGTTATAGGCTTTGACTCCGGCGTACCCGATGACAAGACCGGCGCCGTAAAGGCCACCGCCAGCACCAACAACGAGAACGCTGCCGCTATCGCCGCTGAGAAGTTCGGCGAGAACGAGGTTATCGTAGAGGCCATGAAGAACGCCGACTCCAAGAAGCCCGTGATCATAGGCTGCCTGTCCCAGGATGCGGTATCCGCTTCCATAACCGGCCGCACCACCGGCTTCGTAAACAAGATGGCTGAGATCGCTGAAATGTATCAGCCCGGCAAGGTCTCCATAGAGGGCCATGCAAAGTGGGAGAAGAAGGTCGCCGATCCCGCTATCATCATCGAGGTTGCGGTATCTGCCACTACCGAGGCCACCGCGGTTCAGACTGCCGCAAACTCCCTGCTGGGCAAGAAGCCCGTCGCTATCTTCTGCTCCAACGAGGGCGCCGTTACCGGCTTCCTGTCCGCTGTATCCGACGGTGAGGATCTCGCCGAGGGCGGCAAGTACGGCGATATAATCGTTGCCGGCTTCGATGCGGGCGCTGCTCAGAAGAACGCGGTCCGCAACGGCTGGTTCTACGGCTCCGTCACCCAGGATCCCTACCAGATCGGCTATAAGGCCGTTGAAATGGCTGTCATGGCTGCCAAGGGCGAGAGCGTATCCGACGTGGATACCGGCGCTCAGTGGTACAATGCCGAGAACATCGACGACGAGATGATCTCCCTGCTGGTTTACGATTAAACCAACCAATAAAACCTGAACTTAAAGGAGCGGCTTCGGCCGCTCCTTTTGCTGTGGACATTATATGTATCTTGGAGTAAAATGGCGTTGAGATTTAAAAATCATTAAAGCAGGCCGAGAGAAAAGCAAAATGGAAGAAGCAAAGCGATACAAGACCGAAGCGGCGCAAAGGGACGCCTTTGTGAAGATATGCCATGATATGAGGACGCCGTTGAGCTCCGTAATGCACCTTGCGCAAATACTGGAAATAGAAGCGGACAGGCCGGACAGGGTGCGGGAGCGTGCGGCAGAAATAGCAGTATCGGCTGAGTACCTGCTGGGGCTGGCAGACGATATCGTGGATATTTATAAGCTCGGAGGCGGGCGCATCGACATTAAAAAGGAACCTTTTTCGCCGTATGAGCTGGCGGAGGATATTCAAAAAATGCTGTGCCCGCAAATAAAGGATGCGGGACACGAGCTGGCCGTGTGCATCGCAGAGGCGGCGCCGGATATGCTTCTGGGGGATAAACGGCGGTTGGAGCGGATACTGCTTAATCTGATCGCCAATTCGGTGCAGCATACGGCTGCCGGCGGTAAGACTGTGCTTTGCATTTCGTGCGCCCAAGGCGATCGCGTCGAAAAGCTGCCGCTGGTATTCACCGTGAGCGACAACGGCGAGGGAATGGAGCAGAGCATTTTAGATGCGGCGCTTGCCGAAGGGGAGACGCCCGCCGCCGGTCTGGGTATAGCCATAGCAAAGGGGCTTACGGAGCTTATGGGCGGCAGTATTGCGGCAAAAAGCGGCAGGGAAAAGGGGACTGTGTTTCGCGTAGAGCTGGCATTCGATAGGATGGAGGAAAAAGAGAAAACCGAAGCGGAGTCGGAAGCCCTTGCGGGGAAGCGGCTGCTGCTGGCGGAGGACGACTGGCTCTGCGGGGAAATACTGTGTGAGCTGCTGGAGGATGAAACGGGAAGACCGGTGAGCATAACGGCAAACGGGCGGGCTGCGCTGGAAATGTTCGAGAGTGTTAACGGCGAATACGACGCCATAATAATGGACGTGCAGATGCCTGTAATGAACGGATACGAAGCGGCGCGTGCCATTCGCAGGTCAGGGTGCGGGAACGCAAAAACGGTGCCGATAATAGCTCTTACGGCGGATGCTTCCGAGGAAAGCGCAAGGGCGGCCGCCGATTCGGGAATGAACGGCTGCCTCGCCAAGCCGGTCAATATTGATCGGCTGCGCAAAGCCGTCGCCGCCGCCTTAAAAAGCCTTTCGGTAGCGTATCGGTAGCACTTATATGAGTATAATCAAATATATTCCTTGTCCTGCATGCCGGAAACAGAGGAAACGATGATGTGGTATTCCTCTTGAAGGCGGGCGAAAAGCTCCGCCGCGGCGTCCGGCGAGCCAAATTTCAAAGCGCGGCTGAGAAGGGCGCACGTATCGCTCAGCCTGCAAAAGCCTAACAGGGCGCTTACCCCGTTTAATGAGTGGAGAGCAAAGATAGCGCCTGCGGTGTCATTTGTTTGCAGGCAGGCGGAAAGAGAACGGAAGCTGTCGTCGGCGGGGAATTTCCTCAAAAAGCGTATAAGGCGCGCTTCGCTTGAAAAGCGGGCGACTGCATCGGCGTAGTCGCCGCCGGTGGCCTCATAGAATGCCTTCACCGCGGAGGGCATAGCGCTAAATCACCTCCTGATCAAGAGAATCGAATTCAGGGGTGCTGAAAAAATCGCTAAGCGTTATATCCAGCCCGTCGCATATCATCTTTATGGTAAGCAGCTTTGGATTTCGGCTTTTTCCATATAGTATGTTCTTTATGCTTGATGGCGGAAGGGCGGATAGCGTAGCCAGCTTGTTTATCGTTATCTTTCGCTCTTCACATAACTGCAATATTCGGTTTCGAGCGACGGACACGGTATCCATCTGATAGTTCCTTTACATTTATTTCCAGTTAAGGATACCGTGAACTGTGTCTAATAGTAGGCTATACATGCTACTTTCGGACTATGCGGAGCCTCGGTGAAAATGATGGCTCATAACAAAAAACGGCTGCTCTGCATCAAGCAACCGCTTTATCATGTCTTGAAATGAGGACAGCGCTCAAACCTCAGACGTCGGCACCTTTCTCTTATGATATCATTGTCGTCATAAAATCCTTGCTAAAAACGCTTCTCCAAGGTGCATTTCACAGCTTCTTCCTCCATACAAAACATCTGGCATCGCAGTTGAGCCGCTATTGTCGCGATAAATACGGATATCGGCGGATATTCGCGCTCCACATTCAACAGGCTGCCGAACCACTTTGCCTTGGATTTTGAATTGCCCCTGTCGAATGTGACCTTTATTGCCGTCCGCATGGATTTCACTATCGCAGAGTTAGGCGCGCCGTATCTGCTCGTCAGCCGCTCGAATATGTGCTTGTTGCCTATATGCCCGCCCGACTGCAGCAGCATCCATACTGCGTCCTTGATGTAATAGAAGCCCTTCAGGTTCGGCGGCATGCCGAGCGCCAGTAAAGCCATTTCGACTGCTACAAGATGTTTCTGCTGTTCCTTATCCATGATCTGTGTCCGCCTTTATATTATTATTTGTTTTTTTGAAAAACAATAAATATCAGGTTTACGACCTTTGCTCCTGTCAAAAACAGAGCGAGGCTAACGTTTCCTCCGCCCAAGGATATTGGAACATATATTCCTCCGGCGGTATCCTGTTCTTTTGCTTTATAAAATCATAGTAATCGCACTCGAACTTTTCCGGAAGTATGTAGCAATAGCCTCTCTTGCTTATGAAAATATCCTCTATGCCGTATTCCAGCAGCGTATGGTTGAGCATCAGCACGGACTTGCGGTACAGCTTTTTTACCCTTTCGTCATACGGCCGCTCCGGCCAGAGCATATCTATGGCCTCGTCCATCATTACCTCTCCGCCCCTTCTGTCAACGCAGAGCGCAAGCAGCTCCTTTGATTTCGCGTTTTTGAAGCATATAGGGCGTCCCGCCGCGAACACGTCAAACCGCCCGAAGGTTCTTACCGCTATGCGCTTCCGCTGCCGCACGGCCAGAAGCCGCGCCCGGTATATCGCGTCCTCGATGTCCTTGCTGCTGTACGGCTTAAATATATAAAAGTCCGCCTTCATGCGTATGGCGTCTATACAGGGCTCCTTATAGGCGGTGACGTATATTATTACGCACTCGGGGTATATGCTCCTTATCCTTTTGCCGAGCTCGATCCCGTTCAGCTTGGGCATCCTCACGTCGAGCAGGGCAAGCTCAATATAGTTGTCCTTGGCAAATTTCCAGGCAGCCTCCGGGTCGGTAAATGTGCCGGCGACATACACGTATGGCGAATCCATACAGATTTCGTTAAGAAATTCAAGCGATATTTTATTATCATCGACTATAAGCGTTTTCATGTCCCGCCTCATTCGTGTATTGTATGATTGATGTGTTTTGTCTGATTATATTCATGCCCGCGCTACTATTGCGCTACTTTTTTTGCTGATACCGAGCTTTTTGCAGATTTTTCGCAAATCATTATATCCTTACCGAGAAGTATAATGCAGAAACGGAGTTAAGACAATACTGACGATATTATTTTAAACACCATGGCGGATAGCCCAAAACAAATTTCTACACTACATGAAACGGTATCTCTCTATGCTTTATAGAGAAAATAACTACCTTCGCGTACAGGAACTATCCATGGATTTGCATCGTTACCGTTCATCACACAATAAAGCAGCCAGCCGGGGACAGCTTTGAAACAATCTCCGGCACAACAGGACTCCTCGGTTGTGCAGACGGAGCACTCCTGATGCAGAAGAAGAAGAAACGGACAGCATTGGAGGCCACGGTCGATGCGGTGGGGCGAGATCAACAGGATCAGATTCTATATCTGAAAAAAGATGCCGACACGCAGATATGGAGCCTTGAACGGACAGAGAACGAGCCGTATCAGGAGCCGCCCGACCCGGTATTGGATACGGTTTCCCAGCTTGTTTCCTCCGAAAGCAGAGAATGGACAGGCAGTCTGACTGAGCTTGCGGGGATGGTCAACACAGGCATGGCAGCAAACGCTCTCACCAAATACCTGAACGTTAAATCCGGCAGGCTACTGGACGAGTACCATGTGAAGTACGAGAACAGAGCAAAACACTCCGGGCGGCAGGTGAAACTCACCTATATGGTAATCGACAATGTAGAGTACGAAGTAATCGAATGAGGACGGCGCGACGGCTGCGACGGTTGCAACGGTTGCAACGGTGAAAATGATACTGTCAGAGCAATCGTCGCTATCGTTGCGACCGTCGCAGAAAGGAAAGAATAGGAAAATGAAAAGCGTTTAAATTCCCTGTGATCTTTTCATCGACCTCGCCATGTACCATCTGCGGGGCGAGGATGATTTCGAAGAAGAAATCCGGCAGGGCTTAGAGCAGAAACTTGACGCCATGCTGAACCGGCAGCTCTATTCCCGGTACAAGACTGCTCCCACCGAAGAGGAACGGGAACAGGCAAGGCAGGAGTATCTTGACCGCCGCGGAGTGCCGCAAAGCTATCGCTGGACTACTCCTCCTTGGGAGCTGTGACAGGAGCGTGCCACGCTCCTGTTGCTGGCAGACAAGGCAAAGTGGAAACGCTCAAACGCGATGTAAGCGTATGGAAACGGAAATACGAAAAGCTGCAAGAGCAGACAAAGGATTTCATGGCGGCACTCAAACGAGCGCCCCGCAAGGTCAAGGAATTCATACAATTCATTCTCCATGCCGAGCCGGAGAAGCCGGAGCAATCCAGAAGCCGTGATATGCCGCGCCGCAAGAAGTGCGACATGGAGCTGTGAGCAACTACGGTGTAGAGCCGTAAAAATACGAAAATAGCCAACAGGAGCGCATCGGACGAACCGGGCGTTGTCCGGCGTGCTCCTGTTTGAAAATCTCCGTTTTCCCCAAGTCATGAGCCGGAGAAAACACCTGAAAAACACCCCTATTGCGTAACAGAGGCGCAGAAAGGAGCTTGCATGAGAACAGGGCTTACCAAGCAGGAAAAAACCACCGATATATGGTTTGACGAGAAAGAGCCGCTGATCTATATTCGCACCCACAACACCGACCTCAAGAACAGGCTGACCGCCTATGCCGCAGCCCACCCCGGCGAGTGCCGTCAGACCGACGCAGACCCAGACAAGGGCTGCATGGAGTTTGAAATCCGCAAGGGACGGTTCTCCTTTCGGCTGACCGCACCGTATTCGGATGAGCGCCGTCAGGCAACAAGCGAGCTTGCCAAGAAAAATGGACTGAAAGGACGTGTATAAACCCACATCAGGCACAGCCTACCGCAGAAGCATTTAAGCTCCTGCGGTAGGCTTTTTCTTGTATAAAGAAAACCACCGGCAGTGCCGGTGGTTCCAAAAAGCTTTAGCTATGCCCAGAAAAAATGTCCGAGCGAAGCGAGGAACAAATCTGGAAAGCAGCTGATACGGTACGATTCAAAAAGGCAGATAATCGAGAGTGACGAAAAGTAAAATGCGGCACACGGCTATTTCAATAGCAGTAGGGCGCATCATGCAGCAGAAAGAAAATTCGATGAGCTTATAGGCTCGGCTGGTAATAGGCCCCAAGGGGGCCTGTGCAAACCACCGGCACGGCCGGTGGTTATGATTTGCGGAGAACATCTCACGCTCTGATGAGATTATCTTGCGAACATCGTCGTTTTGTGCTATAATACAATCAGTTTAAATTTGGAACGGAGAATTACAATGTCAATTTCCTACGATAAGCTCTGGAAGCTGTTGATCGATAAGAAAATGAACCGGACAGATTTGAAGGACGCCTCCGGTATCAGCTTCAATGTGCTTGCCAAGATGGGAAAAAACGAAGCTATATCAATGGAGAGTTTGTATAAGATTTGCGCTGCATTAGATTGCGGCATTGGCGACATAGTGGAGTTTATAAATGATGAAAATGATTGACCATGTTTGTGCGGCTACGGTCGAGTACATTGACCACATGCCAAAGTCCAAAAGGAAGAAATATGGGCAGTTTTTCACAAGCAAAGAAACTGCCGTTTTTATGGCGGGGCTTTTTTCGATTCCCGAAGGTCGCACTTCTCTCAGCATCCTCGATCCGGGTGCTGGCTCAGGAATTCTCTCGGTTGCACTCCTTGAACGATTGGAGTCAAACGCCGAGATTGATTCCATTGAGCTGGTTTGCTATGAAAATGATGCCAACATTGTAGACTTGTTGTATTCAAATTTGGAGTGGGCATGCAGCCATACAACGAAAGATGTTTCTTTCAGAATTGTAACTGATAATTACATTCTCGGTCAAATGCTTGAGTACAATGGTATGCTGGGTGCAAGTCCGGATGCAGATAAGTTCGATATGGTTATTGGCAATCCGCCTTATATGAAAATTGCAAAAGATGCGCCAGAAGCCACCGCAATGCCAGATGTATGTTATGGTGCGCCTAACCTATACTTTTTGTTTGCGGCTATGAGCATGTTCAATCTCAAGACGGACGGAGAAATGGTGTATATCATCCCTCGCTCATGGACATCCGGTGCGTACTTTAAACAATTCCGTAAACGTTTCTTTGAAGAAGGCGCATTAGAACATATCCATCTATTTGTCAGCAGGGATAAAGTATTTGAGAAAGAAAGCGTTTTACAGGAAACTATCATCATTAAAGCAAAGAAGACACAAAATAAACCAAATACAATTACTATTACGACTACACAGAGTAATGCTGACTTCTCTAATCGAACTGTTTTTGAAGCTCCCTATTCTACAGTAGTAAATGGTGATGAGTCCTATGTCTATCTAGTGACGAACACCGAGAAAGTCCAAACTCTGAATGAGCTGAACCGATGGACAGATACCCTTCCTGACATTGGGTTAAAAATGAAAACAGGGTTAACGGTTGATTTCCGGAATCGTGAAGCATTGCGTGATTCAGCAGAAGACGATGCTGTTCCGCTGTTTTATTCGCAGCACATTCAGGATGGAAAGGTAGTATTCCCTGCTGGAAAGGAACATGAGTACATTGTTACTGAACAGCGCGGACTTCTACAGGAGAACACCAACTACTTGTTCGTGAAGCGTTTTACAGCAAAAGAGGAACACCGCCGCCTGCAGTGCGGTGTGTACTTAGCCAGAAAGCATCCTGAATATACGGAGATTAGTACACAGAATAAAATCAATTTTATCAGTGGACTCCGTGAACTGTCAGAGTGTGTTGTCTATGGACTCTATGTGCTATTCAATTCTACGTTGTATGACAGCTACTATCGCATCTTGAATGGATCTACACAGGTGAACTCCACCGAGATCAATTCCATGCCAGTTCCACCTATGAACACGATTGAGGCGATGGGAAAAGAATTGATCCGTGTTAGAGATATGTCGGAAGCAACTTGTGACAATATTTTGAGGAGCTATATATGAGTAAATTAGAGAAAGCAAAAGAAATTCTGAGTTCGTTGAAAGTTCCAGCGAAACAGCAAAACGGTATGTGCTGCTGTGTATTGCTTGCAATAGCTAATCTGACAGAAGAAGAGGCATGGGAGTCTGCCGCAAATAATTGGATTCGGATTCACGATGTCATTGCGTTCGCAAACAGCAATTACGGAACAACCTATGCAGAGAATAGTCGTGAAACCTTCCGCAAACAAGCCATGCACCATTTCAGAAATGCGGCGTTCATTGAGGATAACGGAAAGGCAACCAACAGCCCCAACTATCGGTATCGCTTAACGGATGAGATGCTTCACTTGATTCAGAGCTTCGGTACTGCAGACTGGGAGAGAAGTTTGGCGCGTTTTATGGAAAATCACGACTCACTTGTTGATCTCTATGCCTCTAAACGGACAATGAGAAAAATGCCTGTAAAAATCAATGGTGAAGACTTCACATTCTCGCCAGGCAAGCACAACCAACTGCAAAAAGCAATTATCGAGGAATTTGCACCCCGTTTCGCGCCCAACTCCGAGTGCCTGTATGTCGGTGATACCACAGAGAAGGACTTAGTTAAGAACGTGGACAAGCTCCATGCTTTGGGCTTTGAAATAACGTTGCACGACAAGATGCCCGATGTTGTTCTCTACGCTGAAGACAAGGATTGGCTATACTTTATCGAATCGGTTACATCCGTTGGACCGATGGAGCCTAAGCGTATCAAAGAAATCGAGGAAATGACGACTGGTGTTAAGGCTGGGAAAATATATGTTACGGCATTTCTGGACTTTAAGACATTCAAACAATTCTCAGAATCTCTTGCGTGGGAAACAGAGGTCTGGATTGCCGATATGCCGGATCACATGATTCATTTGAACGGGGGCAAGTTCTTAGGACCGAGAATTTAATGGAGGAGCATAATGAGTATTATAAAATCATTTTCAGCAGGCAATGGTGATATGTTTTATATCAATCATAATTCGGATAATTTCACAACCATTGACTGCTGCTATGAAGATGATGACAGTAGAGATGAAAATTTCGGTGAAATTAAAACTTTGGCATCAAATAAAGGGGTCTCGCGATTTATTTCTACACATCCCGATGAAGACCATATTCTCGGTCTATTAGATTTCTGCAGTACTGTGGGCATCGTTAATTTTTATTGTGTTAAGAATGAGGCAACCAAGACGGATGAGAGTGAGAGTTTCAAAAAATACTGTGAATTAAGGGATTCCGACAAAGCCTTCTACTTACATAAAGGATGTTCAAGAAAATGGATGAACATTTCTGATGACGAACGTGGCTGTGCAGGAATCCATTGTCTATGGCCTATCACAGACAACGATGATTTTAAGGCCGAATTGAAGTTGGCTAAAGAGGGAACTGCGTTTAACAATATATCTCCAATCATTACTTACTCGGTTAACAATGGAGTGAAAGCAATTTGGCTTGGAGATATGGAAAATGTATTTCTTGAAAAAATTAAAGGGAAAGTAGATTGGCCAGAAGTCGATATACTTTTTGCGCCGCACCACGGGAGATCGTCCGGGAAAATATCATCCGATGTTTTGGCAAAAATGAAGCCACAGATTGTAGTAATAGGCAAAGCACCAAGTGAAAATTTGGACTATTATTCTGGATATAATACCATTACGCAAAATTCTGCTGGTTCGATTGTCTTTGACTGTGATGATAGTAGAGTTCATATATACGTTAGCAACGAGAGATATTCCGTGGCTTTTCTCGACAACGACAAAAAAATAAATACCTCTCATGGACACTATATTGGGTCATTCACACCAAAAGGAGCGAAGTAATGGATGTAAAAATTCCACTATACAATATTTTGAATATGTTTTTAACGGGATTCGTCTTTTTAGCGGGTATAATTACTCTTTACCCAGTTACGCTTATAGAAGTAGTCACCGGGGAGGTTTTTATCAAACTAAGCACCGTTCCTGAAATTGTCTTATTATTTTTATGTCTCATTGCTTCAAGCTATGAGATCGGCTTAATTCTTAACCGTGCTGGTTCTGTTATTATTGAGCCGGTTTTAATAAAAACAAAATTCTTACGCTTTTCAGAAAACTATTCATTATACGCTGAAGCAAGCAAGAAAACTCCGATGCTAAACACCATATCTCGGGAATATGCATTATCAAGGACGAGTATAGTAGAGTTTTTGGTATTGGCAATATGGAGTACATGTATTGGAAAATGGTTATTAAGTGTATGCTATTTGGCTGTTGCTATTGTATTTTTGTTTTCGTGTAAAAAACACTCCGCAAAAATTGCAACAGTTGTTGAAATATTTCGAAAAACGCATAAGTCTACTCAACAATAAAATATGAAATTGAAAGTATAGTATCTCTCGTTAATCCAAAATAGTAGTAGCCACGGATTGCGAGGCGAATCAACCCATGGCTACAAGATGGCTACAAAAAGTTCAAAGACGCTCTAGATGGTCTGAAATGCATGGACTGTGTGGACAAAAAGCGTATCGAGAGTGCATTTTATAACCTTAAATCAAAGCCTAAAACTTGAATGGGATTTGCAATTCCGGGCTTGCTTAGTGAAGGCATAATATGCTATACTGTGCTACATAAGAGAGGTGAAGCAAATGACCTTTGCAGATGCGATTCTGAAACTGCGCAGTGAACGGAGGATGTCCCAGACTCAGCTTGCCAAGGAATTGGGTGTCAGCTATACTTCCGTAAACCGATGGGAAAACGGAAGGTCACTTCCGACAAAAATGATGCTTCTCGTGATCCGCAGATACTGTGAAGAGCATCATTTGGAATTCTCTTGTGAAGAGGTTGGCCGCCTATCGTAAAAGAAATGACTCTCAGATACAGACATTGCGCTGGTGCGGAATGTCAAGTACGGTGAAAAGCCGAACATGTATCTGAACTGCCACAATGCTACCAACCAAATATCATAACGAAAGGTCTGATAAAACCAATGAACCAAAAAGAACTCAACGAGCTGCGCCGCCGCTGGAAGCCGGATAAAAATGCCATCAGCCGTATTTACGGCTGTTTTGTCAATAGCAATAAGGAGATTATAACCGATTTGGACGAGTCGCTTGGCATGATGACGCAGGAGGAAGC
>ULXF01070575.1_pt1 | contig 11575 bp, 10 predicted proteins | sample 1961041 | NCBI WGS metagenome assembly ULXF01 (sample SAMEA4835832, study PRJEB28245) | human gut metagenome | biome: gut microbiome; material: fecal sample | place: Denmark | collected 2008
TCCGGCGCGCTGGCGGTATCGGTACTGGAAGCATCTGCACTGGAATCATTCGCGGAATCCGAAACGTCCGATGAAATGCCTGTGCTGTCCTCAGAATCTGCTTTACTGTCTGCTTTTACCTGTGTCTTTTTATCCGGCACATTGTTTCCGGTGCTGCTGCTTGTTACGGTTCCGCCGCTCGATTTTCCATCGTTTTTTGGTGATACCAGATGAACGATGAGAAGAACCGCTGCCACAATCAGGAGAATTGCTCCGATCAGAAGCATGTAGCGCAGATTATCGGAAATCCATTCCCGGATTTTATCTTTTGTTGTCATTGGTTTTGCCATATTTTTCCTCCTTCATCAAAACTGATCCGCCGGATCAGTTATTGATATGCTCAGTAAGCAAAAAAACCTCTACTTCACACCGAAGCAGGGGTTTTCCTTGTCCTGCGCCGGTCCTGCCCGCCGCAGCATGCCATGTAGCAAAAACGCGTCTGGAGGGATTCGAACCCCCGACACACGGTACCGGAAACCGTTGCTCTATCCCCTGAGCTACAGACGCTGATGTGATCTGTTTTCTCAACCACACTATGACAGTTTACCACAGACTCCTGCAATTGTAAAGTATTTTTCCCACCCAGCCGCCCATTTTTTTCTTAAATTATTCGCAGACTATTCTGCCACACAGCTTACGTTTCTTCCTCACACAGCGTCAGTTCCCCGCTTTCCCGGTGGTAATAATAAACGTGATCCGACAGAATCTCCTGCGGCTTGACCGTCTTTTCATTCACGTCCCGTACCATGTCGGAAAGACACTCCTCCGGGAACACATCATAATCCGGAATCACCATGCACTCGTGGATACTGCTCGGAATCACATAAAGACTTGCCTCAAAGCGCTGCGAAAGACTCTCCAGCACGCCGGGATAGCACATGCAGATTGCACCCAGCTTTCCTCTGCGGTTGCTGACCAGGTAAAACTGTTCCGCCAGCGGACCAAGCTCGAACAGGGGAAACGTTACTCCGTACTCCTCTTTCAAATACACCATAAGGCTGTCTGTGCGCACCGGCAGATCCCGCAGGGTGTTCTCCCAGGCACGGGCATCCAGCTCCTCCGCCGAAATTCCCCACAGCTCCCGGTGCGTCTCGTGGATCAGAATTGTCGCATCCGGCACGCAGTTTCCCCGCATCTGGTAATAGTACACGACCGCGAGATCGAGAAATTTTCTGTGCGGAACTTCGGAGAGCAGCGTACGGTTTTTCTCCGCATGAATGAGCTCGCAGTAGATCTGCGGCGCAGCATTTTTCCAGTTGGTAAAAAAGGCAGCTTTCTCCGGTCTTCTCGCCTCCGCTTCCACTTTCCGGTACTGCTCCAGTACCTTTTCTGCAATCTGAGAAAGCGGTACGCCCTGCAGACAGCATTCATACAGAAGCTCCACGTAAATCGTCGGTGCAATCCAGTCCTTCTTTCTGCTGATGACAAACGCCTCTTTTTCGATACCGTTCAGCTTCTGCACCGATTCTACCTTCACCTCAAAATCATCGCCGGCTTTTCTTTTCAGCAGCGCGGCAAGCTGCTCTTTGAACATCTGATAGTCCATTTTTTCCCACCTTTCCTGTTTGATTGCCTTTTGTATTTTTGCTTTACGGAACAAAAAAGCTCCGGAAAACACAACTTAAAAACCTCTGTACAGATCTGTATATGCCAGAGATTCGTTGGTTCGCGGAACTTCGAACGATGAGAAAAACGGGCCCGGGCTGCTTCCGACAGCCTTTATCAGCCATTTTTCAGACGAATATTCTATTTATTTAGAAAACCGTGTCCGCCACAAAGAAAGTTGTGACGGACAACGGCGGGAACAGTCTTACTTATACACGGGACAGATATTCACCTGTTCTGGTATCAATTTTGATTTTGTCTCCCTGGTTTACGAACAGCGGAACGCTTACGGTAGCACCAGTCTCAACGGTAGCCGGTTTGGAAGCACCCTGTGCGGTATCTCCCTTGAAGCCTGGCTCAGTCTCGGTGATCTCAAGCTCTACAAACAGAGGCGGTTCGATTGCGAATACATTTCCGTTGTAGGAACATACTTTAACCATTTCGTTTTCTTTTACAAATTTCAGAGCATCTCCGATGGTCTCTTCGTTCAGAGCGATCTGCTCATAGTTTTCTACGTTCATGAAGTAGAATAAATCACCATCGCTGTACAGATACTGCATGTCTACACGCTCGATACGAGCCTGCGGGAATTTCTCAGTCGGACGGAAGGTACGCTCTACCACACCACCGTTGATGACATTTTTTAATTTTGTTCTTACGAATGCAGCTCCTTTACCAGGTTTTACATGCTGAAATTCAAGAATCTGAACAACCTGACCATCGATCTCGAGGGTAACGCCGTTTCTAAAATCTCCTGCTGAAATCATTCTGATTTTTCCTCCTTAACATAGTACGATGCGCCAAATGCGCACCATAGGCTTATCTTATAATATAATATTTTTCCCGATTTTTCAACTGTTTTTTTTCGTAATCCTGCCGCGGGCCAGATCACGCTCATAAAAGAACAGTACAATGTGCTCCAGATACCGTTTCAGAACGATCTGAATTTCCTCTTTCGGATTGATCGGCTCGGTCAGAATATTGTAAAGTCCGGTTCGTTTTGCACCGTACACATCGGTGAAAAGCTGATCCCCGACAAAGACCGCCTGCTCCTCTTTGATCCCCATTCTCCGGCATGCCTCCTGGTAGTTTTTCACTGAAGGCTTGTGCGCATTTTCGATATAGATAGAACCGACCGCATCGGCAAACGGAGCCACACGCGGTTTCTGATTGTTGGAAAGCAGACAGGTGGAAAAACCAGTCTCCCGAAGAGACGCAAAGAACGCAGCCGCCTCCTTCGTCGCCGGCGCACCGTGCGGAACAAGCGTATTATCGATATCAAAAATCACGCCCCGGTATCCTTTCCGGTACAGATCCGCGTAATCGATCGTATAGGCACTTTTTTCTCTCCGGTCCGGGTAAAACATCCGCATCAGTATAGTTCCCCGGTTCTTCTGGTTTTTTCCACTCATCTTCTTTCTCCAATCCTCTTTTCGTTTATACAGTAACTTTATTCTTCTTTCAGAAACTCCTGCAGAGCCTCAAAATTTGCTTTCATCTGGTCATAGCCGTGCTGGTAAAATTCCCGCAGCTTCTCCTCGTCCTTTTCGAGACGCGATACCGCCGGTATCTCCGGGCGGATCACAAAGACGGAGCCTTCTTCTTCCCATTTTTCGATGCATTCGAGCACCTGGTTATAATGTTTCGCGCGGTTTACAAGCGCACGCACGAGATTCGGGTATTTGCGGAATGCCGCCACATACAGCTCCCAGCCTCTCGTTCCCTCTTTTTTGCGGTAACCGAAATTCCGTGTCAGAATAATGACATTTTTTCGGTGTCCCGTCTTTAAGGAACGGATAATCGGGATCGAATCGGCAACACCGCCATCGACGTACTCGTTTCCGTCGATCTCCACCATCGGGCAGGCGATCGGCATGCTCGATGATGCACGGCCAATTGCAAGCAGACGTTCTTTATTTTCGCGGTCATCCAGATATTCCGCGCGTCCCGTCTCACAGTTTGTCACAACCAGCTCACACGTCTGCGGCGATGCAAAATACGTATCAAAATCAAATGGAAAAATCTCATACGGATACCGTTCGAACACCATATCCATGTCGAGCAGTGCTTTTTTCTCAACGATTGTCTTGATATTCTTATTGACGTAGCGGTTTTTCTCATCCGTGACAATCATACAGTCCCTCGTTCTGCCAATCTGGCGCGATACATAGTCCAGCGCATTGCAGGCTCCGGCGGAAACGCCAATCACATGAGGGATATAATACTCCTGCTCCATCAGAAAGTCCAGCGCTCCTGCTGTAAAGACGCCGCGATTGGCCCCTCCTTCCAGTATGACTGCTCCGGATTTTGTTATGCTGTAATTTTTTGTCTCATTCATTCTCCTGCACTCTCCTATTTTTCACAATGACACATTACTTCCTGCACAGAGCAATGCCGGAGCAGATCGGAAAATCCCGACACGCTCCGGCCCTTCTGCCTGTTTTATCTGTTTTCCAGCGGAACATAGTCCACTTCATCTTTGACACTCTTGTACGCCGGGCGGATGATCTTGTCGGTGTTGATCAGTTCCTCCATCCGGTGTGCACTCCAGCCGACGATACGCGCGCAGGCGAACATCGGGGTGTAGAGCTCCAGCGGAAGATCCAGCATGCTGTAAACGAAGCCGCTGTAGAAGTCGACGTTTGCGGATACACCTTTGTAAATATGGCGCTCCTCGCCGATGATCTTCGGAGCCAGTTCCTCGACCATAGCGTACAGCCGGTAATCTTTCTCTCTGTGTTTTTCTTTTGCCAGCTGCTCAACGAAGCTCTTAAAGATGCGCGCACGCGGGTCGGAAATGGAGTAAACCGCATGGCCCATACCGTAAATCAGACCTTTCTGGTCGAACGCCTCTTTGTGCAGCAGCTTTCTTAAGTAATTCGATACTTCTTCCTCATCCGTCCAGTCTTTGACGTGTGACTTCATATCGTCGAACATCCGCACAACCTTGATGTTTGCACCGCCGTGCTTCGGTCCCTTTAAGGAGCCGAGCGCCGCTGCAATTGCGGAGTACGTATCGGTTCCGGAAGAAGAAACAACATGTGTTGTAAAGGTCGAGTTGTTACCGCCGCCGTGCTCCATGTGGAGAACGAGGGCAAGATCGAGGATCTTCGCCTCCAGCGGAGTGTACTTCTGATCCGGTCGGAGCATCAGAAGAATATTTTCTGCAGTCGAAAGCTTCTTCGACGGGTTGTGGATATATAAACTTTTTCCCTTGATATAATGGTTGTACGCCTGATAGCCATAGACGGACAGCATCGGGAAAACAGAAATCAGGTTAATGCACTGGCGAAGCACATTCGGAAGGGAGGTATCATCTGCGTGGTTGTCGTACGCGTACAGGGTCAGAACGCTTCGGGACAGAGTGTTCATCATGTCCTTGGTCGGCGCTTTCATAACAACGTCACGCACAAAGTTCTTCGGCAGGGACTGCTGCTGTTTTAAGATTGTCTTAAAATGATTGAGCTGCTCTTCATTCGGCAGATTTCCAAATAAGAGCAGATACGCAACTTCTTCGAATCCCATACGGTTTTCACTTAAAAAGCCCTGGGTCAGTTTTTCCACGTTGATGCCGCGGTAGTACAGACGTCCGTCACACGGCGTTTTGACGCCGTCAATGATATCCGAAGACACAACGTTTGAAATCTGTGTCAGTCCCGCAAGGACGCCAACGCCGTTGATATCGCGCAGTCCGCGTTTTACATCGTATTGCCCATACAGCGAAACATCCATTTTGGAGTTATCCAGACAGATGTTTGTCAGTTCCTCTATTTCCGGTGTTACTTTCATGCTAAAAGCCATATGCATTCCCCTTTCTCTTCTCTCTTTTTACTTACTTTCACTCATTATAGCATTAAACCAGGGGATTCGTATACTGAAATTTTTATAAACATTCGGAAAATTTTCGTAAGATTTTGTCTCACAAAAGGTATCAGGCTTCTGTTTTACATGCATCGAAGGCTTGATCCAGTGCGTCCAGGAAGTCTCCCATCACGTAATACAGCGTCTCAAACCGCAGATAATCGAGGACGTTTTCATCCCACATAAACTTCAGCACCGGCGGGAATTCCTCATCGGACTCCCAGAACTGGAAGACGAGCGGCAGAAACGGAAAGACATGAAAAACAAAAGCAGCGTCTCCCGGGGAATATGGTTTTCCGCTAAGGGAAACGCATGCTTTTTTCAGCTGTTCCACATGCCCGTCATACCGTGCGGCGCGGCTGTCGTGAACGCCGGACGCAATCGTGCGGCCTTTGATCGTTCCCTTTAAGGAATTGGTGCGCGCATACGTGCCGGCGAGCACAATCTCCTTCTTTCCGCAGCAGAGCAGGTCGAAAATCGTCAGTGTCTCATTGAAACTGCCCTGGTGCACATGAAGAAAATGGTCTTTTGAGCCCTCTACAACGCCGGTATGGCGGTTCACTCTCCACTCCTCAAAAAGGTACGGCACATAGAAATAATCGTCATCAAACGCAAAGCCATACTTCCCTTCGATCTCCTTCTGATCGTACGTCAGAAAGCGCTCCTGCATCTGATCGCGCATTTTAATATAGTTCGACACTTCCATTTTTTTGCCTCCCGCTATTTGTCGAGCATCTTTTTCAGCTCGTCCATGAACGTGTTGACATCCTTGAACTCGCGGTAAATCGACGCAAAACGGACGTACGCTACCTGATCCAGGTCTTTTAAGTAATGCATGACCTTCTCTCCGATCACAGAGCTTGGAATCTCGCGTTCCTCGCCGTTGAAAAGCTCCGTCTCCACCTTGTTGACCATCTCGTTGATCTTCTCGGCGGACACCGGCCGTTTGTGGCAGGCGCGCAGGATGCCGGTCTCGATTTTCGAGCGGTCATACTGCTCGCGGTTCATATCTTTTTTGATGACGATCAAAGGGATCGTCTCCACTTTTTCGTATGTCGTAAAGCGTCTGCCGCAGACATCGCACATCCGGCGGCGGCGGATCGCATTGCTGTCTTCAATCGGGCGTGAATCCACAACCCGGGTATTATCCTGATTACAAAATGGACATCTCATATCTTTCGTCCTCGTTTCTAAATAAGTATTTCGGAAAGTTTTCTACTTTTACAGTATACGCATTTTTCCGTGAAATTCAAGTCAACTGCAGCAACATTTTCGCATATGTTTTTCCATAGGAATCTGTAAAAAGGAGCACCGCATGCGCGTTGTAGATCTCCGCCAGAAAGAAGTTATCAATATCTGTACCTGCAAAACGCTCGGCTGTCCGATTGATGTGGAATTCAATCCAAAAACGGGACATCTTACCGGACTCGTTCTTCCGGGTCCTGTGAAATTCTGCGGCTTTTTCTGCCACGGCGAGGATTTTGTGATCCCATGGGACCGCATCTGCCAGATCGGCAACGATATCATTCTTGTCGAAATTCCGGAAAAAGAGAAAAAGCAGCCCTGATCAACGGATATGAAAACCGAATTCCGATTCCAGCGGAATCTTCGTCCATTTTGCATCCGTGATTTCGATGTAGCTGGAGGTGCGGATCCTTTTGATCATCTCCGTGATCGTCTCCTCATCACCCTGCACCTCCATCTCCACCGTCTCATCCCAGCAGTTTCTCACCCAGCCGGTCAGTCCGAGCTGGTAGGCAGCATAATACGCCCGGTAACGGAACCCCACGCCCTGCACCTGGCCGTAGAAAATCACATGATACCGGATTTCTTCTTTTTCGTCTCTTCTGTCTCGTTTCTCTGTCTCGTTCATATTTCTCTGCCTCCCAACAGTCATTGCCTAAAATTCGTCTGCCGTCGCACAGTACAGCGGAAGCGGGAACCAGTCGGATGGAATGTTCTTCCAGATTTCAGATGGAACCTTGCTTCCCTTACTTGCCAGCGGTGAAAGAAGCAGTTCCTGCGCCTGCTCCCGGTTGAGTACATCTGCCCCCGGATGGGCTTCCCGTGTCACGGTCACAGTTCCATCTTTTACCGTCACGGTCAGCGGCTGTCCCTCCAGTACGGCGAACCACGTTCCATCGCTGATGCCCATCGTCTCTGCTTTCATGGTCAGCATTGCCTCGATGACGTCTGCAAATTGGAAAATACGGTACATCGCGGAACCGCAGCGCTCTTTTGTGAAGCTTTCGCAGACTTCCGATAACGCTGCTGCTTTTCCGGTCTCATACACCGGAATGGAAATGAAAAGAGAGTCAAGCGCATTTTCTTTTAAATAAGCGGCAAGTGCAGGAACGAAATCCTGTTCCTCCAGCACTTCTGCTTCCACAACCTGGTTTCCGCCGCAAAGTGCCAGATATCCGATCCGCTCACCGTTTTTCCAGATTGCAATTGCCTGCTCGCCGAACGTTTTCAGGCAGGCTTTCACATCCTCTCTTACCACGTAAAGCGGTTTTTCCTCATTCAGCTTCTTTGCAAAGGCTGCCGCCTCTTCGTCCGCTTCGCCGTTTTCCGGAAACAGCGGCGCAAAGGTGTAAGCGGAGAGTTCCCCGTTTTTCCAGGTATGGCGCACATTTGCCACATCCAGGTAAAACGTGTATTTTTCACTTCCCGGCGTAAAGCCAAAGTAGGCATACCGCTGTCTCTGGCCGTCCAGTGCCAGAAGATCACACGTTCCTTCCAGATCCGTAATCCAGTCGCCAAGAAGACGCTTCATGTGGCCTTCGCCCCTTGCCTTTGGATGCACGGAAACGCTTCCCACATATCCTGCGCGGAGCAGCTTACCCCCTGCTGCCATTTGCTGTGGAAGCACCGCAATCTCGGCCCGGAGTCTGCCGTTTTCCGCAACAGCGACGCGGTGGATCCGTGCCATTTCCGGTCCTGCCTGATAAACCCTTGGAATTAACTGCTCAAAGTCGTGCGGACGGTGTGCCGTGCTGAACACGTAGTTTGCAAGTTCGATGCAGTCCTCCCACTCTTCCGGCTTTGCAAGTCTGTACTCTGTCATAATGTAAAAACCTCCTGATCCTAAAAACCCTTTTGTTTTTGCTCTTCTTTTTCTCTATCCTAACGGATTTTTGTCCTTTTGTCACGAAAATTCCGAACAAATTGCAATATTTTTGCTATATCTGGTAAAAAAAGGAAACGCGCCCGGAAATTTTCATTCCAGGCGCGTTTCCCTTTTCTCTATGTTTCCTGTTTTACTGGATTCCTTTTACGGTGTAATCCTGTGCCTCTACGGCTGTTTTCAGCACATCGTCTGATACCGGGGCTGTCAGTGTTACAACGGCTGTTCCTTTTTCATGGCTTACTTCTGCGGATGCAACACCCTCGATTGCCTCAAGTGTTTTCTTCACTCTTGCCTCGCAGTGGCCGCACATCATGCCCTCGATTGTCATGGTTTTTACCATTCCCTGTTCTGTTGTCATGTTCAGATCCTCCTTTGGAATTTCGTTTTTGATTCTTTTATCTTTTGACGCGTCGTGCATCCGAAACAGATTCAGACGCAGGGCGTTTGTCACAACGCAGAAGCTCGAAAGGCTCATCGCCGCCGCACCGAACATCGGGTTCAGCTTCCAGCCGAACAGCGGGATCCATACGCCCGCAGCCAGCGGAATACCGATGATATTGTAAATGAAGGCCCAGAACAAATTCTCGTGAATGTTCCTGAGGGTCGCACGGCTTAAGCGGATCGCTGCCGGTACATCGGAGAGGCGGCTCTTCATCAGGACAACGTCTGCCGCATCGATCGCGATATCGGTTCCTGCTCCGATGGCAATACCGATATCCGCACTGGTCAGAGCCGGTGCATCATTGATGCCGTCTCCTACCATCGCTACTTTTCCTTTTTCTTTCAGGCGGCTGATGACCGCTTCTTTTCCATCCGGCAGAACGCCTGCGATGACTTCGTCCACACCTGCCTGTGCGCCGATGGCACGCGCGGTGCGCTCATTGTCTCCGGTCAGCATCACGACACGGATTCCCATATTCTGCAGCTCTTTCACCGCACGCGGGCTGTCCTCTTTGATGACATCCGCAACCGCGATCATACCGAGCATCTTTCCGCCTTCACTGAAGAACAACGGTGTCTTTCCTTCTTCGGAAAGTTTTGCTGCCTGCTCTTCCATCTGTTTCGAGAGAACCGCTTTTTTCGTAATCAGTGCGCGGTTGCCTCCGCAGAGCTCTTTTCCGTTCCGTTTTGCCACAAGGCCGTTTCCAGGAAGCGCAGAGAAATCACTGACTTCTTCGCGGGTCAGGCCTTTTTCCTCTGCAAGTGCAAGAATCGCACGGGCCAGCGGATGCTCACTTTTCTGCTCCAGTGCAAAGGCACCTTTTAAAAGCTCCTCCTCACTTACACCGTCCGCCGGGATAAGATCGGTTACCTGCGGCTCGCCGCTTGTGATGGTTCCAGTCTTATCGAGTGCAACGATCTGTGTTTTTCCTGTCTTCTCGAGAGAAACTGCGGTTTTGAACATCGTTCCGTGTTTTGCTCCCATTCCGTTTCCGACCATGATCGCAACCGGTGTTGCAAGGCCGAGCGCACACGGGCAGCTGATAACGAGAACGGAAATACCTCTTGCAAGAGCAAAGCCGACGCTCTCTCCTGCAAACAGCCAGATCACAATCGTAGCAAGTGCAATGCAGATAACGGCCGGCACAAAAATACCGGAAACTTTATCGGCCACTTTGGCGATCGGCGCTTTTGTCGCTGCCGCATCGCTGACCATCTGAATGATCTGGGAGAGTGTTGTGTCTTCTCCGACTCTCGTCGCCTCACAGGTCAGGAAACCGGACTGGTTTAAGGTCGCCGCCGATACGCGGTCGCCGGCCTCTTTATCCACCGGAATACTCTCGCCAGTCAGCGCGGATTCGTTGACGGCACTCGTTCCCTCCAGGACAACGCCGTCCACCGGAATATTTTCGCCCGGGCGGACGATGAAATGATCGCCCTTTTTCACCTGATCAATGCCGACTTCCACTTCTTTTCCGTCTCTTAAGAGAACAGCGGTCTTCGGAGCCAGCTTCATCAGACTCTTTAACGCATCGGTCGTTTTTCCTTTGGAAATCGACTCCAGCATTTTTCCGACGGTAATCAGGGTCAGAATCATGGCTGCGGACTCGAAGTAAAATTCATGCATATAGCTCATGACTGCATCCATGTCCCCCTGTACCTGCGCTCCCGTCATGGCAAACAGGGCGTAGACGCTGTATACAAACGATGCGGTAGAACCAAGCGCTACCAGCGTGTCCATGTTCGGTGCTTTATGCCAGAGGCTCTTGAAACCGCTGATAAAGAATTTCTGGTTGATGACCATGACCGCAATGGTAAGCAGGAGCTGTACCAGTCCCATTGCGATGTGGTTTCCTTCAAAGAATTTCGGCAGCGGCCATCCCCACATCATATGGCCCATGGAGAAATACATGAGCGGAATCAAAAGAAGAACGGAGCTCACCAGACGGCGTTTCATGACCGGTGTTTCCTTGTCTTTCAGCATCTCTTCGTATTCTGCTGTGGAAGCCGACTGTGATGTGCTTCCCTTCTCGCCTTTTTTCGACGCACCGTAGCCTGCATTTTCCACGGCGGCAATAATCTCTGCCGGGGAGGCCGTTCCCTCCACGCCCATGGAATTTGTCAGAAGGCTGACTGCGCAGGATGTGACACCGGGTACCTTTGACACGGCTTTTTCGACACGGGTCTGGCAGGCGGCGCAGCTCATACCGGTTACATTGTACTGTTCCATCGTATGTCTTCCTTTCTGTAGTTCTGGATTTTCTTTTTCGTATACCCCAATAGGGTATCTTATTTTCTTCTACACTATATACCCTGTCCGGGTATTTTGCAAGTGTTTTTTCAAAAAATTTCCACTTCTCTTCTGCCATCCCCCGCACAATCCGGCCGGACCCTCCTCAGAAATCCCTTGACAACCCGGCGCATGTATTTTATATTGAAGCAATCATGGATGATTTTTTGTTACAGTTCACAGGTACCCTGCGAACTGTAACATTCGCA
>ULXF01004756.1_pt1 | contig 11560 bp, 10 predicted proteins | sample 1961041 | NCBI WGS metagenome assembly ULXF01 (sample SAMEA4835832, study PRJEB28245) | human gut metagenome | biome: gut microbiome; material: fecal sample | place: Denmark | collected 2008
CTTTTTCGCGTTCTTCTATATGAAAAGATGCATTTTTGATAATTTCCGTTGTCCCGAATGCTTTCGAGATATTCTGACATGCAAGAATCATGTGGTTCCTCCAGATAACATATTTCTGTATTTTGACATAATACACCATCCTTATTATAGAGAGTAATACACAAAATTTCAAGAAATCTTTGACAATTTTCTATCAACCATATATAATATGAATATATGCAGGTGTAAATAAGGAGGAATTTATCTTGGAAGAAAAAGGAATTTCGCGGGCAGTTATCAAAAGACTTCCTAGATATTATCGTTACCTGGGCGAATTGCTGGAGGACGGAGTAGAACGGATCTCTTCCGGTGAGCTGAGCGAGCGGATGAAAGTGACAGCTTCCCAGATTCGCCAGGACTTAAATAATTTCGGCGGCTTCGGCCAGCAGGGGTATGGTTATAACGTGCGGTATCTGTACAGCGAGATTGGAAAAATCTTAGGTCTGGACAGAGTCCACAATATGATTTTTGTCGGAGCCGGAAATCTGGGACAGGCGCTTGCCAATTATGCGGCCTTTGAAAGAAGCGGATTCAAAACGGTCGGTATTTTTGACGTCAACCCGGTATTAAAAGGAATCTCCGTGCGCGGAATTGAAATCCGCATGGCGGACGAGCTTCCGGAATTTATCAAGGAACACCATGTAGAGATTGCGGCTTTGACACTGCCAAAAGCAAAAGCGGTAGAGATGGCAGAGATTCTCGTGGACAACGGTGTAAAAGCAATCTGGAATTTTGCACATACCGATCTAAACTTAAAACTTCCGAAAGATGTGATCGTCGAGAACGTCCATCTTTCCGAAAGTCTGATGCGTCTCTCCTACAATCTGACCAGATATGAGGCGGAGCATCCAAAGAACAATTAAGAAACCAAAACAAAAGCAGGAGAGTCTTCGGGAAACCGGAGACTTTTTCTGTTCACTTTCCGGATAAGGCAGGAAAAGGAGGAAAAGCGATGAAACGGATTCTTACAGCAGCACAGATGAAGCAGGCAGACCGCAATACGATCGAAACCATGGAGGTACCGTCCCTGGTACTGATGGAGCGCGCGGCGCTGTCCTGCGTGGAGGAGCTTCAAAATGGAACATGGGATACAGGAAAAGTCCTTGCTGTGTGCGGTCCCGGAAATAATGGAGGGGACGGTGCGGCAATTGCACGGATTTTAAAGACGAAAGGGGTGGATGCGGAACTGTTCTGTCTTGGAAATCCGGAAAAATACAGTGAAGGCATGAGAGCACAGAAGAAAATTGCGGAAAATTATGGGGTCCGTGAGGTTAAGAATCCGGATTTCCGGGAATATACTGTTATCATAGATGCCATCTTTGGAATTGGCGTATCCCGTCCGCTGGCAGGGGAGTACCGGAGGGCAGTGGAAGCAATCTGCGCAAGCGGTGTTCCTGTTCTTGCCGTGGACATCCCTTCGGGGATCCACACGGATACCGGAGAGGTCCTTGATGCGGCGGTGAAAGCCAGAGCCACGGTGACATTTGCCTGTGCAAAGCCAGGGCTTCTCTTTGATCCCGGAAAACGATATGCCGGAGAGGTCCTGGTCCGTGATATCGGAATCGGCTTTGATGCAGGAGAAGAGGAGACGCCCTGGTACGGTTCAGTGGAAAAAGAAGATCTGGATCGGTTTCTTACCCGCACGCCGATGGGAAATAAGGGAACCTTCGGAAAGGTGCTGGTACTTGCCGGTTCCGGTGCCATGTGCGGAGCCGCTGTTTTGTGTGCCAGGGCAGTCCTTGCATCCGGTGCCGGCATGGTAAAGGTTGTGACAGAGGAAAGAAACCGTACGCCGCTTTTCTGTGCCCTGCCGGAAGCAATGGCGGATTTCTGGAAGGAGGATGAGCCGCTTCCGGAAGAAGCCCTGCTGCAGGATCTCGCCTGGGCGGACGCTGTTGTTGCGGGACCGGGACTTTCCAAAAGCCGGACGGCAAAAGAACTGCTCGTTTTTACGGTGCAGCACACAGAAGTTCCTCTTGTTCTGGATGCAGATGCGCTGAACCTGATTGCAGAAGATGCAGAGATTCTTTCGGGCTGCCGGGCAGAAAAAATTTTAACGCCTCATGTAGGAGAGCTTGCACGGCTGCTGCACATGACCATTGCAGAATGCCAGCGTGACCCGGCAGGAAGCGCCGGAAGGGCAGCCGAAAAATACCAGGCCTGCTGTGTACGAAAGGATTCCGTAACCGTGACAGCAGAGGAAGGGCGTGAGCAGTATTACATAAACACAAGCGGAAGCAGTGCGCTTGCGACGGCGGGAAGCGGCGATGTGCTCGCGGGAATCACAGGCGCCTTTGCAGCAAAACGTCAGTGTGAAAAAAATGAGAAAAAAATCAGCCTTGCCAAAACAGCGGCACTGGCGGCATATGCGCATGGAAAGGCGGGAGAGGCTGCGGAAGAAAAAAGCAGTGCTTCCTATGTAACAGCATCCGAGATTATCAGAGGATTGCAGTCAATCTGAGCAAAGCAGATCAGAATCACGGGTTCCCAAAAGGACTCCGGGCGGACTTTTTTGAAGCGCCGGATGAAATTTGTGAATACCTCCGGAAAAACAGGCAATATTAAATACATGGAAACGATTTTAAAAGGCGTAAAACGCCGGATCGTTATCGTATGGGAAAGCAAAACGGAAAGAATCGGAGAGTGAGCACAAGTGGTAATCAAGCGTGGCGATGTATATTATGCCGACCTGCGGCCCGTTGTGGGAAGTGAGCAGGGCGGTGTCCGTCCGGTGCTGATCATTCAGAATGACATCGGCAACCGGCACAGTCCGACGGTGATCTGTGCGGCGATTACATCGAGGATGAATAAGGCGAAGCTGCCGACACACATTGAGATCGAAGCGTCCGCCTATGGGATTGTACGGGATTCTGTTATTTTACTGGAACAGCTTCGGACGATCGATAAGAGAAGGCTGAAAGATAAAGTCTGTCATCTGACGCCGGAACAGCTGGCCCTTGTGAACGAAGCACTGAAAATCAGCCTGGATCTGCCTACATAAGGGGTATTTTTGGCGCGGTTCACGGTTGACGAATGAGAAAGATCGTGCTATATTCTATATTATATGGGCTTCTGCCGTTTTTCGGGGAAACCTTTTTACAGAAAAGCAATACTTTAAATAAAGGAGACAAAAGAGGTATGTCAGGACATTCAAAATTTGCCAATATTAAGCATAAGAAAGAAAAAAACGACGCAAAAAAAGGTAAAATCTTTACCATCATCGGCCGTGAGATCGTAATCGCTGTCAAAGAGGGCGGACCGGATCCGGCAAACAACAGCAAGCTGCGTGACGTTATCGCAAAAGCAAAAGCAAACAACATGCCGAATGATACCATCGACCGCGGTATTAAAAAAGCTGCCGGAGATGCAAACGCAGACAACTACGAGCGTATCACCTACGAAGGTTATGGCCCGAATGGTATCGCGATCATCGTAGAGACTCTGACCGACAACAAGAACCGTACCGCAGCAAACGTAAGAAGCGCTTTCACCAAAGGAAACGGAAGCGTTGGAACACCGGGATGCGTATCCTACATGTTCGACAAAAAAGGCCAGATCATCATCGACAAAGAAGAGTGCGAAATGGATGCTGACGATCTGATGATGCTTGCTCTGGATGCAGGCGCAGAAGACTTCGCAGACGAAGAGGACAGCTACGAAATCATCACCGATCCGGATGACTTCTCCGCAGTACGTGAGGCTCTGGAGAAAGACGGTATCGCCATGGCAGAGGCAGACGTTACCATGATCCCACAGACCTACGTAGAACTGACCGATCCGCAGGCATTAAAAGACCTGAACCGTACCCTGGATCTGCTGGATGACGACGACGACGTACAGTACGTATACACCAACCTGGACGAGTAATTTCGCTGGAAATTACATAGAATCATAAGAATCTGCGCATACTGATGAAGCTATTTTGGAATAGCAGAAAAGAGGAAATCCGTATGGCAGAATCACAGAAAAACCAGACAGAAAAAGAAAATATTGTAGAACTGAAGACCAACATTTATCTGCTGTCCATTATCGGCGAGGTGGAGGGGCATGAATCACTCGGCGAGCGCACGAAAGCGACGCGCTATGAGCACATTCTCCCTGCTCTTGCCCGTGCCGAGGAGGACAAAAGTATTGATGGTCTTCTGATTCTCCTGAATACCGTAGGCGGAGATGTGGAGGCCGGTCTTGCAATTGCAGAGATGATTGCGTCCATGCGAAAGCCTGCGGTATCGCTCGTTTTAGGGGGCGGTCATTCGATCGGTGTCCCGCTCGCCGTTGCAGCAGACTATTCGCTGATCGTGCCGAGTGCCACCATGGTCATTCACCCGGTGCGTACAAACGGCATGTTCATCGGTGTTGCACAGACGTACCGTAATATGGAAAAGACGCAGGATCGGATCACAGGTTTTGTATCGGCCCATTCTAAAATCACCAAGGAACGGCTCGAGGAGCTGATGCTCGATACGAAAATGCTGGTCAAGGATGTCGGAACAATGCTGGACGGCCCGCAGGCAGTGGAAGAAGGCCTGATCGACGAGGTCGGCGGCATTGCCCGCGCGCTCGAAAAGCTGAATGAGCTGATGAAAAAGGCAGCAGGGACAGAAAATTGACTTCACGGCGCGGCTTGTGTTTCAGGGGATTTTGTGTTAGAATGAGTTCGCTGTGAAAATTCGAACGGAAGTTTTGTCCGGACTTTCACAAAAGAGAAAAATAAGGGAACAGGATAAAAAAATGACAGTAATAGAAGCTTTATTTCTGGGCCTGATCCAGGGAATCACGGAATTCCTGCCGATCAGCAGCTCCGCACATCTGATTATCTTCCGTCACTTTATGAAGATCGAAGATACGCAGACGGTGTTTTTCAATGTGCTTTTGCACTTTGGCTCCATGATTGCAATTCTGCTCACATTTTCGAAGGAATGGAAACGTCTCTTCCTCGCGCTGTGCGGAATCATAATCGATCTGTTTCATAATTTAAAGGAACACTTTTCCAGTCAGCATCAGGAGAGAAAGCAGTACCGGAAGGTACTCGGCAGCAACTACCGTATGCTTGCTTTCCTGCTGATTCTGACCACCATCCCGACTGCTGTAATCGGCGGCATGATTCAGAGCCTTGTCACACTGACCTCCTCGAATCTGCTGGCACCTGGCGTTGGTCTGTATCTGACGGCGATTCTGCTTGTGGTGGCAGATATGCTTCCGGAGGGAGAAAAAACGCAGAAAAATTTGAAGCCGAAAGATGCACTGATTGCCGGATTCTTCCAAGGCTTTTCCACGATTCCGGGTCTTTCCCGTCTTGGTTCGACTATTTCTGCGTGTGTGATCGGCGGCATGACCCGTTCGTACGCTGTGAAATACTCTCTGATTGTGAGTGTTCCGGCGATTATCGGGGCAACGATCGTTGAAATTGCGACCATGGGAAAAAATAAAATTGTTTTTCATCCGGTATATCTGGTCGGCGTTTTCATGGCGGCACTTGCCGGTTACTTTACGATCCGCATTCTGATGCGTGTGGTGAAAAAACGGAAACTGAAATATTTTGCTTTGTACTGTCTTCTTGTCGGGACATTCTCCATTGCAGGATATTTTCTGCTGTAATACGAGAAAGGGGAGAAGTTCTGCATGGCAAATACAACAAAGGGAAGCGGGAAGACAAAGAAAAAAACTTCTGCTTCCGGAACAGCAAAAAAGAAACAGACCCAAACAACGGCCAGAAAAACAACGGCGAAAAAGAGCAGTACCGCAAAACGTACCTCCGGCACAAGGAAAAACACAGTCCGTGAGCCGATGGACGAGGGAGTGCGCGCAGAAATTATTCTGCTTTCCGTGCTTGCTGTTTCGATTCTGCTGATGCTCAGTAATTTCGGTATGGGCGGCGTGATCGGACAGGCTGTCTGCGACTTCTTTTTCGGCCTTTTCGGCGTGACAGAGTGGGCAGCACCGGTTCTGATCTTCTTTGGAACAGCATTTTACATAGCAAACAGACAGAACTTTTTAATTGTGCGGAAAACCGGGGGAGCGATCAGCTGCTTCGTCTTTTTCTGCGCTTTTATGCAGCTTCTGACGTCCGGCTATACGAGAGATACGACATTTCTGGATTACTATTTTGACAGCGCCTACGATCATCTCGGCGGAGGAATCTTAGGAGGGTCTGTCGTGAAAATTCTCGGCATGGGATTCGGCCAGATCGGCGCGTGGGTGATTATTGTGATCGCCATCGTGATTTCCGTGATCGTGATGACGCAGAAGCCGATTCTCGCGCCGATCCATGAAAAGACGAATGACCACCGCCGGATGGCGGAGGAGCGCCGCCAGGAGCGTCTGGCGCGCCAAGCTGCGATGGAGGAAGAGGAAGGAAAAGAGCTGATTCTTGAGCCAGTGGAGGAACCGAAAAAAGCCGGGAAGAAAAAGAAATCCCGCCTTCTTTCTCATGTGGAATCGAAGGCTGATTTAAACGAAAACGACGATACCCATCAGATGGAGATGCCGGAGCTTTCGATTCACCGTGGTTCTGTGCCGGCTGAAGAGCCGGAAAAGACAGAACCGGAGATGACACGGCAAGCTGCAGAAGAGGCGAAAAAAGAGAAAACGTCTGCGGATCATACGAGAAATCCGCGGTCTTCCCGTGAAGAGATCGAGGCGGATGTAGACGGCATTCGTCAGGAAATCGGGAAAAAAGCAGAGGAAAAGCGGCCGGAGTACAAAACACCGCCGATGAATCTTCTGAAAAAAGGGACGCGCGGTGCCATGGGCGATTCCGATGCGCATCTGCGGGAAGTAGCGCGGAAACTGGAGGAGACGCTGGACAGCTTCGGTGTCAAAGTTACAGTCAATAACGTAAGCTGCGGACCGACCGTCACACGGTATGAGCTGATGCCGGAACAGGGCGTGAAAGTAAGCCGGATTGTCGGATTGACCGACGATATCAAGCTGAGTCTTGCAGCAGCAGATGTCCGCATTGAGGCACCGATCCCGGGAAAATCCGCAGTCGGAATCGAGGTTCCCAATAAGACGAACACGGCCGTGATGCTGCGTGATCTTCTTGAAACACCGGAGTTTAAGAACTTTTCTTCGAATCTGGCCTTTGCTGTCGGAAAAGACATCGCCGGTCAGCCAGTCATCGCGGATATCGCGAAAATGCCTCATCTTCTGATCGCCGGTGCGACCGGTTCCGGTAAATCGGTCTGCATCAACACGCTGATTATGAGTATTATTTATAAGGCAAAACCGGAAGACGTCAAACTGATCATGATCGACCCGAAGGTCGTTGAGCTTTCTGTTTATAACGGCATTCCGCACCTTTTTATCCCTGTTGTCACAGACCCGAAAAAGGCTTCCGGAGCTCTGAACTGGGCGGTTGCGGAGATGACAGACCGTTATAACAAATTTGCGGAATTCAACGTGCGCGATATGAAAGGCTACAATGCGAAAGTTGCCGAGCTGCCGCCGGATGAAAACGGCAAAAAACCGGAAAAACTGCCGCAGATCGTCATTATCGTGGACGAGCTTGCCGACCTGATGATGGTTGCGCCGGGAGAAGTGGAGGATGCGATCTGCCGTCTGGCACAGCTTGCCCGTGCGGCCGGCATCCATCTGATTATTGCAACACAGAGACCTTCCGTCAATGTCATCACTGGTCTTATCAAGGCAAATATGCCGTCCCGTATTGCATTCTCGGTTTCTTCCAGCGTAGATTCCCGTACGATCCTCGACATGGGAGGTGCGGAAAAACTGCTTGGAAAAGGCGATATGCTCTACAAGCCGCAGGATTACCAGAAACCGGCCCGTCTGCAGGGATCCTTTGTTTCGGATAAAGAGGTCAGCGATGTCGTTGCCTACTTAAAAGATCACTACGGCGAGAACGCTTATGATCCGGATATCGAAAAACGGATTCACACCGTAAGCCTGGATGGCGGTTCTGCCGCAGGCGGCGGAGATAACCGCGATAATTACTTCGTGGAAGCCGGAAAATTTATCATCGAAAAAGATAAGGCATCGATCGGCATGCTCCAGAGAGTGCTGAAAATCGGTTTCAACCGCGCGGCCAGAATCATGGACCAGCTCGCGGATGCCGGTGTCGTAGGACCGGAGGAAGGAACCAAGCCGAGAAAAGTTCTGATGTCCATGGAACAGTTCGAAAATTATCTGGAGGAACACGGATGATGGGAAAAGACGTTGTCCGTTGTTTACAAATAACCGGAAACGTGATAAAGTATTAACATAAAATGCGCGAAAATCCAAGTCGTGCTTTTGTTAAAATATTTCTAACAAGATTAGGAGGATATTATGTACAAGATTCAAGAAGCGGAAATGCTCGCGAATAACATCTACCGTATGGTAGTAGAAGCACCGCGAGTAGCACAGCACTGCCTCCCTGGACAGTTTGTTATTGTCAAGGCAGATGAAGAAGGAGAAAGAATTCCTCTGACCATTTGTGATTACGACAGAGAAGCAGGAACTATCACCATCGTATTCATGCCGATTGGAGAATCTACCAAAAAAATGAAAGATCTCAAAGCGGGAGATGCTTTCATGGATTTCGTAGGACCTCTGGGACAGCCGTCCGAGTTCTGCAGCGAAGATATCGAAGAACTGAAGAAAAAACGGATCGTATTCGTAGCCGGCGGTGTTGGAACTGCACCGGTTTACCCGCAGTTAAAATGGCTGCATGAGCATGGAATCACTGCTGACGCCATTGTCGGAGCAAAGACAAAAGATCTCGTTATTCTCGAGAAAGAAATGTCTGCTGTCAGCAATCTGTACATAACCACAGACGATGGTTCTTACGTAAGAAAAGGTATGGGTACCGATGTACTCCGCGACCTTGTACAGAACCAGGGCAAACAGTATGATGTCTGTGTTGCCATCGGACCGATGATCATGATGAAATTCGTATGTCTTCTGACAAAAGAACTGAACATCCCGACCGTTGTCAGCATGAACCCGATCATGGTAGACGGAACCGGTATGTGCGGTGCCTGTCGTCTAATGGTAGGCAATGAAGTAAAATTTGCCTGCGTAGACGGACCGGAGTTTGACGGTCATCTGGTAGACTTCGACCTGGCTATGAAACGTCAGCAGATGTATAAGACAGAAGAGGGAAGAGCTCTCTTAAGATACCAGGAAGGCGCAACCCATCACGGTGGATGCGGCCAGTGCGGAGGTGACAAATAATGGCAAAGGGATTAAACAGAGTACCGGTACGTGAGCAGGAGCCGAAGGTACGTGCCACAAATTTTGACGAGGTATGTCTTGGATACAACAAAGACGAAGCAGTAGAAGAAGCACAGCGCTGCCTGGGCTGTAAAAATGCAAAATGTATCACAGGATGCCCGGTTAATATCAACATTCCGGCATTCATTGCACAGGTAAAAGAAGGAAACTTCGAGGAAGCATACAAAATTATCGGTGAGTCCAGTGCACTCCCGGCAGTCTGCGGCCGTGTATGTCCGCAGGAGAGCCAGTGCGAGGGCAAATGTGTCCGCGGAATCAAAGGCGACGCTGTTTCCATCGGTAAACTGGAGCGTTTCGTTGCTGACTGGGCAAAAGAAAACGGTATCAAACCGGTTCCGGCAGCAGAGAAAAACGGCCACAAGATCGCGGTTATCGGTTCCGGCCCTGCAGGTCTTACCTGCGCAGGAGACCTTGCAAAACTTGGCTACGATGTAACCATCTTCGAGGCACTTCACAAAGCCGGCGGTGTATTAAGCTACGGTATTCCGGAGTTCCGTCTTCCGAAAGACAAAGTAGTTGCCGCTGAAATCGAGAACGTAAAATCTCTCGGTGTTAAAATTGAGACCAACGTTATCATCGGAAAATCCGTTACCATCGACGAGCTGTTAAAAGACGAAGGATTTGAAGCAGTCTTCATCGGTTCCGGTGCAGGCCTTCCGATGTTCATGGGAATCCCGGGTGAGAACGCAAACGGCGTATTCTCCGCAAACGAGTTCCTGACCAGAAACAACCTGATGAAAGCATTCCGCGATGATTACGATACCCCGATCGCACACGGCAAGAAAGTTGCTGTAGTCGGCGGCGGCAACGTAGCTATGGACGCTGCAAGAACCGCACTTCGTCTCGGCGCAGAGGTACACGTTATTTACCGTCGTTCTGAGGCAGAGCTTCCGGCCCGTGCAGAGGAAGTTCATCATGCAAAAGAGGAAGGTATCATCTTCGACCTTCTGACCAACCCGGTAGAAATTCTGACCGACGACAAAGACTGGGTAACCGGTATCCGCTGCATCCGTATGGAACTTGGCGAGCCGGACGCTTCCGGAAGAAGAAGACCGGTTGAGATTCCAGGATCTGAGTTCGAAATTGAAGTAGACGAAGTTATCATGTCTCTTGGCACTTCCCCGAACCCGCTGATTTCTTCCACCACCTACGGTCTGGATGTCAACAGAAGAAAATGTATCGTAGCTGAGGAAGAAACCGGAAAGACCAGCAAAGAAGGCGTTTACGCCGGCGGTGACGCTGTAACAGGTGCAGCAACCGTTATCCTTGCTATGGGTGCCGGAAAAGCCGGAGCTAAAGGAATTGATGAGTATATCAAAAGCAAAAATGCATAAGGCATTGCTTTTCTAAACTAAAAGCCATATAGACGCGGACAAAAAGTGATCTATATGGCTTTTGGTGTTTTTGACAGATATCCGAAAGGGTTTTAAGATTACAGAATGAAAATTACGATATTAACAGTAGGAAAAATCAAAGAGAAATATCTGCGGGATGCGATCGCCGAGTATTCGAAGCGCCTCAGCCGCTATGCAAAGCTGGAAATTATCGAGGTGGCGGATGAAAAAACGCCGGACAACGCGAGTGAAACCGTAGAGACGAATATCAAAAATAAAGAAGCAGAGCGCCTTCTCAAATATATCCGGGATGACGCTTATCTGATTACATTGGAAATTAAGGGAAAACAGCTCACATCCGAGGAGCTGGCCCAGAAAATAGATACGCTCGGCGTGCAGGGAACAAGCCACATTATTTTTGCGATCGGCGGTTCCTTAGGGCTTGGCGAGGAAGTTCTGAAGCGCTCGAACTATGCGCTCAGTTTTTCGAAAATGACATTTCCGCATCAGCTGATGCGGGTTATTCTGCTGGAACAGATTTACCGGAGTTACCGCATTAACTGCGGGGAGCCATACCACAAATAGCTGCGAATAAGAGAGGTGTGATTGTGATGCGTGAAATGCGTTTAAAAAAGCGGGAGATTACAGATCCTGAAATTTTAAGAGAAATTCTGGAAAGCTGCGAGGTTGTGCGGATCGGAGCGATGGACGAGGAAGGCATGTTTATTGTGCCGATGAATTATGGATATGATGTCCGGGAAGAAGATGGAACTCTTCACGTCTGTCTGTACCTGCACGGGGCAAAAGAAGGGCGGAAGGCAGCTGCATTTGCAGCGGATCCGCGCGTGGCGGTGGAAATGGATTACAACCATGAGGTGATTACGGGTGACTATACGTGCGCGTATTCCTATGCGTACCGCAGTATCATGGGAAACGGAACCATCACGGAGGTG
>ULXF01047594.1_pt1 | contig 11443 bp, 10 predicted proteins | sample 1961041 | NCBI WGS metagenome assembly ULXF01 (sample SAMEA4835832, study PRJEB28245) | human gut metagenome | biome: gut microbiome; material: fecal sample | place: Denmark | collected 2008
CCTTGTCGCCGCAGGTACATTCGTGCCAGTGGTTTGTGCCGTCCTTGCTCCAGTCGCCATAGGTATGCTCATGCGGCGCTGCTGATACGGTAAAGCCCTTTGAATACAGTGTTTCCTTGAACGTTTTTGATTCCAGACAAGTAATGCCGGTTCCGTTTTCCGATCCTTTTGCCTGGAAATCCAAGCTGGTAGTAGCGGTAGCCGTAACTACATATATATATTCTCCCGGCGCAAGAAGATGGAATTTCAGCACTTCGGTGATAGCGGTGTTTGCCGTGGAATAACTATCGTGTACATTGGGGCTCACGCTTCCAGAATATATGAGCTTGTACGTTTCGGCCGAATAAATTGCGCCGGTAACGTTGGTTATATTATGGCGCGATTTAATTATTTCAGATGGCTGACATGCGGTTCCCTGAACAATATTCGTAGGAATCTGGTTATTTATTGTGATCGAGAGGTCATTTACATATTTTACAAGCTCCGTTTCACCGGAATATATGTAATTGCCCGCATAAGGCCCGCTGAGGATCTGATACCATACATTTCCATACGAGTTAAGCCCATAAGCGCCGATGTCAAACGTTTCACCAACGGAGCATTTGTAGACTGATTCTCCGGAGGCATAGGGCGTTTTTTTGATGTTGACGGCATAATTCATCTTTACCTTGGCGTTGGTATGGGTAAAGGTGAGAACCGGAATTACTGCCGTCTGTTCATATCCGCAGGCTCCGGTACCGGAGCATTTGCGCGTCTTGGTGCCTGTCTCCGTTGTGCTCGCTCCCTTTGTTATCTTCCAATCGCCGAAGGTATGCGCCGCGATCTTTGTCTTAGCGCCGCAGGAGCATTGCCACCAGTGTTCGGTATCATTTTTATATGGCCGGTATAGGAGTGCTTGTGTACTGTGTCGTCACTATATCTAGCCTTTATCTCATTCCCCAGTTTTAATGATGATTGACCTATGGGATATGTTTCGCCTAAAGTCTTCAAATACTGAGGTTGATTCGAATCAATAGCGATGAAGTTTTTTTCGGTCAGCGAATCAAGGTTGTCAACATTAACATTCTGATACCCAACGACGAGTGCCCAATGCTTTGAATATGACCCACCACTACTATAATACAGTGTCACATATATTATGGGCAGACGTCCGGCCTTGAGCTCATTATAGACATCTTTCAGAAGCTCAGTTTGTACGCCAATACTACTATACCATTTATATCTATTATAGTTTCCCGCAGTCCAATCAACAGAACCGCTGGTGGGAGTTGACCAATACTCCTTTGGATTGTGTTTTTGGCCATCTATTATCGCTTTTGCATACGCAACACAATAAGAGGCACATGCCCAGCTATACGGATCATTCTCATTATAAGACGGCTGTTTTCCCACTTTGTCGTTTAGATTTATATCAGAAGGCAGCAGATTCAAAGATTCGGTGGCATAGCTTTTTTCCATCGGAAAAGCAACGGCCATGAATAGAAACAGTGGCACAAAAACAGCAGATAAAATACGACGCAAAGTCATGTATTTTCCTCCCCAGTAATAATTTTTTCATCCTCATAACGTTTTATCGTTATCAGGTATCTTCTAAAATTTTATCATGGACGAGCTGACTTAGTTATTACCAAAAATGCACGTTTTCCTGCCAGTTATGTATTTTGGAACGAAAAATCGCCCCCGACAGAAGTCGGGGGCTTACTTTATCCGTTTTTATATTATACTTTTTACGCTCTTACAACCCAAGCTCGCCAGCTATGGCGGTCATCTCCTCCAGCGCAACATCTATTAGGTCGTCCAGTGTAAGGCCCGTATTAACTATGGCGTTCATGTATTCCCGGTTCGCTCCCGCGGCAAAGCGCACCTCCTTGAAGCGTTTTACAACGCTCTTGTGCTTTACGCTGGCAATCTTTTTATCCGGGTATATCTGCGCCACAGACTTGCAGAAGCCGCTCATTGGGTCTGCCGCCAGCAGAGCGTATTCTATTGTGGTACCCGCCTTTTTTCCGCAAAGAGGGTTGTGAGCCATTATCGCCCCCTCAAGCACAGGGTCGTTCACGCCGTTCTCATGCAGTATATTCACGCTGGTGGGGCCGTGTACCTCCGGGTGGTTGCGCCAGTCGCACTGCTCCTCATCAAGGTCATGCAAAAGGCCGGCGATGCCCCAATACTCTACGTCCTCAGGCGCAAGGCGCTTGGCCAGGCCCCGCATTATGGCCTCAACCGCCATGGAATGCTGAATGTAGTTCTCGCCCTTCATGTACTTGTGCAAAAGCTCGTATGCCTCTTCTCTGTTCATAGCCATTCTCCTCCTTGATATTTTTAATTTAGTATACCCTCTTGCCGTGGCTGAAGCTGTTTTTAGCCCAGTCGCTCCAGCCGCTGACCACTACCTGCCCCGCAGAGGAGGAGGCATGTATGTATTTTCCGCCTCCCAGCCATATTCCGGTATGATAAATGCGCGTTCTGCCGCTGTTCCAGAAGAACAGCAAATCGCCGGGGCGCAGATCGCTCGTAGAATAAACGGTTTCCCAGCTGTCTATTACGGCATAGCTCTTGGCGCTCATACGGCCCACCTTTACGCCGTTGTTGACGAGGCAGTAGTATACGAGACCGCTGCAATCGAAGCTGTCCGGACCCTCGTCCGCCGTGATATAGGGCTTTCCCTGCTGAGCCATAGCTGTGGCAATAAATCCATCCACACTGCCGGTAGCGGCGGAAACATTGCCGCCTCCGCCCGTCTTTGGGGTGCTTTCGGGCTGAGTGCCGGGGTCGGCAGTCTTGGTAGTGCCTATGCTTTCATTCCCGACCCTGGGCGTAGCGCTGATCTTAGGCGTTTTCGCCGGCTTGGCCGTAGGAGTGGACTTGGGCTTAGGCGTAGGCGAGGGGGTTGGATCCACCTTGGGCCTTGCATTGTTTGAGTAAAGTATATCCGCCGTGTCGGTATCCATAACGCCGGTGGCGTCAAGCTTGTTCTTTATCTGAAAGGAGGAGAGCGCCTTTACCGTGGCCACGCCAAAGTAGCCGTTGGTCTTTTCCACCTCGTAGCCCAAATCCTGCAAGCGCTCCTGAAGGGACTCCACGTCCTCTCCCTCGTCGCCCTGCTGAAGCTTATACATGGCGGCCTTATCCGAGAAGAGCATCTCCTGGGTCAGCTCGTCCGCCTCGCCCGTCTCCTTCATGTGGTGTATGCGCTGAAAACGCTTCAGCGCCGCCTCAATAGGCTCGCCGAAGTACTCTGAAGGTTCATCGCCGTCCATATACTGCAGCTCCGCCAGCCTCTCATGTATGTCCGCCACCACAGGGTCTGTATCGCCGAGCTTCAGCAACCGGTACTTTGAGGGAGCCTCCGCTGCATCCTTAGGCGCAGCTGCCGTAATGGCAAAGTTTTCCGCCACCTCCGCCGTCGGGGTGGGGCTTGGCATATGAAGCATGGACTTGGATACTTCCACTATCTCCGGTCCTATGTCGAGGGTATCAAAGGCCATGGGTATCAGCACAAAAGCGCACAGCACAACGCCTCCCGCAGTAAGGAGCGGTATTCTGAGCCGCTTCATCATGGGGCGCCTATCCTGTCTGTTTTTCCTTTGGTTTTTCCGCAAATCATTAGTAGCTTCCATACTTGATAATTATAGCGCATACTGGCATATTTTGTCCAATGAACAATATGCTTCACTGTCCCTTTAGGCGTAAAAACCGTATGGTAATAGCAGTAATATTAGTGTAAAATATAATTCGATCCAATATTTCGGCAAAGGAACTGTATTTTACCATGGCACTATTAGCCGCAAGCGGCATAAGCAAGAGCTATTCCGCCCGTCTTCTCTTCGACGGGGTAAGCTTCGAGATAGCCCCCCGGGACAAGGTGGGCCTGGTAGGGGTAAACGGGTGCGGCAAAACTACCCTTTTTCGCATACTCACAGGCGAGGAAGCACCTGACACCGGCTCCGTGATGAAACATAAGGGCGCCCGCATGGGATTCATGCGTCAAAACGTGGAGAACACCTCGGATACACTGTACCAATCCACAGTAGCGGCATTTGACCACCTCATACGTATAGAGCAGGAGCTTGAGCGTATTTCCGAGGAAATATCCAATGGCGGCAGCGACGTATCCTCTCTTATTTCCCATCAGCAATCCCTCAACGAACGGTACGAGCGGGAGGGCGGCCTGACCTTCAGGAGCAGGGTACGCAGCACTCTCCTGGGTCTCGGCTTTACCGAAAGCGAATTCGCCAAGCCTCTCAGCGACATGAGCGGCGGAGAGCGCAACAAGGCCCAGCTGGCAAAGCTGCTGCTCTCCGGCGCGGAGCTGCTGCTGCTTGACGAGCCTACCAATCACCTTGACATACAAAGCGTCACCTGGCTTGAGGATTTTCTCAAGAGCTACGCAGGGGCGTTTATAGTCATATCCCACGACAGGTACTTTCTGGACAGAGTGACAAACCGCACCCTTGAAATAAAAAACGGCAGGCTCACCGCCACCAACGGCAACTATTCCCGCCACGTGGAACTGATGAGCACCCGCAACGAAATACTGCGCAGGCACTATGCCAATCAAAAGAAAGAGATACACCGCCTCGAAGGCGTTGTAGAGCAGCAGCGCCGCTGGGGCCAGGCTCACAATTTCATTACCGCCGAGGCGAAGCTTAAGCAGATAGAACGGCTGAAGGCGGAGCTGGTAGCTCCCGAAAAGGACACCTCCTCCATACATTTCAAGTTCACCGCGAGGGAAGTAGGCGGCAACGATGTGCTTATGTGCGAAGAGCTGAGCAAGTCCTATGATAAGCCGGTGTTCAAAAACGCCTCCATGCATATCCGCAAGGGAGAACGTGTATTCCTGCTGGGGCCGAACGGCTGCGGCAAGACCACCCTCATGAAGATAATAATGGGCCTTGAAAGGCAGGATTCCGGCACTGTTTGTCTGGGCGCCAAGGTGCAGCCCGGCTACTACGAGCAGACCATGGCCTCCCTTGATCCCAACAGCACCGCACTTGAGGAAATACACAACGCCTACCCAAGAATGGACCTTACCCAAGTCCGTTCCGCCCTGGCGGCGTTCCTCATTCGCGGCGACGAGGTATTCAACGAGATAGGCTCCCTTTCCGGCGGCGAGAAGGCACGCATACAGCTTCTCAAGCTTATGCTTTCAGGGGCCAACCTGCTGCTGCTCGATGAGCCTACCAACCATCTTGACATATCCTCCCGGGAGGCTCTTGAGGCCGCTTTGGAGGATTACGAGGGTACCATGCTCATAATCACCCACGACAGATACCTGGTCAACCGCATGGCGGACCGCATACTCTACATGGAGGAAGATGGACTTACTGAATACATAGGCGGCTATGACGATTACCTTGAAGCAATTGCGCGAAGGCCTCAGCCCTCAGCTGAAGCTGCCTCCCCCAAGGCGGAAAAGCCCAACAGCTACAAGGCTCAAAAGGAGCGCCAGAGTATACTGAACCGGGCGGCGGGCGCTGTCCGCCGAGCAGAGGAGCGCATAGCGGCCGCTGAGCAGGAGCTTGAAGACATAAATCAAAAACTCGCTTCGCCAGTGATAGCATCGGACTACGTAAAATCCGCAGAGCTTGCAAAAAAGGCAGACGACAAGCAGGCCGAGATCGATGCCCTCTATTCCCAGTGGGAGCAGGCCCAGCAGGCGCTGGATGAGCTTTGTGAGGAAAGCTCAAAGCAGGGCTAAGCTTAACGCGCCGGCCGCATTTATACATAAAGCAGTCCCCGCCTTATGGCGGGGACTGCTTTGCTATCGTCTGATTTTTATTTTACCTTGTTTATATCGGCTGCCAGCTTAGAGAGGTCTGTGTATCCCCTCGCAACGCCGTTCTCATCGGACACGGTCAGCTTATCATTTTCTACCTTTATCCATCCCTGTATGGAATTTACCGGGAAGCAGTGATCCTGCTTGGGGTCAGGATCCTCCGCAAGGAAGAACAGGTAGGTATCGCCCTCGGAAAGCTTTACCGCTTTGTCGGCGCTCACCGGCTTGGGCTGGAGGGTGCCGGCATCCGTCATGTTTTCGCTGGCTGAAGGAACATATACCAGATTTATTTCCTGACCGTAGCCTATATCGCCCTTTATGTTTCCGTATACACTGATGGTAAGATTTGCGGATGGCGCCTTCTTTTCGACTGTGCTTCCGCCGTCCTGGGTGCGGAATTTGGTGCTGCGCATATGAGACGCGCTGTTTACACGGCCTATGAATATATTCTCCGAGGCGTTTACAAGCGATCTGATATCATTGTAGTAGTAGTTCTTTGAAGGCGCAGTGATGACCCTTGAGATTGCGTCCATTTCCTTTTTGAACTCGCTGATCTTTATCCGCGAGCCGCCGTATTCCACATTTCCATCCCGGATCACAAAGTTATCCGCGGAGGTGGAGCAATAGTCTGCCTCGTCCTCGGCATACTGCACATCGTTGCCCTCCGTAAGATAGAGCAGATACTTTTCGCCTACGGTATAACTGCCCTTTACAAGTATCTTGGAGCCTTTGCCGGCGTTTCCGGCTATTACCTCATCTATGAGAATACGGCTCTGGGCATTGTCGCCGGAATTTATCTTTTGTATGCATTCACCCGACACCACCAGTGAGGCGCTGCGATAACTCTGACGCACGTCCGCCATGACGCGGTCGTTGCTCATTACGCTTGCCGAGAATGTGCGGCCTATAATAAGTGCTATCACGGCAACAGCAATGGTAGACAGTGCGGTTATGCGCTTCATCTTTACCTCTCCTTTCGGGTGATATGGGTGTTTTCTTCGCTCTATAGTATAAGACGCTTCAGGCGTCCAAAAGGTTGCAAATTTTTTTAAAAAATTCTTTACATTTCCCTTCTGCCTTCCATTGCCTTCAGCAATGTCATTTCGTCCACGTATTCAAGATTTCCGCCGATGGGTATACCGTGGGCTATCCTCGTGGCTTTCACCCCACGCTGCTTGAGCAGCTTGGATATATACACCGCAGTGGCTTCCCCCTCTACGTCCGGATTGGTAGCCAGTATCACTTCGCTTACCCCGCCTTCATCTATACGCTGCAAAAGTTCCTTTATGCGTATATCGTCCGGGCCAATGCCATCCATTGGGGATATCGTCCCGCCCAGCACATGGTATGTGCCGCGGAATTCCCGCATCTTTTCCATGGCTACCACATCCCTTGCGTCCCTAACCACGCATATTACACCGGTCTTGCGGCTGGCGTCGCGGCATATGGCACAGGGATCCGTATCGGTGTAGTTGCCACAAACGGGACAGTGGTGTATCTTGTCCCTTGCGTCGTTTATGGCCTTTGCTATCTCGCGTGCTTCGCTCTCGGGCATGTCCAGTATAAAGTAGGCGAGGCGCTGTGCGCTCTTGGTACCTACGCCGGGCAATCTGCAAAGCTGGGAGACCAGATTGCTTATTGGGTCTGCCATATGTTTTTAGAAGCCCAATCCCATTCCGCCAGTAAGCTTGCTGACCTCGGAATTCGTGGCTTCCTCCGCCATGCGCATGGCCTCGTTGACGGCGGACAGCACCAGGTCCTGAAGCATCTCAACATCATCCGGATCCACGCAGGCAGGGTCTATCTCGATAGACTTTATCACCTTGCTGCCGTATGCCGTAGCCCTGACCGCGCCGCCGCCTACGGTAGCCGTAAACTCGCGGGTCTGGAGTTCCTGCTGCATGCGCTGCATATCCTGCTGCATCTTCTGCGCCTGCTTCATCAGCTGCTGCATATTCGCCCCGCCCATTCCGGGGAAACCGCCCTTTGCCATCAACATACCTCCGGGATTTTACTTGTGTAACAGTATAACATAATTTGCGGCCCGGTTCAACGCAGCGCCGCATAATAGGTAATTTAAAAGCTATTTTCCACATTTGCGACACGTTTTTTTAATATTCGCATCGCAAATGGCTGATTTTTTGTTGCTTATCAGTTCTCTATCCTGAAGTTGCTGCCAAACAGCGCCCTGCCGGTGCTCTCTATATCGTCCCCGCCGGAGCTGTGCGTCATGCGCACCGTATACCCGGGCGCCACCTTATCTGCCGCTCCGTTGACCTTCTCCAGCGCTCCCGGCGCGCTCATCATGCGATATATTATTTCGCTCTCAAAAGCCACCTCCAGCACATTGCCGTTTATGGCGCTTCCCTTGCCGTACATTCCGGAAACCGCCATAGTGCGCTCCGTCTCTCCAAGCTTATCGAGTATAGCCTTCCACAGCTTCTGCGGGGACATGCTGCCCGCCGTCTCTGCCGGTTTTGCCGGATGTGCGGGGCTTTGCTTCTCCGGCTTTGACGCAGGCGCAGTCCTTATTGGCTCGTCAATATCAAAGGGCGGCACATCTTCGGGTTCCGGCGGCTCCTCAAAGCCGTAGTCGCAGGGATACTCATCGGCGTCAGGCTTTTCCCCGATAGGTATCGGCTCGGCAATTGCTGTGCGCCGGGGCGCCCCTTCCCGTACCTGCCGCTCGAGAACCTCGATGCGCTCCATAAGGTCGTCCATGGTGCGCTTTTCCTCGGGCCGGGATATGCGCACAAGCGTGCTTTCTATAAGCGCCCTCGGCATTGTAACTGTCCGAAGCCTGCCCTCGGCCTGCAACAGCAGCTCGCTGCATCTTAAAAGCCGCGTTTCGCCTGCTTCCTTTGCCTGCTCCTCGTACCGCTTCATAGAGTCCTCGGTGCAGTCCAGTATATCGCTGCAATGGCCGCAAAGCTTCGTCAAAAGCAGCGAACGCATGTGCTGCGTCAGGTCATGTAAAAACACCTTCAAATCACGGCCATCCCGAACTACCTGATCCAGCAGCTCCAGCGCCCTTGCCGGGTCGCTGGAAAGTACGGCCTCCGCCATGTCAAACAGAAAGCCATCCTCCATGCTGCCCAGCACGCTGTAAACGTCCTGTGTGCTTACATTGTTTCCGCAAAAAGACAGGCACTGGTCCGCCAGGGAGAGGCAGTCCCTCATTCCGCCCTCGGCAGCTCGGGCTATGGCCAGCAGGCCGTCGCGCTCTATATAGGCGTTTTCGCGCTGAAGCACCTCCTCGGTGCGCTTGACCATGTCGGATACGCCTAGCCGGTGAAAATCCATTCTCTGGCAGCGGGAGATTATCGTCGCAGGTATCTTGTGGGGTTCGGTGGTGGCCAGTATGAACGTTACGTGGGGAGGCGGCTCCTCCAACGTTTTCAGCAAGGCGTTGAAAGCGTTGGCGGAAAGCGCGTGCGCCTCGTCGATTATGTATACCTTGTGCTTCAGCTCAAGAGGCATGAACCGCGCCTTTTCGATTATGTCGCGCATATCGTCCACGCCGGTGTTGCTGGCAGCGTCCAGCTCGATTATATCCGCACATTCCTCGGCGCTTATTTTGCAGGAGCGGCAGCGGCCGCAGGGCTCACCGTCCATGGGCTCCTCGCAGTTCACCGCCCTTGCGAGTATGCGCGCGGCGCTGGTCTTGCCGGTTCCCCGGGTGCCCGCGAAAAGGTAGGCATGGGCGGTCGTGCCTGACTTCACCTGGTTTTTCAGTATTGTGGTTATATGCTCCTGCCCTATCATCTCGGAGAATGTGGCGGGCCGGTATTGCCTGTAAAGGGCGCGGTGGCTCATGCTTGCCTCCAGTTTGATTATTTGTATTTTATATTGTAGCATCGCGCAAAAGGTCAAACAAGGGAATGTTGCTATCCCGAGTCAAATAAAGTATAATATTTCAATATGAACAGGTGAAATCATGGAGGTTATATAAATAAAATGGCAGAACAGGAAAAGAAGACAGTACTCAGCGGCATACAGCCCTCTGGCTCCCCCACATTGGGCAATTATGTTGGTGCGCTCAAAAATTGGAAGCTCTTGCAGACCGATGACAGGCTCTGCTACTACTGCGTCGCCAATCTTCACGCCCTGACCGTTCGTCAGGACCCCACCGACCTGAGAAGGCGCGCCGGCGAGACTGTGGCGCTGCTGCTGGCCTGCGGCATAGATCCCGAAAAATCCGTATTGTTTGTGCAGTCCCACGTTCACGAGCACGCTGAGCTTAACTGGGTGCTGTGCTGCAACACCTATATGGGCGAGCTTTCCAGAATGACGCAGTTCAAGGATAAATCCGCAAAGCACGCGGACAATATAAACGCCGGCCTTTTCACCTACCCGGTGCTGATGGCAGGCGACATACTGCTTTATCAGAGCGACCTTGTGCCTGTCGGCGCGGATCAGAAGCAGCACATCGAGATCGCGCGGGATATAGCCATACGCTTCAACAACGCCTATGGGGAGACCTTTAAGGTCCCGGAGGGCTTCATACCCAAATTCGGAGCCCGCGTTATGAGCCTTCAGGATCCTTCCATGAAGATGAGCAAGTCCGATCCCAACCCCAACGGCTTTGTGGCCATAATGGACGATCCTTCCGTCATAATGAAAAAGTTCAAGCGCGCGGTCACCGATAGCGATACCTTCATCGCGTTCGACCCGGAAAATAAGCCCGGCGTATCCAACCTGCTCTCCATATACACCTCCTTCACGGGGCTCACCATGGACGAAGCGGTGAAGCATTTCGACGGGCTCGGCTACGGCAGCCTCAAGACCGAAGTAGCCGAAGCCGTAATAGCCGGACTCGAACCCGTTCAAAACGAATATAAGAAGATACTTTCGGATAAAGCATACCTTGAGAAAATAATGGCGGATGGCGCGGAAAAGGCTTCCGCTCAGGCACGAAAGACCCTCCGCAAGGTATACAGAAAGGTAGGTCTTGCCTGATGGATATGGATAAGCTCAAGCGCAGGCTGATGCTCAGCTATAACATTTTCAAAATAGTGCCGCTGCTGGGCATACTTATAGCGCTTTACGTCATGAACAGGAACCTTATCGCCGCATATATAATCGCAATAGTGTGCATAGTCGGCGGCTACGGTCAGACACTGATATTCTACCGCTGCCCCTTCTGCGGAGCGCGGCTAATGAAGGTCCGCGGAGGCGTACCACGCCATTGTCCCGAGTGTGAGCGCCAGCTTATAGTCGACGCCGAGCACCCTCTCGAGAACACCGATGCTTCAAAGGAGGAAAACAGCCGGTCTTAGCGCAAGCTTACTGTTTTTTATTGTATATTGGCTTTACCGCGTTCCTTCCCTTTCCCATGATGATAACTGCCGATGCGCCGCTTATGCCCATGAACAGGCTCAGCACCCCGCGCATCGGCATTATTTCTGTGAGCATACCGGCCAATAGCTGCCCCAGCAGGGAGCCTATGGTGGTCAGCATCAGGAAGGTGCCGTTGAATCTGCCCTTGCGGTCATCCGGCACATACGACTGGGTAGAGGATATGCGGATATTGTAGGAGGTCACCCCCAGCACCCCCTGCAGGAAGCAGAAGAGCCGCATTAGCGCGCGGGGCAGATAAAGATATGTTCCCTCCAAGGCCGATATGACAACGTATACGAACACCGCTATTTTGAACTTATGCTC
>ULXF01003042.1_pt1 | contig 11175 bp, 10 predicted proteins | sample 1961041 | NCBI WGS metagenome assembly ULXF01 (sample SAMEA4835832, study PRJEB28245) | human gut metagenome | biome: gut microbiome; material: fecal sample | place: Denmark | collected 2008
GACACCTAATGGAAATCATATGCTTCGGCTTTTAACTCACAACTAACAGCTAACTGCTAACAGCTTATAGCTGACAGCTCACAGCTGACAGCTTTTATCTTCTTGCCATACGTACCGATTTCAGCAGGGGAAACCGGCTTGCTGCATAGTTCTTCTTCCGGTTTGACTCCTCTTCTTTTTGTGGTACAATGGGAGTGGAAGCAGAGTACTGTTTCCACCATCGTGTCGGGGATTTTCTCCTGTGTGCCTTTCAATAGATATTTTTTAATATACTGTAAACCCACTGTTCTGATTTAATGAAAGTCTGATGAATCGGTAACGGTACACAGGACCCCCTCCATCCCCGGCAGATTCATACGGATCTCCTCGATCCGAAAAAATCCCGCTCCCCCATATGGCGGGATTTTTTCATTGCGGTTTTCTCTGTGATAAAATAAGAAAAGATGAATTACCCAAGATATTTTACCTGTCATTTTATGATTAAGGAGTTTTCATGCGTATCGTAATTTTAGGCGCGGGGCATCTGGGCTATACGATTGCCGAGCTTCTCTCCAATGAGCAGCATGATGTGGTTGTCGCCGATTCTGATGAAGAAAAGTTATCCAAAGTCCGCGACTCGCTGGATGTACTCACGATCACCGCCAACGGGACAAGTCCGGATTTCACACGGGATCCCGATATACGGGATGCATCTGTTTTCGTGGCGGTGACCGAAATGGATGAGGTGAATATTCTTGCTTCCATGCTGGCGAAGAAAAATGGAATCCCCCACACGATTGCCCGCATCCGCGACCCGAAATTCCTTCAGGAATCCACCGAATATCTCCAGGAAAATTTTGACATTGACCTGGTTCTGAGTCCTGAGCTGGTCACGGCAAAAGAAATACGGCGCATCCTCATGACGCCCGCCGCCCTTAACGTGGGAGATTTCGCCAATGGCCGCGTCCGTTTGTATGAGACACGGATACAGCGCCAATCTCCTTATATCCATATACCGTTCAAAGATTTGGAACTGCCTGATGAAATCCTTGCCGCCATGATTTTCCGTGATCATCAGATGATTATCCCCCACGGCAATGACTGCCTGCTCCCTTACGACAACGCTTACTTCATCGGCGCGCCGGAAAATATAGAAAAATTCAGCCAGGGTATGGCGGAAAGCAGTACCAGGCACATCAAAAAGGCCATTGTTATCGGCGCGGGACGGACAGGAACGGCGCTTGCCCCCATGCTGGAAGCCGACGGTATATCCGTAAAAGTCATTGATCTTGATCCGGAGCAGTGCCAGCATATTTCTTCCAAATTAAAAAAGTCCATCGTCCTTTGCGGCGACGGGGCAGATATAGATCTTCTCATGCAGGAAGGCGTTTCTGAAGCGGATGTGGTGATCTGCACGACGAAAGATGAACGGCTGAATCTCCTTGTCGCCCTCCTTGCTAGGCACCTGGGTGCGAAAAAGACAATCGTCCGCGTCGTCCGCGGGGAATACGCGGATCTCATGACACAGGTAGGCGTGGATATCGCCTTGTCAGTCCGGCTTCTGGCGGCAGGCGAGGTTTTGAGTTATGTGCGGAGCCGCAGTGTCGTCTCCGTCTCTCTTCTTGAATCGGCGCAGGTGGAAGCGGTGGAAGTTATTCTGGAAAGCGGCGCTCCTGCCGAGGGCATTCCTCTCATGAAAGCCGGTCTGCCGGCGGAATGTCTTGTAGGCGCTTATGTCCGGAATGAAACGACACATATCCCTGACGGCCGCTCTGTCCTTGCCGCAGGAGACCGGGTCATCATCCTGATCCGTACCCCCTGCTCGGCAAAAGTCCTTCCTTATTTTAAAGGCAGGAAATCGTTATGAATACTGCCGTCGTTTCAGCACTCATCGCCAAATTGACTGCGGGATGCGGTCTCGTCCTCCTGCTTCCCCTGCTGACCGCCCTGTTTGGGGAAGAGCCGGTTCTTCCTTTTATTTACTCCATGGCGCTTTGCTTTTTACTGGCCGCATTCCTGCGGTATAAGGGCAAGAAAAAAGTCATCAATCTGAATCCCCGCGACGGCCTTGCGGTGACCGCGCTGTCATGGATATGTATTTCCATTCTTTACCTTTTCCCTTATTTCCTGTCCGGTCTCCTTTCTCCGCTGGACGCTCTGGTAGAAAGCATTTCAGGTCTGACAGGCACCGGCGCCACCGTTTTTTCCGATTTAACCGTTCTGCCGAAAAGCATTCTTTTCTTCCGCTCCCTGACCCACTGGCTCGGCGGCCTGGGAATCATCGTCATCTTTGTGGCGCTCTTCCCGCAGGCCGGAAAAGGAAGCGCCCGCATGATTGATGCGGAAAGCACAGGTCCTTATTCCTCCCGTGCCGTTCCCCGGATCAAAGAAATGGCAAAAGCGCTTTTTGGGGTGTACCTGCTTTTTACTGTTTCTGCCGCATTGATTTACACACTCCTCGGCATGAACTTTTTCGACGCGGTAAATCACGCCTTTTCCACCATCGCCACCGGAGGTTTCTCCACAAAGAATGAAAGCATCGCTTTTTATGGCAGTACGCCTCTGAAACTGGCCGTCATATTTTTTATGGTTATTTCCAGCGCCAATTTCGGCATCTATGTGGCTGCATGGAAACGGGGCATCCGTGTTCTTTGGGAAAATACGGAATTTAAAGTCTATCTTTCCATCGTAGCCGCCGCCACTATCCTTATCTCTTTAAATTTAATGCTGGAAAGCGGACTGTACGCCCCTTCCGCACTGCTGGAAGCGCTTTTTACCTCGGCGTCTCTTTCGTCCACCACGGGATTTATTTCTTGCGACTTTGAAACATGGCCCCATTTTTCCCAGGTCATACTGCTCATACTCATGTTCATCGGCGGCTGCGGCGGATCGACTTCGGGCGGCCTGAAAGTAACGCGCATCATATTGCTTTTCAAATCCATGACCGCCGTTCTCCGCCAGAAACTCCATCCCCGGGCCGTCATACAGACCCGTGCAGGAGGAGAAAACTTCTCCGAATCCATGCTCCTCGAGGTTTTCTGTTTCTTCTTCATCTATACGATGTCCATTTTTTTATGGACCGCCCTTATCGCCGCAAGCGGTGCGGATATTCCTTCTGCCCTGGGCCTTTCCATTGCCACCATGAGCAACTCGGGGCCGGCACTGGGACAATTCGGCGCCACCTGCAACTGGTCGGCCATGCCTGCCATGACAAAAATGGTCGTCGCCCTGTCCATGCTTATGGGCCGGCTTGAATCTTTTACGCTTCTCATCCTTTTCCTCCCCTCTTTCTGGAGAAAAAACGGATGGTAAAACAAAACGGATATTTCTCCAGACCAAAGTCTGTCAGGAAATATCCGTTTTCTCATGCAAGGAAAACGTCCCGGGGGTTATGGGGATCCGGGACGACTTCCTTGTATATTTTTTTGCAAATGTCGGGGAACATTTGCTGAAAAGAGGCGCAGAAGCAACTTGACTAACAGTCACCTCTGCTGTACATAGTATACCATATATTTCAATCCGATGCAAGGATGATCCTGCCAAAAGCGCAAAGAGGAAATTCCCTTCCCTCTTCGTATTTTACTCCCCCGTTTCCTTATCCCGCCAAAGAGCCGCGTTCTCTTTCCATCAGGATTTTCCTTATCCGTTCCAGCCGGCTGGGAATGTCGGGATGGTCGTCAAAAAGACGGGAAAACCAGTCCCGCCTGCCGCTGCGGAAAATATGTTCCAGGTGGACCAGTCCGACGGCAAGTTCCATCCCCAGTCCAAGACCGCAGGCATATTCGTCGGCGGCATATTCATTTCTCCTGCTGCCGAACTGTGTGAAAAACCAAAGAGGAATCTGCAGAAATATTTTCAGGAAATAATATTGTATGAGGATAAAAAAATTGACAATGCCTATAAAAATCCCCAGGACCGGAATCCAGCGTAAAAATGCCAGGAGCAGTGTCACCACACTGTAAACATAGACAATGATACCGCTGAACCATTCCATGCCATAGCGCAGAAGACCGAGGCGGCTGTGCCCGTTCTGCAGATGTCCCACCTCATGGGCAAGGATCCCTTTTACCTCTTCTTCGGAAAATTCGTTCAGCAGACGTTCCGTGACGGTGATATGGTTCCCGCCGATTGCCCAGGCATTATAATCATCTGCTTTCGCCGTATAAAGACGGAAATCGGATAATTCCAGTCTGCCCCGACGGCAGATATCGCGCATCAGACGTTCCAAATACATTTTCGTTTCTCCCACAGCCCTCCGCCCGCCGTTTTCACGGACAAAGAAATACTGCATGACGCCTGTTCCCGATAAAACGGCAGGCACAAGAACACACGCCAGAGAAAGCTGCAGGATGCGCTCCGTCAGAAGTTCATAATTTCCTGACAGCTCTTCATGGAAAAAAGGGACAGTAAATAAAAAATAGAGCACCCAAAAAGAAGCGCTCACGATCCAGTTGGTTATAAAAGTAAAAATAAGCAGAAGAAGATTCATATGTTTCTCCATCATCCAATAAACGGATTGATTTTCCCCATTATAACACAGGAATGAAACGTGGTTTCTGTAACGAACGATTGTCAAAGCAAAGGCTGTCCATGGAAACGGTTCCCTGCGATTCGATTTTCTTCTTCATGGATAAAAAAGTTACCCCGCCGGCAGGTGAGGTAACTTTTCATGAATAACAAATTTATTTCTTTTCAGGCATTGTCAGAACTTTCCGCCTCCTCCGCCGTTGCCTCCGTTTCCGCCGCCCATGGAGCCGCCTGCTCCGACAACACCGTCATCTTTCTTTTCGGGAAGGGGCGTGACGATACGGTTGGTATAGAGGTAGTAGTCATTCTCACCGGTCACGGCGAAACTGTCTTTGTCAAGATAGTGGGAAGCGTTCACGCCGGGCGCCACATTGCTCATCGTTCCTATAAGGTAGTTCCTTACGCCGAAGGCGCCGAGCAGGGAAAGGACAGCGGCAATCCCCAGTCCGAGAAAACTGAATTGATCGTCAGGATCATACGCTTTCCCTTCTTTCTCATAGTAGGAAATAAGGAAGTCTGCCTTCTCCGCATAAGCTTTGAACGCTTCCGCGTAATTCCCTGCGGAAAGCTTGCTTACAAAGGCGTCTTTCATAAGTTTGATGCCTATATCATTGGTAATCATCGCCTTCATTTTGGGATCGGTGGCAATGTACCAGTCGCGTTCCTGCATATCAAGAACGAGAACCATATTTCCTTTTTCTCCGCCTTTAATCACCGTGCCGAGAAGTTTATCGGCATAATCGCCGATTTTCATTCCTTTCACGGAGGGCTGGGTGACAACAGCGATACGGACATTATGTTTCTTTTCTACCGCTTCCAATGCGTTCTTTACTTCCGCGGCCGCCTCACCTTTCACGATATCCGCCCCGTCATGGAAAGACGGCATCTCCGCCGCGTCAGACATCACGGGCAGAAAGAGGACGGCAAGGAGCATCGCTAAGATCTGAAATATTTTTTTCATAGTCCCGCCTCCTTATAAAGAACCGAACATCATTTTAATGAGGAAGTAAAGGATGGGAACGAAGACGACAAATGCCGCCGCCGTGTACATGGATGCTTTATTTTTATCCACCGGCAGGCTTCCCACAAACTTGCCGCTCTGGGCGTTCATAATGAAAGTGTACGGTGTACCGTTATAAGTGGTGGAAAGAATCCATACCGGCGCAAGGGCATAGGAAACGGTGTTTTCATCTTTGGACACGAAACCATCTTCCCGATTACAGCTTGTATAACCGGTGACAGTGTCATCCATCTGCGCAAGCGCGGTATTTGTTACCAGCTCATCGGCGCGGGGCGCCATTTCTTCCGCCGGCACATCATACTTATCGGCCAAGTACCCTGCCAGGTATGCCGTGGTAAAAGGAACCATGGTGGAATAATCGAAAGGTCCGATACTTTCCATCCATGTATCGTCCATTTTCTTACTGCCATCCATAGGTACCCGGTTAAACTTCATTTCTCCCTCACGGTCGCACCGGTAAACCCTTTCTTCCGTGATCTGATTCTTTCCGACAACGAAAGTATTTACATTTTTCGCTTTGTAGCTGGCGGTAGCGGTGACTTTGGAGTCAAAGAGCCAGAAAGGAACATACATGCCCTGAATCGCATCCACCCGGTTCTGGCTGACGAAATTGGACGGCAGGAGTAATTTCCCCTTGTAGAAATTTTTAAAGGCTTCCTGGGCATCCTTTTTCGTCTTCTGGAACGGAATCACATAGTCGGGACGCAGAGCGCCGTCATAACGCTGGGCAATCATCGTCGGGTTTCCGCAGTAGCAGCATTCCGTGGCAATCGTATTTTCATCGCAGACGATTTCCGCTCCGCAGGAAGAACAGGTAAAGGCGCGGAGAATCTTCGCCTCGTCTTCGCTCCATTCCTTTCCCGCACCGTCAGTATCCCACTTTTTCTGCCGCGCTTCTTCCGCTTTTGCCGCGTTTTCTTCCTTCGCCGCGTAGAACGCTTCCAGATCAGCGATGGACAGTTCCGTGCCGCAGTATTCGCAGGTCACATGATCCGCGCCGGGAGCATATGCAAGAGGAGCGCTGCAATTGGGGCATTTAAAGCTTACTGAAGTATCAGCCATAAGTACCTCCTTTTCCATAATCGCCGCCTTTTCCATAAAGGAAACAAAACGGCAGTGTGAAATAGGGACAGGGCAGCAGTAAATCTATGCCCGCCGCCCTTTTCTCAACTGTTCCATTACGGACGGGGATGTCCGCAGTTGGCACAGAACTTGCCTTTATTCTGCGTACCGCATTCACTGCAGGTCCATTCAGCCGCAGGAGCGGGAGCGGGTTTTCCGCAGTTGGCACAGAATTTGCCCGTATTCTTTGTACCGCATTCCGCGCAGGTCCATTCAGCCGCAGGAGCGGGTTTTCCGCAGTTGGCGCAAAACTTGCCTGTATTTCCTCCTGTACCGCACTCCGCACATTTCCAGCCCGCCGGCTGGGGAGCAGGAGCAGGTGCCGGCGCGGGTGCCTGCTGGGGCATCTGCTGTTGCTGCTGGCCTGCCATACCGTACAGGTTGGACGCGTTCATACCGCCTGCCGCGCCTGCCATATTCATACCCATAAATCCAAATGCTGCACCCATGCCGCCTTCATTGCCCGCCGCCGTACGCATAGCGTCAGACTGTGCGTCTACGAGAACGCCCGCCCCCATAGCGGGATTTGACATGGCCATGCCCATCTGGATCTTCTGGATCTTCGCTTCATCTTCCTCATTGGCCTTGACACTGTTCACACCGAAAGAAACGATAGCAAGGCCGCGGAGCTCCGTCCATTTCTTGGAAAGCACTTCATTCAGGGCCTCGGCAATTTCAAACGTGTGTCCCGCCAGATCGGTATAGTCGATGCGCTGGGCAGAAATCTTGGCAAATGCCGGCTGGAGAGCCGTAAGCAGTTCCGATTTCAGCTGGCCGTCAATCTGGGAACGCTCATAACTGTCCGACGCGTTGCCTGCCACATTGGTGTAAAAGAGGATCGGATCTACGATTTTGTAACTGTATTCACCGAAACAGCGGATACGGACGGACAATTTCAGCCCGGTATCCGCATCAACCACCTTGAACGGAATCTCGCTGGGCGTACCGTACTTGTTCCCGACAATTTCCTTTGTATTGAAGAAATAAACGCGCTGGTCTTTCCCCGTATCGCCGCCAAAGGTAAAACGTCTCCCCATCTGTTTGAATACGGCGATGACGCTTTCCTTATTCAGACCGCCCGTGAAGAGAGACGGTTCCGATGACTGATCGTAGGTATACTCTCCCGGTTCGGCGCAAAGATCGACGACCTTGCCCTGTTCCACAATCATCATGCACTGCCCGTTATTGACGGCAATGACGGATCCGTTGGAAATAATGTTGTCTTCTCCGCTTGTGTTCGAGCTGCGGCCGCCGGTCCGTTTCTGTCCTTTCATCATGAGGACATCAGGCGGCATGCTGTCACAATAGAAGAATTCCTTCCACTGATCGGCCAGTACGCCTCCGACCGCGCCCATTCCTGCTTTAATAAGACCCATACACTCTCCTCCTTCTTCATAAATAATTAATTATATATACATCTGTTTATATTTTATCATGTAAGCACCTTATTTATCCACAGATTCCCTGCACTGCAGATATAGAAAAAATCTTACTCATCATTATTGCATGACAAATACACATAAGATTCCCTTCCGGCACCTCTTTTGAAATGCGGGCACTATAAAAAGACGGCATCTCTGCCGCCTCATGTCCTTTTACTTTTTAAATCCCGCCTTCAGTTACGCACGGAATAAAAAACGCATCGTATACGCTCCGCCTTTCCTGTCTTTCTTTAAATCATCCGTTCTTTAAATTCCTTATCCATGCCCCGCGCCTTGCATTCTTTGCAAAAACCGTAAATTTCCACACGATGCTCCGTCACTTCAAATCCGTTTTCTTCTGCCAGACGGTCTTTATACTCCGGTTCCAGACGAACATCGACAGGGAAAATCTTATTGCACGACAGGCACACCGCGTGGTGCACATGGTCGCCCTGCGTATATTCATACCTCGTCAATCCGTCAGCAAGCATCGTCGAACGGAGAAGCAGTCCCTTTTTTGCCAGCGCTTCACAATTACGGTACACCGTAGAAAGACTGAGCTTAGTATCTCTCTTCCGCACCGCTTCATATACATCCCCCGCGGTCATCGGCAGGCTCTTCTGGAGCACCTTCAAGATCATGACACGCGCTTTCGTACGTTTTAAATGCTTCTTTTGAAGTATTTCCTCAAAACTGTCCATTCGTCTGCTCCCCTTGAAACCGCTCTTTGCCCTCACGGCAAATTACATAGTATACGTTGTAACTTCAATTAGATTATATCATATCGGAAAATATATGGAAATCATTTTTCAATCCGTGCGTCCCGCCGGCATTTCAAAATAAATATGATTCATCTGCTCCTGCATTTATAATAAGAAATTAATCTTAATCTTATTCTATACCATCAAAAATATATTTTCCACAATTTCTTTTGGTGTCATTAAAGAGAAAATAGTGATATAATGTGTTCACATTTAAACAGGGAGAACTCCCTTATTCCATGGGCACATCCCAAAGGAGATCATCGTGGGCGCCAATATCCGTAAGCATTGGAACGATCCTGTCTGTATACAGCGCGTTCTCTTCATACTTGTCATCACTCTCATCGGCACTTTCATCTATGCCGCCGGACTCAATATATTCCTTGTTCCCCATCACTTTCTCGCAGGCGGCGTCACAGGCATCGCCATGATTCTCTACTACCTCATGGACATTCCCATCGGCCTGTCCAATCTGGTACTGAATATACCTGTACTCATCCTGTCCCTGAAATTCATGGGAAAATTTTATACGGTCGTCACCATTTTAAGCACAGTAAGCCTGTCGCTCTTTATCGACCTCACCGCTTTCATGGCGGACTGGTGTGTCATCAGCAATCCTCTTGTCGCTGCCATATCGGGGGGCGTTGTCCTCGGCGCCGCCCTGGGACTTCTCTACCGTTACAATTCAAACAGCGGAGGCCTCGACGTCATTGGCGCGGTTATCAAAAAATTTTACAATCTGGAAATCGGCTACGTCGTCTTCGGCCTGAACTTCATCATCATCATGTCCAGCGCGTGGATCTTTACACTGGAACCTGCCATCTGCACCCTCATCGCCATGTACATCAATGCCACCGTTTCCAGCCGTATCGTCATCGGTTTCGCCCAAAGGAAAGCGGCTTTCATCGTTTCCGACAAACCGCTTGAAGTGGCGGACACCATTCTGAGAAATATTCATCACGGCGCCACCCTTCTCTACGGACAGGGCGGGTTCAGCGGAAAAGACAAGAAAATCGTCTTCGCTATCGTGGATCTGACGCAAGTCACCAAACTGCGCCATTTCATCGAGGACATAGACCCCCACGCCTTCCTTTTCATCATGAACACCACCGACGTCATCGGCCGCGGCTTCACCAGCCCCCTCACGCCGAAACTCCCCGGCACCACCAGGTACACCTTCGGTGCTGACGGAAAGATGACTCCCACCCGCTCATGGAGCTGGGAAATGGAACAGGAATCCCATAAGTAAAGAAAAAGCCGCCGGCCATACTTTCCCAAGCATGCCAAGCGGCTTTTCAGCTGCCTACTTTCCCTCCATCTTCCCTATATTCTCTCTCACCTTCACTGCGGAATCCTTCAGCTTCTTCGCCCTTTCCATCATCTGATCCAGACGGTCCGATCCCTTTTCTCCGGCACGCATCCCCTCCCCGAAATAACTGCCGTCAAAATGACCGCCGCGGATATCCACGTAATAATCACCAATTACTCCGCTCTGCGAAACGGTAAACTCCGCGTCCAGAGGAATCTGCGCATCTTTCTTTATACGCATTTCAAGAATCCCTTCATTTCCTTCCGTGGAAATTTTGGACACTTCCCCCACACGGACACCGGCATAACGCACTTCATTTCCTTTTTTGATCCCCTGTACACTGGAAAAGGATGCTGTCATGCGGAAATAATTCCCGCCAAACCAATCTTTCGGACGGACAAAAAGAAACACCGCCATGGCGACAACCAAAATAATAAACGCCATCATACCGGTTTTTACTTCTTTTGTCATAACCCGCCTCCTTCCTGACTTCTTTTTCACCTTCCGGCTTCTTACCAATTCAATACCGCCTATTCTATAGATCTTTCGCTTCCGCTTAGGATGACGCTTAACATTCCCCTCATTATGACTCCTTTTCCTCAAATCGTCATTCAGAACGGACGCAAGAATGCCTTGCGGAAAAAACAGGAAACGGGATGGTGACATGGAGTGAAGAATCTATGACTCTGATGACATCTTACCATCTTCCTCACCACGGCAACAGATCCTTCACATTCGCTTCGGATGACGTTTAACGTTTCCCTCACTATGACGCCTTATACCATCCGCAGTCATTCAGCACTTTTAGCTGACAGCTCACAGCTGATAGCTTTTATCCTCTTACCGCTTTCCTCACCACGACAGCCTATCCTTCACATTTGCTTCGGATGACGCTTAACATTTCCCTCATTATGACTCCTTTTCCCGAAATCGTCATTCAGAACGGAGGTAATAATGCTTTGTGGGAAACTTGGTAAACGAGACAGTGACACAGAGTGAAGAATCTATAACTCTCATGACTCCCTACGGAGTTCT
>ULXF01070468.1_pt1 | contig 10921 bp, 9 predicted proteins | sample 1961041 | NCBI WGS metagenome assembly ULXF01 (sample SAMEA4835832, study PRJEB28245) | human gut metagenome | biome: gut microbiome; material: fecal sample | place: Denmark | collected 2008
CAGCCATTATCGGGTCAAGGACGAAGTGCCTTGGCGGGTTGAGGGCGGCAGTCCCATCGGGTCAAGGGTGAAACGCCTTGCCCAGGGAAAGTTGATGCCTGCGTCAACTTGTACTGGGTATTACCTGACGCAAAATTCCGCAGGTTTGGCGGCTTCGCCGCCCTCCCCAGCCCGGAACAGCTTTGCAGGAAGGAGGAAAAATGTTTGAAATTAACAAGGCACAATGGGCGCTCCGGGAAGCATGGCACTTACAATCCCCGTCACAATGACCGCCGGTTCGATGTAGAAAACAGCGAACACATTGACGCTGAGCGTGCCAGACAAAATGTGTACTGGGACTGCTACCGGGGATTTACCACCCACGACTTTCGGGATAACCCGGAGCAGCCGGATTTCAGCTTTGAGGAAATTGAGCGGATGTATTACTACGAGCATTATGCCGACCATGTAAATGCCCAGAACGCCCGGAATGAGAAAACCCGGCATATTGAGCGCAACCGTACTGTGGATGACCTCTTGAAAAATAACAAGACCTGTCCGGAAGAAAGCATCTACCAGATCGGCACGATAGAGGAATCCGTCTCACCGGAAACGCTGGCGCTCATCGTCAGTGAATTTTATGAAGAATTTGAGCGCCGTTTCGGTTCTCATATCCACATTTTAGACTGGGCGCTCCATCTGGATGAGGGAACACCGCATATTCACGAGCGCCATGTGTTCGACTGTGAAAATCGGTATGGAGAATTGTGTCCCCAGCAGGAAAAGGCGCTGGAGGAACTGGGTATCCCTCTCCCAAAACCGGAGCAGCCCAAAGGAAAGCACAATAACCGGAAACAGACTTTCGATGCAGTCTGCCGGACAATCCTGTTTGACATTGCCAAACGGCATGGACTTCATCTGGAACAGGAGCCGTCCTATGGTGGGCGTGACTATCTGGAAAAGCAGGATTATATCCTGATGAAGCAGAAAGAACAGATGGCGGCGCAGGAGCAAAAGCTGGAAGAACTGACGCTCAAAATCGAGGATGTGGAGACGCTGTTGGAGGATGTTTCCGATGTGGCCTATGACAAGGCAGTGGAGGTCGTGACAGACAAGGTACGGGAACAGACCCAGCTTGAGGATTTGGAAGTGATCGAGAAATACCGAAAGAGCGTGGTATCCCCCAATGCAAAAAATTCGCCGGAAGTGGTGAAGATTGCAAATACCCTACTGGGAAGGGCACGGGAAAAATTACAGCAGTCCGCAGAAAAGATTCTCAAAAAGGTGCAGGCTGTGCTGCTGAAGCCGGAGGTCAAGCAGGCTGGCAAAGAGCAGATTAAGAAAAAAGCCAGAGAATCCATCAAAGAGAAGCTGGCGAAAGGCAAATTGGACGCTGACCGGAAGAACCGGGAGCGATGGGAACGTGAGGGGCGGATCGCCCCGACAAAAAAACAGGATATGGAGTTGTAAGGCATCTGATTTTCTGAGGAAACCGGGTGCCTTTTGTTTTGTTTGGAGGTGGGGAAATCGAATGTATTTGAAACAGTAAAGCAGTCTGTCACGACAAGACAGGCTGCGGAATTTTATGGGATTCCAGTAGGACGGAACGGGATGGCCTGTTGTCCTTTTCACGATGACAGACATCCCAGCATGAAGGTGGACAGGCGGTTCCATTGCTTTGCCTGTCAGGGGGACGGAGATGTGATTGATTTCACTTCCCGCCTCTTTGGACTGGGCAGTAAGGAAGCTGCCTTGAAGCTGGCAGAGGATTTCTCTGTCAGTCTTGACAGCAAAGGTCATGGTCCGCCACGAAAGACAATCATCAAAAGAAAAATCAGCGAGGAATTGCGATACCGGCAGGCAGAGCAGAAATGTTTTCGGGTGCTGTGCGATTACCTGCGTCTGCTGGAACGCTGGAAAGAAGAATATGCTCCCAAACAGCCGGAGGATGACTGGCATCCCCTGTTTGTGGAGGCTCTGCACAGGCAGCCATATATCGAATATCTGCTGGATATTCTCCTGTCTGACAGCATAGAAGAACGTGCTTCCGTGGTTGCTGAGTATGGAAAAGAGGTGAAGAAAATTGAGCAGCGAATATCAGAATTTACCGCCAGCCACCCGGCAGGCTGTGATGAGCGCAGCCGAGGCCATAGCGCCGGAACAGAGCGCCCAAGATGTGCGGGAGAGCCTTTCTGTCACCGATAAGGGAAAAACCGCCAATACCATCGACAACTGCCGGATCGTGTTCTGCTGTGATGCGCTCCTGCGGGATGCTATCCGGTTAAATCTCCTGACCGACCGGGTGGACATTGTACGGGATTTGGGCTGGCGCAGGAACACCAGCGCCTTAACAGATACCGATGTGAAATATCTTCTCCTCTATTTTGAGCAGAACTACGAGCTGACCAGTGAGAAAAAGATCACAGCTGCACTTTCCATTGTAGCAAACGAAAATTGCTATCACCCGATTCAGGATGTGCTGAACAGCCTTGTCTGGGACGGGACACCCCGCATCCGTTCCTGCCTGCACCACTTTCTTGGCGCTGATGAAAGCGACTATGTGGAAGAAATGCTGAAACACTTCCTGCTGGGCGCTATCCGCCGGGTATTCCGTCCCGGTTCCAAATATGAGGAAATGCTCTGTCTGGTAGGCGGCCAAGGTGCCGGGAAGTCCACTTTCTTCCGCCTGCTGGCAATCCGGGACGAGTGGTTTTCCGATGACCTGAAAAAGCTGGACGATGACCGGGTGTTCCAGAAGCTGCAAGGCCACTGGATCATCGAGATGTCGGAAATGCTTGCCACCAGCAGCGCAAAGAGCATTGAAGAAATTCGCTCCTTTATCAGCCGACAGAAGGAAACCTACCGAACGCCTTATGAATCCCAGCCCAAAGACCGGCTGCGGCAGTGTGTGTTCGGCGGTTCTTCCAACACATTGGACTTCCTGCCGCTGGATCGGGCCGGGAACCGGCGCTTTCTCCCAATCATGATTTACTCGGAGAATGCGGAGGTTCATATTTTGGAGGACGAGGATGCTTCCAGAGCCTATCTTTTGCAGGTGTGGGCAGAAGCCATGACCATTTACCGCAGCGGACAGTATTCCATGAAATTCAGCAAGAGCATCCAGCGTCAGCTGGTGGAGGTGCAGAAGGACTTCATGCCGGAGGATACGGAGGCCGGGCAGATACAGGGCTTTCTGGAACACTACACTGGGAACATGGTCTGTTCCAAGCAGCTGTTCAAGGAGGCGCTGGGGCATACCTTTGACCAGCCGAAGCGGTGGCAGCTGCACAATATCAACGAGATCATGAACACAGTCGTGACCGGCTGGAAGCCTTTCTCCAATCCCAGGATGTTCGCCGGGTACGGCAGGCAAAAGGGTTGGGAATGTGACAATTTCGACAACGAACTGTCCGACAACGAAGGCGGATTTGTGGAACTGAGCGAGGAAGAATGCCGCCAGCTGGAACTTCCGAAGGAGTGGATTGCCTGAGAATGATGGTCTGTTGCCAGTTGGTTGCCGGGTTCGTTGCTGGCAAATCTATGGTTTTGATATAGAAAAAGCCCATAAATAAAGGATTTTTCACAAGTATTTTCTGTCCGGCAACGAAAGCAACGAGATTTTACAAGAAAACTTATCAAGCAAAGATTGACAGTCAGATATTCATTTACAGGTTTTTATAGGCTGGTTGCCGGACTTCGTTGCCGGCACACGGTTATCTGGACTGTCACACTATGGAGGTAGCCTATGGAGAAAAACAAGAAGCAGAATAAAAAAGTCCGGTTCGTGGTGGTTCGGGAGTTTTCCGGGGACAAAACCATGCGGGAAGCCTTTGAGCAGCTGATCGAGCGCCAGACCTGCGAACACTTCGAGGAATGGTTAGAACATCGGGAAATGGCACAAAAAGCGGCGTAAAGCGGTTGAATCAGGAACGGGGACATGGTATTATAATGGTATCGTGTCCCTGTTCATAGAAGGAGAACACTATGAGCAGGAAAAAACAAGTCAATCAAAAAATCACAGCGCTTTACTGCCGTATCTCTCTGGACGATGGCAGCGATAATGAGAGCATGAGCATTAGCAACCAGAAACTTATGCTCCGGGACTTTGCCGAAAAAAACGGGATGTTCCAGTATGAGTATTATGTGGATGACGGTTATACAGGCCGCAACTTCAACCGCCCTTCCTTTCAGCGTATGATTGCTGATATTGAGGCGGGAAAGATTGGCTGTGTCATCACAAAAGACCTGTCCAGACTGGGCAGAAATTATATCGAGGCCGGCAGCTATATCGAAATCTTTTTCCCCAAACACAATGTACGATATATCGCCATTACAGACGGAGTTGACAGCCTGACCCGCCAGGAAATGGACATCACGCCCTTTAAGAATATCCTGAATGATATGTACAGCCGGGATATTTCCAAAAAGGTGCTGGCGGGGCGTATGACCCGTTCCCGGCAGGGAAAGTTTTGTGGTGGGCAGCCGCCTCTCGGATTGATGCGTGACCCGGATGACCGGGGGCATTTGATCCTTGACCCGGAGACGGCGCCGGTGATCCGAAAAATCTATGACATGGCGCTGGACGGCTGGGGCTGTATGCGGATCGCAAAGCAGCTCATGGATGACAAGGTTCCTATCACGAGGGTAAAGAGCAATACGGAATGTGACGTCAACTATTATGCGTGGGGCGGTGCAAGGATCAGTCATATCCTGCGAAACCCATTCTATAAGGGCGCACATCTGGTCTGCCGGACACATCAGAAAGGGATTCGTTCCAACACCTATGACATTATCCCCCGTGAGGACTGGGAAATCATTGAGGATTGCCATGAAGCAATCGTTTCCCCGGAAGAATGGGAGCAGGTGCAGTCAATCATTGACCGCAGACCTACCATTATGAAAGGCAACTCCTGTCCCTTCTATAACCTGTTCCACGGTATCATTTACTGTGCTACCTGCGGAAAGTCCATGCAGGTGCGGTATGAAAAGGTGGGCAGAACCGGAAAAAACCGTTTTACCGGCGAGATGCGGGAGCCGATTGACAAGGCGTATTATATCTGCCAGACCTACAACCGGCTGGGCAAGAACGCCTGCACCAGCCATAAGATCGAGGCAAGGGATTTGTATGACCTTGTTCTGAAGGACATTCAGGAACTGGCGGCACAGGCTCTCAAAGATGCCGACGCATTTTATCAGCGACTGAGCAGCCGGATGGAGCGCCGGTATCTGATAGACGCTTCCCAGACGCAGAAAGAACGCCAGCGGCTGGAAGCCAGAAATCAGGAGATTGACGGGATGTTCCTGAGCCTTTACACCGATAAGGCTAAAGGGATACTGACCGAGCAGCGTTTTATGAAGCTGACGGCGGCGCTGGAACAGGAGCAGGAAGCCAACCAGAAGCGCCTGCAAGACCTGATGTTGATGATGCGACACTCTGACGAACAGGAAAGCGAAGTCCGCACCTTTATCCGGGAAATCCGGCGCTACGCCGCCATTGAAGAACTGGACGAGGCGGTGCTGAACCGGCTCATCAGCAAGATTCTGGTGGGTGAAGTCAAGAAGATTGACGGACAGAAAGTGCAGGAAGTCAGGATCATTTATAACTTTGTCGGAGAAATCCCGGAGATTACAGAATAATCAGTGATCCCCATCTCTCAATCAATGAGGGATGGGGATTTTTTCTTTGCCGTCGTCCGGCAGATGTTACATTAAATTTTCCAAAGTGGATTGCAATTATAATTCATTGATTGTTTCAGTAATTGCCATGTTTCGAATCCGCTTCGCTGGGGCATGAACCGCAAGAGCTGCGGCAGCAAATACGAATAGAATGATAAGGCAGAGCGTCATTCCTGGCAGATGCCATGTCATGCCAAAATAGCGTGTAATGAGTCGAGCGTACAGCATACGGCTCAGCAGCAGACCGGCAATACAGCCGACAATCAGCCCGGAAACAGCATAGGTAAAGGCTTCCGCAGCAACCATCCGAGTAAGCTGACTGCCATCCATTCCAATTGCACGCATGACGCCATACTGCTTTGTACGGGCAGAAACGCTCATCGAAATGCTGTTGACAATATTAAAAAGAGAAATCAGTCCAATAATCGCCAGAAAACCATATACGACAATTCTGGAAGCCAGATAGGTAGCAGCTTCCTGCGAATTACGCTCTCGCACATCCGATACAATGATCTCGTCTGTTGCAAGGTGGGCAATTTGCATTACAGTCTGCTCTGTTGCTGAATCGTTCAGCAAAACGCCGATCATATTATAGTTCTGCGCTCCGACCAGACGGTCAAATAGCGCCTGTGGGCAGATGACTGTAACATCATCCGGGAACATTCCCTCCGAAAAAGCCCCCACAATGGTAAGGTCTCTTCCGCTTATATAAACGGTATCTCCAACCTTCAACGGGTTGTTTTTATTATAGATCGTCATGACTTCGTTGCTGCTGGCTGCCTGATCGGCCATCCTGCCTGCTACAACGAGATCCCTGCTTTTTTCCATCATAAAATCATCGTAGGAACCCAGCACCACATGCTCTACCTCTTTCTGCGGACTGCTGGCAGGAGTGTTGGTAAGACCGGTTGCGCCCCAGACATACCCAACACCCGGAATCGCACGCAGCTGTTCTGCCATACTGCGGGACAATACCTGTTCGTTTCCGTACCCGTTCAAGAGAATATCCGGCTGCCACGGAGCTTGACCGGGCAAAAGCAAGCCGGCAAATTTAAGCAGTACAGAAAAGCAGAGCACCAAAACAATACTGAGTGCAAAAGAAGATGTCATTAAAAACAGGTTCTTTTTACCGGCAATGGCGTGATGGGCTCCCAACGACAACTCGATTTTTCCAAAGCTATAGTTTGAAGCATGACGCGAAGCGGAAAGATTCTCTCCCGTGCCGGAGACCGCCGCCACAGGTGAGACCCGTGCCGCCCGTCGCGCCGGTGACTCTGCCGCCAGCAGGACGGTCACGATACCGACCACGATGCCACTGACTAAACCTACAGGACTGATTTGAAAAACCGGTGTTGTGGAAAACTCGCCACCGATGCCATAATGCAGCGCCGCGCAAATGCTCCAGTTGGCAAGTGTGCCAAGCAGAACGCCTACGGGCACAGCCGTTTTGCACCAGTTAAGCGCTTCTAAACGGACAAATCGGATAATTTGAGATTTGCTCATGCCGATACAGCGCATCATTCCGAAGAACTGGATTCGTTGTGCCAGATTGCTGTTCATGCTGCCGGAGATCATCAGTACACCTGCCAGAAGAACCAGCACAAACAGAACTGCGGCAAGGCTGTAAACATTTTTTGCGGCGCTGCTATCGCTATGTCCGGCGATAGCCATCACACCGGTGTTTTCTGAGACAGCATTTTCCGGCAGGTTATGCTGTGCCGTCAGTTCCGGGATTGCTTTAGCTGCCTTAGACGCGCTGGTAAACTGGACATAATATGACGTTTGAAGATTATGGACGTTGTTCTGCTCCATCAGCGCTGCAAATGCTGTGCGCGGCAGGTAGGTATCCATCAAAGAATATTGCCCGGAATAGTAGCTTTCCTCCACACCGCCCAAACCGGACACTGTAAAATCCCAGTCTCCGGACGGCGTACGTAGTGTAACAGTGTCCCCAACTGCAACTTGAAGGACACGCGCTGCATTGCTGCTGAGCATGATTTCGCCCATTCCCTGCGGAAAGCGTCCTTCGGCGGCACCAGTTGAATTCATTGTCAGATAGGATTCATCAATACCATAAAGTACAACCCTTTTTCCGTCCATGCGGTAGGGCAGTTCTCCGTCCGGGTTAAATATCGTAACTGCACCAATCGAAACCACATCATCCCGCTCCGCAATTTTCAGGGCTGTTTCTTGAGAAATGCCGTCCAACTCTATGTGCCAACTTCCGTTTTTGCCGGTCATTCGGTCGCTTTGGGTTCGAATCATCATATCCGCCACGCTAAAAATTGCTGTCACCAGAAATATCGAAATAATGACACACAGAATGGTCATCCGATTCTGCCGTTTCCGCACCTTTGCAGAGATCGGCACAAGGCTTAAATAGCTTTTCATTCCCGGCACCTCCCAAAATCGGTGAGGTTACCGTCCGATACCTGCAATACCCGGTCAGCCGTTTGCGCGATACTACGGTTATGGGTAATCATAATAATCGTCTGCTCATACTTTTTGGATGCTTCTTTCAGCAGGGCAATGACCTCGCTGCTGTTCTGGGTGTCCAGATTGCCGGTCGGCTCGTCAGCCAGGATCAGGGCTGGCCGGGTAATGAGCGCACGGCCAATCGCCACACGCTGCTGCTGTCCGCCGGAGAGCTGGCTGGGCAGATGGTTCCGGCGCTCTTTCAGGTTCAGTACCGCAAGAAGTTCTTCCAGATATTTCTTATCCGGCTTCTGGTAGTCCAGCAGCACCGGGAAGATGATGTTCTGCTCCACCGTTAACTCCGGCACAAGGTTAAACGCCTGAAAGATAAAGCCAATGTTCCTGCGGCGGAATACCGTCAGCTTGCGCTCGTCCATGGCAAAAATGTCCTTACCGTCGATCAGCACCTTGCCGGTCGTGGGCGTGTCCAGCGCGCCGATCATGTTCAGCAGCGTACTTTTGCCGGAACCGGATTCCCCCACGACGGCCACATATTCCCCCTTGGGAACGGAAAAACTGACATCCTTCAAAGCCTTGACTGCGGTTTCTCCGCTGCCATAGGTCTTACAAATGTTTTTGACCTCTAATAAATTCATCGTGCATATACCTCTTTCTTCATGTTTTGCGAAATAGGCGGGCTGCTTTTGTTTTTCCTGCCTATGAGGAAAGGATAGCACCGAAATATTACTGTAACCCTACACTCAGCCTACAATTTTGTAGGAATTAAAAAATTCATGGTGAAGGTCGTGCCTTTTCCAAGTTCACTGTCCACCTCAATCGTGCCGCTATGGGCTTCCACGATGGTCTTTGCCAGCGGCAGGCCCAGCCCGATGCCCTGCTTGTCCTGGGAAAAGCGGCTGCGGTAGAACCGCTTGAAAATATGGTGCAGGTCCTCCGGATGGATGCCGCAGCCGTTGTCCTTTACGGCGATCTGAACGGCATTGGGCAGAGCTTTCCATGTAATATGAACCGCGTCGCCGCTCTCCGTATGGTCGAGGGCGTTTTTCACGATGTTGTCAATGGCCTCGGTCAGCCAGTCGCGGTCGCAGAAAAGAAGGACCTCCTCCGGGCCGGACAGGACAAGTTCTTTATGCTCCTGTTTGGCCCGGTATGCGAAATGCAGCTCAACATCCCGCAGCATATCCGCCACATTCTCGGCCCCCTTTTCCAGCGTGACGGAACCGGCGTCCAGCCTTGTGATCTTCAGCAGGCTCTGCACCAGCGTTTCCATGCGGTCAAGCTCCTGCTCAGACAGGTCAGCAAATTCTTTCACGGAGGACGCTTCTATATCTTCCTCATGAAGCAGGCCATTATAAATATTCAGTGCCGCCAGCGGTGTTTTCAGCTGGTGGGAAATATCGGAGATCATATTTTTCAAAAATTCCTTTTCCCGAAGCTCGTTATCTGCGTGGGCGTTCAAAACCGCCGCCAGGGAATTGACGGAATGGAACAGCCGATATAGCTCCCCCTCACTGTCGCATTCAATACGTGCGTTGCTATCCCCGTCAAGATACACATTGATCTGGGATACCGCCTGTTCCATGATCTTATTCTGCTTTTTGAAATAGGAGCAGCAAACCACCCATATAGCCGCCGCTGCCAACAAAAAAATAAACAGCAGGCACAAAGAAAGCCTTTGATAGCGCAGCCATAAAAAGCCCTGTGCCAGCAGGAGGGATGCTGCCCAGATAACCGATACCGCAAGAAACAGATTTCTGATATCCTTATTTGCAAGTATTTTCATAGGCTGCCTCACCCTACTACATTCCATTTATAGCCCATGCGACGGACGGTCAGGAGCATCTGCGGGTCACTGGGGTTATCCTCAATCTTCATGCGAAGCCGCCGCATATACACGGTGAGGGTGCTGCTGTCGATATAATTTCCGTCGCAGTCCCACAGTTTATCTAATATCTGCTCCTTGGTAAGCACCGTATTGGGGTTTCGCATAAACAGGCACAGCAGCTTGTATTCAGCAGCGGTCAAATCCAACAGCTCCCCATTTTTGAAAGCCTGACCCTGCAGCAAAAGAACCTTGATTCCGTTCGATTGCAGTTCTGTGTCCGTTGCGCTGAAATCCTTTGCACGGCGAAGCAGGGCATTGACCCGTGAAACCAGGACTCCAAGCTTGAAGGGCTTGGTGATATAGTCGTCGCCGCCCATATCCAGCCCCATAATGATACTCGTTTCTTCGTCCGAAGCGGTCAGAAAGATGATCGGCACCTTGGAAACCTGCCGCACCCGTTTGCAAAATTCAAAGCCGGTGCCGTCCGGCAGGGATACATCCAGTACCAACAAATCATACCTGCCATCCGCCCACAGCGCATCCGCTTCTTTCAACGTTATGGCAATATTCAATTCAAATCCCTGCTTCTTGAACGCAAAGGAAAGCCCGTTGATCAGGCTCAAATCATCTTCCAAAAGTAATATCTTACTCATGCTTCTGTTCCTTTCCCTGTTTCGTCCGGCCATCAATCGGCTTTTCCGCAGTTTTGGGAATCAGCCAAACACCGGCCATCTTTACAGCGCTGGGGATACGACCACCAGCGCAATAATAATTTACCCTACGAGGTGACACGCTCCATTTCTCAGCGGCCTCTTTCAATGTCATATAATCCATTTCGCACCTCCATCGAGTATATTATAGTTCTGCGTTTCGAACAATGCAAGGCAGAAAACATGAATAAGAAAAGGACAAGCACTATGAAAGACTGCTTTCTTTGATAGTGCTTGTCCTTTTTTGAATTTACCACTTGACATTGTGGCAAAGAGCTGATGAGCCAGGACGAGC
>ULXF01007154.1_pt1 | contig 10907 bp, 5 predicted proteins | sample 1961041 | NCBI WGS metagenome assembly ULXF01 (sample SAMEA4835832, study PRJEB28245) | human gut metagenome | biome: gut microbiome; material: fecal sample | place: Denmark | collected 2008
GACTGCACCGGCACGGGAGCCGCCAGCAGCCGCGCCGCCAGCAGCACCGCCAGCGCCGCCGCCAGCACGATGCACGTCCATTTATTCTCCCGAATCCAGGCGGCAGGGCCGGGCCCCTTCGTTTTTTTCTTCATATATACCGGTCCTTTCGGCAATTGGTGACACCAGCATAGCAAGTTGCGCCCCCCTTGTCAAGCAGGGCTTTGTGCAATCATCCATGCCTTGTGCACATATTAGCAAAATTTGTGTCAAATCTGCAAATAAAACTGGAAACTGACAGAAGCGTATGTTACAATGAAAATACCTGTGGGGCGGGAAGCTCCGGGAGAAATTAAAGGAGGTAATAGCTTGATGAAAACACCTGTTCGCACCAGACTTCTGTCTGCGCTGCTGTCACTGGTCATGCTGGTTTCCCTGCTGCCGGTGTCGGTATTCGCGGCAGAGCCTGCGTCCGGGACCTGGGAAAAGGTCACCGAGGCACAGGAGGACTGGTCCGGTCAATACCTGATCGTCTATGAAAAGGGCAGCCTGATCATGGACGGCTCCCTGTCCGCCCTGGACAAGGAGGGCAACAAGGTGGACGTGACCATCACCGACGGCAAGATCGTTGGTGATTACGCCAAGTACGCGTTCACCATCGCGCCCATGACCGGCGGCTGGTCCGTGCAGTCCGCCAGCGGAAAGTACATTTCCGGCAAGTCCGGCAAGAACAAGATCATCACCGGCTCCACTCCGGAGCTCAACACCATCACCTTCGCTGATGGTAATGTGAAGATCGCCAGCAACAACACCACGCTGCAGTATAACGCAGCCGCCACCAACGGCACCCGGTTCCGCTATTATAAGAGCGAGAATCAGCAGCCCGTGGCCCTGTATAAGCTCAGCACCGTTCCCGCCCGGGAAAGCGGCATCGTCACCGATCTGACCACCCTGCAGAACGGCGACAAGGTGGTGGTGTTCAACCCCGCCAACAAAAAGGCTCTGTCCTCCGTGTACAACGGCTTCTATAACACGGGCGTGGATGTGGAGCTGACCGGTGGCAAGCTCACCGGCTACACGGATGCAGAGCTGTGGACCGTGAACCGCACCGAGAGCGGCGCCTATACCTTCTCCACCGCCGAGGGCAAGAAGCTGTCCATGGACACCAGCTACAGCAGCACTCCCCTGGACAAGGCCAATGTGGATTGGGAGCTCAGCGCTGCCGCCACGGCGGACTGCTTCTACATCAAGAACGTGGGCCGCGGCAGCTATCTGGAGTGGTTCGCCGAGAAGAACAATTGGAGCTCCTACGGAACCATCGGCAGCAACGAGCCCCTGTTCGCCCAGCAGCTTTATCTGGTGGCAGACACCCAGAAGCCTGACCAGCCCGGTCAGCCTGATGATCCCACCGCTCCCCTGAAGAACGGTGACCAGGTGGTCATCTATAACCCCGCCAACCTGAAGGCCCTGTCCACGGAGTACACCGGCTTCTATAACAAGGGCACCGACGTGACCCTCACCGGTGGGAAGCTGTCCGGCTTTGCCGAGGCGGACATCTGGACCGTGGGCGTCAACGACGATGGCAGCTATACCTTCTCCACCGCCGACGGCAAGAAGCTGTCCATGGACGAAAAATACTCCAGCACTCCCCTGGACAAGGCCCACACCGCCTGGACACTGGAGCAGGCTGCCACCGAGGGCTGCTACTATATCAAGAACATGGGCCGCAGCAGCTATCTGGAGTGGTATGCCGAGAAGAACAATTGGAGTGCCTTCGGCACCATCGGCAGCAATGAAGCTCTGTTTGCCCAGGCATTCTTCAAAATTCAGAAAAGCGGCATCGTTACCTCCGTATCCGACGGCGACCAGGTGGTGGTATTCAACCCCGCCAACGGCAAGGCCCTGTCCACGGAGTACACCGGCTTCTATAACAAGGGCACCGACGTGACCCTGGCCAATGGCAAGCTCTCCGGTTATACCAAGGCCGACATCTGGACCGTGGGCGTCAACGCCGACGGCAGCTACACCTTCTCCACCGCCGACGGCAAGAAGCTGTCTATGGACGAAAAATACTCCAGCACCCCCCTGGATAAGACCCACACCGGCTGGAGCATCCTCCCCGCCGCCACGGAAAACTGCGTCTATATCCAGAACGTGGGCCGCAGCAGCTATCTGGAGTGGTATGCCGAGAAGAACAACTGGAGTGCCTTCGGCACCATCGGCAGCAACGAGGCTCTGTTTGCCCAGCAGCTCTATCTGGTAGGCGACGAGACGGACCAGCCCGCCGGCAGCCTGCCCCAGGAGGGCGCGCAGGTGGTGCTGTTCAACCAGAATGCCCAGGGCGTCCTGGCCGGGCAGAATGACAACACCGACAGCCCCGCCGTCAACAACGTCTCCGCCCAGGTGGCCAACGGCAAGGCCATTCCCGGCAACGGCGGCGTGGTGTTCACCGTGGAGCGCAGCGGCGAATACTATCGCTTCCGCAACGAGACCTACGGCTACCTGTGCTCCAACGGCACCGGCAACAACGCCTTCTATTCCCTCACCGCCAGCGACGACGCCGACTGGACCGTGGAGCCCTGCTCCGGCGGCGTGGGCGGCTATCAGCTGGAGAGCCGCACCGCCAAGTTCAACGGCAGGTACAGCCAGTTCCTGGAGTATTATAGCGACAGCTATAAGACCTATAGCATGTACAACGTCACGGACTACACCATCTACTCCTTCTTCTTCTATGGCGTAGCCGACAGCGTGAAGCTGGACGGCGGCATCGTCAATGATCCCGCCGTGAAGTTCACCTCCGCCGACTCCGTGAAGGGGGGCCAGGATTACACCCTGACCTTTACCGTGGACGATGCGAAGGCGGTCCAGAAGCTGGAGATCCTGGTGGACGGCAGGTCTGCCGGTGTCATCACCGATTACACCGCCGACGGCAGCAATTACACCGCCAATGTGCCTGCCGCCATGCTGGCCGGGTCCGATCAGGTGACCTTCACCGTCCGCGTGACCAATGTCTCCGGCGCCAGCTACAGCGGCAGCCTGGTGGTCACCGTGGTGGACGAGCCCTCCATCGGCGCCGTGACGCCGCTCAAGGGCAGCCAGACCGGCAGCGACAAGCGGCCTGTCATCTCCGCTGAGCTCATCAACGCCGGTGAGAATCCCACCGTGGAAATGACCGTCAACGGGGAGAAGGTCAACGCCGTCTGTGCCGGCGGCAAGGCCACCTACACCCCCGCCGCCGACATGACCGACGGCCGCACCAATGTTACCGTCACCGTCACCCGCGCCGACGGCAAGTCCGCTTCCTTCAGCTGGTTCTTCACCGTGGGTGAGTCCCGGTATCAGCTGTACTTCGGTCAGCTGCACAGCCACACCCAGTATTCCGACGGCGCAGGCTCTCTGGAGTCCGCTCTGAGCTATGTGAAGAACCTGCCCGACAGCGCCAACGTGCAGTTTGTGGCCTTCACCGACCACTCCAACTACTTCGACAAGAGCGGCGCGGCCAACCCCGAGGGCGCTCTGTATGACATGAGCCTGGCCACCCCCTACAGCCAGGAGACCTGGAACAGCTACCGTTCCGCCGTGGCCGCCTTCAACGAGGCCAACGCCGGCTCCCTGGTGGCTCTGGCCGGCTTCGAGATGACCTGGTCCGGCGGTCCCGGCCACATCAACACCTTCAATACCCCCGGTATCGTCTCCCGCAACAACACCACCCTGAACAACAAGACCGACTATGCCGGTATGCGCGCCTACTATGCCCTGCTGAGCCAGCAGGAGGGCGCAGACAGCCTCAGCCAGTTCAACCACCCCGGCAACACCTTCGGCACCTTCGGTGACTTCGCCTTCTGGGATCCCGTCATCGACAGCCGCATGTACATGGTGGAGGCCGGCAACGGCGAGGGCCAGATCGGCGCCGGCGGCTATTATCCCAGCTATGAGTACTACACCATGGCGCTGGATAAGGGCTGGCACCTGGCTCCCACCAACAACCAGGATAACCACAAGGGCCGCTGGGGCAACGCCAACGACGCCCGCGACGTGATCCTCACCGACGACTTCTCCGAGGAGGGCATCTACGACGCGCTGCGCGCCATGCGTATGTACGCCACTGAGGACAAGAACCTGGAGATCGGCTACACCGTCAACGGCATGCTCCTGGGCAGCAGCCTCACCGAGGTCCCCGAGAAGCTGAACATCCACGTCACCGTCAACGACCCCGACGCCAGCGATTCCATCTCCAAGGTGGAGGTCATTGTCAACTCCGGCAAGACCGCCTATACCTGGGACGATCCCGCTGTCCTGGCCACCGGCGACCTGTCCGTGACCCTGGACCCCGACTACAGCTACTACTACATCCGCGTCACCCAGGGTGACGGCGACCTGGCGGTCACCGCTCCCGTGTGGGTGGGCGAGACCCTGAAGCTGGGCATCTCCGATGTGACCTGCGGCACCTCCACTCCCGTCACCGGCGAGAAGATGACCGTTACCACCACCCTGTTCAACAGCGAGAGCACCGACGCCAGGATCAAGTCCATCACCTATGCCGTGGGCAGCCAGGTGCTGGCCTCCGCCACCGACGCGGGCACCGTTCCCGCCAGCGGCACCCTGGACCTGAGCTATGATATCTCCTTCGATACCGCCCGGGTCTATAAGGTCACCGCCACCGTGGTGCTGGAGCAGGACGGCAAGGAGTATGTGTTCACCAAGGACATTACCCTGGACGTGCTGAACGCCGACGACCTGGTGTATATCGGCATCGACGCCTCCCACTACAACGAGTATGTGGCCGGTAACTACAAGGATTCCATGGGCAACTTCGGCAACCTGGCGGGCAAGTACAACGTCCGCACCGTGGAGCTGAAGACCAGCGACGATCTGATCGCCGCCTGCTCCAATCCCAAGTTCAAGGCCCTGATCCTCACCGCCCCCTCCCGCCGCCTGGCGGACGCCCAGACCGATCCCCGGACCTACAGCGCCGCGGAGCTGGCGGCCATTACCGCCTTCAACGCCGGCGGCGGCACCGTGATCCTAGCCGGCTGGAGCGACAACTACGAGAACTATGACGTGATCCAGAGCAATCCCGCCATCAAGCACATGGCCGCCACCCAGAACGAGGTGCTCCAGGCCCTGGGCTCCAGCCTGCGTATTGCGGACGATGCCACTTATGACGATGTCCGCAGCGCAGCCGACGGCGTGGACAAGTGGCGTCTGTACTTCAACACCTACGGTCAGAGCTTCCTGACCGACGGCGTGGAGGTGGACCCCGCTCACCCCTATGACCGCCTGTACACCGAGGTATTCAGCCACTATGGCGGCGCCTCCGTGTATGCCGTGGATGCAGACGGCAACCCCACTTCTGCCCTGCCCGCTACGGTGACTCCGGTGGTGTACACCCATCCCACCACCTATTCCGTGGACGTGGATAAGGACGGCCTGGGCGGCGCCAACGTGCCCAAGTACGCCTATGCCGAAAACGACAGCCGTCTGCTGGCCATGGCCAGCGAGCAGCTGGAGGGCAAGGGTCTGATCATCGTGTCCGGCGCGGCCTTCATGTCCAACTTCGAGGTCCAGGCCACCATCAGTGACAACGGCTCCGAGAAGAACTACTCCAACTACAAGATCTGCGAGAACCTGCTGGGCCGCATCAACCCCGTGAAGATCACCGACATTGCCACGGTCCAGGCCCAGACCGAGGCCGGTCACAAGTACACCATTGAGGGTATCGTGACCTCCAACGCCTCCGGTTATGACAAGGCCACCGCCTTCTTCGACTGCATCTATGTTCAGGATGAGACCGGCGGCATCAACTGCTTCCCCGTGGCCGGCGACTTCAAGATCGGCGACGTGGTCCGCGTCACCGGCGTGACGGAGACCTATCAGGGCGAGAACGAGCTGCAGGTTTCCTCCATTGAGAAGATCGGTGAGACCACTCCCGTCACTCCCAGAGCCGTCACCTCCACCCAGATCAACGACGGCTCCGTCCTGGGCCAGCTGGTGACCCTGAACGGCTACGTCACCGGCTATGAGATGGCCGACGGCCTGGTCCAGACCATTCTGGTCCGCGACAGCGAGGGCAAGATCGCCCGCGTGTTCATCGACGGCTATATCACCACCTCCTACGATGTGGCGAACCTGTCCGTGGGCTGCCAGATCTCCGCCACGGGCCTGGCCTCCTATGACAACACCTTCGTCCTGGCCGACGGCACCCCCATGGCTCCCCGCATCCGCGTCCGCGACCGCAACGACGTGGTCTGCACCGCCCATGAGCATACCTTCGGCGAGTGGATCGTCACCACCCAGCCCACCTGCACCGAGCCCGGCGAAAAGACCCGCACCTGCACCGGCTGCGGTGAGGTGGAGACCATGGTCATCGACGCCACCGGCCATCACTACAAGGATGGCAAGTGCACCGACTGCGGCGCAGCCGATCCCGGCTATCAGCCCACCCAGCCCGGCGTCAAGACCGGCGACGAGAGCAACACCACCATGTGGATCATCGTCCTGGTGTGCGCTGCCGCTCTGGCTGTGGTGCTGGTCATCGTGTCCCGCAAAAAGCGCAACAGCTGAGAAAAACGGAACTCTCAGGTAAGCGCTGAACAAAAGGGGGGGCCCGCCATCCGGCGGGACCCCCCTTTGCCTGTCAAAAAAGGGCAAAAACGGCGTCCGCCTTGGTCAAAGGCGGACGCCGTCAGCTTGTCAAAAATCCTTTTTGACAAGCTGAAAAAGCATTTTCAAAACTTTCATGAAAGTTCTGAAAATGCAATGATTGAAAACGAAAGACACCCCTGATGGGTTTCTTTCGTAACTATCTTCCTTTCCGAAGGCAGAGGCAATCCTATTTATTGACAGTCTCACGGCGTCCGCCTTGGTCAAAGGCGGACGCCGTTTCTTACTCATCAATGATTCTCATCAATGATTTACTTTTTCTTGCCGCCGTGGGTGGCCTTCATGCGCTTTTCGTGGTTGAGAATGGTCTTGCGCATACGCAGGCTCTCGGGGGTGACCTCCAGCAGCTCGTCGTCGGCCAGGAACTCCAGGCACTGCTCCAGGCTCAGCTTCCGGGGCGGCACCAGGCGCAGGGCCTCGTCGGAACCGGCGGCCCGCATGTTGGTCATCTGCTTCTTCTTGCAGACGTTGACGGTGATGTCCTCCTGCTTGGGGGACACGCCCACGATCATGCCCTCATACACCTTGACGCCCGGGCCGATGAACAGGGCGCCCCGCTCCTGGGCGTTGAACAGTCCGTAGCTGACGGACTCGCCGGTTTCAAAGGACACCAGGGAGCCGGTGTTCCGGCGGTTCAGGTCGCCCTTATAGGGGGCGTAGCTGTCGAACACGGAGGCCATGATGCCCTCGCCCCGGGTGTCCGTCAGGAACTCGTTGCGATAGCCGAACAGGCCCCGGGCGGGAATCAGGAACTCCAGCTTCATGCGGCTGCCCACAGGGGTCATCTCGATCAGGTCGCCCTTGCGGGAGCCCAGCTTCTCGATGACCGCGCCCACGCATTCGCTGGGCACGTCGGCCACCAGACGCTCAATGGGCTCGCACTTCTTGCCGTCGATGGTGCGGTACAGGACCCGGGGGGGAGACACCTGGAACTCGTAGCCCTCCCGGCGCATGGTCTCGATGAGGATGGACAGGCTCATTTCGCCGCGGCCTGCCACATTGAAGGCATCGGTGGCGCCCTCAAGCTCCGTGACCCGCAGGGACACGTCCTTCAGCGTTTCCCGGAACAGGCGGTCCCGCAGCTGGCGGGAGGTGACGAACTTGCCCTCGCGGCCGGCGAAGGGGGAGTCGTTGACGGAGAAGGTCATCTCCATGGTGGGGGCGGAGATCTTCACAAAGGGCAGAGGCTCCACGCAGTCGGGGGCGCAGATGGTGTCGCCGATGGTGATGTCGCCGATGCCGGACATGGCGATGATGTTGCCGGCGGTGGCCTCGGTGATGGGCTGCTTGCCCAGGCCCTGGAACTCGTACATGGACACGGCTTTGGCCTTCTTGGCCGGGGCGTCGGGGTCGTGATAGTTGCACACGGCGATCTCCTGATTCTGCTTCAGGACGCCGCGCTCCACCCGGCCGATGGCGATGCGGCCCACGAACTCGTTATAGTCGATGGCGGAGACCAGCATCTGGAAGGGCTGGTCCAGGTCCGCTTCGGGAGCGGGGATATAGCTGAGGATGGTGTCGAACAGAGGCTTGAGGTCCGTGCCCGGCACGTCGGGGGAGTAGGAGGCGATGCCCTGGCGGGCGGAGCAGAACAGCATGGGGGAATCCAGCTGCTCCGGGGTGGCGTCCAGGTCCAGCAGCAGCTCCAGCACCTCGTCGATGACCTCGTGAATGCGCTGGTCCGGGCGGTCGATCTTGTTGACCACCACGATGACCCGGTGACCCAGCTCCAGGGCGCGGCTGAGCACAAAGCGGGTCTGGGGCATGGGGCCCTCGGCGGCGTCCACCAGCAGGATAACGCCGTTGACCATCTTCAGGATGCGCTCCACCTCGCCGCCGAAGTCGGCATGGCCCGGGGTGTCCACAATGTTGATCTTGGTGTCGCCGTACTGGATGGCGGTGTTCTTGGCCAGGATGGTGATGCCCCGCTCACGCTCCAGATCGTTGGAGTCCATGACCCGCTCCACCGTCTCCTGGTTCTCGCGGTACACGCCGCCCTGCTTGAGCATCTGGTCCACCAGGGTGGTCTTGCCGTGGTCCACGTGGGCGATAATGGCTACGTTTCTCAGTTTTTCGTTCTGCAAAGGAAAAACCCCTTTCTTTTGGGTATAAAAATTCATGCACTGTGCGGCGCACCACGAAAACAGGCAAACTCTTCTGTGCATGAAGTTTTGTGCATCATTCCCGGTTGCCCCGAAGGGGCGAGGGAATGGCACATTCTATTTTTTGCTATGCTTTTGCATAGCAAATCTCTCAACCTTCACATTATATCCCCGGATTTTTCCGATTGCAAGAACTTTTTGTGAATTCCGGCTGTTTTTTAGGTTTTGCTTTTCCTTTGACCCGGGACGTGGTATAGTGAGGGGGAAAGGGGGCGTTTGTATGGACCAGGAGACGCTGCGACGGAAATTGGCAGAGCACCGGCCGTCCTTGCAGCAGGCGCGGGGTGAATTTGCCGTGCTGGTGCCGCTGGTGGAGGGGCCGGAGGGGCTGAGCCTTCTGTATGAGGTGCGCCCGGCGAAGCTGCACCACCACAGCGGGGAGGTGTGCTTCCCCGGCGGACGGATGGAGCCCGGAGAGACGCCCCGGCAGTGCGCCCTGCGGGAGACCCGGGAGGAGCTGGGGATCCCGGCAGAGCGGATCGAGCTTCTGGGGGACCTGGACTTTCTTTATCTGCGGTCCGAGGGGCTCATGTACCCGGTGCTGGCCCAGCTGGATCCGGCGGCGCCTCTGCGCCCCAGTCCCGACGAGGTGCGGGACACATTCACGGTGCCCCTGTCCTTTCTGCGGGCTCACCCGCCCGCGATCTACCGCTACCCCCTGCGGCCGGAGATCGGGGCGGACTTTCCCTATGACAAGGTGGGCGCGGCGGCGGACTATCCCTGGCAGGCCGGGCACATGGAGGTGCCGGTATACGAGGGGCTTCCGTATCCCCTGTGGGGGCTGACGGCCCGGATCACCTGGTGGCTGCTGGAGCGGTATGGGGACATATTGACAGGTATGTTATAATGTAACATGGCTGATTATATAGAAAAAAGAGGAAACTGCTATGGAATTTACACAGGGCGCGCCCTTTGACAGCTTTGGCCTGTCCGAGGCCACCATGCGCGCCATACGGAACAAAGGATACGAGATCAGCACCCCCGTTCAGGCCGGGTGCATCCCCCCCATGCTGGCGGGAAAGGACGTGATCGCCAAGGCCCCCACCGGCACCGGCAAGACCATGGCCTTCGGCATCCCCATCATCGAGCGCATCGACCCGGACAGCGAGGACGTGCAGGCGGTGATCCTGGCCCCCACCCGGGAGCTGGCCATGCAGATCACCGACGAAATGCGCCAGATCGCCGTGTGCCATGAGGGGGTCCGCCTGGTGTGCCTCTACGGCGGACAGCCCATTGCCAAGCAGATCAACGCCCTGAAGCGGCGGCCCCAGATCGTGGTGGCCACGCCGGGCCGCCTGTCCGACCACATGAAGCGCCGCACCGTGACCCTGGGTCAGGTGCAGACCGTGGTGCTGGACGAGGCGGACCGGATGCTGGACATGGGCTTTATCCACGACGTGACCCGCATTCTGGACAAGATCCCCCACCGGAGGAATCTGGGGATGTTCTCCGCCACCATCTCCCGGGAGGTCATGGACATTTCCTGGGTGTATCAGCGGGATCCGGAGGAGATCACCGTGCAGGCCACCCGGGAAAATAAGCCGGACATCCTGCAATACCGCATCGAGGTGCCGTCGGACAAGAAGGTGGACGCCATTGCCGCCATCATCCGGGCCCAGCAGCTGGACCGGGTCATCTGCTTCTGCAACACCAAGGGCTCCACGGAGCGGCTGACAAAATTTTTGCAGCTGCGGGGACTGGACGCCCAATGCATCCACGGTGACATTCCCCAGCGCAAGCGGGAGGAGGTCATGGCCCGGTTCCGGGACGGGGAGCTTCATGTGTTCGTGGCCACGGACGTGGCCAGCCGGGGCATCGACGTGGACGACGTGGACGCGGTGTTCAACTTTGAGGTGCCGGAGGAGAACGAGTATTATATCCATCGCATCGGCCGCACCGGCCGGGCCAGGAAGCACGGCGTGGCATATACCCTGCTGTCGGACTTCCCGTCCCGCATGCGGCTGGACGATATCGCCCGCAACACCCGCAGCCAGATCGTCTCCGCCAAGCTGGAGGAGGACGGCACGGTGGTTCCGCTGGAGAAGTAAGAGGTGGGGCTATGAATATTTGGAAACGGGGCGTTTGCCTGCTGCTGACGCTGGT
>ULXF01002299.1_pt1 | contig 10870 bp, 9 predicted proteins | sample 1961041 | NCBI WGS metagenome assembly ULXF01 (sample SAMEA4835832, study PRJEB28245) | human gut metagenome | biome: gut microbiome; material: fecal sample | place: Denmark | collected 2008
TTCTACGATGCGCAGAACCGCCCGGCGGTGGTGGTGTACAATGGCACGGCGTATGCCTACGTCAAGAGCTTGCAGGGCGATATCGTTGCGATTCTGGATGAAAATGGCAATACCGTCGTCAGCTACGGCTACGATGCGTGGGGTGCGCCGCTGTGGTGTACTGGTGAGCTGGCGGAGACGCTGGGAAAGGTGCAGCCGTTCCGCTACCGCGGGTATGTGTTCGATGAGGAAACGGGGCTGTACTATCTCAGGAGTCGGTACTATAATGCAGTAGTTGGAAGATTCTTGAATGAAGATGCGTTGCTAAACGGAAATCTATATTCATATTGCAACAATGATGCGATTAATTATGAAGATCCGACAGGATTTATTCCTGGAAGCTTCTCCAAAGTATCTGCATCGTTTTGCATGGCTCTTTATACTGACTGCGATGCAGCTTCCTCAGTACCAGAATGTAAAGATTGTGTGGTGGATTCAAGCATTGAGCTACACGAGGGTGGCTACTATTACATTACACCTATTAATGATGTTGGATATGCTATTTCTCTAAAAGCGGGAAATGAATCGAAAACAACTGGTGTTAATATCTATAAACATAATACGCAGACGGGTGCTCATGAATTCTATGTAGCACAATACATAGAAGGAGGATTCGTATTTGTACGTGACGATTATGTTGTAAAAGGCTCTCCATTGGCATTCAACGTAACCGCAACAGCAAGAGTTGAGGAGTATTTGTTTGGGAAGAAGGTCATTTCTACATATCATCCAGTACCTTCTCAATATATCAGAAATCTACAATATGCGCTTAAAAAAGCGATGGTATATTTCGGCGAAGAAAATGGATTGTATGATGAAGCAACGATAGCAGCAGTAAAAGCTTTTCAAAGGAACGCAAATTTAAAAAATGTCGATGGAATAGTTGGAGAAGAAACCAAAGAAGCCCTGATTCCCAATGAAGGTCCCTAATCGTTGCTACAAGTTCATAGAACGAATTTCTTACTGACTGGCGAGATGTGCGTCGCATCAAAGGAGGAGATTTCATGAAATTTATTCGCAGAATCCTTGTGTTACTATGTTGCTTGAGCTCTGTGCTGAATTGTGTGCCTGCAATTGCGACGGAAGTACACGATGGCTTTAATCTGTATCAGCAGCGATTTGGGTCTTACTACAGTATTCATGACATTCTGAAAAAAAAGTTGCTTTGTGATGAATTGGTGGAACGAGCAGAATCAACTGTTCAAACGTTTGAATGGGTGACAACAATTGGTGAAACAACGATTTGCTTGCAGGAAGCGGTTAGTGATGGTTTCCAAACAATATTGCATTTTAAAATATCTGCTTCAGAAGAAAATGCGATTATCCGTCCGGCGTTTCTGTATTTTGATATTTATGATCCATATTATACGCAATTGGAAGAATATTCCGAAATTGTTTATTTTGTTGAATATGACTTTCTCGCTCTATCCAATCACTCAATAAGTACAAATTATTATGGAACTTCTAACAATGAGAGGGAAATGGACTATATTGTTGTGCTTGACAACGAAGACGAGCCCAATATAGAAACCTTCCGGGAACAGTGTATATTTTCAGTGATTCGATATGATCCAGATACCAAAAAAGCAACAACGCAAAAAACAGAGTCGATGCCTATCGAAGTGCAAATTCCCAGCAGTATTACATATTATACGATTTGCCAAGACTCCTCTGGCAAAGAAGGAGTACAGAATGACCTTGGTGAATGGATCATTCCACCTATTTACGATGAAGTATCTTACGACGGCAATGTCTATTGGGTCTTTATTGAAAGGAATGACAATGAGCAAAAATTGGTAGGAATAATTGATACAAGTCAAGGCTTTGCAATTGCCGCCCATTATGATGAGATTCTAATTGGGGATTCGCTCATTGTGGCATATGATCCATTAACACATGTCTATGATATTTTTGACAGGCAATGTAGACTGATTTATACGCTGCCCGGAAAATATGATTATGTTGTTCCTAATGGAGAATGCTGTGTTGATGTGGTAGACCTTGACGCGGGTATTTATACCATCAAGATTCCAAGCTATCTTATCACAAACTATTAACAGATCTTAGTTGATGTGAATAATACAAAAAAGAATATTTAGGTAATATCGCACAAATGAGTTGATAAAGTGACGAATGAATTGTGCTGTATCTCCTTAAATGAGGATGTCGATACTACTGTTTATAACAAACGTTGCAAAAAACCGAGGCGAAGCTCATCAGCTTCGCCTCGGTCAAAGACATTCGTCTGCTTTGAAATATACCGCAATTCCGCGAAAATATTAAAAGCGCCCGTCAGCAGCCGTGATATGCCCCCTATTCCGCTTGCAGTTTTTCACTGTTCGCTTTATAGGGAGCATATCAGTGACGCTGGATAACTGGCTGATGGAAACATCAACGGAGTCAAGATAGTGCATCTGGCGGATTTTCTGCTGAGCAAGGAATATTGAGCAGCTGACCGCACAAGGCGGAGAGGATGGTCAAAGTATATTTCTTGGCATAACTAAGAAATCATATTTTTGACACTACGATTGATGCTTTACTTCCACTCTGTTATGATTATATACGCATTTTCATCTAACAAATTCCGACGTTGGCGAAGGGGACTACCGCCTTTGTTAGCGTATCTAACACTTGTCTAACAGCACGGTTGGAAATTGCGTTTTTTTCCTTCTTCTACTAACAGTCAGCAACGTAGAAATGTGCTGGAAACGCAGGAAAATCGGGCATTACAGGGCAGTGCAGTTCTCTGAAAGGGAAGCGGTGAGCATCTCTCCTAAGCAGTCGGTCGTGGGTTCAACTCCCATTGGACTCAATCCCCAAACAAGCAATTCTTTCTGGCTGATGCTCTCGCGTGCGTGTTGGCAAACGTGCGAAGAGCATCGGCTGGAAAGATTTTTTCTTTTCATTGACAGTTTCTCCAACTTTCAAGCGCCGATAGTACAATTCCACGCTGCTTTTGCTGAAAAAATGTGCTACAATACAAATGCATCAAGGAAGTCGTATAGCCTGTTTGGCAAAAACGCCGGGCAGCTTTTACCATATCAAACAGCTGTCCGACGGAATAAGCGAGGGGATAACAATGGACATCATCAAAATCAAAGCCGAAGTATACCAGCTTGAACAGCAGGGAAAACGCCTGCTGATTCTGCATTATTTGCAGGACGTGTGGCAGCAGGAGCCGCAGTCTGAGGGTTTGACCGTGCTGGCACTGCGGCAGATGGTTGCCTATGCGGATACGGTGGTTCAATTTTCGGAAAATTCCCCGCTGTGGGAGGCGAAAAATGAGTATTCGCTCTGCAAGGCTTTTCTGCTGGATATTATTTCTTGGGGGCTGAAAAACTACCGCACGAGCAAGCAGTTCCTATGGCAAATGTGCTTTTATCTCAATCCGGAATACACCTATTACTATATGTACGGCAGGGAGATAACGGACGACAATGCGGTTGAATGGAAGAAGACGCTGTTTCAGGAAGCCGCCCAGCTATATCCGGACAGCTTGCTTTTCAAGTGCATTGACCCTATCGAGTGCATGGATCATCGGCGGCTGGACAGATTTACGGAAGAAGAGAAAGCGCAGATTCGCGTGGAACTCGCGGAATGGAATTTGCAGGAGAATGAGCTGGATCACGAAGTTGTGTGGATTTTTGACCACTATCTGTTTCATGAGGGGATTCAGCGATAAGTTTTGCGGGGAATAACAATAAGAAGCTGCGCGGCGATGCCACCATGACGGCAAAGCCGCGCAGTTTTTATCCAGTTTCTTGCCGTGTCAGAAGGCACGCATCCCGCCCTCCTCCCACAATTTACAACATATTTACACCCCGCCCCTCGCAATCCCCGCCGCCCCATGCTATACTAAAGCGGGTGATAATCATGCCAAAACGCATTCTCATCGTCGAGGACGACGCGGCGATTTCGCGCTTGCTCGAATCCAACCTGCGCCTGTCCGGGTATCAGCTCATTTGCACGGCGGATGGCTGCCAAGCACTGGAACTGCTGCAAAATCAACCCTTCGATTTGGCGCTGTGCGATATCATGCTGCCCGAAATCGACGGCTTCGAGCTCCTGCCGCACATGCGCGCGCGGGGCGTGCCAGTCATTTTCGTCTCCGCCAAGGCGGACGTGCAGAGCCGGGTGCACGGGCTGCGGCTGGGCGCGGAGGACTATCTCGTCAAGCCGTTTGACATTCTGGAGCTGCTCGTGCGGATGGAAAAGGTGCTCGCGCGGTCGGACAAGCATCCGCGGACGTTCCGGTATCGCGATATCGCCGTCGATGAGGCGAGCCACACGGTCACGAAAAGCGGCACACTGGTTTCGCTGAAGCCGATGGAGTACGAGCTGCTGCTGACGTTCATCCGCCATCCGGGCATGGTGATGACGCGGGAGGATTTGCTGCATCAGGTGTGGGGCGACGCGTTCATCGGCGAAACGCGCACGGTGGATGTGCACGTCGCGGCGCTGCGGCGCAAGTTGGATTTGGGCGGAGAACTTGCCACTGTGTACAAAATTGGCTATCGGCTGGAGGTGCTGGCGTGAAATTGTGGCTCAAGCAGACACTCGTCACCCTTGCGGTGATTCTGCTGTCCGTCAGCATGTGTCTGTACCATTTTGTGGCACAGGAGACCGACCAGCTGATTCAGCAGGCGATCCAGAGCGGCGCGCGCGTTTGACCACATGGCGGATACGGTGGAGCAGAAAATTGCCGATTTGGAGGATACCGCCCGGCGGCGCTCGCTTACGAGGGGCGCTGCATGGGCTACGAGTACGACGGCGGGATGAGCAGCCTGCGCGGCGACCTGTTCATTTTTACCCGAAAGGTAAACGGCGTGCCGACGGCATGGACGAGCGAGGACTGCCGAGCGTACGACAATTTTGAGGACACCTATCAGCTGAAAACGCCGTACGAAGCGCTGAGAATCATTATTGACCGTTACGATGGCGCGATTTGGATGCAGTGGCAAGCGCCGCACACGATTGACCTTGCGTCCGGTCAGGCGGCGACGCTGCTGCCGTTCGACCAGATTGTGACAATCGCCGCGCGGCTGCTGCCGCTGAAATATCAATTTCAGGAACAGTATCTGGCGTACAGGAATCAGGATGCGAACCGAATGACGGTCAACCGCATCACGCTCAGCTATTCGCGAGTGCAGAATCGGGATAATCCGGAGAATTTTTCCATGTTGCCCGTGTGGGATTTCTTTGATGCGCACGACCCGGCGAAGTCGCTGCTGACCATCAGCGCTGTCGACGGCACGGTGATTGACCGCGGCTTTGGGTACTAAGCCGATGAAAGCGATTGTCTGCGATCTCCGCCGCGCACTCGCGGGGCGCTGGTTTTGGGCGGCGCTGCTGGCGACCACGGCGGCGCTGTACCTTTCCATCGGGCAAGCCGCCGATGCGCTGATGGATGACACACAAAACTTGCGGTTTACATTGAGCGAGCTCCTGCTGATGGCGCTGTGCGGTGATTTCGGGATGCTGACCCTCCCGGCGCTCTCCGCTTTGCCCTTCGCGGCACAGGCGCTGCACGAAATCAAGTGCGGCGCGGTTCGCCCGGCGGTGTTCCGGGCAGGGCGGAGGATGTGGATTCTGGGCAAAGCGGCGGGTTGCATCCTCAGCGGCATGGTGCTGCAAGCGGCGGCGGCGGGGCTGTTGGGGCTGATTCTGTACGCTGTCCGCGGCGGGAGCATCCTGCTGGAAATAAATGCAGAGTTTAATGCGACGCTCCTGCGGCGGATGCGCTGCGGGGGCATTTGGGCGAGCGTCGGATGCGTGATGGCGCTGGCAACAGAAACATCCTCCGCCGCGCACCTCGGCCCGCTGTGCCTGTGCTACGCGCTGATGATGCTCGGCAAGCGCTTTTTCCCGGCGGCGGTGATGCTAAATCCTATAAACTGGATTGACGGCGGCGACTGGATACTTGCGGGGCTGGAAACTGTTTCCATCCTCCTGCAAATCGTCTTTTTGAAGCGAGGTGTCCGGGAATATGTGTAAAATGCAGCCGCCCCTCGTCTGCGCGGGGTGGAATCTGTACAGCCTGCGAAAAAACCCAAGGTTTTATTTAAGCCTGACGCTTGGCTTCCTGCTCTGCTGGCTGCTGACGGACAAAACGATGCAAATCAGCCGAACGTACCTGACCAGCGTGCAGCTTGTCGAGCCGTTCGCATGGTGCTACGCGGACGGGGACAGCATCCTCTACGCCGCGCTGGTGCTGATGCTGATGCTCTCCGCCCTCCCGCGCATGGACACGCCGGCAAGCTACCTGATTTTCCGCACGACGCGGCGGAGCTGGCTCATCGGGCAAATCATCACCACGCTGATTGTAACTTTCGGTTATTGCCTGATGATTCTGCTTAGCTCGATGCTGATGTGCATCGGCTGCAATGTGTACGCCACGAATCGCTGGAGCGAGACCGCGACCATGCTCTCTTTTGCGCCCGCCGGATTTGAAACCGCGCTCACCGTCATGCGAAAGACGGTCAAACTGACCACGCCGTGGGGCTGCTGCGCGCAGATTTTCGGGCTGATGTTCCAGTATGTGCTGCTGCTTTCCATGCTGCAACTGCTGTTTACTGTGCTGAAAAGCAAGAAAACAGGCATATTAGCCGCTATTTTGCTGAATTTTGTCGGATTTGTGCTGACGCCGGAGCGCTTCATGGCGTGGTTGCACCTGCCCACGGAGATGCGCTATTACGCCAACGTGCTCGCGGCGTGGCTCTCGCCATTGCAGCACGCCACCTACACCATGCACAATTTCGGCTACGATTTGCTGCCGCGGCTGCACGTCTCCTACCTGATTTTGGGTGGATTGACCGTGCTGCTGATGGCGCTCGCTGCCATCAAAATGCGTACCTTCCAGTTTAACTTTGCAGGAGGTGTTTCGGATGCGTGAAATCGTCGTGAACGTGCAGCACGTCAGCAAGTCGTTCGGCAGCGAGCAGGTTTTGGAAGATGTTACCTTGCAATTGATGCGCGGGAAAATCCACGGCATCATCGGGCGGAACGGCAGCGGCAAAACCGTGCTGATGAAATGCATCTGCGGATTCCTGCGGCCGACGGCGGGGAAAATCAGCGTATTCGGCAAAAATATCGGCACGGACTGCGATTTTGCGCCCAAAACGGGAATGCTGATTGAAACCCCCCGGTTTTTTGCCGCACGAGACGGGCATGAGCAATCTCCTGTGGCTGGCGAAGTTAGGCAACGGCGCGCGCTGCGAGGACGTGGCGGCGCTGATGCGCTTGGTGGGGCTTGACCCCGCGGCAAAAAAGCGGGTGAGCCAGTATTCGCTGGGGATGCGGCAGCGACTGGGCATTGCGCAAGCGCTGCTGGACGCGCCGGAGCTGCTGATTTTGGACGAGCCGATGAACGGACTGGATAAAAATGGCGTTGCGGAGATTCGCGCGCTGCTGCTTGACTTGAGGGCGCAGGGCAAGACGATTCTGCTCGCCAGCCACTTCGCGCAGGACATCGACGCGCTGTGCGACACGGTGCAGGAGATGGCGCAGGGGCGGATACGGGAGGTGTAATCCGAAGAGAATCCCCTCATGCACTTTACGATTCCCTTATACTATTTCCAAATTCACCTGCGCCATCTGCTTGCGCCTTTTCCCCGTTGGCGTCCGCTCATTCCACTTAGCGTAGCGCTGCTACGCTGCGTTCCATTCACGTTAGCCAGAATGAAAAATTCGCGGCGCATCTTGGCGCATTCTTATCTGGAAATAGTATAAATCGTGCTGTGTTTTAAGGGAAAAGCTAAAAATCCACACAAAAATAGGCAGGAAACGCGTCTCCTGCCCTTTTTTTATTGCCTTGTTTTCCGATATTCCCCCGGCGTCAGCCCGGTAATCTGCTTAAACCGGCGGATAAAGCTGTTCAAATTGTAGTACCCCACCGACTCGGACACCATTTGCAGCGGCATCGTCGTGCTTTCCAGCAGGGAGCACGCTTTGCGGATGCGCAGGTCAGCGACGTAGCTGGTCAGCGTGTCGCCGGTCTGCTGCTTGAAGTACTGGCTTAAGTAGCCGGAGGAAAGGTCGAGCTTGGTGGCAACGTCCTGCAGGGAGAAGCTACAGTCGTCGTAGCTGTCCGCGATGCAGGTGTAGATGCGCTGGAGCAGCTCCGTCACCGGCGCGCCGCTCTCGGCGGTGTCCGGCACAAGCGCCTTCGGGTCGGGCTCCAGCAGGTGGAGCATGAAGGCAAGGTAATCATCCACCGTGCGCAGATAGGTGATGGTGAACAGGTCGTCCATGTTCACCTGCCGCGCGCCGCCCGCCATCAGCAGCTGCACGGCGGAGTTGCAGTAGCTTTTCGCCAGCAGGGAGGGCACGCAGTCCGCCTTCAGCCCGTCGATGAAGCGGCGGATGGTCTGCATCTGCTGCTGCGGGGTCTGGGCGGGCAGGTCGTTCAGGAGGGCGAGGCGGTCGGAGGACGGCACATCAAGGGTGCGCGTCAGCTCGTGATACGGAATCAGCTGATGCTGTCCGCGGATGAAGTGCTCCTTGACGGCTTGCGTGGCTTCAAAACAGGCGGTGGAGAGGTGCGCCACGTCGGTGTAGCAGTTGGACATGCCGATGGAGAACACGAGATTGTATTTTTCGCTGCTGATGTCCAGCAATCGGCGGCAGCAATCCGCCAGCTTCGATTCCTCGTCCGCCTCCATGCCAACCAGACAGACGAACATGGAGTGCTCGAACAGCTCGCGGAACTGCCACGTGAAGTCATCCCCGAAGCACTCCGCGAAGATGGCGGACAGCGTCTGCCGGGGGATGGCGGTATCCTGATTGAAGGCGCGCAGCATCAGCACCTGATAGCACGGCTTGGTGAAGGACATGCCCAGCGCTTCCGCCTCTATATTATAGGAAGCGAAAGAGTCGAATTTGCCCTTGAGCAGCGAAAACAGCAGCGAATCCTTCAGCGCCTGCCCGTCGGGGGAGGTCATCAGCTGACTGCGCATGTGGTTGTTCTGCTCGGCGAGGGAGGCAATCGCATCCTTCAGCGACTCCAGATCATCCGCATCCGACCGCCCCAGCGATTCGGTCAGCTCCTGTATCGGGCGGTAATTCACCTTCATCGCATAGTGGATGACCAGCGTGCCCGCCGCCAGCACCACCAGCAGGAACAGCGCCAGCATCGCCTGTGCGCGGTAGAGCGGCGCAAGCGTCTCGCTCGCGGGGAGGAAGAAGTAGTACGTCCAGTTCAGGACGGAGGACGGCTCGCGGTAGATGAGGTAATTCGTGCCGTGCAGGCGGATGGTGCTGATGCCGTCGGTCAGCGGCGCATCCAGTGCCATCGTCGATACGACGACCTGCCCGCTGCTGTCCAGTATCGCACCCTGCTGGCTGGGGGCGCTCTCCGGCGAGAGGAAGGACAGGAAGTGCCGCTCCTGCACGAAGAAAATCAGGACGCTGTTTTGCAGGCGCGAAAAGACCGACGGCGTGTTGATGAACGCCAGATAGCGTTCCGCGCTGCCGCTCCGCTGTGCCGTGCGGATGATGCGGCGGCTGCTGTCGGCAAGGCTGCTCGCCACGGGGTCGCCTTCCGGGAAGGAGAAGATGCGGTCGAAGAACAGCGCGGCGGAGTACACGGCAGTGGAGGTGTACACCATCTTGGCGTCCGCGTCCGCCAGCGCAATTTCGGAAATCAGGGTGGAGGGGGCAAGCAGATTCTTGAACTCGTTCACCAGCCGCAGGTCGCGCACGGGGCTGGGCGCTTCTAAATAATAGGAAAAGAAATTCTGATTGACTGTCGAAATCTGGTACTCGATGTCGTAAATCTGCTGGAGGTCGCTGTCCATCTCCTGCACGCTCTGCTGCACGAGCGCGCGGTGGTTGTCCTCCAGATTCGTCCGCAGCTGCCGGATGAAGAACACCTGCGACACGAAAACGAGGGCGATGATGGCGGTCAGCAGCAGCGCGCCATAGGATGCCAGATACTTATAGTACGTCTTGGAATGATGCCCGAACATGTTCCCTTCTCCTCCCAGTCACATGGGTTTATTCTATCATAAATCCACCATTTTTTCAAGGAAAGAGGGGGCAAAACGCAAATACTGCATATAAAAAGGGGGCATCTACAATTTTTTAGGTGGTGATTTTGTGTCCTTCATGGGAAAATGACGACCGAAAAACACAAAAACCATCATTTTGAAGATTGAAAACCGCCGCCGCCTGTGAGAGAATACGCTTGAAACAAGTCCCCCCGAAAATGACGGCGGTGTGCAGCGGGGCACGCCGAAGAGGAGGAAAAACCAAGTGAAGCGTAGCATCGTGCTGTCTCTGATTCTGGCGATTTGCTGCTTATTGCCATTCACCGCGTCGGCAGAGGAATGGTCGGATTTCTTCGCGCTGAACGAGGAAACCGCTATCGGCTATGACGAGGCGCTGGCATCGTATCAGGATACCCCGAACGCGCCGGCAGGTACGCGGATTGAACTGCTGCCCAGCGCGGCGATTTTGTCGGGGGATGCGGTGCTTGCGCAGGAGGCCATCATCACCGGCGACGGCGAAAGCACGGCGGTCTGGACGGTGGATGTGCCCGTGACTGGACTGTACGAATTGGAAATCACCTACTTCGCGCAGGACGGCAACGAGGCGAAAGTGCAGCGCCGCTTGACCATCGACGGCATCGTGCCGTATGAGGAAGCGAACAACATCTGCTTATACCGCCGCTTTGTGGAGCGGGCGAGCGAAATCGGCCGCAAGAACTCCATCGACGATGAAGTGTGGGCGCGGCAGGATGAAATCCACCTCTGGCAGACCGTCCGCGCGGCGGATGGGCAGGGCGTGTATGTTGACCCGCTCAAATTCTGCCTGACGGCGGGCCGCCACGAGA
>ULXF01022357.1_pt1 | contig 10826 bp, 10 predicted proteins | sample 1961041 | NCBI WGS metagenome assembly ULXF01 (sample SAMEA4835832, study PRJEB28245) | human gut metagenome | biome: gut microbiome; material: fecal sample | place: Denmark | collected 2008
ACTTGCGAATTTATACCTTGCTCGCAATCGAATGAAGGTTGTGTAACGAGGTTTATTTCGCGCGCAAACAGTGCGCTTGAACTGCGCTTTTTCTCGAAATTTTGGTCAGCGGGGATGACGTGGATGGTTTGGGCGCAATTATAAGGGGTATCCCTTCCAATTTCAATTCACGCCCCTCCGCGAGGGGCGACAAGGACTGGATGCAGGAAAAGGGACTGACGCGATATTTCAATTCACGCCCCTCCGCGAGGGGCGACGTCAAAGGTGTAGGTGTTCATGGTTTTTCCTCCTATTTCAATTCACGCCCCTCCGCGAGGGGCGACGAATAATGCGCCTTGTGAAGCAGGGGAAGCAGGTTATTTCAATTCACGCCCCTCCGCGAGGGGCGACATACCGTCCCGCCCCTGCGCCGCTTCATCTCGATAATTTCAATTCACGCCCCTCCGCGAGGGGCGACCCATGTGCGGCATTCGTGTTAGGTGGCGTCGCCGAATTTCAATTCACGCCCCTCCGCGAGGGGCGACCAAGTCCATGCCGGGACAAAGCACGAGAAGACGATTTCAATTCACGCCCCTCCGCGAGGGGCGACCCGCGTCTTTGCCGTCCGCGCCATGGTGGACGCTATTTCAATTCACGCCCCTCCGCGAGGGGCGACCGGAACGCCCTGCCGACGCGCCGAAGCCACTTATTTCAATTCACGCCCCTCCGCGAGGGGCGACTACAAGGCGTTTGTTGATAAGTTCAAGCCGAAACTATTTCAATTCACGCCCCTCCGCGAGGGGCGACATAGCGGGCGGTTGCGGGAGGGGAAAATGGTTATTTCAATTCACGCCCCTCCGCGAGGGGCGACGAGCAACATCAATATTCCCGAAATCCTCTTGCTATTTCAATTCACGCCCCTCCGCGAGGGGCGACAATTTCGGGGATTAGACCTTGATGCCACGGCTATTTCAATTCACGCCCCTCCGCGAGGGGCGACATTCGCGTGTTCCGACTTTGTAGCTTGTCACCTATTTCAATTCACGCCCCTCCGCGAGGGGCGACGCCGCCGAAGAAGCGCGGGACGCGTGGAATGCTATTTCAATTCACGCCCCTCCGCGAGGGGCGACGTGGAGCTTTCCGCCATCACGGGATTACCCTACATTTCAATTCACGCCCCTCCGCGAGGGGCGACTGAAGACGCAGGAGTTCCATGCGATGGCGGCAATTTCAATTCACGCCCCTCCGCGAGGGGCGACGCTGGCGGCTCTGGCTGGCCGCCGGCTGGCTCTGCTATTTCAATTCACGCCCCTCCGCGAGAGGCGACAGATCGTGCCGCCGCCGACATGCCGGACAAGCTCCATTTCAATTCACGCCCCTCCGCGAGGGGCGACATTTTCCGGTTGCAACGCGATTATCACGGAGCATTGATTTCAATTCACGCCCCTCCGCGAGGGGCGACTGCGGCAAGGTGTCCCCATCCATATTGCGAGATATTTCAATTCACGCCCCTCCGCGAGGGGCGACTCCTCCAGCACAGCCCCAAATCCGCACAGCGTGTGTATTTCAATTCACGCCCCTCCGCGAGGGGCGACAAGTGTATAAATCACACGGTTTCGGTCGAACATATTTCAATTCACGCCCCTCCGCGAGGGGCGACTGCCGGTTGCATAACAGTTGTAGCCGTCAGTTCCAATTTCAATTCACGCCCCTCCGCGAGGGGCGACAGGCATTCGTCGAATTTTGCCTGAAAAAATATGCGGGAATTTCAATTCACGCCCCTCCGCGAGGGGCGACGCATCAACGCGAACGGTTTTCGCCATCAACTCTATTTCAATTCACGCCCCTCCGCGAGGGGCGACGGTAATCCTTGGGAAAAACGCACAGGCGGAGCTGTTTTGGATCTTTCTGAAGATAAAGTCGCTGGTCGGGCTGATCACGACCAACTACGTCCAGCGTTGCAGTATCATCCGTTCGTTTCTCTTTTTGCAAGATGAATGCGCCGTCTGCACTGCCCAGCAAGCCTGTCGTGCCTGAAATCATCTCGAACTTATCGCTTGCCGGCATCTTGCGCGTGTGGTGGACAATCATCAGGCATATGCCGTTGCTGTCAGCAAACTGTTTCAGCCGGCTGACAATTTGGTAGTCATCCGCATAGCTGTATGAGTCGCCGCCCATCTCCCGGATTTTCTGTAGGGTATCAATAATAATCAGCTTTGTATCTGGATGTTCCTTCATAAACTGCCGCAGCTGTTCATCCAGCCCGCTGTTAAGCTGTTTCGCACATACTGCAAAGTGCAGTCGATCCGTTCCTTCCACGCCAAACATGCGAAACATTCGCTCCTGCAAGCGCTGATAGTCATCCTCCAAAGCAAGATACAGCACCGTTCCCGGATGAACTTCATACTGCCAGAGTTTCTGTCCCGTGCTGACATGGTACGCAAGCTGCGCCATGAAAAACGACTTTCCCACCTTTGGCGCACCCGCAAACAAGTACGTTCCCGTGTAGAGCAGCCCGTCGATAATCGCCGCTCTGCTCTGATACACATTCTCATAGAGCTGATTTAGCGTAATAGTTGCCATATAGCCGGGCGCATTCATGCGCTGCATTTCCCGATAGACTTCCTCCAGCATGATCTCCTGTTCCTGATTGACCACTGCCTCATCTGCCCGTTTGCTTTCGCTCATTGTGTTCCTCGCACATTCCTTTCAAGATTGTTAGTGTAAACTGCAACATTTCCAGCATATCACTGCTTGCTTCTTCATTTTTTATCACCTGCAGCAGTTTTGCGTTTACTTCCCGCAGTTCCGCTTTCAGTGCTTTGTAGACACGCGGATTTCCTTGCACTATCACTTCCTTTTGCAATAACCTCGACAGCATATAGTCTTGTTTTGTCATGCCGCACAGCTTTGCAAAAGCTGCAATCTGCTCATTTTCTTCAGGGCTGGCACGAAACGCAACCGTTACCTTCCGCCATCGTCCCTTTCGATCAAGGCACTTTGCGCTCACAGCTCCATCTTCCTTTCCACATTCAGTTTATCTGCCATTTCCCTCTGCACAGTTGGAAACAGATGCGCATAACGATAGGTAATCTCCACGCTTTCATGCCCAACACGATTCCCAATCGCCACGGCAGAATAGCCCATATCAATGAGCAAACTCACATGACCATGCCGCAAATCATGTATACGAATTTCTTTGACACCAGACTGCTTGCAGCCATACGTCATTCCGCCCTTTAGAACATGTCTGCTGAGTGGAAACACACGGCTGTCATCCTGCAAACCATAAATCTGCTTGAAATAGTCTTGCATTTCATCACAGAGAAAATCCGGCATCTGAATGATTCGGTTGCTCTTCTTCGTCTTAGGCGTTGTAATCACATCCTGACCACGAAGCCGCTGATAAGACTTGTTAATCCGCAGCGTGCGTGCTTTCAAATCAAAATCATCTCGTGTCAGCGCCAGCAGTTCCCCTTCTCGAATCCCGCACCAGTACAGTACCTCAAAAGCATAATACAGCATCGGCTTGTCCATCACTGCCTCCGCAAATTTCAGGTATTCTTCTTTTGTCCAGAAGAGCATTTCCTTTGCCTGCTCGCTTCCCATATTTCCAGCTTTCGCTGCCGGATTGCTCTGCAAACCGTAGTATCGCACAGCATGATTAAAAATGCAGCTAAGCTGTGTATGAACCATCCGCAAATAGTCCGGTGAATATGGTTCGCCGTTCGGCTTTCGCTGCTGACGCATCTCATTCTGCCAGTCAATCACATCCCTTGCCGCAATGTCCGAGAGTTTACGCTTGCTGAAATAAGGAAGAATCTTTGATTGAATCACATGTTCCTTGCAAAGCCAAGTGTTCAGCTTCAATCGTGGCTTTACATCCTTTTCGTATAGCGCCGCGAAGCTCTCAAACGTCATACTCACATCTGCTCGCTTCTGCATCAAGAACTGACGCTCCCATTCCAGTGCTTCCCGCTTCGTCGCAAAACCTCGCTTCAATTTCTGCTGACGCTCGCCGCGCCAATCCGTATAGCGAAACTGCACATACCACGTTCCGCTCTTCTTGTCCTTAAATGCCGCCATCTATTTTCTCCTTTTCGTCCGCGTTGCGCATTCCGTAGAGCTTTTCGTGGAAAAATTTCCGGTCAATTCGTCCTGCAATCGTAATACACCCCGTTGCCTTCAATTCCTCGTTGAGATTCCTGATGAGCTTATACGCATAAGGAACAGATACCCCCAGTTCCGCCGCAACTTCCTGCACCCTCATAAAAACTTGTTTAGGCATTTTGTCACCCCTCTCATTTTCTCTACGCTAAGCATTTTTGCTTAGCATATTCATTTTACTACGCATTTCTGTTTAAGTCAATACTCTTTTGCTCCAAAACTTAAATTTTTTTGTTTCATTTCTTCTTGACTTCTCTTTCCTTCACAATTATACTGGTGTCAACAATACATTGAAAGGATAGACTTCTCGATGGCAATTGGTGAACGTATTCACTTTTTCCGCACACTGCGCGGAATGACGCAGAAACATTTAGGGCGTTTGCTTGGCTTCCCAGAAAAATCCGCTGATGTTCGTCTGGCCCAGTATGAAGTCGGCGCACGCAAGCCCAAAGCCGATTTAACCGCTGCATTAGCCAAAGCACTGGATGTTTCACCACAGGCATTAGATGTCCCGGATATTGATTCCGATGCTGGTTTGATGCACACGCTGTTTGCGCTGGATGACACATGGGGGTTGGAAGTCTGCATGTGCAACGGCGAAGCGCATCTTCGCGTCAATACTGCTCGCAGTGCAAAAGCCATATCCCTTTCAGAAATGCTGACTGCATGGGCGCAAATGAAAGAGAGAATGCAGAACGGCGAAATTTCCCCGGAGGAATACGCACGCTGGCGTGATTACTATCCCAAGTACGATACGACCGGTCACTGGCATCATATCACCCCCGATATATTCACCAATTTTCCCACAAATCAATCCGAGTAATAGCAAAAGGCTCTGCCGTTCTTCCCTCCGGAAGTCAGCAGAGCCTTTTTTCATCCAATAAAGTTATATTCCAGCACCCGCAAGCCATTCGCGCCATCCGACACATCAGAATAGCACGAACGCCGCGACTGCTATCATTTTGCTATCAAACAGGCAATCCTGTTTTGAAAAAGTACGTGTTTTCAAGGCTTTTCAGCCTTTCGAGTATTATTCCCACTCAATACTCGCCGGCGGCTTGGTCGTCACGTCCAGCACGACGCGGTTCACATGCGGCACCTCATTGACAATCCTTGCGGAAATCGTGCGCACGACGTCGTACGGGATGCGCGCCCAGTCGGCGGTCATGAAGTCGTCCGTCGTGACCGCGCGGATGGCGACGGTGTAGTCGTACGTCCGCTCGTCGCCCATGACGCCCACGGAGCGGATGCCCGTCAGGACGGTGAAATACTGGTGGATATCGGCGTCCAGACCGGCCTTGGCGATTTCCTCGCGCAGCACTGCGTCGCTCTCGCGGACAATCTCCACCTTTTCCGGGGTCAGGTCGCCGATAACACGAATCGCCAGACCGGGGCCGGGGAACGGCTGACGCCAGACAAGATCATGCGGGAGACCAAGCGTTTCGCCCAGCGCGCGCACTTCGTCCTTGAACAGCATCCGCAGCGGCTCAATCAGCTGTGTGAAGCCGAGTTCCTTGGGCAGGCCGCCGACATTGTGATGGCTCTTGATGACCGCCGCGCCCGTCGCCTGACCACTCTCGATAACGTCCGGGTAAATCGTGCCCTGCGCGAAGTAATCCAGCTTGCCGAGCTTTTCGGATTCCGCCTTGAATACTTTCAGGAAGTCACGACCGATAATCTTGCGCTTCGTTTCGGGGTCGGAAACGCCCTTCAAGTCCTCATAGAAGATTTTGCTGGCGTCGGACGCAACCAGACGCACGGGGAAAGTGTGCGTGAACACATTCACCACCTGCTCGGTTTCGCCCTTGCGCATGAAGCCGTGGTCAACGTAGACGCAGGTCAGGCGGTCGCCGATGGCCTTATAAATCAGCGCCGCCGCGACGGAGGAGTCCACGCCGCCGGAAAGTCCCAGCAGCACAGTGCCCTTGTCGCCCACGATTTCGCGGATGTTGGCAATCGCCGTCTGCGCGTAGGTTTCCATCGACCAGTCGCCCACGCAGCCGCAGATATTCAGGAAGTTTTCGATGACCGCGCGTCCCTCGTCGGAGTGGGTCACTTCCGGATGGAACTGCACGCCGTAGATGCGCCGGTCGTCGTTCGCCATCGCCGCAACGGGGCAGTTCGTGCTGTGCGCAATCGGGTGGAAACCAGCCGGGCACTTCTTCACCTGATAGGTATGGCTCAGCCAGCAGGAGGAAGCATCCGACATGCCGGAGAGCAGGCTCGTCTTATCGTCCATCGTCACAGTGATTCGGCCATATTCGCGCTGTGCCGCCTTTTCCACCGTGCCGCCCAGCAAATACGCCGTCAGCTGCATTCCGTAGCAGATGCCCAGCACCGGCACGCCCAGCTGATACACGCCCTCGTCGCAGCGGGGTGCATCCTGTTCCAGCACGCTCGCCGGGCCGCCGGAGAGAATCACGCCCACGGGGTTTTGCGCGCGAATCGTCTCCAGGCTCGCGTCATAGGGCAGGACGCAGGAATACACATGGCATTCGCGCACGCGCCGCGCAATCAGCTGCGTGTACTGTCCGCCGAAATTCAGAATGACGATTTTCTGTGTTTCCGCCATTGATTGATTTCCTCCACTATTTCTTTCCCAGTTTCAAATTTCAAATTGCAAAAGCAGCACCATGTTTACACACAATGCTACCTTATATTGTGCCACATTTCCGCCGTGAAAGCAAGCCCCTGCACGGCTTTTTTTCCTGGCGGCTGATTAGTTTACACGTTAGCCTTACGTTGTTTCCTTTCATTGTTCCTTTCGGTGAAAATTCCGCCATATTTATCAGCTTTTTTCTTCTTTTGCCGCTTGACAAGGACATTTTTCCGGGTTATAATACCCATATACCTAACTGTTAAGCTAACAGGAAGAGAGGAATGCTTCATGTTTCGTCAGGATTGTTCGCACCATCTGCTTACGACCATTCTGCCTTTCTGGGAGAACCTGACCGATTGGGAGCGCGGCGGCTGGTTCGGCTATGTGAATCATGACCTGTCCGTGGAGCGTGACGCACACAAGGGCTGCATCCTCAACAGCCGCATTCTGTGGACATTTTCGGCGGCGGCGCGGGTGACGGGCGATAAGTCCCTGCTGCGCTATGCGCGCCATGCGTTCGCATTCCTGCCGCATTTTGAGGATAGTGAGCGCGGCGGCGTGTACTGGTCGGTGACGGCGGACGGTGAGCCGCTGGACAAGACAAAGCACACCTATTGTCAGGCATTCGCGATTTACGGCTTGGCGGCGTACATGCGCGCCATCGGCGAAAGTGACCCGGATTATGCCCCTGCGCGCGACAAGGCGATGGCGCTTTTCCGCCTGATTGAGACGAAATGCAGCGACGCGGGCGGCTACGGCGAGGCCTATGAGCCGGATTTCACCCCCGTCGGCAACGAGAAGCTGTCCGACAACCCGAAGCTGATGGAGCGCCACGAGACGGCGTCCCGCACGATGAACACGCTGCTGCACGTTTTGGAGGGCTATGCGGAATTATACCGCGCCATGCCGGACGAAGCTGTGCGCCGCGCCGGAGAAGTCTGCTTAGAGCGTTTCCTGAACGTGATGTACAATCCGGGCAAGCGCCGCTTGGAGGTCTTCTACGACCGTGACTACCGCTCTTTGCTGGACATGCAGTCCTTCGGGCACGACATTGAGGCCTCGTGGCTGATTTGGGACGCGGCAGAGACGCTGCTGCCCGAATCAAACCGCGCGCCGTATCTGCACATGTGCCTGACGCTGGCGGAAGCTGTCCGCGAACGCGCATTCACCGACCACGGCTTGGAGAACGAAGTTGTCGAGGGCAAAGTTGACCACACGCGTGTCTGGTGGGTACAGGCGGAGACGGTGCTGGGCTTCCTGAATGCCTACGAGCTGACAGGCGCATCCACTTGGCTGAGGCAGGCGGAAGCGCAGTTTGCCTACATCTGCCGCGCCTTTGTTGACCCGCGTCCGAACAGCGAGTGGTTCTGGTCGCTGACCGAATCAGGCATCCCGACGGACAAGCCGATTGTGGAAGAGTGGAAGTGTCCGTACCACAACAGCCGCATGTGCCTGCGGGTGATGGAACATCTGGCGTAATGTTCCATCGGCGATTACGCTGATGGCTGCAATCCATACTTTTCTTATCATTTCTGCGGATTTTTGCTGATTCGCATGGGTTTCGCCTCTGCGGAGGCGACAAGGGGGCTTTCCGATCGCCCCCTTGACCCCTTCGGCGCCCTTCGGATGTTACAATATGGTAATGTTTATTGAAGGAAACGAAAGGGACACAAACTAAAAAACTTCCAATCAAAATCAAGTAACTTCAAGGGCGACCCGAAGGTTTCCAAAGGGCGATCGGAAAGCCCTTTGGTCGCCTCCGCAGAGGCGAAACCCCTGCGTCAACAAGCACAAAAGCATCAAGAAATCCGAAAATCAACGAAAAAAAACGGACTTTGCCCTCGCAAACATCCACAAATCTGGAGGTTTTATTCCACCATGAGCGGTATCACCATGCGTGACATTGGGCGGCAGCTGGGGGTCAGCGCCGTCACCGTGTCAAAGGCGCTCGCGGGAAAATCCGGCGTGAGTGAGGAAATGCGGAAGAAAATCATCCGCCGCGCATCCGAACTCGGCTATGTCAACCCCAACGCGCCGCAAACCACGCCCACATCCGGTTTGGATGTCGGCATCCTCATTCCGGAGAACTTCTTCTCCGTCGTGTCCTTTTATGCAACTTTCTACAAGCAGCTCGTGCAGGCGCTGACCGACGCAGGGCATTTCGGCATCATGGAGCTGGTTACGCATGACATGCAGACCGCGCTGACCCTGCCGAATCTCCTGCGTTCGCGCCACGTCGATGCGCTCATCTGTCTGGGGCAGCTGACCTCCCCGTATATGCAGCTGCTGACGCGGCAGGAAATGCCCGTCATCTGTCTGGACTTCCACGACCCCTTTGTCACCACTGACGCCATTGTCAGCGACAACGCTTTCGGCGCGGCGCAATTGACCTACTGGCTGATTGAGCAGGGGCATCGGGACATCGGCTTCGTCGGGGATATCAAGGCAACGTCCTCCATCATGGAACGCTACCTCGGTTTCCTTTCCGCAATGCTGATGAAGGATTTGCCCGTGCGCCCCGAATGCGTTTTTTCCGACCGCAGCCCAGAAGGGAACACGTTCCACACCTTCCAGCTGCCGGAGAAAATGCCGACCGCGTTCGTCGTGAACTGCGATATGTCCGCGCAGGCGCTGATTACCGACCTGCAAAGCCGCGGCTACCGCGTGCCGGAGGACATTTCCGTCGTGGGCTTCGATGATTTCTGCCCGACCGCCGGCAACACGCCGCCGCTGACAACCTTCCGTGTCAATTGCCCCGCGATGTGCCGCATGGCGGTCAAGCTGATTGGCGAGCGCTGCGCGGGCGACCGCAAAACCGTCGGGCGCGTGGTGATTGGCGGCGAATGTGTCTTCCGTGATTCCGCCGCGCCGGTGTCTGTCATGCACTGATTCATGAATCCCGGAGAGCAACTGCTTTCCGTTAAACAACCAAGAAAGAGGTATGTACACATGGCTGTCAAGATGCTCAACGTCCCCTCCCTTCCCAACATTCCGTGGCAGGAGAAGCCGGCTGACTACAAGCTTTCCTCCCCCGTCTGGCGTTACAGCGAGAACCCCGTCATGGGGCGCAATCCCACGCCGGAAATTGCCCGCATCTTCAACTCCGCCGTTGTGCCGTGGGAGGATGGCTACATTGCCGTTCTGCGCGGCGAGCAGGTCAACGGCGTCCCGTATGTCTACCTCGGACATTCCAAGGACGGCATTCACTGGGACGTCGAGCGCGAAAAAGTGCCCTTTGTGGATGACAACGGCAACCCGAAAATGCCGCACTACGCCTATGACCCGCGTCTGGTGAAGGTGGATGACACCTACTACATCATTTGGTGCACCGACTTCTACGGTGCTGCCATCGGCATGGCGAAGACGAAGGACTTCAAAACCTTCACGCGCATTGAGAACCCCTTCATCCCCTTCAACCGCAACGCCGTGCTGTTCCCGCGCAAGGTGAACGGCAAGTTTAAGCTCCTGTCCCGCCCGTCCGACTCCGGCCACACGCCCTTCGGTGATATTTTCATCTCCGAATCGCCCGACATGGAGTACTGGGGACACCATCGCCATGTGATGGGGCGTGGCAGCAACTGGTGGGAGTCCGTCAAGATTGGCGGCGGCGCTGCCCCCATCGAAACGACCGAAGGCTGGCTGCTGTTCTACCACGGCGTCGCGACCACCTGCAACGGCTTCGTGTACTCCATGGGCGGCGCGATTCTGGACATCAACGAGCCGTCGAAGGTGCTGTACCGCTGCGAAAACCACCTGCTGACGCCGGAAGAGCCTTACGAAACGACTGGCTTCGTGCCGAACGTCGTTTTCCCCTGCGCTACATTGCAGGACGGCGACACCGGCCGCATCGCCATCTACTACGGCGCGGCGGACACCAACGTCGGTCTGGCGTTCACCACGGTGGACGAGGTTGTCACCTACATCAAGGCGCACTCCAAGCTCCAATGGGGCGACGACATCGCGCAGGACGATTTCTGATTTTGCGGGGATGTACGAGTGCGTACATCCCTCTTTTTGTGCAGGAGGAGGCGCCAGAGGCGCTGCCTCTGGACTCCGCAAGGGAGAATGAAACGGGACGAAG
>ULXF01058815.1_pt1 | contig 10793 bp, 8 predicted proteins | sample 1961041 | NCBI WGS metagenome assembly ULXF01 (sample SAMEA4835832, study PRJEB28245) | human gut metagenome | biome: gut microbiome; material: fecal sample | place: Denmark | collected 2008
CTCTGCACAGCAATGTGCAGGGCTTTTTTATTACCGCAAAGAAGATGAAACCGATTGGCAAATTACCAAAATATTTTACGGCAGGCACATCAGGCGATTGCCGATGTAGCAGACAATGCCGACAGCTGGCGGGCGTTTTTGCGCTCAGCCGCGTATACAACGCATGCCCGTCAAGTAAAGCGGCTGTCCCGGCATTTGAAAAAAATATTTGTACTTGGCGGCGTCCCATTCATAAAAGCCGGTGGCAGCGCTGCTTCGCAGTGAGGGAATCTTTGTAAGCATCCTGAATCTATTGCATAGCAAAGAAAAATGATTGACAATTCTAATTATAATATGCTTTAATGAAGAGCAAAACACTTACAATGTAACAATCTGCAATGCTTAAAGACACTGAACTGACCCGAACAAATCTCAAGGAGATATACCATGGCAGAACGCGAACTGCGGCGGATGAACCGCATGGAATTGATAGAGATCATCTACGCGCTCAAACAGCGCGAGGAGGAACTGGAACGGCAGAATGCCAAGCTTCGCCAACAGCTTGCAGACCGCACGCTGCGGCTGGAGCAGGTTGGTTCCATCGCCGAGGCCGCTTTGTCGCTGAACCGGGTATTTGAAGCCGCACAGGCTGCGGCAGATCAATATTTGGAATCGGTCAAGGCGCAGTACCCTGTGCAGGGCACCGAGTTTTCGCCCACCGCGAATAACGAAGGGGCATATTGGAAATGAAGGGACTGAGCGGAAAGCGCGTTGAGATTCCCTCTATGGAGGAGATCATGCAGGAGCGCAAACGCCTGTCTTACCGCAGGCGTTACAAGCGTGTGCTGAAAAGCACCGCCTATGCGCTGGTCGTTGTGGCAGCCATTGCGGTGCTGCTGGCAACGAACCTGCTGCCGGTGCTGCAGGTGTCGGGTGACAGCATGAACCCAACCTTGCAGGATCAGGACATTCTGGTTCTGCTGAAAACAGATACTCTGGAAAAGGGAGATCTGTGCGGCTTCTACTGGCAGAACAAGCTGCTGCTCAAGCGAATCATCGGTATCCCCGGGGATGTGATTTCGATTGACGGCAACGGCCTTGTGACGGTGAATGGCGAGGTGCTGGCAGAACCGTATGTCGATGAGCCGGCTCTGGGAGAATGTGACCTCAGTTTCCCGTATCAGGTGCCTGAAAATCGCTTCTTTGTGATGGGTGACCACCGCGCGACCTCGATCGACAGCCGGAGTACGGTTGTCGGCTGCGTTGAAAAGAGTCAAATTGTGGGCAAGGTGTTTCTTAGGGTATGGCCCGTGCCCCGTATTTCGTGGATAGGCTGATGGAGGAGTCCACATGAGAAATCAATTGGACAAGGCGATTCGGCGGGTAATGGCAGCGCGCCATGCGGAGCACCGCCGTGCTGCCGTGCTGGTGATACTGGCACTGTTGACGATACTTTCCGTCAGCTGGCGTCTGCACCAAGTAGGCATCGCGATGACGGACGATGAATACTCCTGCGGATATGAGGAGCATGTACACAGCGATGCCTGCTATACCGAGGTCTTGATCTGCGGTTATGAAGACGGAGCATCGGAAACCCCTGCTGATTCAGCGGAGGAAGACGGCGAGACCGCGCCGGCAGCCCACTCCCATACCGCAGACTGCTACCAAAGGGTGCTGACCTGTACCCTCCCGGAGCATACCCACACGCTGGAATGTCTGGCGGACATAACCGCAGATGTTGAGACCCCGGCAGACTGGGACGAGCAGAGCGAGGGCGTGAGCAGCTTCTGGAGCGATGCCATGACGGAAATCGCACAGAGACAGCTTGCCTACACCGAGAGCGCCAAAAACTTTACGGTGGACAAGGCGCTGGGCGAGACCTTGGCGCAGGCCCATCACTACACACGCTACGGTGATTGGTACGGCAACCCTTACGGAAGCTGGGATGTGATGTTTGTCGCCTTCTGCCAGCATTATGCAGGCATACCGGAGGATGTCATCCCACAATGCGCAAGCCTGCTTCAGCTGCGCACGGAATTGGAAAACGCACACCCTGAATACATCACCCCGGGTGGCAGTGAGGCCACACCGGGCGACATCGTACTCTATACAAATGCCGCCGGTGAGGAAACGATCGGCATTGTAACCGCGTATGATGGCGCGAACCTGACCGTTGTTTCCGGCGCTGTGGACGGTGCGGTAGCGGCTGTGACGGTCGCAGAGGCCGATGTCACCAATACCATCCGTGTGTTGGATGCGTATGGCGTGTATGCGCAGACCGGCGCATCAGACGGATCCGAAGAACTCTCCTTTGATGCGGACGCCATTTTGGCAAGAGACGGCGCGGTGGCGTATATTGTTTGGCAACGGCCGGATTCCATAATGCCGGCTGCGGAAGACGATGATACACTGACCGCAGCAGCACCCCCTCAGTATGACAGCGAGGGCAACCTAAAGCTGGATGATCTGCTGACAAGTACAGCTATTTCCATCAATCAAGGCGGCACTTGGGAACCGCTGGATAATTTGGCATCTATCAAGGACGGCACCCAGGTTCAGGTGGAAATCGTCTACAGTGTACCGGCGAACGCATTCAAACCCGGCAGCAATACAGCGACCTATACCCTGCCGGCGGGTGTCTATCCCAAAGGAGATTTGTCAGGAAACATCACCGATTCAACCGGAACGATAATTGGTACTTTTGCTCTTTCGAAAAAATCCCCTACGGTCACATTTACATTTAATAACGACACAAGTCGGACGTTCACCGGCACCTTCAAGTTTAATACCACGATCAATTACGCTGAGACCGGTGGCGACGGCCAGATACATCTGGGCGAGAAAACCTACACCATTGAGCCGGAGTATTCACTGAACACGAAGAAAGAGCACACCCTTTCGGAAGACAAAAGTAAGGTAAGCTATACCGTCACAGTCAATGCCCCAAATGGTACGCATGACCAGACGGTCACCATTACGGACCGGCTGGCCGAGAATACCGCAAACGGCAGCTATGATACGAGCAGCATCAAAATCGACGGGAAGCCGCTCTCCGAGTATACAGGTGCCGCCATCACCTACAACGAGGACGGCAAGAGCTTTGAAATTACAGGGCTGCCGCCTCTCGGATATAACCAGTCGTATGAGCTGACCTATGATGTAACTGTGGCTGCCGTGACAGGCGCAGACGGTTCCGGTACGCTCGTCAACACGGCCAAGGGCACAACCAATACGCTGCAGAGCAACGAGGCCAAGGATACTGTCACCGTGAAGGAGAGCAGCATTGCCAAAACAGGCACCTATGACGCTGCGACCCACCGCATCAACTGGGTCATCAAGGTTAAAAATCCGGACGGTGATTTGGCAGGCTATACGGTGACTGATACACAGGTCACACAGCTGGACATTGTTGGTGATGTAACGCTGAAGAGGGCTGACGAAACAGTTGTAACAACCATCACTGGCAATGATTTTCTGACCAACGGCTATACCTTCCCGGAAAACTCCAATGCGAGCTCCTATACATTTACCTATCAAACGGTTGCACCGGACCCGGTGAATGGTACCGTTTCTGCAACCAACCAGGCAACGCTGGAAAAAGGTTCACGTTCCTATACCGCGACAGCCAATGTTTCCACCGGTGTAGGCAAAGCGGATATTCGAAAGTATCCGGGCACTGTCACGCCGCTGGAAAACGGTGACCAAAAGGTCATGTGGAATATAACCGGAACGGTTCCCGCGGGCGTTAACAGTTTCAAAATCGTGGATAACATCCGCGAACCGCTGTACGGCGTCAAAACCCAGCTGGAAACCGCCATTCGAAACAATCTGCGCTTGACGATGGAAGGCGGCACAACGCTGACATGGGCGCAAGCGGTAGATGAAGGCATACAGATTCAGCTTTCCTTTTTTTCCAACGGTTCGAATGACTGGGACGATCCCGACAACGGCATTTCGGTTTCCGATGATGCAACCGCGGTGCATCGCATCCGATTACAGTTTAGCCGGACGGACGGCAAGAAGCTGCGCATTTTGAGATGCACCATCAGCGACATTCCAACGGTGGCAAAAACGTCTGATATGGCGAACAATACCACGAGGCATTTTGTGAACCGTGCAGAGATTTACACCGATAACGCCGGGAACGAGGGCTGGAGAGGAACTTACGATTATACAAAGACGGGCTCGATCACCAAGGAAGCATCTGACAATAGCGGCAATGGGTACAAGCAGAACAACAGCACTACCTATGCCAAAAACAAGGTCATCTGGTATTGCATCAAACTGAATCTGGGTAGCGGTGATGTAGACAAGACCCATACGCTGACGGTGGTAGATAAGATCCCGGACGGCATGAAGCTGGCTACGGACAATAATTCTCTTAGCAGCTATAGGATTGCGGCGGATCTGGATACAAAGCCGGGCAATAAATATACGGGAAACATCAAAAGCCCGAGCGAAAATATGTACAGCCTTATGTCTGGTAGTGTTACTTATTGGTCGATTGACACTTCTGTTTCGGGGCAGCTGACTATTAAGGTGCTTCCTATTACGCTGCAAAGTCTAATCGACTCAAAGAAAACAACGGATCATACTGTGGAGATCCGCTATGCGCTCCAGCTGGATGATGCGGCAGCCTGGAACGAGCGTACTCTCGAGGAAAAAACCTATACGAATACTGCCACATGGAACGGTGCATCGACATCGTCCGGCATGACCATCACGCGCCCGAAAAAGGAGCTTCTGGAAAAGACCGGCAATTATGATGCAAAAACCCATCAAGCCAATTACACCCTTTGCATCAACCCCCGCGCAGAGGATCTCGCACCGGGCAGTGACACGCTCGAGCTTACGGACACGATGGAAAGCGAATACTTCGGCAAAACCGGCATGGAGCTGATGCTGGATTCTATCAAGGTATATGAATACATCCTGCAGGACGGCGACTGGGTAAAGGGCAACGAAGTCAAAGACAGCGTTCGCGTTGAAAAGGTTGAAGAAACCGCATCGACACGGAAGTACAAGTTCGTTCTGCCGGACGAGAAAGCCCTGGTACTGGAGTACTCTTATAAAATGAATCCGGGTAATCTCGCAAGCGACATGGCGGTAAAAAATACGGCTACGCTGGCGGGAAAAATTGTAGGCAATCAGGTTTCGGTGAAAAGCGACAGTGCATCGGCAACTGTACACAATGCCGTTCTGACTGTTTCCAAGACGGATTCTGCTACAAACTTAGCCATCACGGCAAGCCCGGCAACCTTTGCGATATACCACTATAATAAAATCAGCACAGGGTGGGATTTTATTAGGTCGGAGAATACAGGTTCGAACGGCAGCTTTGACCTGACATTTGCGCAATCCCCTGCAACAGGCAGCCCGCAGCTGGTCACCGGGGATCTGTATAAGCTTGTGGAAACAGCGGCCCCGGCAGACTATGCACTGGATGAAACCCCGCGCTATTTTATCTGGAACAACAACGCAACGGATGATGACAAAAAAGCAGCTGCGCTTACAGCTGCAACCGGAGCTACTGTCCTGGAGGGGGTTACCACTGCAAACATCAGCTTTTTGGGCGTGAACGGAGACCGCACCACAATGGCCATCCCCAACAAGCAAAACTGCCTGACCCTGCGCAAAATCTGGTATGGCATCGGGAACGACACGATAGAAGCACCGGTGGACGAGATCAAGGTGCAGCTGTACCGTTACGAGGATGGAAAAGACAAGGCGGACGCAGTGGCGGTCGGAACGCCGGTCTCCTTGACAAAAGCTGACGGCTGGACCAAGAAAATTTCTTCCTTGGAGAGCGGTTATCACTACTATGTAGAAGAGCTAGGAACAGACAGTGGTGCGCTTATCTTCTATGAAGTAAAGTACAGTGAAAGCAACGCCACCGGTGTCACCGGCGGCGGCACCATTACCATCACGAACAAGCAAAAGCCCAGCTATGAGCTGCCCGCCACCGGCGCGGCCGGCACACCCCCGTATACAGCAGCAGGCGCCCTGATCATGGGCATCGCGCTGATGTTAGGATATCTTATCAACAAACGCAGCCATTTGAGGGGGGGTGATAATTAGAAATAACCCCTCCACCGATGTGGACAAAACAGACCAAAATATTTGAGCAAGGAGACATAAAACCAATGAAGTACATGAAAAAATTCATGGCACTGCTTGCCGTGCTGACGCTTGCACTGACCATGGCCGTCCCAGCGTTTGCAGAAACGACAACGCCAACAAAATATACAATCACAATCAATAATGGCACCGGCAACTATGCAGCATATCAGATTTTCAAGGGTGACCTGCATGAGAAAACGCTGTCCAACATTGAGTGGGGCGATAATGTTACAGATGAGGGTCGGACGAAGTTTGGTAATGCAGCCGACAAGGCGAAGACAATCACAACAGAAGCAGATGCCAAAGCTTTTGCGGTTGAAGTTGCAAAGTATTTGACCGACCCTGCTGCAGGTACAGGCACGGATTCAATTACAGTTTCTGGCCCCGGTTATTATCTGATCAAGAACACTTCCGTAGGAGAAGGCGAAGTTTTTACTGACTATATCCTGCGGGTCGTTGGGGATGTCACAGTCAATCCAAAGAGCGGCAAGCCAACGCTGGATAAACAGATCAGACACAATGATAATGGTGAATGGGGTGTTGTCGGCGATAACCAGATCGGTGACACCGTTGAGTTCCGCACGATCACGACTGTTCCGATTGTGAGCGGGTATACCGAATACACGTATGTAATCCACGATGAAATGTCCGCAGGGCTGACATCAAATGTCCACAGCAACGATGATGTGACAATCAAGGTAAATGATGAAGATGCAAAAAAATTGGATAAAATCTATTATACTGTGACGGTTGACCCAGAAAATGCGAACAAGTTCACAGTTACAGTCAATGTACTGAAAGCCATTGAGGATGGCAAAATGGCTGCGGGAGATACACTGTATACATACTACACAGGTATTCTCAACGAAAATGCCAAGGTCTATAATGACGGTAAACAGGACAATAAAGCATATCTGGAGTACAGCAACAACCCGCATGATAATAAGACCACAAATAAGACCCCGGAGAAGTTCGTTTATGACTGGACCTTTAAGATGGAAGTCAACAAAATCGATGGTGAAAGCAACACTCCATTGAGCGATGCAAAATTTGTCCTTAGTAAGAACGGAAGTCGTTCTTTAGGCACAATCGGAGATGACGGAACGCCCTCCAACACTAAAGACTTAATCAGCCTCATCGAAAACAGCGACGGTTCCTACACAGTTGCTCCGGCTGGTCACACAGGAACTTATGTCATGACGGCGGGCAATATCACCATTAAGGGTCTGGATGACGCCACAGAGTATTATCTTTATGAAACAAAAGCACCCGCGGGCTATAACCGCCTGACTGATGCGGTTAAGTTCAAAATCACTGCTGATTATGATGAAACCGGCAAAAACTGCACAAGTGTCACCACCAAAGTAAATGAAGATGCTCCTCAAGCAGGTTTAAGCATTACTGTCAAGAACAACGCCGGAACGCAGCTGCCCTCCACCGGCGGCATCGGCACTACCCTTTTCTATGTGATCGGCGGCGGGCTGATGGCCGTGGCTGCCGTTCTGCTGGTCACCAAAAAGCGGATGAATAGCAAGTAAAGGCGCATTTGCCGTCATATACCAATCCTTATAACATTAGGGAGTAGCCCATGAGAAAGAACCTCAGCACAATTATTTTAATATTGATCTTCCTCGTGGGTCTATCCGTGATGTTATATCCCTCCGTCAGCGACGCTGTCAACCGGAAGCATCAGTCCCGCGCAGTGGCTGGCTATGCCGAGGAGGTAGAACAGCTGTCAGATGCGGATTATCAGACCTATTTCGATGCTGCCGATGCGTACAACCGGCAGCTGAACACCACCCCCAATGCCTTTTATAAACCGGATCTGGTCAGCGGCTATGCGCAGACGCTCGACATCTCCGGCACGGGCATTATGGGGTATATCACGATCCCCAAAATCAGCGTTGAGCTGCCCATATACCACGGCACCGATGAGGGCGTGCTGCAGGTGGCAGCAGGCCATCTGGAAGGCAGCAGCCTGCCCGTGGGCGGTGCCGGGACCCATGCGGTCATATCAGCGCACCGCGGCCTGCCCAGCGCAAAGCTGTTCACCAATCTGGACGAGCTGGAGGTGGGCGACCGCTTTACCATCACAGTGTTGAATCGGGTGCTGACCTATGAGGTCGATCAAATCTCCATTGTGCTGCCTACTGAGATCGACCAGTTGCTTCCCACCGAGGGGATGGATTATGTCACCCTGATGACCTGCACCCCCTACGGCATCAACACGCACCGCCTATTGGTGCGCGGCAAGCGGGTCGAAACTATGGAAAGTCAAAAGCATATCCGTGTGGCGGCAGATGCCTTCCGCATTGAACCCATCATCGTGGCCCCGATTTTGGCCATCCCGATGCTACTTGCGGCACTGGTCGGTGTGCTGGTTGCCCCACATCTGCGCAAGCGCAGCAAGAGAAGGAGGAAATAACATTATGAAAAGCATCCGTGATCGGTTGGCAGTGCTGCTTATGCTGTGCCTGCTGGTGTGGGGCGCTGTTCCGGCTCTTGCCGCAGAAACGGTTGATGAAACGCGCATCGGCTCCATCAAGGTATTGCTCTGTGATACCGAAACCGCAGCACCGCTGCAGGGCGGTGAGCTGACGCTGTACCGTGTGGCGAGTGTCTCTAAAAACGGCGCAGATATGAGCTTTACCTATACAAACGCTTTCGAGAATTGCGGAATCGCGCTGGACAATGTATCCGAAAGCGCACTGGCGAGCCGATTGGCAGAAAAGGTGACACAGAATGCACAGGCAGTCACCAAGACCGTCAACGACAGCGGAATCGCCGTGTTTGGTGATCTGAAGGCCGGGCTTTACCTTATTGTGCAGAAGCAGGCAGCCGAAGGGTATGACGCCATACAGCCTTTTCTTGTGACGGTTCCAATCATGGAAAACGGGCAGTATGTCTACGACGTGGACGCCCACCCCAAAGCGGGTACTTCAAGCCGGAAAACAACGCAGACGCCGCCCACGCAGGAAGTGCTTTCTGCACTGCCGCAGACCGGACAGTTGAATTGGCCAGTCCCCGTGCTGGCGGTGACTGGCGCTGTACTGGTGGCGGCAGGTGTCGTACTCAAAAAGCGAAGTGGTCAGAATGAGAAATAAGCTGGGGAATGCCCTGATTGCGCTTGGGTTTCTGGCATTGCTGGCAGCTGTGCTGCTTATGGGCTACAACCAGTGGGACAGTACCCGCGCAGAAAAAGCAGCCGACAGTGTGCTGACCCAGCTGGAGGAATCGATCGCAGAGCCACGCACCATCTATCCCGGTAATGCAGCAGAACCCACAGCGGACACGGAGATGCCTGTTGGCACCATTGACGGCTATGACTATATTGGGTATCTCTCTATTCCGTCCATCGGGCTGGCACTGCCCGTGATGCAGCAGTGGAGCTATCCGGGGCTAAAGATCGCGCCGGGGCGGTATTCCGGCTCGCTATATACAGATGACTTGGTAATCGCGGGACATAACTATGCGCGTCACTTCAGCCCTCTGACGCATCTTACGGTGGGGACAGAAGTACTTTTTGTTGACATGAATGACAACACATGGCATTATGCGGTCTCGGATACAGAGGTTCTGCAGCCAACCCAAATCGAGGAGATGGCGGTCAAAACGTCCGAGAGCAATTGGGATCTGACATTGTTTACCTGTACCACGACCGGTCAGGCACGATATGCGCTGCGCTGCGTCCGCACAGACGAGTGAGCATGATTCATAGTCATCACTTTCAAAAAGCAAAAATACTTCCGCATTGGAAAGCGGTATCGTCAGAAATGGATTTCAAAATTTCCTCAAAAGACCGTTTGCCGGACATCATTGCCTTTAAAAGCTGCTCCTGCTGTTGTTCCTTGCGAATGTCGTAGAGTTTTTTCAATTCGCCAACAGCCTTTTCGTGAGCAGCTCTTGTTTTTGCCACTTTCGCTTCGGCTAATTCCATTTTTAATGGAAAGCCATATTTAGAAGCTTGTAATATTCTCCCAACCAATTCTATTCCGGACAGATACAAACATAGCATTTCAGAAGGTTGGAATTCTCTTTGTCCATACCGACAAGTTGAGAAAACAAATGAGTTCTCTAATTAAACATCAAAGCAATGCTGTTAGACCATTTATTGAAAATATTGACACAGTAAATGAACTTTGCAATAAGCCGGTTAAATTGTTGGTAGATAAGGATAATCTCTATATCGCAACAACAGCATAATAGTAAAGACCGTCAGATCTCAAATGAGACTTGACGGTCTTATATTTTATGATTGTATTTAAGGCAACACCGCATAATTCTAAGTGCCGATACGGCGAGCGAGGTGCGGCAGATGCCAAGCCAAAAGCGCAGATAATACTGGATGTCTTATCGAGCATTTTGGCAACGCAGATGCCGTGCCGCAGCTGCCGGAGCGGTGCTTAAGCCGCAAGGCGGGAATTGTGCGGTGTTGCCTTAAGGAAATCGCTCCGGTGTTCTTGTTTTCGTAGTTGATAACCTTGTGCTATAAGAGTATCAACTTTCAAAGCGACTAAATTGATGTCAGAACTCATTGCCCGTTCTATTTGTTGAATGTCATAGCCATTCTCAATATACTCTAAAATGGTATCGTCTGGGAGCGAAGCTTGTGAAACAAAAATGTTGGCTTCGTACTCCATACGGTTTTCACGCATAAAGCAAATAAAAAACGAGCTTTACCATTTTTTCTCTGG
>ULXF01001549.1_pt1 | contig 10691 bp, 10 predicted proteins | sample 1961041 | NCBI WGS metagenome assembly ULXF01 (sample SAMEA4835832, study PRJEB28245) | human gut metagenome | biome: gut microbiome; material: fecal sample | place: Denmark | collected 2008
AGGCGTTGCCCGCCTGGCCGCCGAAGCGCCGTCGTTTTCGCTTGCCGAGGAGAAGATGCAGGACTACAGCGCACGGGAGGATCTTTTTTTTGCGCACACGGCGTACATCGCCATCGGCGGAGCTTCGGCGAAGGAATCGTTGAAGCCGTTTCTCGATTACATCGAGCGCTCGACAGATCTCAGGCTCGATATTCCGCTTTTCGTCGTCACAAACGGCACGGCATCTGAGCTGGTGCTCGGCGCCGGCGGCGAGACCTACGACGCAACAAGCGTTCTGCGCTCGCTCGAGCGCAACATCATCCTGCGCGGCGACGGGGTCATTTTCAGCGCCGCCGAGGTGGTGTCGTCGCTGGACGAAAACGGCTGCGCACTCATCACGGCGGTAAAATCGGTCAAAGCGGACAAGGCGGTCAAGGAGGCGAAGGCAGCCGAGCTCACGGCGATACCCGACGGCTTTGCGGTCATCAAAAACGGCCGAGCCGTCGGCAGCGTGCCGGTAGACTGCGCCAAGGGCGTGAATGTCCTGCAAAACAAAGTAGGTCCCAGCTCCGTGAAGCTCAGGGTCGGCAATGATACCGCCACCGTGCAATTAGATAAATGCGCCTGCCGCATAACGCCCATGTTCGGCGGCGGAGTTTTGGCGGGGCTCGATGTGAAGATAACGCTCAGCGCCGCACTGTCCGAGACGACCGGCAGCGTGGGTGTGCAGGAGCTCAACCGTGCGCTGGCCGACGAGGTCGAGCGCTGGGTCACGCAGGTGCTCGACATCTCACGCTCGCTTGAGTGCGACTTTTTGCAGCTCGGCAAAGTTCTCGAACGGAAGCAGCCGCAGCGCCTTCACGGTGCGAGCGCCGACCTGTCGGAGCGGCTGCGTGATATATATTATAATGTAGGCGTCGAGGCTGAGGTCGACCGCAGCTTCGATGTCGGCTTGGGGAGCTCGGAATGAAACCAGACTTTGACCGGCGGCAGCTCATGGCGCTTATCTTCGTGTCGTCGCTTGCGCCCGCCGTCCGGCTGATACCGAAATTCAATACGCAGACCGCAGGCAGCGCAAGCTGGGTCGCGCCCATTGTCGCACTGCCGTTTCTCGTTTTGTATGTGTGGTTTTTGTCGGCGTTTTTGGCCGAACGGCGCAGCGGTGAGGGTCTCGGTGAGATGATCATGCGCACCAACGGCAGAGCCCTCGGCTCGGTGGTGCTCGGCGGCACGGCAGCGTTTTTAATTTTCTGCTGCGGCTTTATCCTGCGCTCGGGGGCGGAGCGTTTCATCTGCACCATTTACCCGGCAGGCAATGCATGGCCGTTCGTCATCATCATGCTCGCCCTCGGCCTGACCGCCGCACTCGGCCCACGCAGGGCGCTGCTGCGCTCGGCACGCATATTCTCGCCGATGCTCGTGGTCGTGCTTGTGCTGGTGCTCCTTCTTGCACTGACGAATATTGATTTTAACCTCATTTTGCCGCTGTCAAAGGGTGAGCCGGACAAGCTCGGGCTCGCCGCCATCCCGATGTTTGAGATATACGCCGGAATTTTCGTGTACTCGGCATTTTTCGAGCGGCCTCGCCAGCTTGCTCGCCGTCGTGCCAAGACGTACTCGCTGTGGCTCGTGCCGGTGTGTCTGCTGTTTACGCTGCTATGCGCCGCCGCCATCGGCAACTACGGCTCGGAGCTGATTTCACGCTTCAACTACCCGTTTTTTACGATGATACAAAATATTACGGTGTTCAAGACCATCGAGCGCATCGAAGCGCTGGTCGTCGCCCTCTGGGTGCTGCCGGATTTCATTATCTTTGCAATGATGCTCATCGTTGCATCCCACTGCCTGCGCCTTGTTTTCGGCTATGTGCCGGATACCGGTGACACCGTCATGCACGATATGTCGAACGGCCGATTTCTGATACCGACCTCGGCAGCGCTGATGCTGGTTGTCGCCGTCCTCCTCGACATGGACTCGGATAATTTAAACTTCTATTCGCATCTCGTCGTCCCCGCCGCCAACCTCGCCATCTCCTGCGTGCTGATACCGGCAAGCTATGTTATAGGAAAATTGCGCACCGAGCGCTGAAGCGCTCGGTGCGTTTAATCATCTATTTTCCTCTAAAACTCATAACATAATTTCACGATATACGCAACTGCGTATACGCATCTGCGAACACTTTTCTACAATGTCAATGAGGTGATAATATGTCAGTCAAGGACGCAGTTGCGCAGCGCATCAAGGGGCTGTGCGGTGAACGGGGCATTACCCCGAACTCGCTTGCGAACATTTCGGGCGTGACCCCGTCGACCGTGTACAGTCTGCTCGACCCAAGCAGGCGGGAAATTTCCGTCTCGACCGTCAAAAAGCTCTGCGACGGTCTCGATATCACACTCGGCGAATTCTTCGCCGCTCCCATATTCGATGAGCTTGAGCAGGAAATAAAATGAGCCGTCATTCTGACTGCTCAGCGTGCTATCCCTATATTCAGATATTTAGCGAAAAACTGTTGACAAATTTAGCATGGAAGTCTATTATAGTAAATGAAAGTAGGCGCTACCCAATAGACGGTTGCCTAAGTGAATACAAATTTTATGTAATCGCCTCGGCCAAGGCGATTACATCTTTTTTACGCTTATTTTCTGCAAGCCAGCAGAAGAGCAGCGAAGGTTATGAGAACCATTGCAAATTGGAACATGTCCGAATATGTAACGCTCATAATACCACCTCCTCAACTCAAAATTGAGGAGGTAAGATATACCTCCTCAAGTAAGGAGGCAACCGCCTACCGTATGGGTAGCACCCGTAGCAATTATATAGAAAAAAGTGTAATTGTCAATCTTTCAATACGAATTTAATCATATATTGTCGTTTTTGCGTCAGCCCGACCGGTTTTTTCAATACGCATCAACGCTTCTGCTATTCTTTACTGCCTCAGCCCGACCGGTGGGTGCGTGCTAAAGTTTAGTCCGTACATCAACCTATCGGTGCAGTGCAAACTACTCGCACCTATCTGACTGACGCAGTTTGTTAAATTGGCGCAGTCAAAACTACTCGCAGAGGATTAAACCTCCGCAGGTAAATCGACCGCTGCACCGATACCCCGTACCGGGATTCCAAAGGGTGGTTTTAGAAAGCTTGCGCTATCTTGTTGGGCGAATGGACGCACCGAAAGTTCGCTTTGCGTTGCGATTCGGGCTGCCGCAATTACGACTAAATAAGGTTTTCGTTCGCTATTGAAAAGACTTTTCTTTGGCAACACAAAGAAAAGTTTACTTTCAATACGCATCAACGCATCTGCAAATCGTTACTGCGGTAGCCCGACCGGTGGGTGCGTGCTAAAGTTTAGTCTGACCATCAACCTATCGGGGCACCGCAATTTTTTTGCACTTATCTTACCAACGCAGAGGATTAAACCTCCGCAGTCAAATCGACCGTTGCACCGATATCCCGTACCGGGATTCCAAGTTGATATAATTGAGTAAAAAGAGCGTTCCGTGGGGAACGCTCTTTTTGCTTACTTATTCTTGATCTCCTCCAGGATCTCCGCAAGGAGCTCCTCGGTGGTGGGCTTGGGGGGTTCTTCGGGGGCGGGCTCTTCCTCCTCGGTCTGCTTTTTGCCGATAGTAGCAAGCTTGTTTACGCCCTTGACCAGCAGGAACACCACAAACGCCATGATGATGAAGTTTATCACATCCATGATGAATGCGCCGTATGTAAGCGTCGCCTTGCCGATGGTCACGCTCAGACCCGAAAAGCCGTCGAGACTGAAGCATCCGATGATGGGGCTGATAAGGTTATCGATGAGCGAGGTGACGAGTGCGGTGAAAGCGCCGCCGATGATGACGCCGACCGCCAGATCCATTACATTGCCCCTTAGGGCGAACGCCTTGAACTCTGAAATAAACTTTTTCATTTTTCTATCTCCTTATACTTTTTTTGGTACTAAAACCTCCGTGCCGCCCATGTAGGGGCGCAGCACCTCGGGGATGGTGACGGTGCCGTCGGCCTGCAGGTGATTTTCAAGGAACGCAATGAGCATGCGGGGAGGTGCGGCGACGGTGTTGTTGAGCGTGTGCGGCAGATAGGTCCTGCCGTCCTCGCCCTTGACACGCATTTTCAGCCTGCGAGCCTGCGCATCGCCCAGATTTGAGCAGGAGCAGACCTCGAAATACTTCTGCTGGCGCGGCGACCACGCCTCGATGTCGCAGGACTTGACCTTGAGGTCGGCAAGGTCGCCCGAGCAGCACTCAAGCTGGCGCACGGGTATCTCCATGCTGCGGAACAGCTCCACCGAGTAGCGCCACATTTTTTCGTACCATGCCTTGCTGTCCTCGGGCTTGCAGACGACGATCATCTCCTGCTTTTCAAACTGGTGGATGCGGTAAACGCCTCGCTCCTCGATGCCGTGTGCGCCCTTTTCCTTGCGGAAGCAGGGGGAGTAGCTGGTGAGGGTCTGCGGAAGCTTGCTTTCGGGTATCATCTGGTCGATGAACTTGCCTATCATCGAGTGCTCGCTGGTTCCGATGAGGTACAGATCCTCGCCCTCGATCTTATACATCATTGCGTCCATGTCGGTCTGGCTCATGACGCCCTCGACGACATTGCCGTGGATCATGAACGGCGGGATGCAGTAGGTGAAGCCCTTTCCTATCATGAAATCCCTTGCATAGGCCAGCACCGCAGAGTGCAGGCGGGCGATGTCTCCCATGAGGTAGTAAAAGCCGTTGCCGGAGACACGGCCGGCGGCATCCATGTCAACGCCGTCGAAGCTCTCCATTATCTCGGTGTGGTAGGGGATGGGGAAGTCGGGAACGACCGGCTCGCCGAAGCGCTCGACCTCGACATTGCAGCTGTCGTCCGGACCGATGGGAACGGAGTCGTCGATGATGTTCGGGATGGTGAGCATGATGGTGCGGATGCGCTCGCTCATCTCGGCGGCAGCCTTCTCAAGCTCGGCCAGACGGTCGGCATCGGCCTTGACCTGCGCCTTGACCTTTTCGGCTTCTTCCAATTTGCTCGGATCCTTCTTCGCCTGACCCATCAGCACGCCGACCTGCTTGGACAGTGCATTTCTCGCAGCACGAAGGTCATTGCCCTCGGTGAGAGCGGCACGGTACTTCACATCAAGCTCCAGAACCTCGTCGACGAGGGGGAGCTTTGCGTCCTGAAACTTCTTCCTGATGTTTTCCTTAACTTTCTCGGGATTTTCTCTTACGAACTTTATATCAAGCACTTCTGATTACTCCTTGTTATATTATTGCAATAAGAATTTACTTATCGTTATTTTCCTGCCATGTTCCGCCCATTCGGGCGAGATTTTGGATGAGCGCCTCACGGTCGTCGCTGTCATAAAATTCAAGCACGATGCGGCCGCTGCGCTTGCCGCACTCGATATTCACCTTGCGGGCGAGCGTGCGGCTGAGGTAATCTGCGGTGTCGGCGATGTAGTCAACGAAAAGCTCCTCGCTCTTTGTCGGCTTCTTTTCCGGCTCACGCAGCTTTTTGAGCGTCTTTGAGACGAGCTGCTCTGTCTTGCGCACGGAAAGGGAATTTTCGATGACATTCTTCGCCGTGCTCAGCTGCAGGGCGGCATCCTCAAGCGGAAGCAGCGTTCTTGCGTGGCCGGCGGAGAGCTTGCCCTCCTCGACCATCTTCAGGACCTCGGGGGTCAGACCCAAAAGACGCATTGCATTTGCAACTGCCGGGCGGGATTTACCCACGCTTTTTGCCGCCTCATCCTGCGTCAGTCCGTATTCCTCGATAAGGCTTTTATAGCCGAGCGCTTCCTCGATGGGATTTAAGTCCTCACGCTGGAGGTTCTCGACCAGTGCAAGCTCGGCGACACGGCGGTCATCGGCGGAGATAACACGCACCGGCACTTCGACAAGTCCGGCAAGGCGGCTTGCACGCCAGCGGCGCTCGCCTGCGATTATCTGATAGTAGCCGTTTTCCTGCTTGCGGACGGTTATCGGCTGAATCAGTCCGTACTGGGCGATGGAATCTGCCAGCTCCTGCAGCTTTTCGTCGTCAAATTTTGTTCTCGGCTGATCTGATCGGGGTTCGACCTTGGTTATCGGCAGATGCAGAAGCTCGCCTTCGGCTTCGTTTTCGTCGATATCGTCGCCGAAAAGCTCGCTCAAGCCTCGTCCGAGACCTTTTTTAAGCTCTTTTGCCATCATTTTCTCCTTTCCTGCTTGAGAAATTCATCTGCAAGCTTCATGTATGCACGGCTGCCCTTTCCGATGCGGTCGTACGCAACGCCGGGCTTACCGTGACTGGGCGCTTCGGACAGGCGCACGCTGCGGGGGATGACGGTCTCATAAACCTTGCCGCCGAAGTATTCCTTCAGCTCAAATGCGACCTGTTGAGTGAGGTTCGTTCTCGCATCGTACATGGTGAGCACGATACCCTCGATATTCAGGCCGGGATTAAGGCGCTTTTTGCACAGTTTAATCGTCGTCATGAGGTCTGCTATGCCTTCGAGCGCATAATACTCGCACTGCATCGGGATAATGATGCTGTCGGCGGCAACGAGCGCATTAAGGGTCAGCAGCTCCAGAGACGGGGGACAGTCGATAAATATGTAGTCGTAGTCGTTATAAACGAGCTGCAAGGCGTCCTTGAGGACATATTCACGCTTTTCGGCGAGTACGAGTGCGACCGTGGCGCCGGACAGCTCCTTATTTGACGGGATGACATCGCCGTAGGGCGTTTTGCGGATACAATCGTAAATATCGGCCTTTTTGGCTATCAGCTCGTATGCGCCCGGGGTGGAGTACTTATCAACGCCCATGCCCGAGGTCGAGTTGCCCTGCGGGTCGCAGTCGAGGATGAGCACCTTTTTGCCCTTCATTTTGAGAGCGCAGCAGAGGTTTACACAGGTGGTCGTCTTGCCGACGCCGCCTTTTTGGTTGGCAATAGCGATTATCTTGGACATAATTTCACCTCAAGGCTATTATAACCGCTATCGCCGTCATTTTCAATGTTTCACATGAAACATTTTTAGATTTTTTGCCGATGTTTCACATGAAACATTCAGTTTGTTTCATGTGAAACAATTTACTCCACAAGCATATCAACATCCTCGATGGTCAGGCCCTTGTGCAGGGCAAGGTTTATGCCGTAGGCAATGAGCTTAGCAGAGCTCTTGACAAGCTCATCGATATTTCGGGGCGTGACGAACAAGCCCTTGGCTTCTTCTGCGTCGGTGAATGCGGCGGCATCGATAACGGTCGGCACGCCGATCGCACAGACGGGGACACCGAGAGTGTCGGCATTGAGCGCCGCGCGGTTATTGCCGACGCCTGAGCCGGGGGAAATGCCGGTGTCGCAGATCTGCACATTGCGGCACAGGCGGGATAGCTCGCCCGATGCAAGAGCATCGACGGCGATGACGCAGTCGGGGCGGACAAGATCGCAAATGGCTTTCAGCCCGTCTGCGCTTTCTATACCTGTCGTGCCCAACACGCCGGTTCTGAAAACGCTGACGGATGAGAATGCTTGAAACTGCTCCGGCAGGGAGGACTTGAGGTGGCGGGTAACGATAAGACTGTCAGCCGTGTCGGGGCCGACGGCATCCGGCGTAACGGCTTTATTACCGAGACAAGCGACCAGAACGCTGTTTGCCGAATTTATAAACGGCAGCTTGTTCAGCAGCTCCGATAGAGCATGAGCGCAGTCGGAAAAGGAATTCTCCTGTCGCTTAACATAATCTGCCATTTCCAATGTATAATACTCGCCTATCGGTTTGCCGATGGCATCGGAAGCGGCTTTATCGGTGACGGAGACACGGCTGGCACGGCAGTTTGAAATTATAAGCTCCTCGGTGACTAAGCCTTCAAGCTTATCGCCCACTCGCAGACTGGCTTCACGGGCAAGGTCGGTGCGGGCAAAGGAATTTTGCATTTTCTCACTTCCAAATCAAGATATTGTATAGTGTCTCCGGCTTGACCACAAGTAATGCGCATTACAAAAAAATATTCGGAAAAATGAGAAAATGCTTGATTTTTCAATGCGTTGATGGTACAATAATTCCCTGCGAGCTATGCTCGTTATTCGTTATCGATTTTCAGTCCCAAACGGCAGTAACGATCAGATTGAGCCGTACTCAGTCCGATAGCCGGCGAAAACCGGCGGTATTCGCCGGAAAATCCCGTGATGGATTTTTTAGTTACTCTATTTGACAGGAGCCTGACTCCGGTCACTGTGTTAAAGGAGGTGCCACGATGCCCAACATTAAGTCCGCAATGAAGAGAGACGCCAAGTCCAAGGAGCTCCGTGCAAAGAACCGTGCCGACAAGACCGCTCTCAAGACCGTCCTGAAGAAGTTCGAAGCAGCTGTCGAAGCAGGTGACAAGGCTGTTGCAGCCGAAAGCTACAAGGTAGCAGTCAAGGCTGTTGACCACGCAGCAGTTAAGGGTCTTATTCATAAGAACAATGCAGCTCACAAGAAGTCCAAGATGACCGTGAAGCTCAATAAGATGTAATTTACATTTTATATTCTGTATAGCAAAACTCCGCAATGCGTGATCATTGCGGAGTTTTGCTTTTCATTATAATAAGAAAAGCTGTGACGGTTGGTCACAGCTTTTTTTTATTTCTTAAAGTAATTGGTCTTGCTCAGCGCAACATACAGTGCCGCACCGGCGACAGCGCCGAAAACGCCCTGGACAGCGTTCATCGGGATATTGGCGGCAGCGGCAACTCCGAAGCCCATGAACACCGCTTCATAAAGCATATAGCCGCCGACCATGACGGCGCCGCCGATGATGCCGGCAACGAGCGCCTTGGCAAACTCGTTCCTGATAAACCTGCTGCCGATGAGCCAGCCGGCCAACAGTGCGACAACTGCCTTTATCACAAAGGTGCCGGGTGCATACAGCACATAGCCGGAGATGACATCGGCAAGTCCCGAGCCTAAGCCCGCCGCAAGTGCGCCCCACACCGGTCCGAGCAGGAAGCCCGCCAGAACAACGATCGCATCACCGGCGTGGATATATCCGCCCAAGGGGGTGGGTATCTTGATGATCATCGTGGCAACGCAGGTCAGGGCAGCCAGAAGTGCCGCTAAAATCAGTTTCTTTGTAGTGTTTTCTTTCATTTTTCTTATCCCCTTTGAGCCATATAAAGCTTGGCATATAATCCATTTTTTGCTAACAGCTCCTCATGCGTGCCGCACTCGGCAATTTTGCCGTGCTCGACGACCGCAATGAGGTCGGCGTTCCGAATGGTGGAAAGCCTGTGAGCGATAACGATGCTCGTTCTGCCGACGCTGAGCTTATCGAGCGAAGCCTGGATAGCCTGCTCGGTCACGGTATCGAGCGCCGAGGTCGCCTCGTCAAGAATGAGGATGGGCGGATTTTTGAGAAACACCCGGGCGATGGAAATACGCTGCTTCTGTCCGCCGGAGAGCATGACGCCTCTTTCTCCGATGTAGCTGTCATACCCGTCGGGCATTTCCGTTATCTCGTTATGTATCTCGGCAAGCTTTGCGGCTTGGATTATCTCCTCGTCGGTCGCATCGGGTCTGCCGTAGCGGATGTTTTCACGCACGGTACCTGCGAACATATACACATCCTGCTGTATCATGCCGATATTCTGCCGCAGGGAGGCCTGCGTCAGGTCACGCACATCGTTTCCGTCGACTAAAACGGCGCCGGAGTTTACATCGTAAAAGCGCATGAGCAGCTGGCTCATGGTGGTTTTGCCGCCGCCGGAGGGGCCGATGAGCGCCAGTGTTTTGCCCGGCTCGACCGTGATGCTCACATCGTGCAGCACATCGGCCTTATCATAGTTAAAGCTCACATGCCTGTATTCTACACGGCCTTTGACATTTGTCAAACTTTTTGCATCTTTTCTGTCATTGAGCGTCGGCTCGGTGCGCATGAGCTCCAAAAAGCGCTCGAAGCCTGCCGTGCCCTGCATGTAAAGCTCGGCAAACTGCGCAAGCTTGCGGATAGGCGTGACGAAGGTCGTGACATACAGGGTAAAGGTCACAAGCTCGATGTAATTTAGCGAGCCCTTCATCACGAGATAGCCGCCGAAGGCGATGACCGCAAGGGGCATGATGCTTAAGGTAAACTCCATGCCGCTCATGAACAGACCCATGGTATTGTAATACTCGGTCTTGGCGCTGCGGAACTTGTCGTTGGCGGCAAGGAACTTGTCGTGCTCGAGCTCCTCGTTTGCGAAGGCCTTCGCCGTGCGGATACCGGACACGCTGTTTTCCAGCGCCGAGAAGATGACGGCGGTCTTGCGCTTGACCTCGATGTTGGCGTCACGCATTTTGATGCGCTGGCTCATGGTGAACCACAGGCACAGCGGCAATAAAATCACGAGCACGAGCGTGAGCCTGACATTTATCGTGAACATCAGAATTATTGCACCGATGATCGTCAGCGTGCAGATGACGATGTTCTCCGGACCGTGGTGCGCAAGCTCGGTAATCTCAAACAGGTCGTTTGTCAGCCGGCTCATCACCGTGCCGGTGCGGTTGCGGTCAAAGTAATCGAACGACAGCGTCTGCACATGGTCGAAAAGATCCTCACGCATCTGCGCCTCGATGAGAACGCCCATGCGGTGGCCGACCACGGTGATAAAGTAGTAGCACAGACCCTTTAGGATGTATGCGCCGAGCAAAATCGCCATGACGATGAAAAAGGTCTTGTACATGCTCTGCGGCAGGTAGGTCTGCATACTGTTTTTCGATA
>ULXF01006460.1_pt1 | contig 10573 bp, 12 predicted proteins | sample 1961041 | NCBI WGS metagenome assembly ULXF01 (sample SAMEA4835832, study PRJEB28245) | human gut metagenome | biome: gut microbiome; material: fecal sample | place: Denmark | collected 2008
TGACAGAGAAGATGATGCAGGCAAGCGCAATAATCGCTCCTTCGAGGCAAACGCCTGCATAGGAACGCAGGAAGTTTTTCCCAACATTGCTGGTGGGTTCTCCTGCGAAGCTGGACATGGGAATTGGGGCGATAGCCGTATACATGTACAATTTGAACATCCGACTATACACCGTCAGGATCATAATGAACGCCAGCACCGTGATGAACAGGCTGCCCAGCAGGGTGACTGCCCACAGGGGGATGCTGTCCCAAAAGCCCACGGTATTGATCTTGTCGATAATCTCCTGCGGGAGCGTCGCTCCGCTGCTTCCCGACAGGCCGGACTGTGAGATGATGGTGGCCACCATCCCCTGAATGATCTCGAAAACAGCCAGCATCAGGTCGAGGCCGTATCCCACCGCCGCCTTTGCCAGCACAAAGCGAATGAACATCTTGAAAGCAGCCTCCGGGCGCTTCAGGTCGGCAAAGCTCGAACAGGTCTTGACGACGCCGACTGCGAAAAACAGGACCAGCAGCCCGTACCCGATGGCTTTCAAGGCCCCGTTGATGTCCAGCATGACCTGCCAGATTCCACCGCCTTTGAAGGTCGCGGGATCTTGGGTGAGCAGTGTCCAGATTTCCGCCAGCTTATCATTCCATGTTTCCAGCGCCGAATTTAAGTTATCAATAATCCAGTTTCCGGTTGGTCACCTCCTGAAAGAAAATGAGGGGAGCAACCGTTGCCGGATGCTCCCCGGCTGAAAAATGCACAATCAGGCGGTGATGAGATCGAGGATTTCCTTGGCAAAGGTAATCACAAGCCCGCCGGCAAGAGTCAAGAAGCCCTGAGACCGCTGGGCGGGATCGTGGCCCTGAAAGGAAAGGCCGACCTGCACCACGCCCCAGCCCAGTAGGATGAGACCGATGGCGCGGATTAGAGAAAAGATAAAGCTGGACAGATTATTCACCACACCCAGCGGATCGCTGCCAGTCGCAAAGGCAGGTGTAGTAAAACAGCAGAAGCTCAATATCACGGCTGCGTAAGCAAAAAAGCCGAGCCGTCCCTTCCTGTCAAGCGCAGGAGTGTTGGCGGGCCTAACGTCCTTTCCGAGATTTTTCTTCAACACAAAAAAGTTCAGGGGTTTCTTCAGAAGCATTCCTCCAGTTTGGTGTCTATTTCGATTAGTTAAAGCTAACCTACGTGGGTGTTATATGAATGGCGAAATAAACAGCACCCGCCTGTGGCAGATGTAGTTATGCGTTTAGAAAATCCTCCGGCTCCAGCAGTTCAAAATCGTCGTACTGGGCCGGGGTGTAGTCGAGATCGTCTGCGGCGTCCTTTGCCTGCGTGTAGTCGTAGGGTGCAGCGCCGCCATCCTCTGTCAGCCGGATGTTTGGATGGCGCATGAGATCGTATTTGTCATCCATCATGGGGCGTTCCCCGCGGACAAACAGGATCGCCTTGCGGTTATCCAGCATCCGTACTTCGTCGGGGGCGAGAAGCTCCCGGCCCGTCTGCTGGTCGTTGATGCTGAAACTGCCGTTTCGTCCGCGGCTGTGGCCGTAGGTATTCGTGTCCAGCGTCTCCTTGCCCATGAGCTCGGAAACATACTTGTGGGTTTCCTTTTCGTTCCCGCCGAGATAGAGAAACTCGTCGCACAGGCCGACCAGCGATTCCCACTGCTCCTTGAACAGCGCCTTGATCTGCGCCATATTCTGCGCGATATAGCTGCAGAAGATATTGCGGCTTCGCATTGTGGAAAGCCAGGGCAAAAAGTTGTCCGTGGGCAGGGCGATGTTCGGCGCTTCGTCGATGAGCAAGTGAACCGGCACCGGCAGCCGGCCTTTGTATTTCCGGTCGGCTACAAAATACAGCGTCTGGATGAGCTGCCCGTAAATCATCCCCACAAGGTAATTGAGGGATTTATCCGAGTCCGGGATGCAGCAGAACAGGGCCACTTTTTTCTCGCCCATTTCCTCCAGATGAAGGTCGTCGGTGTAGGTAAGCCTTGCAATCTGCGGCAGGTTAAAAGCCGACAGCCGGACGCCGACGCTGATTAAGATGGATTTCAGCGTTTTGCCGGCGCCCATCTTAAAGATGTGGTACTGCTTGACAGCGATACTCTCCGGATCCCGCATCTCTAAACGGGCGAACAGGACGTCCAGAGGAGACTCGTATTCCTCATCTTCCTCCCGTACTTCCGCGGCGGCCAGCATCTCCATCACCGTGGCGAAGTTCTGTTCTTCCGGCGGCGCTTCATGCATGAGGTATAGGACCAAGGCCTGCAGAAGCGCCGTTTCCGATTTGGTCCAGAAGGGATCCGAACTCTGCGCCCCGGGCGGGGTGGTGGACTGAATGAGGGTTTCGATTAGGCGCAGCACGTCCTTGTCGTCCCGCACATAGGCTAATGGGTTGTAGCAGAAGGAGGCGTCGGGGGTTAACAAGTCAAACACCCGCACCTCATAGCCGTTGGATTTCAGCGTTCCGCCTGTTTTGCGCAGGATTTCGGATTTTGGATCGCAGACGACCAGCGAACACGTCCCGCAGTTGAGCACATTGGGAATGGCGTAGGAGCGGCTTTTGCCCGCGCCGGATCCGCCGATGACCAACACGTTGGTGTTGCGTTTGTGCTTGTGGCCGTCCATCCCCATCTGGAAATGCTGGGTCAAAATGAGGTTTTGTTTGGGATTTTTCTTGTCCCGGTACCGCTTGGCGATCCTGCACACGTTGCCCCACCTGGCGGAACCGTGCTCCGCACCCCTGCGGTAATGCTTGCGGTTGGCGGTTGCGGCAAGGGCGACAACCGCATATCCCAGCGTGAAGAACAGCAGGTAGCGGGCGGAGTATTTCGTCCAGTGAACAGAATAGGGGCTGTTCATGAAGGCAGAGAGCTTTTCCAGCAGATCCACAAGGTTCATCCCGTCGCGCCAGCTTCCGGCGACCAACTGGGCGGCCCACCAGACGATGGGCAAAGGCAGGAGCCATACCCACCAGGAATTTTTTTCTGTAGCTATCCCGCTGAAGAGGCACCCACCCTTTCTTCACAGCAGAAAGATAAAACAATGCAGACGGTCTTGTCGGTTACTCCCCTCCTTTTTCAATAAAACAAAAAAATCCCGAAGTCGACGGGAGAAAAATCCCAAAGACTCCGGGCAAAGATCGTTGTTACACTTTATATCGTTCAGGTACACGCCGGTATTTCGCGCGGATGAGCTTTATGAGGAGACGGTCAATGCCGCCGCAGCTTCGATCAGCCACAAGATAGGCGTTTCGCATCCCGTTCATGGACAGCGTGGCGTACTGGTGTTCTTCGTCGCTCAGGTACAGCTTGCGCTTTGGAGCAGCGAGGGTTTTGTTCATAAGTGCCTGCAGTTTTTCGGACACTTCCGGGTCGATGGATCCCCGCGCGCTTTGAAGTGCTTTGACCAGTATGTTCCGGTCCCCGTAGGTCATTTTCACCAACCGCTGCCTTGTCATGGTGATTCCCTTCCTTCCGGCATTTAATCTTATTTTACTTTAATATAGCACAACAGCCTGCGAAAAGCTACTGCACAAAAGAAAACAAACGGAAAACATTCATCGATCCGGCGCGTTCTCTGTTTTTGCTTTCGGCGCCTTGGCAGGCTTGGGCGCTGCGACGGAGAATTCATCCGGCTGGATGGCCTGCTCCAGATCCCGGAAGGTCCTCTGGATATCCCAGTTGATGGAATAGGCGGCCCGTTTAACGTCGCCCAAAAAGCCGCGCTTATCGTCCGCGCTCATTTCCGTATAGCTTTGGCACACCTTGTCAAAATGGAACGCAGAGGTATCAAGGCCGAATTTCTGCGCAACCACATACGCTGCGCAGTAAGCCTGAGCCGCATACGCCTGCCGATAGTAACCACTGCCCACCGCGTCGAAGCCGGCGTGGGCCTGCTCGCGGGCGATGGCGCAGATGGTGGCGGTTTCATCCATCCCATTGCGGACAAAAATGGTGCGCTGTCTCGGCACATACTGCGCCTGCACCCCTTGAGGAAGCTGGTCGGAAATCACCAGCGGGACCGGACTGTTTTCTATCATGGCGGCGATAACCTCTTCGGGCAGATGCTGCTGAGGCGGCAGGGGCTGCGGCCCTCTGGTCTGAGCGATGTCGTAGGCTTTGGTGATGGTGGAGCCGATCCCTCTGGTTCCATCCTCTTTGGTATATTCCTGATCCGCATAGAAGGTATATCCTTTCTCACCGGAACGGATGGAGCGCCCGGCTTCCTTCCATTTGTCGAAGGTGCGGGGATGGGTGATTTCAGGATTCTGCGCATAGAGAAGCAGCAGGTTGCTGGTTTTCTGCGGGGTGCAGTCCGCCATGAAATGGAGGAATCCCCTCAGGGAATCGTCATCCTTGAACACTGACTCGGCCTGTGCGCTAACTCTCGACCAGACTTCCTCACGTTCAGCCTGCTTCATAGCGGCATATTCTTCCTTGGTGTACTGCTGTTCCGGCTGAGGCAGGACTTCCTGCTTTCTGCCAATCAAACTGGATAAATCGATAGGGCATTACCTTCCTTTCTGTTTTTCCTTTTTCTTCTGCTTGGAACGACCGGGGGTAGGATTCTGGTGTTCCTGCTGCTTGGATTTCCCTGTTTTCTTCTCCGCCTGCTCCTGCCGGATTTCCTGCAGCTGCTTTTTCACCGAGGGCTTATGCTCCGGCTCTTTAGGGCTTGTTAAGCCGGACGAAGAGCTTTTGCTGGGCGAGGAAGGCTCGGACGGACTCTTTTCCGCTGCCGGGGGATTTGATTCCTTCTCCCGGCCAGAAGTAAAATTTTCGGCGGCATCCTGCTGAGGCGGGCCGATATTGAAATCGTCCTCAAAGCCGCCCACCTCGAATTCCACTTCGCCCTGCTCGGTTTTGACGGTTTCCGTCTTGCCGGGGGCCGGGGCTGCGGGAGCCTGTTTTTCCTGCTCCTGTACGCTGGAGATGGTGGCTTCGCCGGCCTGCGCCTTAACTGCGTCAAGACCGAGATTGTCAAAAATACGCTGGACTTTGGAGGCGTCGTCCGCGAATACCACCACTTCGATACGGTCGGCCTTTTGCTTATTCCGAATGGGGACGTATAGCAGGCCGTGCGTTTTGGCTTCTGTGGCGAACTCCCTCATATGCTCCGTGGGAATGTTAAAGAATTTGAATGGACGCTGTTCCCGAAGCATGCGCACAAGCCTCGTCTTGCCGTGGGTTTTCTTCTGGTCCTTCAGTACGGCATAGACAAACAGCGCAAAGTTTTTCGCCGCCATACCCGACAGCCTGAGCGCCATTTCTGTGCCTTCAAGTGTAAACCGAACAATCTGGTCGGCTGGATCGCTTCCGTAGTTCAGTCAATTCACCTTCCTTTCTGATTATCCCGATTGCGGGCTTCTTTCTGCGGATCTTCTTTTTTCTGCTGTTCTTCCAATCGCGCCGATTGCAGCCGCTGTTCCATCTCTATCGAATGGATTTCGATGTTCCGGCACAGCTTGACCGTGTGCCGCAGCTTTTTCAGCTGCGCTGTGCATACACCGATTTGCGGGGATTTTGGTTCATAGCGGTAGAGCTTCTGGCGCTGCTTTATCAGCACGGCGATTTCATCTTCCGCTTTCTGCCGGATGGCGGCAAGCTGCCCGCGGTCCGCGATGTGATTTTTGAAGATGAATTCCGCCTGCTCGATTCGTCGATCCAGCTTGCGGATATCCTCACGCACAGCGTAACTTATGTACCGTGGCTTTTTCGGCAGTGCGCCCACCTTGTATAAATAGGAAAAGTAGAGCGCCCGCAGGCCGGTGCGCCTGCGGTGGGGCTTTTTTCCGGAAAGGAGAAGGCGCCGGCGGACCGGCGTCTGTTCTTTCCCAGCCCGGTGGGCAGGCTTGGGGTAAAGGATGCGACGCTGGAGGGTTTCCGGGGTGTACCGCATTCCCAGAGTCTTGAACCGCACGGTGCGCCCGCTGCCCGGCAGAATCAGCGTGGGGTGCTTCCTGTCAAAGCGAAAAGCATAACCCTGCCGCTCCAAAATCCGCAGAAACTGCTTCCACGTGAGAGCAACTGCAACGGCGGCGTCCAAGTCCTGCTGAATGGGTGTTTTCCATGTGGGCGCTCCGTTTTGTTCGGCCAGCCACTGCGCGTAGGGGCGGACGACCTGCTCCGATTTCTCCGTGCAGATGATGGATAGACGGTGCTCTGCGCAAAGCGCATCGGAAATCCGACGCACCTCGGTGATATAGCTTTTCGCATTGCTGCGGTATTTTTTGCCGTCTTTTACGGACACGGAGTTCCGTAGGCTAAGTACCCAGCGCCTTGCCGCATTGCTGCGGTAGGTTTCCAGGCACTCGCCCCCGAACCGGACTTACAACTCTCGCTGTATCCGGCTCTCTATTCATTCACAGCCTGCACCGTGAATTTTCGTGTGACAACTTTCACAGACCACCAAAGTTTTTCGGTTAATCCTCTTCATGAAAACTGCCCACGGTTGGCTTTCATCCAGCTCTTTCAGCGTTCTAACTTGGTGCATTACCAACGCTGAAGTTTCTTTTCCGCACCATTCACACCGATTTGCTTTTAATCGTGCGCCGAGACTGGGCTTTTTCAGGATGCCTTTCGGCTTATGGATAATATCTGCTTCTTTTCCCAGCGGATAGGGGTCTCTTGCAAGACTGTCCTTCCACAGTAGTCGGATGCGCTCATTTCCATGCTTGTCCTGGAATTTTACCCCGATGTCCTTGACAATACGATATTGAGCAATAATTTTGCCTTTGGTTGTACGGTATTTACAGGCCAAGGTTTTATAGAAACTGTACTCCATGATATAGCGGAACTTGTGCAGCTTAGAGCGATTGTTTGCAATCGCATAATAATTACAGAATCCCCGCACCTCACCATTGTACTGGTCTAGGATACTCAGGTCTGTTCGTCCGACAAGTTTTCCACGATACGTGGGTTGCCAAATCTCTGTTCCATTGCGAACATCAATTCTCATGGCTCCCAGTTCCAGCAGCTTTTTTTGAATGACAGAAGTCGGAACTTCCAGCATTACATGGCCGCTGTAGTTTCGGGCTGTGGAACCGCTTTTTGTCTTTTTGGTGTGATTGCTCTGCGGTGTGACCCTGATGTCAAATCCCAAGAATTTTGCACGGTCTGTTGCTTTAGTGACCAGCGTCTTTTCTTCCGACAGTTCCAGTTTCAACTGTTCGGCGATATATACGCCGATTTCCTGCTTAACAGCCTGTGCATCCTCTTTGGCTCCGATGATACCGATAAGAAAATCGTCAGCGTAACGGACGTATTGCAGTCTGCGGAAATTTGTATCCATTGGATTTTTGCAGGGGATGGATTTGTGTACCTTATCCAGTTCCCGGATGCTTTCCAAAAGGGATTGCTTTTCTTCCTCAGACTGTGCCTTTGCCAGCTTCCTTTTGAGTCGGATTCTCTTTGCGCTCAGCTTATGGTATTCCACATTGACGGCTCGCTTGTTCCCACGGTCAAACCGTTTCTTGTATTCAGCCATATATTTGTCGAACTGGTCGAGATAGATATTGGCTAGAATGGGACTAATGATGCCGCCCTGCGGAGTGCCGCTGTAGCTTTGATGCAGTTGGTTATCTTCCATATATCCTGCGTTGAGAAATTTACGGATAAGGCGCAGAAAACGCTCATCTTTAATTCTCTTGCGAAGGATGCCAATCATGACATTGTGGTCAATATTGTCGAAGAATCCTTTAATGTCACCCTCAACAAACCACTTGCATCTGGTAAAGCGATTTTGAATCATCCTCAAAGCTGTGTGACAACTTCTGTCAGGCCGAAAGCCATGGGAGGCGTCCTCAAAGCTGTTCTCATAGATGGATTCCAACAGCATACGGACAACTTCCTGTACCAGCTTGTCGTCAATGGACGGAATACCCAGAGGACGGAGTTTTCCATTCTTCTTAGGGATATATGTCCGTCTGGACGGTTTGGGCTGGTAGGATTCGTCTTTCAGGGTTGCAATAAGCCTGTCGATTCTTTCAAGGCTCATTGCGTCGATGGTTTTTCCGTCTGTGCCTGCGGTCATGTTTCCCTGACTGGCATAAATATTCTGATATGCCCGTAAGAAAAATTCCCGATTGAACAGGTTGCGGTACAACCTGTCATAGACATAGCCGGATTGAGCTGAATGTTCTTGCAGACTGTTCAATACATTTTCTGGATCTCTCATAGTGCCTCACGCACCTTCCTTTCTGTTGTATTGAATTGAATGAACTGCCGCCCTTCGCCATGTGCGTGCCATTAATACGCTCGGACTACTACGGCGGCTCCGTTGCCATATTGGATATTCAGGGCCTACGCCCATAGCTCTTGTGAGCGTTCCAACTTAGGCAATCCCCATTTAGCAGCAGAGTAAAAAAGCATTGTTCATTGTCGGATGCGGTTTTCGTCCTTTTATGCTGATACATACGGACTGTGCATTCGGTTTCGCTCATCCTGCTCATGTTTCTACAGGTGAGATGCACAGCGTAACGGGTATAGCTGCCTTCCGTTACGACCACCACAAATGTCCCTCGGACTGCCGTTCAGCCAGTTTAGGTTTCATCCTTATATGAACTTTTGGTCTTGCTGCTCAGTCGTGGCACGGCAACTTGCCAACTTGCAGCTTTACGGTCATGCTGCTGTCCCCTTTGGGTTTCCCCGCCAGGTTAGCCGTTGACCACAGGCCTGAAACCTCACACCTGCCGCTTGCTAAGCGGATTTACTCTGCCCCTTATGGGCGCACACACAATGTGATTGTGTATGCATTTGGTGTTCAAATGCGTGCTGATCACCGCCTGAAAATTCCCATGTAGAAGCCGATCTGCAAATTCCAGCCCGATTTGATGCGCCAGCTCCGGCGTCACTTCACTGGCGGCGAAGCTCTGCACCAGGTGGAATCCCTGCACACCTTGCTCCTTATGCCACATTTCTTTGACTCGGCACATATCTTCAAAGGCGTCTTCACAGGTGCAACCAAGAGCCGATTCGAGCAGATCCTGCTCCGTCTTATCCCGGTTGAGAGCATAGTCCACCGCACCTTGCAGGGAGTCTGCATTTTGCGAACGGGAGGTCTTGTTCTTATCGAGCGTATAATTGATGGCATTATCCAGGCGGTGGACGGGGATAACACTGGTATATGCTATGGCGCTTTTCTCCTTTCTGCGTTTTAAGCGCGGGCACCTTGGACGGGTTCATGTCCTGGCTATGTGCGCGAATTGCATCCAACCGCAGGTTGGCTACCAGTTCTCCTTTACTTCTTCCCAAACCTTACGGACAAGCTTCGTCATTTCCTCAATACTCTGCGGACCGGCCTCCCCATAGGTGTTGGCTACCCTGGCGAGCTGGTTTGCGTTGTTGCAGAGCCCGGCCACCTTGTGGAGCAGATCTGCGTGGTGGACGCAGGGCTTTGCACGCAGTTCTGCGCCCATGATGAGGGAACGCAGGAATTCCTCGCGCGGCAGGCCGCTCGTTTTCACCTGCGCCTCCAGATGCGCCAGCTCCTTTTTATTCAGGTGGAGAGGGATAATGTGGTTTCGTTTTCTCATATGGACTCCTCCTAACGTTCGGGCGCATTCCTTTTGCGTTTTCTCTTCTGGCTCGGCGCTTTTGCCGGGGGTTCATAATGGACAGGAACGCCCTGCAGCTTCAATCTGCCGCAGTCAGGGATAAACGCGGCGTGTTTGGCTTGATCGCCTCCGTCCGATCCCATAAGGATACCGTCCGTGCTGTTCTGCCCCTTGACCAGCGTGCAGTGCCAGCAGAGGCTGACCGGATCGAAACGCATCTTGTCGCTGCAATCAAACGGAAAGCTCTGGTCATCACAGAGGCTGGCTTTCTGAAACTGCCGGAACTGTTCACCGGAGAGAACGACTACCTGTTCAACCTGAAAACGGGCTTCCCGTTCCGGCTCAGGCTGCAGAGAAGGGTCCCATTTGAGGTCTTCAGTCTGGCGGGGGCGGTGATAGAACACAGCGTATTCCCGGTAGGCTTTCGGTTCTTCCAAAGCAATGCGTTCCTCCGGTACACCCCGCAGATCTACATTGCGGTAATCCTTGCCGTAGCCAAGGTACAGGGTGCCTTTCCTCTGTGCAATTAGCATATTTTCTGTTTTCCCCTCGGCCCGTACCATGGGGCAGCGGAACAGGCCGCCCAGATCGGCGCTCATAAGTTCCTGATTATCTTTGAGAAAGGGGTATTCCGGAGAGACGTCCTCTGAGAGTTTTTCAAAATCCTCTTTGGTTAAAATGAAGATTTTCGTCACTTCAAAAAAGCCGGGGATGCAGCTTACCGTATTCCAGCGCAGGCTGTCCAGCGTTTTGGCGTTTGCCGCGAACGCGGCGTATTGCTTTTCGCTCAGTATTTTCACCTCTTATTCTTTGAACAAAATCAGCCGGTGCAGTTCAGCGGGGGGGAGGGGGCGCTCCCCGAGATGCGTTTGGATATCCAAACGCTATGCTTGCCAAACCAGTCACCGGCTGGGAAAAATACTACGTCTGGCTCAGAGACGGTCGTTTTCATCTGTTTCCTTGATCTTAATCAGACCGTCGAGGGTGGTACAGATGATATTTCGCTTTTCGGCGGCTC
>ULXF01069090.1_pt1 | contig 10387 bp, 7 predicted proteins | sample 1961041 | NCBI WGS metagenome assembly ULXF01 (sample SAMEA4835832, study PRJEB28245) | human gut metagenome | biome: gut microbiome; material: fecal sample | place: Denmark | collected 2008
AGATCATCGGCGGCAGAATGACTGCGGAGGGAAAGGTGTTCTACGAGGGGCTGTGGCAGGGATTCGGAGGATATCTTCACAGAGCGGAGTTGTCCCAGGATGCGCAGGCGCTGGATCTTCGCTGTATTCGTATTCAGCCTTCCTGCCGGGAAGTATTCGAGAACATTGTGGGAGTTCCGTATACCGAGATACGAAGACGCCCGGAAGAACAACCGGTATTTGATGTAACTGTACTGCCGTCAGGAGTGGACATCCGAACCTTAAGTCTGCGATTGTCCGAAGCGTTACGGCAAAGAGGAAGATTACTCTATCTGCCGGAATATCCGGAGGAGTTTAAACCATTATGAGTGAAATAACGGTTGTTATACCAAATTACAACGGAATGAAATATCTGGCAGAGTGCATGACTTCTCTGTGCAGAGAGCAGCAAAATGCCCCCGGATATGAAGTGCTGATCATCGATAATGCTTCCGTGGACGGCAGCGTGGAATATCTGCAAAAGGAATGGTGTGGGGAAGGTGTGCGCCTGATATCTTTACCGGAAAACACCGGATTCTGTCATGCAGTGAATCTGGGGATACGGGAAGCGAAGACACCATATGTGATCCTTCTGAACAATGATACAAAGGCAGAAGCCGGTTTTGTAAGAGGCTTATATGATGCTATCCGCGAAAATGAAAAGATATTTTCCGTCAGTGCGAAGATGCTGATGTGGGACAGACCGGAGCTCATCGATGATGCCGGAGACCGTTACTGCGTGCTGGGCTGGGCCTATTCCCGGGGGAAGGGACGACCGGCGGCGGATTATGATAAGTCTGTCCCGGTGTTTTCCGCCTGTGGCGGTGCCGCAATCTACAGACGATCCGTATTTGAAGAGATCGGTTATTTTGATGAAGAACATTTTGCCTATCTGGAAGATCTGGATATCGGCTACCGTGCCCGGATCTACGGCTATGAGAACCGGTATGAACCGAAGGCGGCTGTGCTGCATTATGGCAGTGCTTCCACGGGATCCAGATACAATCCCCGGAAAACGTTACTTGCGTCTGCCAACAGTATTTATGTGATCGGCAAGAATATGCCGCTTTTGCAGTGTATTCTGAACCTGCCGTTTTTTTGGCTTGGATTTGGCATAAAGTTTTTGTTTTTTTGTAAGAAAAGAATGGGAAAACTATATCTGAAAGGACTGGCAGCTGGCCTGAAAAGATCTGTAGGAACCACGGGAAGACAGCACAAAGTTCCCTTCCGGTGGCATCATCTGGGGAATTATGTGAAGATCCAGTGGCAGCTGTATTTCAATGTGTTTCGAATTCTTATGAAATCTTAAGAAATGGCTTCATAAATTCTTAAGTTGAGAAAAAAACATCGTTATTGTAGAATGAAATCGTTAAAAAGAAGCTTTTCAGACTTACAGATTGGGTGACCCATATGATAAAAGACAACCAGAAAGTCTTTAACAGGCTTCTTGTGATAATGGATGCGCTGATCACAGCCATATCCTTTGTCCTTGCCTATTATATCAAATTTTATATATTGAACGACGGTCCCGGAATCGGTGTCCTGCCTGTGCAGGAGTATTATAAGCTGCTTCCTTTTATTGTGCCCGGTTATATGTTCCTATATTACCGGTGCAGCGTGTATTCCCCGAAGCGAACCGTCCGCCCCAGACATGAGATTTACAGCATTCTGCAGGCAAATACCATCGGCCTGGCGGCATTGATCATTATACTGTATATGATCATCCGTGAGATCAACTTTTCGCGATCCGTCATGGCAATTTTTTATGTGCTGAATGTATTTCTGACTTCGGTATCCCGCATCATAATGAGAAAAGCGTTGCGGACACTCCGGAAAAGGGGATACAATCTGAAGCATATTTTGCTGGTGGGATATTCCAGAGCGGCAGAAGAGTATATTGACAGAATCTTAAGCAATCCCCAGTGGGGATATGTTGTATGCGGTATTCTGGATGAACACATTCCGGGAGGGACTACCTATAAGGGAGTGAAAGTCCTGGGAACGTTGGGGAATCTGGAGTATATTCTTCCGGAGAACAAGCTGGACGAGATCGCGATCACGCTTTCTCTGAAAGATTATGATTATCTGGAAGGTGTTGTGGATATCTGTGAGAAATCCGGCGTGCATACGAAATTCATCCCCGACTACAGCAGTCTGATCCCCAGCAGACCTTACACGGAGGATCTCATGGGACTTCCGGTGATCAATATTCGGTATGTGCCGCTGACCAACACCGGAAATATGATGATCAAGAGAGCCATGGATATTGTCGGCTCCCTGTTCGGCATCATCATTACGTCACCGATCATGCTGTTGTCGGCAATTCTGGTAAAATGTTCCAGTCCGGGACCTGTGATCTTCAAGCAGGAACGGGTAGGACTTCATAATAAATCATTTTATATGTACAAATTCCGCAGTATGGCAATGCAGACTGCAGCGGAGGAGAAAAAGGGCTGGACGGGGCGAAACGATCCCAGAGTCACCGGAATCGGCAAGATCTTAAGACGAACCAGCATTGATGAACTTCCGCAGCTGTTCAACATCCTGAAAGGAGATATGAGCCTGGTGGGACCGAGACCGGAGCGCCCTCAGTTCGTGGAAAAGTTCAAGGAAGAGATCCCGAGATATATGGTAAAACATCAGGTGAGGCCGGGCCTCACGGGATGGGCACAGGTCAACGGTCTGCGTGGTGATTCTTCCATCAAGAAGCGGATCGAGTATGATATTTATTACATTGAGAACTGGACCCTCGGGTTTGACATTAAGATCATTCTTATGACATTTTTTACAGGATTTATCAATAAAAATGCTTATTAACACAAGGAGAAGACAAGATGGCAACAAATTCTAACTACAATGGCGGCAATGGTCAGAGACCAGCCGGAAGCGGAAGAAGACCTTCCGGAAATGGACAGAGACCTGCGGGACAGCGACCTGCCGGATCGAGACCTGCCGGCAACAGTAACGGACAGAGGAGAGTATCTGCCAAGCAGCGTGCTGCCAAGAAGAGAAGAAAGGTTATCATCTTCGGTGTAGAGATTGCGGTTATCCTGATCATGGTAGCAGTATTGTATCTGGTAATGACCCACACAAATAATGAAGGCCCCAAGGTAACGGTATTAGAGACGGAAGAGCTTCGGATTCCGGAAGAAGTACAACAGGACGAAGCAATGAAGGGGTATATGAACATTGCACTGTTCGGTGTGGATGCAACGAAGGACAGCCAGCTGTACAAGGGCAGCCGAAGCGACAGTATTATGATCGCCAGCATCAATATGGATACCGGCGATATCAAACTGGTCAGTGTATATCGTGATACGTATCTGAACATCGGCACGGACTCCTATCAGAAGTGTAACGCGGCTTATTCCTATGGCGGAGCGGAGCAGGCAGTTAAGATGTTAAACATGAATCTGGATATGGATATTACGAACTTTGTAACCGTAGGCTATAAGGGACTGAGTGAAGTGATTGACGGTCTGGGCGGTGTCTATATCGATGTGGACTCCGAGGAGATCAAGCATATCAATAACTACCAGATCGGTATTGCAGAGGTCTTAAAATGTGACTACACACCGGTAACAGAGACCGGAGTACAGCTGCTAAACGGTCTGCAGGCGACGGCTTACTGCCGTATCCGTTATACCGCAGGTAATGATTTCAAGCGTGCCGCACGTCAGCGTGAAGTGATCCAGGCGATTGAAGATCAGGCGAAGAAGGCCGATTACGATACTCTGTCCAAGGTATTTAACAGTGCCATCGATGATGTTTACACCAGCTTGGATTCCAAGGATATTCTGGATCTGCTGGCTAACATCACAAAATATCGTATTGTGGACGAGGGAGGTTTCCCTGAAGAGACCATGCGTGCCACCGGTAACATCGGTGCAAAGGGAAGCAGTGTAGTACCTTTGGATCTGGAGAGCAATGTTGTATGGCTGCATCAGTTCCTGTTTGATGATGCGAACTACACCGTAACCGACAGTGTAAAGGAATACAGTAGAAAGATTGCGTCCGATACGGCACCTTATCTGAATAAATAAGAAAACGAATTGACGAGGGAGTCTTCCGGAGAGCACCGGAGCTCCCTCGTGTCATATGAAAAAGTCTTGTGTAACAGACGGGGATAAAGTATAATAGACCAGAGATTGAGAAAGTAAGGAGCGCTCTGCAATGGAGATCGATGTGATCATTCCCCTGTATAAACCGGGGAAAGAACTATTTACATTATTAGATAAGCTTGACAGCCAGAGCGTGCCGGTACATGAAGTGATCCTGCTGAACACCGGAGAAAAATATTTTGAGCAGCTGATCTATGGAACCAGATTTCTGGAGAAATATCAGAACATTAAGGTATATCATGTCTCCAAAAGAGAATTTGATCATGGCGGCACCAGACGCATGGGTGTGAAAAAATCTTCCGCAGATATTTTTGTCATGATGACCCAGGATGCCATGCCGGCAGATGACAATCTGATCGAACAACTGACGGAACCGCTGCGGGATCAGGTGGCGGTATCCTATGCAAGACAGCTGCCGAGAGAAGATTGTGCACCGGTGGAATGTTATACCAGGGACTTTAATTATCCGGCACAGTCACGGATCAAATCCGCAGAAGATCTTAAGACATTGGGGATCAAGACATTTTTCTGCTCCAATGTGTGTGCGGCATACCGACGGGAGATCTATGAGGAATTGGGTGGATTCGTAAAACATACCATATTTAATGAAGATATGATCTATGCGGCGAAAGCGGTGGAAGCGGGGTATGCGATCGCTTATGCGGCGGATGCCCGGGTGATTCATTCCCATAATTATACCAATGTACAGCAGTTCCAAAGGAATTTTGACCTGGGGGTATCCCAGGCAGAACATCCGGAAGTCTTCGCAGCATATCCTTCGGAGTCCGAGGGAAAACGAATGGTGAAAGATGTGACAGCATATTTGCGGAAAAATCATATGTCCGGCAAGTTGCCTCATTTTTATATACAATGTGCCTGTAAATATGCAGGTTATCTATTAGGTAAGAACTATCGCAGGCTCCCCGGAAAATGGGTCCTTGCTTTTACTTCCAACAAAGAATACTGGAAACAGAACAGAAAGGATGTATGACTATGTGTGGTATCGTAGGATATATTGGAACAGAACAGGCAGCACCGATCATTTTAGACGGTCTGTCCAAACTGGAATACCGTGGATATGATTCCGCGGGTATGGCTATTTTTGATGGGGAGAAGATCAACACCAAAAAGGCTGTCGGGAGACTTAAGGTTCTGGAAAACCTGACACACGGAGGCGAGTCTATGAAGGGAACTTCCGGTATCGGGCATACCCGGTGGGCAACCCACGGTGCTCCCAGTGATATCAATTCCCATCCCCATATGAATAACGCCGGTACCATTGCTGTAGTACATAACGGAATCATTGAGAACTATATTCCACTGAAGAAAAAGATGCAGGATAAGGGGTATCAGTTCATCTCTGAGACCGATACCGAGGTATTGGCGCATCTGTTAGACTACTATTATAAGGGAAATCCCCTGGAAGCGATCACTAAGGTATTGCATCGGGTAGAGGGCTCCTATGCGCTGGGTATCATGTTTGCCGATCAGCCGGATAAGATCTTTGCTGCCCGCAAAGACAGTCCTCTGATCGTAGGCAAGAGTGAAAGCGGCAGCTTTATCGCATCTGATGTTCCTGCAATTCTGAAGTATACCAGAACCGTATATTATGTAGATAATCAGGAAGTGGTGGAGCTGAAGGAAGACGGTCTTAGATTCTTCTCAGTGGACGAAGAAGAGATCTCCAAAAAACCCGTGACCATTGACTGGGATGCCAATGCTGCGGAAAAGGGCGGCTATGAGCATTTCATGCTGAAGGAGATCTACGAGCAGCCAAAGACGATCAACGATACCATCTCTCCCCGAATCAAGGATAATGATATTGTCATCGAAGAACTGAATATGAGTGATGCGGAGATTCAGGAGATCACAAAGATTCATATTGTGGCCTGCGGTTCCGCGTATCACACCGGTGTTACCGCGAAATATGTCATTGAAGGTCTGGCAAGAATTCCGGTAGAAGTGGATGTGGCAAGTGAGTTCCGTTATCGTGATCCCATTCTGCAGAAGGGCAACATGGTCATCGTCATCAGCCAGTCCGGTGAGACTGCGGATACGCTGGCAGCTCTGCGGGAATCCAAGGAAAAGGGCTTCAAGGTACTGGGTATTGTCAATGTCGTCGGCAGCTCCATCGCCAGAGAAGCGGACAGTGTTATGTACACCTGGGCAGGTCCCGAGATCGCCGTTGCAACGACCAAGGCTTACAGTGCACAGCTGACAGCACTTTACATGCTGGCTATGAAGTTCGCCAAGGTGCGTGGAACCATTGACCAGGAGAAGTTCCAGAGTATGCTGACAGATTTAAGATGTCTGCCGGATCAGATCGAGCTGCTTCTGGGCCAGAAGCAGAAGATCCAGCATTTCGCCAACCGTTATGTGGGAGCGAGAGACATCTTCTTCATCGGACGTGGTATCGACTATGCGATTTCCCTGGAGGGATCCCTGAAGTTAAAAGAGATCTCCTATATTCATTCCGAGGCTTATGCAGCCGGAGAACTGAAGCATGGCACCATTTCCCTGATCGAAGATGGCACCCTGGTAGTGGCTTTGGCAACCCAGCCGGCTCTGTTCCAGAAGACCATCAGTAATATGGTAGAGGTAAAGGCAAGAGGCGCTTTTGTCATGGCGGTTACCATCGAGGGCAACAAAGCCATCGAGAAGGCAGCGGATTATGTGGTATACATTCCCGAGACGAATCCGTACTTTACCAATTCCCTGGCAATCATTCCGTTGCAGCTGTTTGCTTACTATGTGGCAGTGGGACGTGGCTGTGATGTGGATAAGCCGAGAAACCTGGCAAAATCCGTTACGGTGGAATAACAAGAAAATTCCGGAGAGGTGAAAACTTCTTCGGTTTTTTTTGATCTTTCATAATTGCTTCAGAAAGTTATCACAATTCGGTCACAATTGACGGTTATACTGTGTTCATAAGGTGAGAGTAAGAAATGAAATAACAACGAAGAATGGTAAAAAGAATTTCTCACTTACAGATAGGATAGGAGGAAGCATTATGTACGAGAATGATAATTTTTCCGGTTACGAAACCGGCAATGAAAATACAACCGGTACATTCAGCGGTGTAAGCGCTGCGGGAAGTGCAAACGGTTACACCACATACCAGATGGGCGGAAGCACCGGTAGCAATACAGAACCTAAGAACCCCAAAAAGCATGGAGGTTATTTCCGGAAAGCTATGGTAAGTGTCAGTCTGGGACTTTTCTTCGGACTGTTTGCCGGCATCGGGTTCTATGCAGTACAGCAGGGCACCGGGATGCTTAAGACCGGTGCGGATACCGCAGTGGTAGATGAGGTCACTTCCGAAGCTGCAACAGAGAGCAGCCAGAGTACACCGCAGCTTGCGACCAACGTTACTTATGTAGAGTCTGATGTATCTGATGTGGTGGAGAAGGTTATGCCTGCTATGGTATCGATTGTGAATAACTTTACTGAGACAGCAAATGTCTTCGGACAGCAGTATACACAGGAAGAAGCAGCCAGCGGTTCCGGTATCATTGTAGGCAAGACGGATGATGAACTGCTGATCGTATCTAACAACCACGTAGTAGAGAGCGCAGATACGCTGAACGTTACTTTTATCGACGGCAGTGAAGCACAGGCACAGGTCAAAGGACTGGATTCCGATATGGATCTGGCAGTGATCGCAGTATCTTTAAATGATCTGAGCGATGATACCAAGAATGCCATTACCGTTGCTACTTTGGGCAGCAGTGATGACCTGAAGCTTGGTGAGCCGGTGATTGCTATCGGTAATGCTCTTGGATATGGCCAGTCCGTTACTAACGGTATCGTAAGTGCCCTGAATCGTGAGATCACTCTGGAGAACGGTGCTACCGGTACTTTCATCCAGACCAACGCAGCCATCAACCCCGGTAATTCCGGCGGTGCACTGTTGAACATGAACGGTGAGGTCATCGGTATCAACTCCAACAAGATCGGTGGTACTGCCGTAGAAGGTATGGGCTATGCAATCCCTATCACTTCTGCAAGTCCCATCATTGCAGATCTGATGGAGCGTCAGACCAGAACCAAAGTAGCTGAGGATGAAGTCGGTTACATCGGTATCTCTCCGCAGGAAGTAACTTCCCAGATCTCTCAGATGTACAACATGCCGGAAGGTATCTATGTAGTATCCGTAGAGGAAGGCAGTGCAGCAGCGAATGCCGGTATCATGAAAGGTGATATCATTACCAAATTCGACGGCAGCAGCATCTCGTCCTACTCTGATCTTCAGAAGATGTTACAGTACTATGCAGCCGGTGATTCCGCAACCATAACGGTACAGAGACCTCAGAACGGTGAATATGTATCTATCGAACTGAATCTGACACTGGGCAGCAGACCTGCAGATAAAAAATAAATATAGCGGTTCCCAATACCGAATATTGGAAAGACAGAAAACCCCCGGAAGATCGTCTGAATCTCCCGGGGATTTTGTTTAGAAAAACTTCACTTGTAGCAGTCATTCGAATTAGATATAATAAGCGTAGGCATGAGCAGTGCAAGGATCGTGGATTACGAAAACCGACTGCTTGCAGGCGGGATTACGTAAGACACGATACGTGTAGGGCGAAGCCCGGACATCGAGGTAGCACGAAGCGATACCGAGATAAGCACTGCGCAATAGACAAAGAGGAGAATAACATGACAGATAATTACAATGATGATTATAGAGAAGTGATTCCTGAGGAAGAGAAAACAGAGACCACTCTGAACGAAAAAAAAGATAACGAAAAAAATAGCGAGAACACACAGGTAGCGGATACTGCGGGTGAAAATTCCGCGGAGAAAAAGACAGAGGACAAAAAGGACAGCAGCGAGTACGAGGATGTCTGCTTCATCTGCCGAAGACCGGAGAGCAAAGCCGGCAGAATGTTCAAGCTGCCTAATCATATCTGCATTTGCGATGACTGCATGCACAAGACCATGGAGACTGTGAGCCAGTTCGACTACCAGGGCATGTTGAATAATCCGGGCGATCTGAACCAGTTCGGCGGACAGAACGGATTCCCCAACATCAGCTTTGTGAATCTGGCAGACCTCCAGGGAGACGGCGGCATCCCCAACAAGCAGAAACTCAAGAAGAAAAAGAAAGCCGAAGGTCCCAAACCTGTATTCAACATCAAGGATATTCCGGCACCACATAAGATCAAGGCAAGCCTGGATGAATATGTAGTGGGACAGGAAAAAGCCAAAAAAGTCATTTCGGTAGCGGTATACAACCATTATAAGAGAGTAGCTACCGACACCATGGATGCGATTGAGATCGAGAAGTCCAATATCCTTATGATCGGTCCCACCGGTTCCGGTAAGACTTATTTAGTTAAAACACTGGCGAAACTGCTGGATGTGCCTCTGGCGATCGCCGATGCTACGTCACTGACGGAGGCCGGATATATCGGTGATGATATCGAGAGCGTAGTATCCAAGCTGCTGGCAGCCGCCGGTAACGATGTAGAGAAAGCGGAGAAAGGTATTATTTTCATTGATGAGATCGACAAGATCGCCAAGAAGAAAAATACCAATTCCCGGGATGTCAGCGGTGAAAGTGTACAGCAGGGCATGTTGAAATTATTGGAGGGTGCCGAGGTGGAAGTACCGGTCGGTGCCAATAGCAAAAATGCCATGGTGCCCCTGGCTACGGTGAACACCCGCAATATCCTGTTTATCTGCGGCGGTGCATTCCCGGATCTGGATGAGATCATCAAGGAGCGCCTGACCAAGACCGCATCCATCGGTTTTAATTCCGAACTGAAGGACAAATACGATAAAGATACCGATATTTTATCTAAGGTGACCGTAGAGGATATCCGTAAGTTCGGCATGATTCCGGAGTTCATCGGACGACTGCCTATCATCTGTACTCTGCAGGGACTAAGCAAGGAGATGCTGGTGAAGATCCTGAAAGAGCCGAAGAATGCCATTTTGAAACAGTACCAAAAGCTCCTGGAACTGGATGAAGTGAAACTGGAGTTCACGGACGATGCCCTGGATGCCATTGCCGAAAAGGCCATGAAACGTGACACCGGCGCCAGAGCCCTGCGTTCCATTATTGAGGATTTCATGCTGGATATCATGTACGAGATCCCCAAGGATGACAATATCGGAAGAGTCACCATTACCAGAGAATACATCGAAGGTACCGGCGGACCTATCATTGACATCCGCAGTAATGAGCTCCTGGAGCCTGTGGAGAATCTGAAGCAGATTCCGGTGGAAGAGAAATAAAT
>ULXF01026115.1_pt1 | contig 10304 bp, 10 predicted proteins | sample 1961041 | NCBI WGS metagenome assembly ULXF01 (sample SAMEA4835832, study PRJEB28245) | human gut metagenome | biome: gut microbiome; material: fecal sample | place: Denmark | collected 2008
TAATTATTACTACAATTATTATGTTTTGAAGCGCAAGCGGAAACGGATATTAAGAAGTTGCATACCAACATAAAACATAAAAGTAGCTTTTTCATTTATTCTTCCTTTCCGAAAGGCGCCGAATCACATTCGGTGCCTTTCGGAAAGAAGCTTGCCGCAGCAAGCCTCTCCCGTTTATGAATTGTACATAGGGATCATCCGTATTCGACTCAGGCTCTTTCCAGAAGGATCATTCCGTAGCTATACAGCAGGCATCCGTCCTCTGTGACGGAGATCTCCACGAAGGGATCCACCGGCTCGCCCAGCGTCTCGCCCTGAATCCCGGTATCGTAATAGAACTTGCCGTCTGCCTCCTTCCAGGTGGTGCTTTCAACAGCGGCGTAGCCGTCCTCCCGGACCTCCACCCCTTGCTTGGCAGCCTCCTGGCGCATCTCCTCCGGCACGAACATAAGTGTGTTGAGCATACCGTCCTCGGCAAACTCCGTCCGATAGTTCATCAGCTCGGCGCTGCCCTCAAACCGCTCCTCCTGCGGCGGGTTGTCAGGGGTAAAGACCTTCACTCCGTCCGGTGTAGGCACACGGATCTCCTTGACCTTCCAAATTCCCCGAATATCCATATTTTCCCTCCTTGTCAAGCCATCATGCCCACGGATCGGCAGCCTTCGGCGTGCGCACACCCGTCAGCAGATACTGCTCCCACAAGAACCACTTGCCGTCGCTGCCCCGCTGGCGCATCTTGATAGGACGGGGAGCGTCTGCTCCGCCGCAGGGGATAAACAGCTTCATATACCCCTGCTCCTCGCCGGACACATGGTTGCTCTCAATGGTGATCGTATACGGCTGGGTGGGTGTGTAGTTGTTGTCCGGTGTGGAGCCGGCGAAATAGGTAAACGGCAGGTAGGTCTTGCCATCGCGGAAGCGGTCGTTCAGGAAAGAAATTTCCTGTCCGTTCAGCGGACGGGGTCCGCGCAGCCAATTCAGCATCTCCGTTCCGATGCTCTTGTCTGCCGCATATGCACACAAAGCGAGAACTGTAAGTGCCGCCGTCTTGAAGGGCGTGTCGAGGCTTGCCTCGGGAAGTGCCTGCATTTCGGCAAGGCTCTCCGGCAGTGCTGCAAAGGTAAATCTCTCCCGCTTACTGCCCAGGGATTGTGCGGCGGCATTTACCGCCTGCCCGGCTGTGCTTTTCAGCTTATCAAAGATACTCACGGGTTATCTCTCCTTTATAAAGTATTTTTTGCAGGGGGAAAGCTGCATCAGAATTTACCGCCCCCGCCGCCGTGGGTCGTGCCGGAGGAAGAGGTGTGGGTGCTGCTCCCGCCTCCGGAATCATCGTTCTTGGGCTTCGCCGTGCGTGTGACAGTGTTATACAGGAACAGATCACGTCTCTCGTTAATGTTCAGACTGTTATCCTTTATGTAGTTGCTTGCAGCCGCCTGGAAGCGGACCGTTTTCAGCTTTGCTTTCATCCTGCCCACTATGATGAGGGACAGGACGAAGCCCACAACGATGGCAATAGGGATCCAGATAAGGGAAAGCGGCTCCTTGGGCAGATTCTTTACATCGTAAGGCCCGCCGGTTCTTGCCTGTGTGATGAAGTCATCGCAAAGATCGGCGAATTTATCAAAGGCACCCGCAAAATTACCGTCGGACAGCTCTCCCTTTATCTGCTTGCCGATATACTCAATGCCCGCGTCCGTAAAGACCGTAATGCCGTAGCCGCAGGTGGATACGTACCAGTCGTTGTCCTCGATGCTGATAAGGAGCAGCGCGCCGTCCCTGCTTTCGCCGTAGCCAAAGTTGCCGTAATCATAAATATCATCGGCATAGTCCCGCGGAGTTTTCCCGTCCAGCGTGTCAGTGGTCAGCACGACAATGTCCATTTTCTGACGCTCGCTGAGCTCATTAAGCTTTGTCACAAGCGACGATTCCTCGTTGCCGGAGAGCAGCCCCGCCAAGTCCTGCACGCGCTCATATTCGCTTGCGAAGCCATCCGTCTGCGCTGCAAAGGCGGGAGTCACTATACAAAGGCACAGAATAAGCGAGAATAACAGTGTCAGTATTTTCTTTTTCATTCCGTCCCCTCCTTAAATCAGCCCTATCAGGTGCAGGCCCCACGCAACGCCGTAGGAAGCCACTGAGAATATCGCCGCCAGCAAAAACGTCCAGCGCTTGGCCGCAGCCTTATCCACCGGCAGGTCACCGACGAATTTCCCGGTCTGACCGTTCATAGCAAAGACATATTGATTGCCGTTCCATGTGGTGTTCAAAAGCCACACCGGATAAAGCGCATACCGGGCCTTTCCGCCATGGAACTGCACATTGGTGTTTTCCGGTGTAACGGTGGTATATCCTTCTACCGTCTCGGCAAATACCTCCTCGGTAGACCGCTTGACCCGCTGATTTGCCCGGTCAACGCTTTCCTCGGCGGTCACATCATACTTATCCGCCACATAGCCGGCAAGATAAGCCGTCTGGAAATGCACCGCATCCGAAATATTGTACGGCTCAATGGATTCCATCAGGTCATCCGCCATTTTGGAAGAGCCGTCCACCGGGACATGCTCAAAGCCGACGCTGCCGCCCCGATGCACCATAAAGTGGCTGGTTTCGGTGTAATCGTAGTCACTGTCGCTCCATGTATGGACCTTTGTGGCCCGGTAACGCACCTGCGCATCCACATCGGTGTCGAAAAGCCAGAAGGGTACATAGACACCCTTGATCTCGTCGATATGGTTCTGATCCTTGAAAATCTTTGGCAGCAGCCGCTTCCCGGTCAGATGCTTCATCAGCCCCGCCTTTGCCGCCTTTTTATCCAGCTTGAACGGGATCACAAGATCCGGCTTGAGAGCGCCTGAGAACTGGCCCATCATCACCACGGGATTGCCGCAGAAGGGGCAGGCAGTAGCCGCTGTGTTGGCATCGCCTACGATCTCGCCGCCGCAGGACTTGCACACATACGAGCGCAGGCCGTCGGTTTCTCCCTCCTGCCAGTCTCCTCCGGCCGAGGTTTCCCATTCCATATTGTCTGATTTTTCGCTCTGCAGCTCGGCGTCGTAGCCCTCCAGCGCCTCCATTTCAAACTCCGTGTCGCAATAAGGGCACTTCATTTTCTGGAGTGTGCTGTCAAAGGCTATCGCGCCGCCGCAGCAGGGGCATTTATATTCCTGCAAGGTTTGCATGAATAGATCTCCTCTCTTAAAGAAATTCACCCATTAAATGCCGCAAGGGCCGCATCTGCTTTCTGAATCCACTCGGTGCGGTCGCCGTAGATTGCGGCATCCAGGGAGTCGATTGCCTGCGCCGCCTTGTCGCCGGCATCGGCCTCACCCTTTACCGTGGCAGAAAATCCTGCCGCGATATCCTTAACTGCGGTCATCTGCTGCTTCCAAACGTTCGAGGCGTTGCCGAGTGTATTCTGTACGCCGAACAGCGTATCGAAGTATTTTTTGAGCGCTTCAAAATCCTTTCTGTTGTTCATGGGGAGAACGAATTCGTAAAGGCCCTGCGTATTGGTAAAGCTGAGTCTTGCAAAAGGCTTCTTCTCGCTCTTATCGCCGTTTTTAACGAGCTGCTCCTCATACTTATAGCTGCGCAGGTCGGCAATGCGGTACACGCAGGCGCGGGTGGTCTTGCCGAACATCATAAACTTGTAATCGTTCTGCACATACGCCATCAGCCCGATATCCGCTGCCACATAGAGATAGGTGCCTAAGCGCTTCAGCTTTTTGCTCTTATCCTTTGCTTTCTCCCTCGGAACGAAATAGTGGTCCCACAGCTTGGTGCCGCGCTCCACCTGTGCAAGATGCGCCTTGACACCCGGAAGATTGCTGTGCACATAGTCATATACCTTGAATCCCTTTTTCCTGCAGTTCTTGCGGCAAATGCAGTTGCCGTCCGACAGCTTTTGCGTTTGGATCAGATTGATGTCCGCACCACAGATAGCACATTGATTAGCCATAAATTTCCTCCTTTTTCTGACAACGTCGGTTTGTTTTTAGCTTTTCTTGCTTTTGCATAATGATATTCAGCTCGTTGCTGTATCCGGTGGAGTCTCTGCTGAACTTTCAGCGTCCTTGTAGTATCTGTCGGCAAGCACATAGAGATAATCAAGTGCCCTGTCGCCGAGTTCCGCGTCCTTCTCCATCGTGCTTCCGTCACAGAAAGTCATTCCCAGGCTGCGTGCCGGTACGTCAGATATGTGAAAAAAACGTATTGGATTGCGATGCCTGTAAAGCTTCTTTATCTCGCCATCCTCGCTAATGATCTGAAGGAATCCCGCTGCATCCTCCGCCGGTATCGGAAACGATTCGAAGGAGGCATAGTGCTCCTTCTGCTCTCCCACAAGGCAATCCGCAGAGAATAACCAGCCATTTTCTTCCTTTTTTAAAGCAAAGCAATACACCGGGTTCCTTTCCGTTCCGTAATAAACGGCATGGATCAAAACAAGATCATCAGCAGTAAACTTTTCACTTTCGCCGCAGCCCAAAAGCCCGAAAATCGGCAGGAATGCAAGCACAACCGCTGCAGCAATGCGCGCCTTGCGCTTCATGATTTACCGAAGCGGCCTGCCGCACTCCGGGCAGAATTTCGGCATACCCTGTCCCGCCGAGGGTCTCCACCCGCAGTTTGTACAGCCGGAGCTGGCTACAGGCTTGGGGGTGCCGCAGTTTGCGCAGAATTTTCCGCTGCTTTGTGCGCCGCAGGACGGGCATACCCATGTCTCGCTGCCCATAGCATTGGGCGCGGAAGCAGGTCTTTCCTGACGGATGCCTGTGCTATCCACCCGATTCATCGTACTGCCGCCGTCCCAAACCCGGTTTCTGTTATCCCGGCGCATCAGAATGTCTGCAAGCTCGTGCATTCTCTGCTCATATTGGCGGTACAGGTCCGTATAGGGGCTGTCGGGTCGGTTGCCGTCGCTCAGCTCCAGTTCGATCTCACTAAACCATGGAGAATCCACCCGAATCGTCACATTGAACTCATAGTCGCAGGCATAGCGGGGCGGCACATAGCTCTTCTCATTTCCCTCGGAGTCCTCGTAAAAGATCTCCTCCTTATTCTCCCGGATATCCGTGTTCACTCCCAGCACCTGAGAAAATGCAATGAGGTCAGGATTGCTGCTGCGCCAGTTAGAGGTCCCGGTAACGATGAACCGCTCCCCTATAGGATCGATGTATACCTTTTTGCTCCCGTCAAAGGTGATCGACGGGGCAAAGCCGGCAAGCTTCTTTTCGTTTTCCGCACGGTAAGCAAGCTGGCGCTTGATGTCCTCTACCGTCGAGCTCCGCCGTTCGCTGAAAAACGGCGAGAGCTTTCTTGCGCAATCCTTACAGAGATTCCCGTCCTCCAGCTTGCGGTTTCCGAGAAGTCCGATTTTCTCACCGCAGATGTCGCAGTATTTTTTGTCAAACAGTCCCATAATGTGATCCTCCGCTTATTAATTATTTTGTACAATCCATTTTGCATTGTTGACCTGTAAGCCGTACCCGCAGAACGAACAGCAGTTGTTTTCATCAGGCATGAAATTGGCGCCGCAGGACGGGCAATCCTTTTCGGTAAAGAACTCGCCGTCCGTTTTTCGCTTTTCGGGATATCTTGCCCTTTGCATGAGCAATCTCTTTTTAAATCTTTCTGTATACGGCTTCTGATTTTCGGGAAGAAAGGTTTTTGTTCCGAAAATGTCAGCCGTAACGGTTGTTGTTTCTTCTGTGTGGTCAACTTTTAAAAGCTTAATTGTACCAACGCTGAAATCAAGCAGGTCTTCGTCGTTTTCATTCTCCCAAAAGTGTTCGTTTAAGCAGGCTCTGAGATAATTCTCGGAATATCTTACAATTTTTCCGGCAAGCTTTTCTTGTCTGATTTTCCCGCAGATGATCGGTGTAACGATTCCCCCGAAAGTCAGAACCGCTGCACCAACGCCGGCGGCAAGGGAAATCTCGGTGTCCTTGATCAGATATAAGCACAGAAAGACACATAAGAAAAGTATGGAGCCGGACACAAGAAGCTGTAAAAAACTTTTCAGGTTTGTACTGATAGATTCATAAATCTCAAACGACTCGGTCTGCCAATCGTAAAACTCGTTTTTTATAACGGCGCCGCAGTATTCACAGGTAACCTGCTGACTGTTAAGCTTGACTCTTGCACCGCAGGACGGGCAGGTTATGCTCAACATATCGTTATAATAGCTTTTCTTATTTTCCTTTTGATCGGTGCGGCGAACGTGTCTTGACTGAAGTATTCTGAGATATGAATTCTTACGGTATATCTCGCTCTGAACCATGTTGCCTTCGGTTGACTCAAAACGCTCCAGTGTGCTGCACATTAAAACCGATTCCCGCCATTCTCTACCGTCATCGCTCCATGTTTCAAAGTTGTTTTTAGGAATGGGAACAACATCTGTGACGTAAATTTTGCGGCAAAGCTTATTCCTATGAAGTCTGTTGATTTGACTGACGATTTTTTTCCGGAATGCCATATCCATTCTTGCCGGAAGAAGGTCTTGATCCGCATTCCCCAGCGGTATCAGAATTCTTTCAAAGGCGTTTCTCATATCTCTTCGGATTTTTGAATTCTGAAGGGGCGTTTCCTTTTTCGCAAGCAATCTTTCCAGTTTGGCTTTTTTAGAGTTTTTGGAGCTGTATTCCGAAAAATCTATGGTAAGTATTCTTTTACCGATATAGAATGTACATAAGATCGCAAAGGAAGCCGCAATAATCAGTGCTACTGATAAATCCATAAAAGCACCTCTGATTTATTCCTTGCTGATCATTTCGTTTTCGCTTTTCTTTTTTCGGTTGTCTTTTACAACGTCACATATCATTATAACAACAAAGAACAAGCCGACGGGGATTGCCGCACAATAGAGCAGAAAATCAACGGGACTTCCCTCAGGCGAAAGCTTGTAATCACCTTTTGAGGTTTTATAAACCTCGACGTCTATTGTGTCGCCTTTTCTCAATTTATCATAGGTATATTTTTTTGTGTAGCTGCTCGACCTTGACCAGACGCGTTCTTCATATTTTCCCTTATAGGTTTTTCCGTCAATAACATATGAAACCTTAAATTTATATGTTGTATAACGAACATCACCGGAATCATCCTTATCGTCTTTGGTTGAAAAGTCAACAATGACAGCGGGAATTTTCCGTATATCGGTTGAGTTTTTATATTCCCTGCTGTCGATTCTGCTTGTGACAATTCCGATTACACCCGCAATTATCAAGCCGATGCCGGCGACCATGATAAATATGGTCATTTTAATGTCTTTATTTCTTTTACTCATAACAGGATCTCCTTTTGCAAGCAAATGCAAAACCACTCTCTAACAAATCACACAAAAATTCTTTGCCGTCTCGCCGGCAGGGAAGCTTATCCTGCTGCGCAAAAGCCTTTCGGCGGTATGAACGGCTTTTTGTCTAAGCCGTTCATACCTGGCCGAAACAACGCTTTCGTTAATACGGTTCCCGCTAAGCGGCAGTTTTATTTTCTATCGTTATCGTCGAATATATCTCCGCATTCGGGGCAGAACTTCGGCGGGTTCGTCGGATCCTCCGGCTCCCAGCCGCATTTATCGCAGCGGTAGAGCGGTGCGCCCTCGGGTTTTCTGGCGCCGCAGCTCTGGCAGAATTTTCCCTTATTCAAAGTGCCGCAGGTGCAGGTCCAGCCCTCGGAATCCGCCGGCTTGGGAGAGCCGCATTCGGGGCAGAATTTGCCGGTGGCCGTAGCGCCGCATTTGCATTTCCATGCGCCGGCCTGTACGGGCTCCGGTTTCTTGGCACCGCACTCCGGGCAGAACTTACCCGTGGCGGTTGCGCCGCAGGAACATTTCCAGCCGCCCGCTGCCGGGGCTGCCGGTGCCGCCGGAGCCTGCTGCTGCGCCTGCTGCTGTTGCTGCTGTCCCATGGCAAACAGGTTCTGTGCGTTCATGCCGCCGCCGGCATTCATGGCCATGCCCATGCCCATAAAGCCGGTCATAGCGCCTGCCTGGTTGCCTGCAGCCGTCTTCATGGCATCCGCCTGTGCGCCCACCAGCGTGGCTGCCGCCATGGTGGGGTCCCGCATGATGGCCGTGCGCTGGGCCTGCTTGATCATCTCCGCATCCTCTTCCGGCAGCGTGACCGAACCCAGGGCAATGCTGACTACCTTCAGACCGCGCAGCTCGCCCCACTTGGCAGAGAGCGCCACATTCATGGCATCCTCCAGGTCGGTATTGTGGCTGACGATCTGATTCGGGCGCAGCTCCAGGTCGGACAGCTTACCGAAGGCCGGCTGCAAAGCGCTGACAAACTCGGTTTTCAGCTGGCTATCCAGCTCGTCCCGGGTATACTCCTTCTCCACATTTCCGCAGACATTGGTGTAAAAGAGCAGAGGGTCTGCGATCTTATACGAATAAACACCGGAGCAGCGCACCGAAACGTCCACATCCAAACCGATCTTGGAATCCACCACACGGAAGGGGATGGGATTCGGCGTGCCGAATTTGTTGTCAATAAGCTCCTTGGTGTTGAAATAGTACACCCGCTGGTCCTTGCCGGTGTCGCCGCCGTAGGTAAAGCGCTTGCCGATGGTCTGGAAGGTGGCGCGGACGCTGTCTCCCAGATTGCCGGAGAAGATGGAGGGCTCCGTGGAGGTGTCGTATGTAAATTCGCCGGGCTCGGCGCAGATCTCCACCACCTTGCCCTGCTCCACAATGATCATGCACTGCCCGTCGGCCACGGCGATACCGGAGCCGTTGGAAATAATGTTGTCGCTCCCCTTCGTATTGGAGGACCTGCCGCTGACGCGCTTTTGTCCCTTGGTGACCAGCACCTCCTTGGGCATAGACTCGCAGTAGAAAAATTCCTTCCACTGGTCGGCAAGAGTGCCACCCAATGCACCGATACCCGCTTTAATAAGTCCCATAATAAAAGCTCCTTTCCAATTGTGAGAATGATCCATATACTTTTCCGACCGGAGCCGGCAGATCACTTCTTTTTTCCGTGGACCCCCACGGAATATGAATGATTGTTCTCCCCTTGTTTTTATTGCCGCCCGACAGTAGACCATGTATCGCTTATGGCATCGTAGCTATAGACGAGATTGTCGCACACGCCGTAATAACGTTCTCTGACAAACTGATCCTCGCTGTCGGTTCCCAGGGCAAACAGCAGGCAGGGGCGCCCCTCGATCCACTGGGTATTTCCGGTATACATAACCTTCATTCCCTGCATGACCGCCTGCTTTACCTCGTCCGTTTCCAGAAGAAGCTCTGTTGCGATTTGAATGGATCGCTCATCGGGCACTTCCTCGTATGTTGAGAAATCGTACACCCCTGCGATCTCCTGCAGGTGCCCGTTTTCCATGGACAGCGACGGGCGGAAGTCCATGGCCCCGCCGCCGTCAGTAGCGGCAATCAGCACATTGGAGTATATCTCGCTGAGGTTGCACCGCAGCAACAGCGGCTCGCCGGGCTCCCCCACGTGGAGGGGATTGCTCTTGTCGTCGGCATACTCGCCGTCTTCGGTCATCATGGATGGGTACACGATTATCGTTCCCTTGTCATTCGGCGGTATAATTGCATACAGCTCCTGTCCCTCAGCCATGTAAAGCGGCGCGCGGGATAGGCTGGGATATTCCTTTCCCGTTTCGCTGCCCGCAACATAGGCGCGCAGGTCCGCCTCAGAGCTCTCGCTATCCACATAGCCGATAAAGGCAACGGCGACTGCGCTGCCGCTCTGTGCGATTTTCTTTTGCAGCGCCGCAAAAGCGGCCTCCTCTGTGTTTTTATCATCCGGATCCTTCGCGGTGTTGCCCCCGGGGATCGTGCTCCCGCCTGGGATAGAAGGGTTTTTTTCGGGTGAAGCCGAACATCCGCACAAAGAGCAAATGAATAACATTACTGTGCAAAACAGCAGCACAATTCTTTTCATATGGACCTCCTCTTTCTTATTCCGAAGTATTCCTGTGGCACAATGCATCCCTGCCTGTTTTCCATAGATACGCCCTGAATGAAATTCTCACCCTTCCGAAAGACGATGCGTTTTTTATCTGTTCATCGCCTTTCGGAAAGGGGCTTTTACAAGCCCTTTCCAAATAGTAAGGTGCGGTGGTACAGATAGCTTTATCTTCTTAAGCCTCGGTCCCTGCCCTATGCAGGCATAGGGCAGGAGCTGAGGTGTTGAAGCAAACTCAATCAGACTACCAAAGCAAAGACTTTCCTTTCATATGAAGGTTCGCTCTGTTGACATCGCTGATCGTGACCTTGCCGTCGCCGTTGATGTCTGCGCAGGCAAATTCATACAGAGTCAATTTACTCTTTCCCT
>ULXF01037944.1_pt1 | contig 10256 bp, 8 predicted proteins | sample 1961041 | NCBI WGS metagenome assembly ULXF01 (sample SAMEA4835832, study PRJEB28245) | human gut metagenome | biome: gut microbiome; material: fecal sample | place: Denmark | collected 2008
GCCTGCGGCTTGTGGCACTTGATGCCGGGCATCTTTTCAATTCGTGCGAGAGCATAATCGCGGTTCTCGGCAATCTGTGCGCGGAACGCATCCACGCGCGGGAAGCCGTACTTCAGCGCAGCCTCACCGGCGATCTGAGAGAGCGCGTCGATGCCGCCGATCGTCGTGTCGACCAGAGAGGCCTTGACAACGCGGTCGTACATCTCCTGGTTCATCGTGTACACGCAGCCGATGCGCAGTCCTGCAAGACCGAATGTCTTGGAGAAGCCGTAAACCGTCAGCGTGCGCGCGTTGCGCTCGGCACCAAAGTGGAGAAGGCTGGTGAACTCGCACTCGGGGTAGATCATGTCGGACCAGATCTCATCGTTCATGATGTAAAAGCCGTACTTCTCGGAGAGACGCAGCAGATAGTCGAGATCTTCCTTCTTATAGAGCATGCCCATCGGGTTGTGGGGGTTGCAGAAGCCGAGCATTTTCGTCTTCGGCGTGATATAATCCTCAAGACCTTCAAGACTCACGCAGTCGCTCTGCAGGTTAGTCGGGAAGAGGATGACCTTTGCACCGGCGGACTCCATGCTCGTGCGGAAGAGGAAGTCCACAGGGTCAAACACGATAACTTCGTCGCCCGGCTGAAGGACCGCGTCGGCGATGACTTTCATGCCGCGGGCGGCGCTGTCGATCGGGAGAACAAAGTCGGGGTTGACATCTTCGTTCTTGCGCTCCTTCATGGCCTTGGCGATGGCCTTCTTAAAGCTCGGAAAGCCGCGGTGCGGGGTGTAGGTGAAGTAACCTTCTTTAATATAGTCCTGAAGCGCCTGAACGACCTCGGGCGCGCAGGGAAAGTCGTGGTCGGCAGCAGTGAGAGGGATGACATCCGCATCCTGCTCAGCCCAACGCATGTTGTATGCACGCTGGCGGAGAACATCGAATTTGATGTTTTCGTTCGTAAAGCCTTTCATTCGTTTTACCTCTTTATTAATGAAATTAAATCAGAGCTCCGCGATGGCTTCAATTTCGCAGAGAACACCCTTCGGCAGCGCCTTGGCGGCAACGCAGGAGCGGGCCGGGCAGCTGACAAAGTACTTGGCATAGATCTCATTGAACTTGGCAAAATCAGCCATATCCGCGAGGAAGCAGGTGGTCTTGACGACTTTGGTCATGTCACTTCCGGCAGCGGCGAGGATGGCGGCAACGTTCTTGCAGCTCTGCTCGGCCTGAGTGTCGATGGTGTCACCGGCAGGAGCGCCGGTCGCAGGATCGACGGGGATCTGGCCGGAGGCAAATACAAGGCCGTTCGTGACGATCGCCTGAGAATACGGGCCGATCGCGGCGGGGGCGGTTTCGGTGGAAATTACTTTCATGACAACATTCCTCCTTAAGAATAATGTTTTCGGAAATTGGCAGCGGTACTGCCGTGCTTACGATGCCATTATAAGCGCATTAAAAATGTTTAGTCAATATAAAAACGTTCATTCAACGCGCTTTCGGATGAGTGAACAATTTTTCATTGACGTTATTGTTGACTATCGATATTGACACGGCGCGGGGCATGAATTAAAATAGTTAGTTGTGTATAAAATGGGGAATCTGGTGTGACTATGGAACAGAAAAACAGTAAAAAAACCATGTCCTTCACGCGTATGGACCGCATGGTGCTGGAATCTTATAAGACACTGTGCGAGGGCCTTGCCAACTATCTGGGGGACGGATACGAGATCGTTTTGCACAGTCTGGAAAACTACGATAACTCCGTTATCAAGATCATCAACGGCTACTATACCGGCCGCAAGGAAGGCGCGCCGATCACCGATCTTGCGCTGCATATGCTGGAGGATATCCGCCACAACAACGGCAAGGACTATATCGCCTATTATTCAAAAAACAAAAAGGGCGAGCCCATGCATTCCACGACGATCGCCATCCGCAGCGAGAACGCGAAGATCGTCGGGCTGCTGTGCATCAACTTTTATCTGAATACGCCGCTTGCCTCCGTTATAAACACGCTGATGAAGACGGATGATGGCGCAAGCGTCGGCCGGGAAGAGAACTTTGCCGACAGCCCGTCACAGCTCGTTGGCGATACGATCGCGGAGACAAAGCGCGTCGTAATGGCGGACGCCGATATCGCCGTGCACGACAAGAACAAGGAGATTATAGCGCGGCTCTACAGTAAGGGGTTTTTCAAACTGAAAAACAGCGTTGTAGAATGTGCCGAGGCGCTGGGCATCAGCAAGAATACCGTCTATCTCCATATCCGCAGCTGCAAAAATTCCTGAAGGGCTGCATGATATATAAAGACATAAAGAGACCGCCGCGCACGGAGCGGCGGTCTCTTTTAGCGTGGGAGCACTCTATCTGCCGTGCTGTACCGTGCGGCGGATGGAGTGCTCTCACTGTCAATGAAAAAATTTCAGGTTTTATATAGAGAACTGTAAAGAAAAAATATGTATTAATTGCAAAATGCGAAATATGGTGGTATTCTTTTGTTGAACCTAAGCATCCCGGCGGGATAGCAAAAGGCCCCGCCGACCGGCGGGGCCTTTTGCTTTCACACACTGTGAATCCGCAACTAAATGCGGTAAGCGCGCAGAACGCTTATTTGAACTTGTAGTGTAATCCCAAGTGGTAGTAGGGATCATCTATATTTTTAGCATAAATTTTGAATTTGTCAATAGAGGAGAGCCAAAAATGGAAGAGAAAAAAACGATCCGACCGCATTCTCCGTATTATATCGGCCTTGACGTAGGCACAAATTCCGTCGGCTGGGCGGTGACCGATCCGGAATACAACGTTTTGCGCTTCAAGGGAAACTCCATGTGGGGCGCGAGATTGTTTGAGGAGGCAAAACCGGCGGCGGACCGGCGCGCGGCGCGCATTGCCCGCCGGCGTCTGGAGCGGAGAAAACAGAGACTTTTGTATCTGGAAGAATTCTTCTCCGCAGAGATCGGGAAGTCCGACCCGCTCTTTTTCCGCCGGCTGCATGAAAGCGCGCTCTTTCCGGACGATAAGACAACCGGAACCGGGAAATACACGCTTTTCAATGACCCGGACTTTACGGATCGGGATTATCTGCGCCGGTACCCCACGGTGTACCACCTGCGCAGCGAACTGGTGCATTCCTCCGACCCGCACGACCCGCGGCTCGTATTTCTGGCGCTGCACCATATCATCAAGCACCGCGGGCATTTCCTTTATGAAACATCGGAGAACGGCGACGAATGCCCGACGGTAGACGCTGCGATGCGGGAGCTGACAGAGTATCTCTCGGCGGAAATGAATGTGGGGCTGGGATTGGAGCCGGAGTACTTCACGATCCTTGTCGACCGCAATATGCGCATATCCCAGAAGAAGGCGGCTCTGCGCGCCGCTCTGGGGAGGTCGGTGCAGACGGAGGAGAGCGGCGCGGATATTCAGGCCCTGTCCGATCTGCTTGCGGGGGCCAAAGTCAAGCTGGCTGCGCTCTATGACGATGAGTCGCTCAAAAATGCCGACCCGGCGAGCATCGCGCTGAGCGACGATCTGGACGCCGTGTTTGACGCGCTCTCGTCGGCGCTGGGCGAGCGGGTGGAACTGCTTCTTGCGGTAAAAAAGGTGTTTGATGCGGCACGGCTGTCGGAAATGCGCGGCGGCGAAGCGTATCTCTGCGATGCAAAGATCCGTCAGTATGAGAAAAACCATGCCGACCTTCGTGCGCTGAAAGACTATGTGAGAGAAGCGGCACCGAACAAATACCGGAGCATATTCTATAAAAACGCGAAGGTCCCGAATAACTATGCCGCCTACAGCCGCTACCGTTCGGAGAGCGGGGATAAGACCTGCAAGCAGGAAGACTTTTGTGCGTTTCTCAAGTCTGTGCTGCCGAAACCGGCGGCGGAGCATCCGTTTGCGCCGCAGTATGCGCAGATCGAAGAGAAGACGTTTCTTCCGCGGCTGACCGGCAGCGAAAACGGCATCATCCCGTATCAGCTCCACCGGCTGGAGCTGCGGAAAATTCTGGATAACGCATCGGCGTATCTGCCGTTCCTGCTCGAAGAGGACGAGGACGGCATCTCCGTGCGCGAGAAGATCGAAGCGGTGTTTTCCTTCCGTGTGCCGTATTATGTCGGGCCGCTGAAAGGCCATTGGGCGGCGCGGACCGGAGAAAAGGTCCATCCGTGGAATTTTGAAAAGACCGTGGATCTCGACGCGAGCGCGGCGGCCTTTCTGAAAGACCTGATCGGAAAATGCACCTACACCGGCGCGCCGGTGCTGCCGAAGGACTCTCTGCTGTACAGCGAATTCATGCTTCTCAACGAGCTGAACCCGCTGCGTCTCAACGGAAACGAGCTCCCGGTCAGCGTAAAGCAGCAGTTGATCGAAGACCTGTTCAAAAAAGAAAACCGCCGCGTGACGAAAAAACGCATTCTGGACTATCTGGTCATGCACGGCTATGCCGCAAAAACCGATGAGATCAGCGGCATTGATGACCCGGTGAAGACCAGACTGCGTTCGTACCACGATTTTGCGCCGCTCATCCCCGTGCTCGGCGAGGAAGCGGTGGAGAAGATCATCGAAGGAACGCTGGTATACAGCGACGACAAGCGTATGCTGCGCCGCTGGCTGAAAAAGAATTTCCCTGCGCTGAACGAGGACGATGTGCGGAAGATCTGCCGTCTGAAATATGCCGACTGGGGACGCCTTTCCAAAGAGTTTCTGACGGAACTCTATTCTGGCGCGGATGAGCAGGGCGAGGCGCAGAACATTCTGTATTTTCTGCGAAACACCAATCTCAATCTCATGCAGCTTCTCAATGATCCGGAGCATGCCAATCTTCCGGCCGCGGCGGAAGAGCGGCGGCACGCTCGTTTCGGAAGAGACAGTCTCCGCTCACAGCTGGACGAAATGTACATTTCTCCCGCCGTGCGCCGCAGCATCTGGCAGACGCTGAAGATCGCCGAAGAGATCGCCCATATCCGCGGCGGCGCACCGGCGAAGATCTTTGTCGAGGTGGCGCGCGGCGAGGATAAGGAGAAGAAGGGAACGCGAACCAAATCCAGAAAAGAACAGCTTCTGGAGCTCTATAAGGCCTGCGAGCGGGACAGCGGCGAGCTGTACGAAAAGCTTGCGGCGACGGAGGAGAGCGCGCTGCGGAGAGACAAGCTCTTCCTGTACTATACGCAGTTCGGAAAATGCATGTATTCCGGCGAGCCCATCGATCTGGAAACGGCTCTGCGCGATGATACAACGTATGATATCGACCATATTTTCCCGCGCTCCCGCATCAAGGACGACAGCATTGAGAACCGCGTGCTCGTAAAGAGCGTTCTCAACCGCGAAAAAACGAACACCTATCCGATCTCGCAGGATATCCGCAGCCGGATGCTGCCGTTCTGGTCGATGCTGCACGATAAGAAAATGATCGGCGACAAAAAGTACGACCGCCTGAAAAGAAACACGGAGCTGACGGATGACGAGCTGGCGTCCTTTGTACAGCGCCAACTGACGGAAACGCAGCAGTCCACCAAGGCGCTTGCCCAGCTTTTAAAGGAACGGTACCCGGAGTCGGAGATCGTATACTCCAAGGCGGGCAACATTTCGGAGTTCCGGCAGAAGTTTGAAATGCTCAAATGCCGCGAGGTGAACGACCTGCACCACGCCAAGGACGCCTATCTGAACATCGTTGTCGGCAACGTGTACAAGACAAAATTCACCGACCGGTTTTTCCTGAACATCCGAAAGGAAAATTACAGCCTGAAAGAGGTCTTCGACTGGGACACGCCGGGTGCGTGGAAAGCGGACGGAACGAGTATCGCTACCGTGAAAAAGTACATGGCAAAGAATAACCCCATCATCACCCGCATGCCGCGAGAGGAGAAGGGTTTGCTTTTTAAGCAAACCATTATGCCTGCCGGAAAAGGACAAATTCGAATAAAAGCGGATAAACCGATTGAAAAATACGGAGGCTATACTAGTCGCTTTGCTTCCCATTTTATTGTTGTTGAGCATCAGCGAGGGAGAAAGAGAGTCCGAACAATTGAGCCTGTGTACATTTATGGGAAAACATTGTTCAAGAATAATCCAGTAAAGTATTGTACACAGATTCTCCAATTGACAAATCCGTCGGTAGTGTATTCACCAATCTATATTGATTCGACATTAGAACTTGATGGAGAACGCCTAACGCTTACCGGCGGAACGGCGAGTTCGGGTGATGGAAGAGACTTATACAATCACACAGTCCAGTTGGCTGTTGACGATCAAAAAACAAAATGGATAAAATCAATTTTGAAGTATTTGGAACGTTGCAGCGAACAGAGAAAAGAAATTCCGGTTACACCTTTCGACGGCGTGGATTCGGAGAAAAATAAAGCACTGTATGATTTCTTCCTGAAAAAACTGTCGTCCAATTGTTATGGAAAGCTTTTTACCAAGGAAGGGCAAGTTCTTGCAAAACGGAGAGATGATTTCTCTATGCTGCCGGTGGCGGCGCAGTGCCGAATCATTGCAGAAGTATTAAAATTATTTACCTGTACTGCCGAACTTCCAAATCTTAAGGAACTGTGCGGCTCGGCTATAGGCGAACGTATCCGAAAATCAGCTAATATTTCGGGACTTAATTCGGCCTACCTCATCCACCAGTCGCCGACCGGACTGTATGAGTATCGTACCGACCTTCTGCACTGAAAAACCATGAGCTGGCGGGTCGTAACGGTGTCCAGCCTGTCCAAGCTGGATTACAAAATGGACTATCTCGTCGTGCGCAATACCGACGGCGTAAAGCGCATTCACCTGAGCGAAATATCCGTTCTGATGATCGAATCCACGGCGGTCTCGCTGACGGCCTATCTGCTGTGCGAGCTGAATAAGCGGAAGATCGACATCATCTTCTGCGATGAGCGCCGCCTGCCTTACGGAATGCTTCTGCCGCTTTACGGCAGCCATAATGCCAGCTTGAAGCTCCGCGAACAGATCCAGTGGAAAGACCCGGTCAAGGCGGCGTTGTGGGCGGAGATCGTCCGGGAGAAGATCGTCGGCCAGATCGCCGTGCTGGAATCGGAAGACTGCACGGAGGCGGCGTCGCTTCTGTGTGGTTATCTGGAGGAAGTGCAGCCGGGAGACGCGACGAACCGCGAGGGTCACGCCGCGAAGGTCTATTTCAATGCGCTTTTCGGAAAGGCGTTTTCCAGAGAGCAGGAAAACGCGTGGAACGCCGCGCTTGATTACGGCTACAGCATCGTGCTTTCCGCCGTAGCGCGCGAGATCACGGCCTGCGGCTACTCCACGCAGCTCGGCGTGTTCCACGATAATATGTTCAACAAGCTGAATCTGGCGTGCGATCTTGTGGAGCCGTTCCGACCGCTGGTCGATCATGCCGTGCGGCAGATGGCGCCAGAAAAGCTGGAGCATGATGAGAAAATGCAGCTGGTGCAGATATTGAACCGCCAGATCATGATCGACGGCAGCCGCCAGTATATGCTCAATGCGATCCGTATATTTGTAAAAAGCGTTATGGATGCAATGCGGGAGGAAAACCTTTCTTCCGTTCGGTGGCCGGTGTATGAGCTACAGATTTATGCGAATGATGATCTTTTTTGACCTTCCTACCGATACGATCAAGGATCGGCGGGAGTATGCCCGCTTTCGCAAATATCTCATAAAAAACGGCTTCGTCATGATGCAGGAGTCGGTATACTGCAAGCTGATATTGAACCAGAGCGCAGTGCGCCCGGCGGCGGACGGCATACGCAAAAACCGTCCGCCCAAGGGCCTTGTGCAGATGCTTTGCGTCACGGAAAAGCAGTATGCCGGTATGGAATACATTGTGGGCGTCGGCGAGAGCGACGTGCTCACAACAGACGAAAGGTTTGTGGAACTATGATGCTGGCGCACCCGCTCCTGCAAAGCCCGATCGAGTTCAAGGAAAACCGGGTGCCGGTTCTTATTGTGGAAAACGGACAGCTGTTTCGCCGTCTCATCGGCGATCTTCTGGCACAGGAAAACGGCGAGCCGGGAGAGTTTGCGCTTTCCGAAAACGCCGGTTTGACAGAGATCGGGAAAAACGTGCAGATGACGCTGAATCCCCTTTTTCCGGAACTGGACGGACGGCGTATTCTGACTAAAATTCAGCAGATGGCGGTGACAGCGGCGGAGGATCAGCCGGCGAAAACGGCGGAATGCCTTGCCGCATTGAATGACTACGGCGCGGCGCTCACCGCGGCGATTCCGTTTAATGTCACGTTTTCCGAAATGGAGAGCGCCGATGATGTGGTAAAAGCGCTCGCCTTCCGCGTGGATACCGAAGAGATGTCCATCCCGGAACAGCTGCTGGAAATGATGCGGCTGCACCGAGAGTGCTTTCGGAAACGGCTTTTTGTGTTCGTGAATCTCAAGTCATTCTTTTCGGAGAATGAAATAACGCTTTTTTATCAATCGGTGTTTTATGAAAAACTGTCCGTTCTCCTGCTGGAGAGCGGACAGAAAGAGCCTGTCAGACCCTGTGAGGAGGTGCGGATCATCGACAAAGACCTTTGCGAATTTTGATTCATGTGCTATAATCGTTTTGCTGCCGCCGGATACTCTGTTGTAGTGTCGGAGTGCTGCTCCAAACCGTAGGAAAACGGCGAGTTTTCCCATTTTTCCGAACGAAATACCTGCCGTTTTGAAATTTGAGGTTTGAGAGTAGTGTAATCCCAAGTGGTAGTAAAACGGAATAGTACTTAGTTTATCTTTACTTGATGTTTGAGAGTAGTGTAATCCCAAGTGGTAGTAAAACCAAGATGGTTGATCTGTTCACGCAGATGAAGTTTGAGAGTAGTGTAATCCCAAGTGGTAGTAAAACACTCATATGAAAGATTGTGCACAAACACAAGTTTGAGAGTAGTGTAATCCCAAGTGGTAGTAAAACGCGCAGAGCTGCGAAGAGCGCGCCTGACTAGTTTGAGAGTAGTGTAATCCCAAGTGGTAGTAAAACAAATAATATAACATACGCACTTCCCCACGTGTTTGAGAGTAGTGTAATCCCAAGTGGTAGTAAAACAATCCGGTTGGTGATGTTTTCGCTTACCAGGTTTGAGAGTAGTGTAATCCCAAGTGGTAGTAAAACACTGCCTCTGCCGGTCTTTCCGGCTCTTATGTTTGAGAGTAGTGTAATCCCAAGTGGTAGTAAAACGTCGCTCCAACATGGTGTAGGGATCACTTTGTTTGAGAGTAGTGTAATCCCAAGTGGTAGTAAAACGCGTCCGTGTCGGTTTATTTCTCTTGCTTAGTTTGAGAGTAGTGTAATCCCAAGTGGTAGTAAAACAACGGATAATGCGTTTTTGCGCGATGCTGCGTTTGAGAGTAGTGTAATCCCAAGTGGTAGTAAAACCAAGCTCTTTCCGCGTGTCCGTCATGCTCTGTTTGAGAGTAGTGTAATCCCAAGTGGTAGTAAAACAAAACCTGTCCGCATTGCGGGGCTACGCTTGTTTGAGAGTAGTGTAATCCCAAGTGGTAGTAAAACTTCCTCCTTTTGTGGTGTAGAATCCTCGTCGTTTGAGAGTAGTGTAATCCCAAGTGGTAGTAGAACTATACTCTCGCGGAAGCGCACGATCTCTGGGTTTGAGAGTAGTGTAATCCCAAGTGGTAGTAAAACCCCCGCGGTTATTCAGGCATTGCAGCAGCTGTTTGAGAGTAGTGTAATCCCAAGTGGTAGTAAAACTCTTCCCAAAGTGCGCGATGAACTCCTCCCGTTTGAGAGTAGTGTAATCCCAAGTGGTAGTAAAACCGAATAACCATGATTTATGCGGCAGGGACGGTTTGAGAGTAGTGTAATCCCAAGTGGTAGTAAAACTCTTCCCAAAGTGCGCGATGAACTCCTCCCGTTTGAGAGTAGTGTAATCCCAAGTGGTAGTAAAACTTCGTGAACCATGCGGCGAGCGCATCTTTGGTTTGAGAGTAATGTAATCCCAAGTGGTAGTAAAACTATCAAGAGGCGTGGTCGGACTACAGGTAGTTTGAGAGTAGTGTAATCCCAAGTGGTAGTAGTGTAGATTTGGCACCGGGATTGTCGTTGCGTTTGAGCGTAGTGTAGTTGAAAAGACACTTCCGCAAGCCGTGCGGGACGGATGCCGTTCGTTCCGCGCGTTCTCCTTTTTACAGTCATTTTACGAAACTGCGGTAACGGATTTTACCGTGCGGCGGTATGCTTACGTCGTACCGAAGGGTTAATGATTTGAAAAAGGAGAATCTATTATGAAAGCAAAGAAGATTTTCACGCTGGCTATGGCCGCCGTACTGAC
>ULXF01039532.1_pt1 | contig 10226 bp, 9 predicted proteins | sample 1961041 | NCBI WGS metagenome assembly ULXF01 (sample SAMEA4835832, study PRJEB28245) | human gut metagenome | biome: gut microbiome; material: fecal sample | place: Denmark | collected 2008
CGCAGCCGTCCCGGTATAGAGGCTTCCATCCCGGCAGCGCACGATATAGACGAAATACATTTAAGCCTCCGCCCGCGTGGAAAGCGCATTGGCGATCCGCGCGAACGCGGGAATATCCAGCGTTTCGCCGCGGACGGACGGCGCAAGGCCGCAGCCGGTCAGAAGCTCGGAAAGCGCTTCCTTGGAAAGCTCCCCCAAGCCAGAGGAAAGCGCGTTGAGAAGCGTTTTCCGACGCTGGGCAAAGGCGGCCTTCACAACGCGGAAGAACATTTTTTCGCTGGTGATCTCGCAGACCGGCTCCGTCCGCACGTTCAGCCGGAGCACCGCCGAGGTGACCTTCGGCTGCGGGATGAAGCAGGACGGCGGTACGTCGAACAGCAGCTCCGGTACGGCGTAATACTGGCAGAACACGGTAAACGCGCTGTAATCCGCCGTTCCGGCCCGCGCGCAGATGCGCTGCGCGACCTCCTTCTGCACCATGACGGTCACGGCCTCAAAGCTGCGGCTCTCCAAAAGCGCCGCCAGCACGGGCGAGGTGATATAATATGGCAGATTCGCGCAGGCCATCGGCCGCAGTCCCGGAAATTCCTCGCGCACCAGCGCGGGAATATCGGTTTTCAGGATGTCGCGGAAGAGGATCTCCAGATTCTCGTTTCCGGCCATCGTCTCGGCAAGGATGGGCTGGAGCGAGGTATCGACCTCGACCGCAAGGACCTTCTTTGCGGCCCTGCAAAGCTCGTTCGTGAGCGGCCCGATGCCAGGGCCGACCTCCAGAACGCCGCAGCGCTCATCGATGCCGGAGGCTTCGACGATCTCACGCGGGACCCAGCTCTGCGTCAGGAAATTCTGTCCCTTCGCCTTGGAAAAATGGAAGCCGTGGCGCGCCAGAAGCGCCTTGATGTCGTTGATATTACAAAGATCCATAAAAAATCCGCCCTTCGTCTGGTACTGTCATTGTACCAAACGGAGGGCAGTTTTTCAACTCTCAGGATGCGTCCGCTTCCACATAGACGCTCACATGCTGTGCGCCCCACAAAATGCATTCGTTGTAGGAGTCCTCGCCCATGTAAATATCGATCACATACGGATTTTCCATCATGTTCGAGCCGGTATCCTCGGCATAATAGTCTCCGACGAGCGTTCCGTCGTCCAGATACAGCCAGACGTGCGTCCCGTAGGGGATCACCTCCGGGTTGACGGCCAGCGTGCGGTTGACCGTGGTGTATGTACCCGTCGAGGTCGTGCCGGTCACACAGTAGGCCGTGGCGATGAAGGTGTCGAGCAGAACGAGATCATCCGGCGTCTCCGCCGCCGTCTGTGCTTCGGCGTCCGGCAGAGTCTCCGCCGTTTCGGTGTCCGGCGCGGTCTCCCGCACCGGGGTCAGGTCTGCCGGGCGGTCGTCCTCCTGCGTTTCGGAATGCGGCTTTTTCACGTTCAGCGCCCCGGAAGCTTCCGGCTCCGCGGGCGTCTCCTCTGCGGCGGGCAGCGCCGAAGCGGTGCTTTTTACCGCCGCAGACGCAGGAAGCGCCGACGTATAGCTGACCTCGATTGGGCGATCCGCGCGTCCGGAAAGGATCTGCCGCGGGGACTGCGCGGCCGCCGTCTGCGCAGGCTGCGCTTCCTCAGAGGTCTCGGCCATGGCAGGCAGACTTGCCGCGATCAGACAGACGCAGAGCGCTGCCGCCGCCAGCGCCGCCGGTAAAAATGGGCCGATCTTGAAGGTGCGTTTCATATTGGAATGCCTCCTTTTCCGCCGGTGCTTCGGCGGTTACAAAGTCGTTACAAATATATGACGCGATTGTTATATTATGAATTATATTATTTTTTTGTGAAAAGTCAAGTATAATATATTGGTATACATAAAATCGACAATTTTTCACGCTCGTTCACTTTCAGGAAATGATGCGTCGTTTACATAAAAATATATATTTGTAGAAAGGCGGCGAATATTTGCGCTTCAAATCGTTACAAATCAGAGAAAATCTTTACAGATATTTTCCCATTTGACAGACGGAAAACGGAGTGCTATAATCTAGGCGAAAAGCGTAGACGAAGTCAAGGTTTTGCCGAAGGGCGCCTCAGAGAGGGACTTGTATGGTGCGAGAGTCCCGGCAGCCGCGGCAGGATCACCCCTTCCGAGCCGTTTTCCTGAAAGCACTGTGAGTACGGAAAACCGGGTTCTCCCGTTACAGAGATCACGAGCGACGGAGCGATCCGTAAGCAGGGTGGAACCGTGGAGCGTATCTGCTTCACCCCTGAAATTGTATCAGGGGTGAAGCAGTTTTTGTTTTGCCCCAAAAACTACAGGGAGGCAATGAAAATGTCTGAAAACAATGAATTCTCGTTCGAAAACCCGCAGTACCGCAAAACGTACTGGCACACCTGTTCCCACGTCATGGCGCAGGCCGTCAAGCGTCTGTGGCCCGAAGTCAAGCTCGCCATCGGCCCTTCCATCGACAACGGCTTCTATTACGACTTTGACGCGCCGTTCAACTTCACGCAGGAAAATCTTGACGCCATTGAGGCCGAGATGCGCAAGATCTGCAAGGAAAAGCTGAAGCTGGAGCGCTTCGAGCTGCCGCGGGAAGAGGCCATCAAATATATGCAGGAAAAGGACGAGCCGTATAAGGTCGAGCTGATCAACGATCTGCCCGAGGACGCGCACATCTCGTTCTACACGCAGGGCGAGTTTACCGACCTCTGCGCAGGCCCGCACCTCGACTCCACCGGCCGCATCAAGGGCAACGCCATCAAGCTGACGCAGTGCTGCGGCGCTTACTGGCGCGGCGACTCCAAGCGCAAGATGCTGCAAAGGATCTACGCCGTCGCGTTCCCGAAGAAGGAAGAGCTTGACCAGTATCTGGCCGAGCAGGCAGAAGCCCTCAAGCGCGACCACAACAAGCTGGGCCGCGAGCTGGAATACTTCACCACGGTTGACTGCATCGGTCAGGGTCTCCCCATCCTCCTGCCGAAGGGCGCGCGCGTCATTCAGCTTCTGCAGCGCTGGGTCGAGGACGTCGAACAGGCGCATGGCTATCTGCTGACCAAGACCCCGCTCATGGCCAAGCGTGAGCTTTATAAGATCTCCGGCCACTGGGATCATTATCTCGATGGCATGTTCGTTCTCGGCGACCCGCAGGACGAAACGAAGGAATGCTTCGCCCTGCGTCCGATGACCTGCCCGTTCCAGTATCAGGTCTACCTGAACCGCGGCCGCTCCTACCGCGATCTGCCGATGCGCCTCGGCGAAACGTCCACGCTGTTCCGCAATGAGGACTCCGGCGAAATGCACGGCCTCATCCGCGTGCGTCAGTTCACGATCTCCGAGGGTCATCTGGTGCTCCGCCCGGATCAGCTGGAGGATGAATTCCGTGACTGCCTCGATCTTGCCAAGTATTGCCTCAGCACAGTCGGCCTGCTTGATAAGTGCACGTTCCGCTTCTCCCAGTGGGATCCCGCGAACCCCAAGAACAAGTACGAGGGCACCAAAGAGCAGTGGGATCACGCGCAGAGCGTCATGGCAAAGATCCTCGACGATCTCGACGTCAAGTACGATATCGGCATCGACGAAGCCGCGTTCTACGGCCCGAAGCTGGATATCCAGTACAAAAACGTCTACGGCAAGGAGGACACCCTCGTCACCATCCAGATCGACATGCTGCTGGCTGAGCGCTTCGGCATGTACTACACCGATGAAAACGGCGAGAAGAAGCTGCCGTATATCATCCACAGAACGAGCCTCGGATGCTACGAGCGCACGCTTGCCTACCTGATTGAGACGTATGCCGGCGCGCTGCCCACATGGATGGCGCCGGAGCAGGTTCGCTTCCTGCCGGTCACGGACCGCGCTGTCGATTACTGCAAGGATCAGGCAGCCAATCTCACCGCGCAGGGCTACCGTGTGACGGTCGATACCCGCAGCGAGAAGATCGGCAAGAAGATCCGCGACGCGCAGATGGAGAAGATCCCCTATATGCTCGTCGTCGGCGACCGCGACATCGAAGCCGGCACCGTCTCCCCGCGCCACCGCGCGGACGGCGACCTCGGCGCCATGACGCTCGAGGCCTTCACCGCTGTTCTCAAGGACGTTGTGGACAACAAGCTGAAAAAGTAAGTGGATACCTGCGGGAGTGCCCAACGGGCGCTCCCGCTTTTTCTCTGCCGCAGGCGTCGCTTTTTCTACTCAAACGCACGCGCTGTGCGGTGTTTTTACACATTTTCTCGCATTTGTCCCTTGCATCTTCGGTGCGAATGGGTAAAATACGAATTAGAAGTCAGACCGCGCGGCAGTGCGCGGCAAAAACAGGGAGGCATTTTGATGAAGGAAGTCAAATCACCGAAAAAGCCTTTGCTCTACTACTACAGCATTGTTCTGATCGTGATCCTGCTGTTCAACTGGATCGTCTCTCCGCTGCTGATGCAGGCGCAGGTCGAGGAGACCGATTATGGCACGTTCATGCGCATGATTGAGGAAAAGAACATCGGCGAGGTAGAGGTCAAGGGCAGCGAGATCATCTTCACCGACAAGGACGAAACGCAGATCTATAAGACCGGCGTGATGGACGACCCCACGCTCACGCAGCGGCTGTATGAATCCGGCGCAAAATTCTCGCAGGATGTCGCGCAGACCACCTCTCCCCTTCTCAGCTATCTGCTGACGGGACTGCTGCCGCTGGTGCTGTTCTTCTTTGTCGGCCAGATGCTCTATAAGCGCATTATGTCCCAGAACGGCGGAAAGGACGCCATGATGTTCGGCATGGGCAAGAGCAATGCCAAGGTCTATGTGGAGTCTACGAAGGGCATCCGCTTCGACGACGTGGCGGGTGAGGACGAGGCGAAGGACAGCCTCAAGGAGATCGTGGACTATCTCCACGATCCGCAAAAATATACCGACATCGGCGCTTCCATGCCGAAGGGCGTGCTGCTCGTCGGCCCTCCGGGAACCGGCAAGACGATGCTGGCGAAGGCCGTCGCGGGCGAGTCGAACGTCCCGTTCTTCTCTATCTCCGGCTCGGAGTTTGTGGAGATGTTCGTCGGCATGGGCGCAAGCAAGGTGCGCGACCTGTTCAGTCAGGCAAAGGAAAAGGCGCCGTGCATCGTCTTTATCGACGAGATCGACGCCATCGGCAAAAAGCGCGACAATCAGTTCTCCAACAACGACGAGCGTGAGCAGACACTCAACCAGCTGCTGACCGAAATGGACGGCTTCGACAGCAACAACGGCGTCATCATTCTCGCCGCAACGAACCGTCCGGAGTCCCTCGACCCGGCGCTGACGCGCCCCGGACGCTTTGACCGCCGCGTGCCGGTCGAGCTGCCCGACCTCAAGGGCCGTGAAGCGATCCTGAAGGTCCATGCGAAGAAGATCAAAGCCGCCGACAACGTGGACTACCATGTCATCGCGCGGATGGCCTCCGGCGCGTCCGGCGCGGAGCTGGCCAACATCATCAATGAAGCGGCTCTGCGCGCCGTCCGCAGCGGCAGAAGCGTCGTGGAGCAGGCGGACCTTGAGGAATCCATTGAGGTCGTCATCGCGGGCTATCAGAAGAAGAACGCCGTCATGACCGACCACGAAAAGCACGTCGTGGCCTACCATGAGATCGGCCACGCGCTGGTCGCGGCGCTCCAGTCGCACTCCGCACCCGTGCAGAAGATCACCATTATCCCGCGCACCTCCGGCGCGCTGGGCTACACGATGCAGGTCGAGCAGACCGACAAGGTGCTCATGACGAAGCAGGAGCTGGAAAATAAGATCGCCACGCTGACCGGCGGCCGCGCGGCGGAGGAGGTCGTCTTCAGTGAGATCACGACCGGCGCCTCCAACGACATCGAGCAGGCGACAAAGCTCGCCCGCGCCATGATTACGCGCTACGGCATGAGCGAGGCCTTCGATATGGTGGCGCTCGAAACGGTCAGCAATCAGTATCTCGGCGGCGACACGTCGCTGGTCTGCTCGGCACAGACACAGAATGAGATCGACGCGCGCGTCGTCGCGCTGGTCAAGGCAGAGCATGAAAAGGCCAGAAAACTTCTGGAGGAGAACCGGACGCTGCTCGATAAGCTGTCCGCGTTCCTGTATGAGAAGGAGACCATTACGGGCGACGAGTTTATGCAGATCGTGAACGAAAATAAGGAGGCAAAAGCATGAATACACGCAAGCGCCTTGGATGGCTGGAACTGATCGAGGGCATTTTGCTGCTGATCCTTGGTATCATCACGCTTTTCCAGCCGCGCGAAGCTCTGCGGAGCTTTGTGGCGGTCTACGGGATCATCGCGCTGCTCACAGGGCTTGTGGACATTGCGTTTTACATCGTGATGGAGCGTCACACCGGCTTCGGCCCGACGATCTCGCTGGTCACGGGCATTCTGAGCGTGCTGGCAGGCTGTGCGCTGATCGCGCACCCGGAGATCGGGCTAAATCTGCTTCTGATTATCTTCCCGATCTGGTTTTTGACGCACTGCATCTCCCGGCTGACGCACCTGAACATCGTGCGTCTGGTCGCCGGGAAGGGCAGCTATTATCTGACACTGATCGCCAACGTGCTCGGCATCGTGCTGGGCGTGCTGATGCTCTTCGACCCGATGCTCTCCTTCGTGTCGATGGGCGCGCTGATCGGCTCGGATCTGATCCTGCTCGGCGTGGAAAGCATCGTCTTTTTCATCGGCAACTGCAAATACCGGAACTGGTAACGTGCAGGGCTTTCTGAGCATTTACATATGGAAAAAGTGCGGACTGCATCGCAGTCCGCACTTTCTATGTCTTGAGAAACAGCTCCGCGCTTACGCCTCCGGCTGCGCTTCCTTCGCAAGCTTTTCCTTTGCGATCAAAAGCGCCTGCGCCAGCTGATCCGGGCAGGAGGTCGGCTTCATGCCGCAATGGATGCCCTGCACGCGCGCGATCACGTCGTCAATGTTCATCCCCTCGACAAGGCGGCTCATGCCCTGAAGATTGCCGTTGCAGCCGCCGATGTATTCCAGATTGTGAACGATCCCGTCGTCCACGTCAAAAAGGATCTTGCTGGAGCATGTGCCCCTCGTTTTGTACTCAAATCTCATGTGGTTTCTCCCTTCCTTATTCCGTCAGGTCGCAAAGCGACATGTTTACATAATCGATCAGCGCATCGGGCGCAAGCAAAATCTGGCACCCCCGGCAGCCTGCGGATACGCCGATCTCGTCATAGAGCTGTGCCGTTTCGTCCAGAAAGGTCGGGAACGGCTTCTTCATGCCGATGGGGCTGCACCCGCCCCGGATATAGCCGGTGAGCGGCAGAAGCTCCTTGACATGGATCAGCTCAACCTTCTTATCGCCCGCAGCCTTCGCCGCCTTTTTCAGGTCCAGCTCACAGCATACGGGAATGCAGAACACAAGAAAGCCGCGCTTTTCTCCGCGTGCGACCAGCGTTTTGAAGATCTGCTCCGGCGGCATACCGATGCCCGCCGCCGCGTGCATTCCGCCGAGATCGTTTTCGTCGTAGGCATATTCCGCCGTGCGGTATGGGATTTTTGCGCTGTCCAGAAGGCGCATCACGTTGGTCTTGGTCATAGAACCGCCTCCCTCCGCAGGCATTATAACGCATTTTCGCAAGGGTTGCAAGTTTGGTTTTCTTCTGATAGAATATCCGAAAAACGCAGGAGGCAAAACCATGTCCATTGAAAAAGTCAGAGCCTATTTCCGCCCGCTCGGGCTGGAGGAACGCATTCGGGAGCTGGAGGCCTCCAGCGCAACGGTGGAGCTGGCCGCGCTCGCGCTGGGCGTGGACGGCGCAAGGATCGCCAAAACGCTCTCCTTTCTGGTCGGTGACCGCTGCATTCTGATCGTCACGGCGGGAGACGCACGCATCGACAACCACAAATACAAGGCCCGCTTTGGCGTGAAGGCCAAAATGCCCGCGCACGACGAGGTTCCGGAATACACCGGCCACGCCGTCGGCGGCGTCTGTCCGTTTGCCTGCAAGGAGGGCGTGAGCGTCTACCTCGACGAATCGCTCAAGCGCTTCCGGACCGTTTTCCCGGCCTGCGGCAGCGCCAACAGCGCCATCGAGCTGACCATCCCGGAGCTGGAGCAGTACTCCGGCTGCGACGAATGGGTGGACGTCTGCAAGGACTGGCAGGCAGCCTCAGAATAAGCCCGGCACAGGCTCCGCAAGCTGCGGCTTCGCTGTCAGTCTCCTGCTGCGGCGCAGCCTCCTGGCATCAGGAAACCAAGATCCGGCGGCAGGATGCATTTCCTGCCGCCGGACACTTTTTTCATGCTTCCGGCATTATTTTCTCATCATGCCGTCGTATTTGTCCTTCCAGCGCTTTTCGTAGCGGCCCACATGACGTGTGAGGCCGTGCACGCCCAGATACCCGAGCAGCGCAATGAGCACTGCGCCGCCTGCCACCAGCAGATAGTCCCTTGTATGCAGGCGGAAGCCTCCGCTTTCCTCCGGGGCCTTCTCAGCCGCCAGACGCTCCGCCTCCGCGGCAAGGAGCCGGGCCTTCACAGCCTCTCTCTGCTCCGTACGCAGGGCCTCGCGTTCTTCGGCACCCTCCTGTGATTCCTCCTGCGCGGCCCTGTCCGCCTCCAGACGCTTCGCGCGTTCGCACCGCTCCGTTTCAAGCCTCTCCTGTTCCAGTTGGATCGCATACTGCTCGTCGGTGTAGTCCTTCATCAGCCGCGCGGCCTTTGCGCAGATTTCTTCTCCGGCCACATCCTGTGTGTAAACCGCCAGCAGGAACGGCTGCCCGGCGTAGATAATGCCGGTGTCGTTTTCCGCGCCCTCAAAGCTGCCGTATTTGTGCGCGACCTCGCACTCGGTCACATATTTCCGGAAGTAGCCGTTCTGCGGACTAGCCTCCTTCATATAGCTGAGCATCTCCTCATAATCCGCTGCATGGTCATAAAGGTACTTGAGCGCATCCATCATCATGCGTGTGCAGTAGAGATTGCCGGAATAGTAGCGCGGATCGATCTCGTCGTCGGTCATGTCCGTAAATGTGCGCATTGTCTGCTTGTACTCCTGAAAGCTGCCGATCTGGTAGAGCATAGCTTCGGAGATCTCGTTGTTCGACCAGACCAAGGACTGATAATGGCAGTCAGAAAGCCTGTAAACGCCCGCGATCAGCGCGTCCGGCGCAATCTCGCCCGCAAGCTCCTGCTGGTAGTAATAGAGGTTGAGCGGCAGCTTGTAGGTACTGGCCGCGACCATCATATGCGTATCCTCAAAGGCGTAGCTCTCGCCGGTCACCGTATTGTAGTAGGACATGGAGAAATTCTGCTCGTTGAGATAGTTCTCCTCCATAAACTGCGCCACGCGCGCCTCCAGCGTATCCTCCGCCGGTTCCGCGTCTGCCGCCGAAACGCCCGCCGTCAGGGCCAGCAGCATCGACGCCAGCAGGAGCAGCGCTCCGCCGCGCCGTTTTCTGATGTGCAAAGCCATCGCCTCCAAAAACAGATGGAAAAATTATAACGCACCTGTCGAAAAAGGTCAAGCGGAGGCACGCACACCGGCGGGAATGCCTGCATATAGTAGGTGTAGCGGAATGAATCTCCATACCGTTATCCGAATCGGAAGCCTTTTTCAAGGAGTGATCGCATGAGTAACAATTGTTTTGGCAACTATACCACCACCGGCGCAGCCGGTCCTTCCGTCTGTAATCCTGCGCCGGTCTGCTGCACCCCGGCGGAGCCGCCGGAGCTTGAGACCGAAAACGAAAGCACGGAGACCTGCGCCTGCCGCGACAGCCTCGCCGCCGCGCTCCAGCTGCTTTGCAGCGGAGACCTGCCCGCGCTGATCGATTTCAACCGCTTTGCCTTCCTGGCAAGCAGCTATCTCATCGGCTCGTATCTGGTCTGCCCCTGCGGCCAGACCGGCACCTATGACAACCTCGCCGACACGCTCACCGGCTCGTTCAACCGCTTTACGCCCTGCTCGTGTGAGCTGATCGACGTATCCGGTCAGGTCTATGACGCCATTCCATACTACCGCCCGCAGACGGTCGCAAATCTGTTCACGGCCATGAGCGAAAATCTCGACGGCGTGGAGGATGCACAGGGCACGATCAACGCGCTTGCCGCACTGGCCGCGCGCATCGATCCCGGCAGCGCCGACTTCCGCCCCGACCTGCTGGAAGCCTTCCAGCCGCTGCTCGGCGCATGCTCCTGCCCGAACGTCAGCATCAGCGAGGTCTCGCTGTGCGCGCTGGACGCCATTGCCTTCGACGCGGCGGGCGCTACCCCGGAG
>ULXF01029727.1_pt1 | contig 10118 bp, 8 predicted proteins | sample 1961041 | NCBI WGS metagenome assembly ULXF01 (sample SAMEA4835832, study PRJEB28245) | human gut metagenome | biome: gut microbiome; material: fecal sample | place: Denmark | collected 2008
TTTACCGCTGCTTTTTCGGCTTTGTTTTCAGCCTTCTTTGGGTCCAGGGTCTTCATTGTCGGGAACAGGATGACGTCGCGTATGGTGTCTGCGCCGGTGAAGAGCATGACCGCACGGTCAATACCCATGCCCATACCGCCCGTGGGCGGCATACCGTATTCCAGAGCTGTCAGGAAATCCTCGTCAAGCATTTCCGTCTCGTCGTCGCCGCGTTCACGCTGCTCGACCTGCTTCATAAAGCGCGCGCGCTGGTCGATCGGGTCGTTCAGCTCGGAGTAGGCATTGCCCATCTCGCTGCGGCAGATGAAGAACTCAAAGCGCTCTGTCAGACGCGGGTCTGCCGGGCTGCGCTTGGTCAGCGGGCTGACCTCGACCGGGTACATCGTGATAAACGTCGGCTGCACCAAGTACTCCTCGACCTTCTGGTCGAAGCAGGCATAGAGTGCATTGCCCCACGTCTTTTCAGCGGCCTCCGCCAGCTCCACGCCGACGGCCTTTGCCGCAGCAACGGCCTCTGCATCGTCGGTGATCGCGCCAAAGTCCACGCCGACATATTTCTTGACAGCCTCCACCATCGTCAGACGCGGCCAGCCGGGCGTCAGATCGACCTTCTCGCCCATCCACTCCAGCTCATAGGTGCCAAGATATTTCTGCGCAAAGGTGGTGTAAACGCCCTCGGCAATATCCATCATGTCGTGGAAATCCGCATAAGCCTGATACAGCTCGACGGTGGTGAACTCCGGGTTGTGCTTCGGGTCCATGCCCTCGTTGCGGAAGATACGGCCGACCTCGTAAACGCGCTCCATGCCGCCGACGATCAGGCGCTTGAGCGGAAGCTCCGTCGCAATACGCATATACATATCAATGTCGAGCGTATTGTGGTGCGTGATAAACGGACGTGCCGCCGCGCCGCCTGCAATGGTGTTCAGAACCGGCGTCTCGACCTCGATATAGCCCATATTGTCCAGATAGTCCCGCAGATGCTTGATAAACTGCGAACGGATGATGAAATTCCGCTTGACCTCGGGATTCACGATCAGATCGACATAGCGCTGACGGTAGCGCGTCTCCTTATCGGTCAGGCCGTGGAACTTCTCCGGCAGCGGCAGCAGGGACTTGGAGAGCAGGGTGATGGTCTTTGCGCGCACGGACATTTCGCCGCGCTGGGTGCGGAAAACCTCGCCGTCGATACCGACGATATCGCCGATATCGTACTTCTTGAAGCGGTTATATTCCTCCTCGTCCATCTCGTCCTTGCGGGCGTAGAGCTGGATGCGGCCGGTCTTGTCCTGAATGTCGCAGAAGGAGACCTTGCCCATCCCGCGCTTGGACATCATGCGTCCGGCGATGGAAACAGGTTTCCCCTCCATCTCGTCGAAATGATCCCTGATCTCCTGCGCATTGCTCGTCACGACGAACTTCGTCAGCTGGAAGGGATCTCTTCCCTCCGCCTGAAGCGCGGCCAGCTTTTCGCGGCGCACCTTGATCTGATCGCCTACGGATACTTCATTCTGAACTTCCTGATTCTTTTCCTGTGCCATAGCTTCCTCCGGGGACGCACCCCACTCTCATTTGTTACTTTTCTACAGTCAGCACCTTATAGCGGAGCGCTCCGACCGGAGCCTCGATCTCCACGGTATCGCCGGCCTTGTGGCCGAGCATCGCCTTGCCAAACGGAGAGTCATCGGAAATACGGCACTCCATCGGGTTTGCCTCCTGCGAGCCGACAATGGCGTAAAGCTCCTCGTCGCCGGTCTCCAGATCCTGCACCTTGATCGTGCAGCCAAGGCCGATCACGCCTGCGGCTTCCTCGGTCTCGTCGATAATGACGGCGTGCGCAAGGATGTTCTCGACCTCCGCGATACGGCCATAAAGCTTCGCCTGCTCATTTTTTGCCTCGTCGTATTCGCTGTTCTCGGAAAGGTCACCGAAGGAACGCGCTTCCTTTATCTGTTCCGCGACTTCCTTTTCGCGGGTGGTTTTCAAATACTGAAGCTCCTGCTCAAGCTCCTTCAGACGCAATGTGCTGATTTTGAATTCCTTTGCCATAATTGTCCGTCCTTCCAAATTAAAACTGCATGGCGAAACGCCTTTTCCGCCTATAATCGGTTGTCATTATATAAGCATCTGCCTGGATCTGTCAAGAGATTTTCTCGCGCAGAAGCCGGACTGCCGCCTGAAGCTGTGCATCGTCCGCATGCTCCAGCGTGCCCATGTAGAGCGCCAGATAATCGTCGTCCGAAAGATTCAGCTCCACATCCGGCGTCACGCCGGTCTCCGACAGGCTCACGCCGTTGGGCGTAAAGTATTTGCCGATGGAGATATTCAGGAGCGAACCGTCCGAAAGCCGGAACGCCGTCTGGAAATTGCCCTTGCCGGTCGTCTTGCTGCCGACGACCTGCGCCGCGTCATACTCCTGAAGCGCCGCGGCGAAGAATTCCGCCGCAGAGTAACTGTCCTCGTTGACAAGGACGGCCATCGGGAGCGTCACGCACTCGGCGTCCGAGGTGTCGATCTCCTCCGCGCCGGTGTAATCCACGCTCCGGAACAGCTCGCCCTCCGGCAGCAGCCGGTCGAGGACCTTCACCATCTCGTCCTTGTAACCGCCGCCGTTGAAGCGAACGTCAAAAAGGAGCGCCTTCGCGCCCTGTGCGAGCAGCTGCTCGATGCAGTCAATGGTCTCGTTGGCGCAGCGGTTGTCAAAGTTTGCGATCTTGATATAGCCGATTTTACCGTCCAGCATCTCGCAGGACGCGACCTCGGTCTCGATGCTCCTGCGTGTGACCGTCAGCTCCATGTCCTTTCCATCCCGCCGAATGGTCAGATGAACGTCCGTCCCCTCTTCGCCGCGCACAACGTCGCGCGTGCCGCTCGTGCCAAGCTCCAGCGCGCTCTGGCCCTCCACGGAGATCAGAATGTCGCCGACCTGAATCCCGGCTTCATCCGCCGGGCCTCCCGGCGTCACGCTCTCGATGCGCAGCCCGCCGTCGTCCTCACTTTCTAGGATGGTCACGCCGATGCCGACATAGGCGTTGTTCATCATTTCTTCGTAGTCGGCGTATTCCTCCGCGCTGAGATAATAGCTCCAGCGGTCGCCGGTCGCCTCAACCATTGCCTCCGCGGCTGCGTCGGCAAGCTCCTTCTCGTCGTAATCATCAATAAAGTAGCGTTCGAGATAGGAGCTGATCTCCGCCGTTTTGAGCGAAGCAGAGGAGCCGGAGGACATCTCCAGCCTGTAAAGGGCGCCAGCCTCGTGATAGGTGATAAAGAAGGTCGCGCCGATGGCGAACAGGAACAATAAAACAAGGAGCAAGATCTTGACGGGCTTTTTCACAGGCAATTACCTCTTTCAGAAACGGACCCACAGCCCGAAAACGGGCTGTGGGATGCGTCTAATTCTCAGGGAAGGGATATGTAGTTCATCGGGTTGACATTCGAGCCGTTATACAGGATCTCAAAGTGCAGATGCGGTCCGGTGGACCAGCCGGTCGTACCGACATAGCCGATCAGCTGTCCCTGCTTGACGGAGTCGCCGACGGAGACCACATAGTTTGTCATATGCGCATAGATACTGGAATATCCGTCGCCATGGTTGATCGTCACATAATAGCCGTTCGCCTCACCATAGGTTGCGCCGGTGACCGTGCCGCTCTTCGTCGCGTAGATCTCCGTGTTCATCCCTGCAGCCAGATCGACACCGTAATGGAAACTCTTATTGCCGTTGATCGGATGGACGCGCGGTCCGTAGGCACAAGTCACACCCGTGGAATAGGCCAGCGGGAACGCGAAGCCGCCGGAGGAAGCGCCGCCCGAAGAGGACGAGGAACTGCTATTGCTGCCGCTGGAGGGCTTGTTGGCCGCAGCAGCCGCAGCGGCGGCTGCCGCCTGCTCCTTGGCAAGCGCATTGAAGTAATCCGTTTCCGCCTTCTTGATCTGCTCACGGACTGCGGCCTCGTCGGCCTCCGCCGCAAGGAACTCATCCGAAAGCGAGGCATATTCCACCTGCATCTGCGTGATGAGGGTATCTGCCTTGGCGCGCTTCGTTTCCAGCTCTGCCTGCTCGACCGCAAGGTCATCCTCCGTCTGCTGGAGATCCAGCTTCTGCTGCTCAAGATCGGCGCGCTCCGTCTCGACGGCCTGCGTCGCGGCGGAAAGCTGCTTGAGCATGAGCTGATCGGATTCCGCGATCTCGCGGATCATATCCACACGGTCCAGAAGATCGGAGAAGCTGCTTGCCTTGAACAGGATCGACCAGTAGGAAACGCTTCCCGTTTCCTCCATCGACCGAAGCCGCGCCTTATACTGCTTCTGAAGCGCCTCTTCCTTTGCAACGGAGGCTTCCAGCTCTGTCTGCTTCTCGGCGATCAGCAGATTGAGCTGCTGGATCTGCTCGTTGAGATTTTCGATCTTCTGGCGGGACATCTCCATCTCCTGATCGATCTCCGCCTTCTGTCCGACCAGCGTCTTGGTCTGATCCTTGTTTTCCGCGATGCTCTTTTCCAGCTCGTCGCTCTGCTTCTGGATCTCCGCCTGCTTCGCACGGAGGTCGGCAAGCTTCGATTTGATCTCGGAAGAGCTGGCCGCATGGACCATGACGATCAGCGCGGTGGACACCAGCGAAAGCAGGATCACCGCCGCAAGGACAATGGAAATGATTCGCACGATTTTTGTTCTACTGGATCTCATAATTTCCTCCTGCCATCTGGCCTTCGTCAGCCGATATAGGACATCGGGTTGACGTCCGAACCGTTATAGTAGATGGTAAAGTGCAGATGCGGGCCGGTCGAAAGGCCGGTCGAGCCGACATAGCCGATCGTCTGCCCCTGCTTGACGTAATCGCCGACGGAAACGATCAGGCCCTGCATATGCGCATACAGCGTCGAGAAGCCGTCTCCGTGATTGATAACGACGTAATTGCCCCAGATGGAAGAATTCACAGCCGTCGTGACCGTTCCGCTCTTTGAGGCGTAGATCGACGTGCCGGAGCCGGCGGCCAGATCGACGCCGTTGTGCCATGTTCCCCTCTTGCCGCTCACGGGGTGTGTGCGGTAGCCGTAGGAATCGGTGATGGCGACCTGATACGGCAGCGGGTACAGGAAGCCGCTCGTGCCGTTTTTATCCGGGACATAATTATTGTTTTTGTTCTGCTCGGCAAGGCGCTCAGCCTCTTCTCTCGAAAGGGCCTGATAATACTCCTGCTGAGACTTGGCGATCTGGGCGGAAAGCGCTGCCTCCTGATCGAGATAGCCCTGGTATTCCGCCGTCATTTTTTCGCTTTCCTCGGCAATCTTAACAAGCAGCTCGTCGGCCTCGGCGCGCTGCTGCTCCAAGACCGCCTCCTGCGCGCTCAGCTCTCCCTGCGCCGTTTGCAGCTCGCTTTTCTGCTGCTCCAGCTCGCTGCGGAGCTGCTCGACCGCGGCGGTCGCCTCGGAGAGCTTTTTCATCATGATCTGGTCGGATTTTGCGATCTCATGGATCATATCGACCCGGTCAAGAAGGTCGGAGAAGCTGTTCGCCTGAAACAGGATCGACCAGTAGGAAATGCTTCCCGTCTCCTCCATGGCGCGCAGCCGCGCCTTATACTGCTGCTGGAGCGCCTCTTCCTCCGCCTCGGAGGCTTCGGCCTGCTCCTGCTTCTGCGCGATCAGCTGATTGTACTGCTGAATCTGTGCGTTGAGGTTGTCGATCTGTTCGCTGGAAAGCGTGATCTGACGGTCGATGTCATATTTCTGCTCAATGACCGTCTGGGTCTGCTTCTGATTCTCTTTGATCTCCGATTCCAGCTCGGAGCTTTGCTTCCGCAGGTCAGACTGCTGTGCACGGAGCTTGTCCAGCTCCTGCTGAAGCTCCTTTGAGCTGGCGGCGGAGGCCGGAGACGTCAGCGTCATGGCGCCCGCCGACAGCAGGAGCAGCAGCGCCAGCAGCCCGCACAGGAGTCTTCTCCTGCCGTTGCCTTTCAGGAATTTCATGCTGGGGCCTCCCCTCAAACCTTGAGGAACTTGCGGATGGACAGCAGGCTTCCCACAACGCCGACAGCAAAGCCGGTCAGCGCATAGGAGATGGCCACAAGCTCAATGACCTCCGCGAACGGAACGATCTGGAACAGTCGGAGCGTATCGACGACCGCGATCTTCGCCTGAAGGAAGTCGTACAGCCCCCATTCGAGGAAGAATGCGATGACTGCGCCCAGCATGCCAAGAATAAAGCCCTCAACCACGAACGGCAGGCGGATAAAGCTGTTGGTCGCGCCGACCATCTTCATAATGGCAATCTCCTCGCTGCGCGAGTACATGGCCAGCTTGACGGTATTGGAGATGATGAACAGCGACACCACAAACAGCACGATAATGATGACCATGGACGCGATGTTCAATACCTTCTGGAGCGACTGAAAGCCGTTTGCGATCTCGTAATACGCGTTGACCTCCGCCACGCCGTCGATCTTCTCGATCTCGGCGACCGTCTGCTCGAGCAGGCTGTTGTCCTCGACCGTGACCTCATAGCGGTCGCGCAGGATGGAGGCGTCCACGCCGTTGAAGGCGGTCGTGTCGCTCTGCTTGCCGACGAAATTGTCAAGCGCCTGCTCACGCGAGACGAATTTTGCCTCATGGACGTTGGAGATCAGATTGATCCGGGAGCCGACGCTCTTGGCCTCGGCCTCGGAGTAGTCCTCGTCGATGTAGACAAGGACCTGATTTTCCTTTTCCAGATCGACGATCATGACATGGACGTTATACAGCACAAGGCTGAAGGTGCCCATAATAATCAAGCACGCCACCGTGACGCAGACCGCCGCGAAGGACATGAACCCATGCAGGAACACGCCGCGGAAGCCCTCACGGAGCAAATATCCGATATTATTCTTTTTCATGTAAGTAGTACCCGTCCATTCCGTCGCTGATAATCTTTCCCTCGTCGATGGCCACGACGCGCTTGGTGAAGCGGTTGACCAGCTCCTTCTCGTGCGTGACGACCATGACGGTCGTTCCGAGCGCGTTGATCTGCTCGAGCAGCATCATGATCTCGAGCGAACGCGAGGGGTCAAGGTTGCCCGTCGGCTCGTCGGCGATGATGACACTGGGGTTATTGACCAGCGCACGCGCGATGGCGACACGCTGCTGCTCACCGCCGGAAAGCTCGTGCGGAAGGCGGCGGCCCTTGTTTTCCAGTCCGACCAAGTCCAGCACATACGGAACGCGCTTCTTGATCGCACCCTCGCCCGCACCGATCACGCGCATGGCGAACGCCACGTTATCATAGACCGTCTTGTTCTCGATCAGCCGGAAGTCCTGAAAAATGACGCCCAGCGTTCTGCGCAGATACGGAATGGCGCGCGGGCGGATCTTTTCCAGCACGAAGCCGTTGACCAGAACGCTGCCCGCCGTCGGCTCCAGCTCTGCCGTCAGGAGCTTGATGATGGTGGATTTTCCGGAGCCGGACGGACCGACGAGAAAGACGAATTCTCCGTCGTCGATCTTCAGGGAGATCCCGTTGAGCGCCTTGACGCCGGGATCATATGTTTTTACGACATTGTTTAATTCAATCATGCTACTCTCCCGATGTGGAACGATCCCCGCCGGCCGGATCAGATGATCCGGTTCTCCCGCGAGACCAGATATTTCTTGACCATGAGCGCGACCTTGAAGATGATCGCGTCGTCAAATTCACGCAGGTCGAGACCGGTGAGCTTCTTGATCTTCTCAAGCCGGTAGACGAGCGTATTTCTGTGGACAAAGAGCTTTCTGGAGGTCTCGGAGACGTTCAGATTGTTCTCAAAGAATTTGTTGATGGTAAACAGCGTTTCCTGATCGAGGGTGTCGATGGAATTCTTCTTGAACACCTCAGACAGGAAGATCTCGCACAGCGTCGTCGGAAGCTGATAGATCAGGCGGCCGATGCCGAGATTTTCATAGTTGATGATGGTCTTTTCGGTGTCGAACACCTTGCCGACCTCGATGGCGACCTGCGCCTCCTTATAGGCGTCGGCCAGCTCGCGCAGATGGCCCGCGACCGTGCCGATGCCGATGACGGTCTTGATGAACAGCTCCGTCTTGAGCGTCTCCTCGATCTGCTGGGCAATGCGGATCAGCTCGTCGCGCTCCGTGCCCGGCAGGATCTGCTTGACGACGGCGATGTCCGTCTCGTTGACGCTCAGGACGAAGTCCTGCTGCCGGTCTGGAAACATGCCCGCCAGCACGTCCACCGCCGCAACATCGGCCCGCGATACCTGACGGATCAGGAACACCGCGCGCGGCACGTCGGTCACGAAGTGCAGCTCCTTTGCGCGGATATAGATATCTCCCGGGAGGATATTGTCGGTGATGATGTTCTTGACGAACGTCCCCTTATCATGCTTTTCCTCGTAATAGGTCTTGGCGCCGTTCAGCGCGACATAGGCCATCACGCAGAGGCTGCGGGCGGTCTCGTCGTCGCCCTCGGCAAAGACGGCGTAGTCAAAGTAGGCACTCCAGCTGACGAGCGGCTTGAAGGTCTTATGATCGACCACGACGATCGAATCCGGCGCGCTGTTCAGGCGAATGACAGCCTCCGGCCATTTTTCTCCGATCAGGGAGGTGTCGCTGCAGGAAATGACGTTGCTGTCGGCGTCGATCACGCCGATCACGCGGTCGGTGGCCTCCTTCATCTGAACGATCACACTCTGAAAAACACGGCTGGACATGCACGTTCCCTCCTCAAGATATTGCTTTTTACACAAACAACCATTGACATAATACTACGCATTCAGCATTATTGCAAGAGGTTTTTGACGTTTTATTTCAAAAAACGATGTCTTTTTTGTGAACTTTTCATAGTTCTTCGTCATAAGTTCCAAGACAGCAGGCAGGATTTTTCTATTTTTCGCTTTCAATTCGTCCGTGAAAATGACGAAAACCCTCAAAAAACGCCATCCAGCGCGGAAAGCGGAAGTTCCCGCACCTCGCCGGGCCGCAGCCCGTCCAGAAGCAGGGTTCCCTCCGCCTCACGGCGGAGATAGCTGACCGGCATTCCCCTTGCAGCCAGCATTCTGCGCACCTGGTGGTACTTTCCCTCCTGAATTTCGACCTGACTTCTCCCCGGCCCGAACGGTGTCAGCCGCGCCGGGAGGCACTGCGTGCCGTCTCCGAGGGTCATTCCCTCTGCAAAGGCGCGGACATCCTCTTCTCCCGCCTCGCCGGTATGCTCGGCGTAATAGCGCTTCCAGACGCCGGAGCGCGGGCTGATGAGCCGGTGGGCCAATACGCCATCGTTGGTAAATAATAGCAGTCCCTCCGTTGCCTTGTCGAGCCTGCCGACCGGCATCACGCCGAAGCGCCGGAAGCGCTCCGGGATCAGCTCCAGCACGCTCGGCCCTCCGGGATCGTCGGTCGAGGTCACATAGCCTGCTGGCTTGTGCAGCATCAGGAGCACCGTGTGCAGCTTCTCCACCGGTGCGCCGTCGATCGTCAGCTCCGCCGTTTTTTCATCGAATTTCTCCTCCGGACGGAGCGCCGGGACGCCGTTGACCTGCACCCGTCCGGTCCGGATCAGGCCGCGCAGCTCCTTCCGGGAGGCGACGCCCGCGTCTGAGAGTATTTTATCCAGTCTCTGCATGGTTTACCGTTCCTTCTGTCATATTTGTCCGCGCAGCGCAATAGGTTGTACTACCGATCAATCGATCAAACAGGCATAGGAGGGATCTCTATGGTCATCATGACTGCCAAAGTTTCCAAAAGCAAGCTGATCGCAATTTCGCTGCTCGTTTTCGTCGCCGTGATCCTGCTGGTGCTCGGCCTGAGCAGCTCCGCCCGAAAGCAGGCCGCCCTGCCGGAAAACGGCGCGCAGGAGGCGCCCGCCGTCCCGTCCGAGATCAAGACCAATGACGACCGCGTCGCCTATCTCGGCTCCTTCGGCTGGGAGGTCTGTGAGGAGCCGAAGCAGACGCAGGAGGTGCGCATCCCGACCGAGCCGTCCGAGGTTTTCGAGCGCTACAACGACCTCCAGATCTCGCAGGGCTTCGATCTGCACGAATATTCCGGAAAAAGTGTCAAGCGCTACGTTTACGAGATCACAAATTATCCGAACAGCGAGGATACCTATTACGCGACGCTGCTGATCTACAAAAACGCCGTGATCGGCGG
>ULXF01010398.1_pt1 | contig 10106 bp, 3 predicted proteins | sample 1961041 | NCBI WGS metagenome assembly ULXF01 (sample SAMEA4835832, study PRJEB28245) | human gut metagenome | biome: gut microbiome; material: fecal sample | place: Denmark | collected 2008
CTGACAGCTGCGCCGTGAGGCGCGGCTGTCTTTTTGTATGCTCCGCGCCGGGGCGACCTTTGCATCAGATAGACTGCATCACTATGACCAATGAAGAAGCAAGGGTAACGCTCAGGGTCGATACCGACTCGGCGCGCAAGAAGTTTGACAGCCTCGAGAAACGCGCTACGGAACTGCGCGGCAAGCTCGCCGACGCTTTCCGCGTGGGCGATCCAAAGGGCATACGCGAAATCAACAAGGAGCTGCAAGCCACCGAACGTCAGATGACGGCGATGCGTACCAACGCCGCCAACATCCGCGCTGCGATGGAGCGTCTGGACGAGTCCACGCCAAAGCAGCTCCGCAAGACCATCGCCGACATCAACCGCGAGCTCAGTTCCGGACGCGTACAGCGCGGAAGCCGCGAGTGGGACATGTACACACAGGCTGTCCGCAAAGCAAAGGCGCAGCTTCAGGAACTGCAGGCGGAGCAGCGCAACACCGAGGGGATGCTGTCGCGGCTCAACCGCAAGTTCAACGACTGGGGCGCGGGACTCGCCGCGTCGATGGCTGCTTTCGCCGGAGTGGTGATGGGCGGCAGGGAAGCCGTGCAGGCATATGCCGACATGGAGGCTGAGGAAGCCAACGTCATCAAATATACCGAGATGACCAAAGAGGCGGTGGCTGAGCTTAATGAGGAGTTCAAGCAGATGGATACGCGCACCAGCCGCGAGGAGCTTAACCGCCTCGCCCAGGAGGCTGGACGTCTCGGCAAGACCGACAAGGAGGACGTGCTCGGCTATGTCCGCGCGGCTGACAAGATCAACGTTGCGCTTGACGAGCTCGGCGAGGGGGCTACGCTGACCCTCTCCAAACTGACGGGCATCTTCGGTATCGAGGCTGAGTATGGCACGGAGGAGGCTCTGCTCCGCACCGGCTCGGTGGTCAACGACCTCTCACAGAACTGCTCGGCGGCGGCTCCCTATCTGGTGGAGTTCGCATCGCGCCTCGGCGGCGTGGCTGCGCAGTCGCACATGGCGGTCGACCAGGTGCTTTCATTCGCGGCGGTGCTCGATACGCAGAACCTCAATGTGGAGGCTTCGGCTACGGTGATGACGCAGCTTATCACCGACATGTACAAGGAGCCGGCGAAGGTGGCTAAGGCTGCGGGCATGGATGTCAAGGAGTTCGCCAATCTGGTCAAGACCGACATGAACGGTGCGCTGATAGCCCTGTTTGAGCAGCTCAACAAGCAGGGCGGCATGGAGTCGCTCGCCAAAATCTTCACCGACATGGGCACCGACGGCGCACGCGCCCAGCCTGTGCTCTCCGCGCTTGCCGGACATGTGGAGGAGCTGAAGAACCAGCAGCTGGCAGCCAATGAGGCTTTCAAGGATGGCACATCGATAGGCAGAGAGTTCGAGGTGCAGAACAACACCGTACAGGCGCAGCTTGACAAGGCTAAGAACAAGTTCCACGAAGTGGCTGTGGAACTCGGCGAAAAGCTTCTTCCTGTGATGAAATACGCCGTCTCCGGCTCGTCGATGCTGCTGCGCGTGATGAGCGGACTGGTGGACTTTTTCCTCAAATATAAGACGGAGATCATAGCGGTAGCCGGGGCGGTGGCTGTCTATGAGCTTGCATCCGCAGCGGCGGTCATCAAGACCAAGCTGCTGACTGCGGCATCATATGCCGCGTCTGTAGCTGTCAAGGCATATAACACCGCGCTGTCGATAGGACGTGTGGCGGTGGCTACCTTCACCAATGCCATAGATTACCTGCGTAATGGCTTTAAGACTACAGCAGAAATGCAGCAGCGGTGGAGCAAAGCCATTGCCGGGATGTCGTTCGCCAATGCACTGACTGCCGTTGCAGCCCTGTCGGCTGCCGTGTTCGTGCTGTACCGCCGTCTGGAAGATATATTCTCGGTGACCAAAATGCTCAAGGATATTGAGCATCAGGTCAACGAGACAGTGGCGGAGAGTGTCGGCAAGGTGAACTCCCTAAAAAATGTGCTACATGATTCCAATGTCGAATACAGTGCAAGGCTTAAGGCGTTGGAGGATCTTAAGTCTATTGTTCCCGACTACCATGCAGATCTAACGAAAGAAGGACAGCTCATAAATGACAATACCAAGGCATTGGATGACTATATCACCAAACTCAGAGAAGAAGCTCGCATCAAGGCTGCTCAGAATAAAATAACAGAGCTTACCAAGGAGAATATGGATATTGATGACGATATGGAAGAATGGATGTCTGATGCGATGGGTGAAAGTTCTGATTTTTTCGCTCGCCTTTTTGCCCGAAATCCTGCAACCGCCTTACCATATCAGGTATATAGAGCTGGCAAACATAGCTACGATATTACTACAAAGGAAGCTAACGAGAAGAAAATTAGAGTGCTTGAGAAACTGGCATATGGCGGCGAAGGAGGGGGGCAGAATGCGATTATATCCAATTGGGCAACAAACGCGCTTGGTGGAATTTTTTCACCATTTGCCAAACTATTTGACAAAGCCAATGGGAGTAATGGTGACAATGGCGGAAACGGCGGAGGTGGTGGTAGTGGTGGCAATGGTGCGTCATCTGCCGCCGAGGCTCGCCGCAAGGCGGAGAACCGCGCCAAGGAGATTCTCGCAGCCCAGGAGGAGGCGATAAAGGACGCGGCGGACTTCGAGCAGACGGTCAATACGATGTCGTGGAGCGCGGGTTTCAAGAACTATGAGGAGTTTGTAAACCGCCGCAGCGAGATAGACCGCGAGGCGGTGGACAAACGGATGGCTCTGCTCGAGAAGGCGGGGCTGACCGAGACGGACGCTTACAAGTCGCTCGCCAAGCAGCGCGAGAAGCTCGTGGCGGAGGGTGAGAAGAAGGCCACGGCTGCATCGCTGCATGAGATAGAACGCCGCCGCAAGGAGGCGGAACAGGACGCGGTCAAGGACTTCAACAATCCCGACTCTGATGCGTACCAGGACAAGGCATTGCTCAACACGCGCCTCCTGGATATTGATAAGGAGTATCTGACATCGCGCCGCGACCTCTACGAGCAGGGATCCGAGGAGTGGGTGGCTGCCAACGACGAGCTTTTAGACCGTCTCGCCAAAGACCAGGCGGACAAGCAGAAGCAGCTCTCCGACAACTATCTCCGTATCAGGCGCGACTATCTCGAGTCGGATGCCGACCGGGAGAAGATGGAGCTGGCGGTGCTCGAGCAGGTACACGCCGCCGGTCTGCTCTCGGAGGAGGAGTACCAGAAAGCGATACAGGCTATCAAGGACAAGTACCGCGATAAGAACAAGGAGGATGCCTCCAAGGTCAGCAGCGAGTATTTCGATTTGATTCACAATCTCTATAAAGCCTTTAAGACACTGTTTGCGGATGGTACAAAGGACAGCAAGAAGTTTTGGGACAATATGGCAAACGCCGCGCAGTCAGCCTATGCGGTCATGTCTGCTGTGCTGTCATCGTTTTCTGCTTACTCCGATGCGTCACGCGACCTTGAGCTTGCCAAGGTGGAGAAACGTTACGACCGCGAGATACAGGCAGCCGGCAACAACGAGAAGAAGAAGGAGGAGCTGGAGAAACGCAAGGAGGCTGAGACTGCGAAGATCAAGAAGAAATACAACGACCGCTCGATGAAGATGCAGATGGCTCAGGCTTTGGCTCAGACTGCCATGGCTGCCATATCGGCTTATGCCTCCGCTCTGGCTATCGGTCCCGCCGGACTGGTGCTGGCTCCTATCGCTGCGGCGATGGCTGTTGCTGCCGGCATGATGCAGGTGGCTACCATCAAGAAGCAGCACGACGCACAGGCGCAGGGCTACTACTCGGGCGGCTTCACGCGCCGCGACCCTGACGACCGCAAGGAGGTCGGGGTGGTGCATGCCAACGAGTTCGTGGCTAACAGCCGCGCCGTTGCCAATCCCGCGCTTTCGCCTGTGTTCAGGCTCATAGACCATGCGCAGCGCACCAACACCATAAGCTCTCTGACTGCCGAGGATGTCAGCGAGTCTCTGAGCCATGGAGTGAGGGTGAGTGCGAGAGGGAGCCACGCTCGCCAGTCGTCGGCTATGAACGCATACGCCGCCAACACGTCACGCATGGAGGCGGTGACGGCGCAGGCTGTCGCAACGATGTCGGAGGTGCGTGACCGCCTCGACGGAGGCATAGAGGCTTACGTGATCCTCGACGGAGAGCAGGGTCTCTACAAGAAATACAACCGCTATCAGAAACTCATTGACAAACCATCACGATGATACGTCTGCTTATCGACGGCAAGGATGCCGTGCTCAAAGACAACCTTTCATTCAAGCTCACGAGCTGCAACCCGTATTTCGCGTCGACATCGACCTACACATACGACCTCGAGCTGCCGATGACCGCCATGGAGAACCGCGCCATCTTCGGTGACATCATGCGTGCTGACACGCCCAAGGGCTCGTTGTCGCTTGATGCGGAGCTTTATGACGGCGGATGCAGACTGCTGTCGGGAAAGGCAAAGATAGTGTCGGTGACCGAAAGCTCTGTGAAGGTGCAGCTGCTCGGTCATGCTTCGGCATACAACTACGACAATGAGATGTCAGAGCTGTACGTAGACGAGCTGGAGCTGGGCGACTGGTGCAGCATGCTTCTCGGTGGAGAGTCGCAGCATGGGTCTGCGTGGTGGATTGCCGTGGCGCAGAGGGTGTATGCCCTGGATCTGCTGATGGGATATGACAGCTGGCGGGCTGGAATGTATGACGGCACATATTGCGTGTTTTTCCCGATAATAAACACTACGAACGGGGTGACATGCAATGAGTTCGTGTTCCGCGAAAAGACTGCCGGTTCGAGGGAGTTCCGCATAGAATATCCCTACAATCCGCCGGGCGAGTCGGCTGAACATACAGGGCTTCCGCAGGTCAAGGTGTCGCCGCAGCCACGGCTATGGTTCATGTGCAGACTGATTGCACAGGCGACAGGGTACAGCCTCGCCGACAGTGACAATTATCTGCATGAAAACGAGCTGCTCTGCAGGGTGTTTATCGCCAATGCCAACATACATGTACGCGCCAACAAGTGTCTGCCGCATTGGACTGTAAAGGAGTGGTGGAGCCGCGTGGAGGCTGCCTTCGGAGTGGTGGTGGTCATCGATGATGCGACCAAGGCGATAAGGCTTGTGCGCCGTGCCGACAAATATGCCATGTTGACACGTGACAGGGTCGTGATCCACGATGTCAAGAACGAGTATTCGGTGGAGGTGGATGCCGATAATGACAAAGAGGTTTCGTCAGGCAATACGGGCTATGCCGATTTCGGGGCGTGGGCATGGACTTTGCTTCCGGAAGATCTGAGGTCTACGGCGGTCTTTGAGCAGACGCAGTACGCGGACTTGCGCGGGCTGGCGGCAGCCGTGACCGACGGCTCTCTTGAGTGGGACAGGTCTAAGATCTACATATGCCGGGACGGCAGACGTTACGCCTGGGATGAAGGCATACCGGGCATCAGGGAGGTTGATCAGCTCGGACCTCGCATCGTCAAGGAGTCGTCAAAGATAGACGTGGAGCTGAAATTTGTGCCGTGCGTCCAGCGGGACTCTACCGCCAAATTGTGTCTCAAGACCTACGATGAAAACAACAGGCTGTATGATGATGTGCTTGATAACATACCTGTAAGGATGCTGTCTCGTCCTGACCTCGACAATTTCTCCTGGTATGAGCCGGAATCCTCGTTGAAGCCGCAGCCTCTTGATGTCGGCAAGCAGCTCACACTACTTGAGAGCGGCGAGTCGACTGACAAGGAGAGCAGCAAGGAGGATGTCGTTTATATAGCCCTTGTCCCTGACTACAACAATGGCGCATGGGAAAACATGCACTATGACAGGCATGTGCTGCATGGCACGGACATAGTGCCGGTGGTGGCGGATCTGGTGTATCCCCGGGGTTGGGTGCATCCATTGTCATGGTGGAACTCGGCGACCGGCGATTTCGGAGGCTCAAAGGAATCGTGCGGCTTGAACCTTAACCCGATATCTCCATGGCAGACCCTCGGGGGGGTGGTGCAGGAGGGGGGCGTGACGGTCAACGGAGCTGCGAAATACTGCATCAGCTTCGTAAGCGAGTCCGTCCCTGACCCGACCGCGCTGTTTGTCATCAACAACAAGCCTTATATCTGCGAAAAGCTTGAAATCAACATCTCGCCGTATGGCGCGGACAAGATGATCACAGGCTATTTTTACAGCATGGACTCATAGGCTGCCTTTGAAATGCTTGGTCTGCTCATGTATGGGGGCATCGCGTCCCTGAAGATACTTGTTGGTGGTGGAGATGTCGGTGTGGCGTGCCTGGTCGCGGGCTATCACTATGCCCTGCGAATTTGCGAGGTCACGTATGCCTGAGTCCTTGAGGGAGTAGAACTGGTATTTGTCACCCCATCCGAGGGCTTTGCGCAGCTTGATCCACTGCCGGCGGAACATCTCGCTGCTGCCCTTGGTTTCGCACGGACGCATCTTGTCGCCGAACAGGTAGGCATGACCTGGATGTGAGAAGATGCCGAGGTCGAGCATCATATGGATAATTGAATCATTGAGACCTACCTTGCCGTCACGCTTGTTCTTGCTCACTTCGGCGGAGATGAACACGCTTTGCTCCTTGAGGTTGATGTCGTTGATACGGATGTTTGACAGTTCTTCGGGGCGGATCATGGTGTAGTATTCCATCATGCAGGCAAGCAGAAACATCCTGTTGTTGGCTCTGAGATATTCCGACATGGTGGCAAGCATCTCGGATGTCAATGGCTGGCGTTTCTTGGCTGCTTCGGGCACATTGGCGATTTTCTCGACAGGATTGCTGGTGATATACTCGCGCTCCATCAGGAAGCCGGCGAGGGAACTGCACCATCCACGGTAATTGTTGCGCGTCCTTCCGGTGACATCGCGCTCATAATACAGCCAGTCGAGGAAGTCGCAGACGAATGAAGTGCTGTACTGGTAGACATATTTGGGAGGCAACACCATACCCGACATATATTCCCTCATGACCGTCAAGCGTGAAAGATAGCATTGGCGAGTCTTTTTCTTAGGCAGCTTCTGTAGGCTTTGCTCGTATTTTTCAAGTGCATCGCTGAGCAGGGTGTAGCCCCTGTTGTCATCTACGTTGACCCATGGTGACCATCCGTTGCGCAGCTGCCGGTTGAGCGACTCTATCATGTCGGCGGCTCTTTGTCGGCGGTCTTTTGCCTTGGGTATGCTGTCAAGCATGTATTTTTTCCGTCGCATCGTCCCTGTGGCTGGGTCGTAGGATGTGAAATCGACGTACCAGTTTTTTCCGGTGTGGAGTTTGGGGAATGTGAAGTTTAAGACCTGTGCAGGTGAAGTGTAATTTTTTCGTGCAGAGCACATTTTTTTAACATTCTTTGTCGATAAAGAATGTTATGGGTTAATACTCTGAAAATTTACGTCCTTGATTTCGTGTCCGAAACTTGTCCGACCAAAAAATCAAAATCCTCTGCAACTCGTTGAGCCTCAGAGGATTAATGACGTTTTTGCGGAGAGAGAGGCTCCCGAACCTACACTTTCAGAAAATATCATAAAATTGCAAATCACTGATAATCATATATTATCTACAATGCAGAGTAAATCTAAATCTTTCTAAATGCCTTTTGCTATTTCAATTTTTGGGTGTATATTTGGGTGTAGAATTTCAAACGCACCCAATTATGAATATCAAACGTAACATCATTTTTGCATTGGAGAGCCGGAAGAAGAACGGTGTGCCAATCGTAGAGAACGTGCCTATCCGTATGCGTGTCATATACGCAAGCCAACGCATCGAGTTTACAACAGGCTACCGGATTGACGTAGCCAAATGGGATGCCGACAAACAACGGGTAAAGAACGGATGCACCAACAAGCTGAAACAAAGCGCATCCGAAATCAATGCGGACTTGCTGAAATACTATGCAGAAATGCAAAACGTGTTCAAGGAATTTGAGGTACAGGAAACCATGCCTACCACGCAACAGTTAAAAGATGCGTTCAACTTACGGATGAAAAATACAAGTGAAGAACAGACGGAAGAAGCCCCTGTCAGCTTTTGGGAAGTGTTCGATGAGTTTGTAAAGGAGTGTGGCAATCAGAATAATTGGACGGCATCCACATACGAAAAATTTGCAGCAGTGAAAAATCACCTCAAAGAGTTCAAAGAAGATGTAACCTTTGAATACTTCAATGAGTTCGGATTGAACGAATATGTCAATTTCTTGCGTGACAAGAAAGACATGAGAAACAGCACCATCGGCAAACAGATGGGATTCCTCAAATGGTTTCTGCGCTGGAGTTTCAAGAAAGGACACCATCAGAACATTGCATACGATACATTCAAACCCAAATTGAAAACCACTTCTAAAAAGGTGATATTCCTGACGTGGGAAGAACTGAACAAATTGAAAGATTATCAGATACCGCATGACAAGCAGTATTTGGAACGTGTCAGGGATGTTTTCTTGTTCTGCTGTTTTACGAGTTTACGATATTCGGATGTTCGCAATCTGAAAAGAAGCGATGTGAAACCCGACCACATTGAAGTTACCACAGTCAAGACAGCGGACAGCCTGATAATCGAACTGAACGACCACAGCAAAGCCATTCTTGAAAAATACAAGGATGTTCATTTCGAGAATCACATGGCATTGCCCGTCATCAGCAATCAGAAGATGAATGATTATCTGAAAGAACTGGGTGAGCTGGCGGAAATCAACGAGCCTGTACGGGAAACCTACTACAAGGGGAATGAACGTATAGATGAAGTCACACCCAAGTACGCTTTGTTAAGCACCCATGCCGGAAGAAGGACATTCATCTGCAATGCGCTGGCTCTTGGAATCCCGGCACAGGTGGTCATGAAATGGACGGGACACAGCGACTACAAGGCTATGAAACCCTACATTGACATAGCGGATGATATTAAGGCGAACGCCATGAACAAGTTTAATCAACTATAAAAGTATCAAACAGTTTCATAGATAGTTACCAATGACTATATTTGTAGAAATTATCATCACAATATGAGCAACAAAGAATCCAATATAGAAAAAACGAACTTAGATGCGTTCATACACGCAGTCGGTTCGGAAATAAAACAGGCGCAAGTAAGACTAATCATCGCAGCCAATGCGCAAATGCTGTTCCACTACTGGAAAGTGGGCAACTATATTCTCTATCATCAACAACAGCATGGGTGGGGAAGTAAAATCATCAAGCAACTGGCAAAAGCTATCCGGCTGAATTTTCCTGAAAAGAAAGGCTATTCGGAACGCAACCTTACCTATATGTGTCAGTTTGCAAAGGCATATCCTTTGAGGGCATTGCAAAGTTTCATAGAAACGGATGCAAAGTTGATAGCTCCAAGTGTGGAGAAAATAGCAGACGAAGTACGCTACTTAAACGATGTGCAATTTACGCAAGAGCCTCTTGCGCAAATTCAATCTACTAATAACAAGTGGATTACAATCACGCAAGAAGTTCTTGCACAAATCCACGATGTTGCCAAAACCGTATCTGATATTTACCGGATGGAAATTAAGGATATAGAAAGCGTATTCATGGCATCACCTGTTGCAAGAACCAATTGGGCAAGCCATGTGATTATGCTTAACAATTCGCTACCATTGGGCATAAGTTATTGGTACATGAAGCAGTCCGTAGAAATGGGCTGGAGCAGCAATGTTCTTAAAATACAAATTGAAACCAATCTGTATAATAGACAAATCAGCAACAACAAGGTTAATAATTTCACTGCCACGCTCCCTGCACCGCAAAGCGACCTTGCCAACTACCTGTTGAAAGACCCGTACATCTTTGACTTAGCTGGAACTAAAGAGAAAGCAGACGAAAGGGACATAGAAGAACAGTTGGTTAAGCACGTTACCCGTTACTTGCTGGAAATGGGCAATGGTTTTGCTTTCGTTGCACGACAGAAACATTTCCAAGTCGGAAACAGCGATTTCTATGCAGACCTGATACTATATTCTATTCCACTGCACGCATATATTGTGGTAGAATTAAAGGCTACCCCATTCAAACCGGAGTATGCAGGGCAACTGAACTTCTACATCAATGTGGTGGATGATAAACTGAGGGGAGAGAA
>ULXF01072196.1_pt1 | contig 9975 bp, 9 predicted proteins | sample 1961041 | NCBI WGS metagenome assembly ULXF01 (sample SAMEA4835832, study PRJEB28245) | human gut metagenome | biome: gut microbiome; material: fecal sample | place: Denmark | collected 2008
CCAAATTGAAATTGTTTTGGATGCTCTCGCTTTGTCAAATTGCGCTTATAATGTAGATGATGAGAACTCTCCAAGATATAAAGACAATGCAGAAATTCCTAATGGTTGGACTGAGATTAAAGATTTAGAAAAAGAATTTGGTACTAAAATAGAAACCTCTCTAACTAACTCTCTAAATGGCTTTAAGGCTAAGCTATTCAAAAATGGAGATATGTATATTTTGGCTTTTGCCGGAACAGAGCTACGAGATGATGAAGGGAACTTCAATCAGAAGGATGCTGTTACAGATGGAAGACAGGCTTTTGGATTGGATGATAAGGAGGATGGTCAATATGCGAATGCTGTATCATTGTCAAATGAAATAAGTTCAAAGATCGAAGAAGAGAATGAAAAAGGAGATAATAAAAAACTCATAATCACAGGACATTCTTTAGGTGGAGGATTAGCTACCATTGGAGGTTCGGTAACAGGTGCAAACACATACACCTTTAATGCGGCAGGTGTGCATGAACAGACTTTTAAAGACCAAGAAGTTGATATTGAAAACACACAACATATACAAGCGTATTACTCAGATAAAGATCCGCTCAACATAGTACAGAATCATCGAAGTATATTGATGGCTTTGTTAGCATCATCCAAATGTGGATTCCTATCTTTTTTAGGTAGCGGAATTTTCTTAACTAATAGCTTGCCACAGGTATCGGGACAAAAAATAGGAATTGAGACGGACTGCTCCTTGCTTTCCGGGCATTCATTAATGGAGTCCAAATTAAAAGAAACTCTTATGGCGGAACAAAAAAACACTCCTGATGTAAAAGTTTATACTGAATATGAATAAGTTTTGTTGTCTGTTATCAAGCATCGTTTTGTTAATCCTTTTTAATTGCTGTAATATGAGAGTAGATAAATTTAAGCCAGAAACATATTTTAGTCGTACAGACTATTTGGAGTTTTCAATGGCGAAAGCAATATATCATGAAAACAAGAAACAAATTAAAGAGAATGTCAGTTCTGGTAAAGTAGATATAAACAAACCGGGAGTATCTGGTTTTACATATCTTTTATATGCGATTTTTTTAGAGAGATACGATATTGTAAAGGTTCTATTGGAACTTGGAGCCGACCCAAATCAATTATCAATAATAAAACACCCTGATGGAAGTATCGAGAAATTAACTCCTTTAGGATGCGTATGCAGAAATCATTGGTATCCTATAAAGTATATAAAATTATTAGTTGAAAAAGGGGCAAACGTAAATGACACTAATATAACACCTTTACATGCTTGCGTCGGTAATCCCGGAAAAGATCAGAAAAGAGTCCGTTATTTAATAGAAAATGGAGCGAATATCAATCAAGTTTTTGGAGATTATACTCCAATGCAACGAGCAGTATTAGGTCGAAGGTTAGACTTGGTGGATTTATTGTGGGATTATGGAGCAAATCCATTATATATCGGTAAAAAAGGAAATAGCTTGGCATATATGGTGCAAAATATAGTCAATAAAAACTTGGGAACTCCTAAATATGTTAACCACGCACGTGAGATAATGGAAAGGCTTAAGGAATTGGGCGTTCAATTTCCTGTTTCATTGAATCCGACAAAAAATGTAGAAGAGAAAACAGATTCTACAACTACTGATCCCTGTCAAAATCAAACTGATACGAACAAAGTAGAATGGAATTGGATGTAAATGTGTGTCAGTAGATTTCGGTTGATTGATATAAATTCAACCGAAATCTACTGGATTATCTTTTATCTTCCCATCGAACGCCCCATCTTTTGCTGTTGGTCATAATGTCCCTCCAGTATGTTATCGACTTCCCGTCTGGCTTTGATTTGCTGCCGGCTGTCAAAATCACCTTTCCGCTTTGCCGTGAAATACAGAAAATCACCGGCGGCTCTGTGTGACTGTTTGTCTTCACCGAACAGGTTAAGTGCACCCTTGATGTCCGCTACCTGCTCCGTATCAAAACGTGGCTTGTAATAATCCCTTGCCAAACGGATGATACTGTGTACCGCCTTGCGAAAAATCTCGCTTGTCTTGAGCAAAAGGAAGCCGAGACTCTCAATAATCAGATTCTGCCATGCAATCCGGTTTTTAAGTTTCATAGTTTCCTCTGAATGCACGGCATCCCTGCGGCTTAATTCAGACTGATGTTCAGTTTTCAACTTCATCAATTCACGGTGGTGGCTGTTCTGCATGGTCCGGATTGTGCCTTGTAACTGCCCGATGGTTTCCTCATGTGTGGAAATCTCATGACGCAAATCCTCTATTTCGCCTTTTAGAGCCTTTGACCTGCCTGTAGCCCAGCCGACAGCGGCATTGAGCAGTTCACTGCCTTTCTCCTTATTCAGCCTGGAACGTTTCTCGCTGATAGCTCTGTCAAGCTCTTCATTCTGCCGTTCCTTTTGAATAGCTATTTCATTTAGGGTGTTGGTGATTATTTCAGCCTCGTGCATCTTTTGGTTGGCTTTTTCCAGTTGATGCTCCCGATACTGCCTCGTAGCGTCAAGACGCTTCATCTCCTCTTTCTGCTTCTCAATGATGAAGTCATTACGCTCCAGATGTTTCTTTCCCGTAACGGCTTTTGATTGTCCCCGCTCCATTGAGAGAATATCGGATGCCAGGTTTTGCATCGTTGTCATATCGTCATCATTGAGTTTTATGCTCTTGCCTGTATCGTGGTTCATCCAGTCGAATACAATGTGCGCATGGTAATTCGGCTTGAACCATCTGTCACCCACCTTGAAACTCTCCCTGTCCTCCGGCGATGGTTGTCCGGACAGCCAATGTCCCTCGTCCTTGTGCAGATAAATCTGGAGCGATGTGATACCCCAGCGTCTTTGGCACTCATTACCAAATTCACGCACGTCCGCCAGTGTCGTGTCCGGTCGGATGAGCATCACTCCTTCACGTATGGGAGAGCATCCTGCCACCTTGATGATTTTGCCGTTCTTGCCTTTACGCTCACGTTCTTTCTCCTGCATGGCACGGCCGGTCTTCTCCTTTACCATCCGCTTTATGTTGTCGTAGTGCTTTTGCAGATCGGGGCTGCCGAAGTTCCGGTTTACCCACTGCTCGTTACCGGCGGAGAGTTCGGGAACGATATAGATTCTGGACTTGGCAATATTGCGCATGTACTCGCGTGTCCTCCGGTTATGAGGCATGCTGGAAGCAACATTGCAAGGCTTGATATGTATGCTTGATTTTGTAGCCATTTTCTTGAAAATTGATTGGGGTTGTTGGATAATGTTGATTGCTTCTGTCCGCTTATAACCGCATGGGGTTCTTAGGGGTGTTACCCATAAGCGGAGTTTCCAAAGAGAGGGTCACTCTTTGGTCAGGTTGCATAGGGCTGACAGCCCTTGCCGGGTTCTCAGGGCAGCGTCCTGAGTGGGACGGGGCAACGCCCAGCCCCTCGGGAGAGCCCACAACTACGAAAGCGGAGCGTGTAGTTATAGTGGGCTATATCAATGGCAAGCCATTGTCTGCAAACTCCAGCCTACGGCTTCCACTCTCCTCCGTCAGGGAGGTTTTTCATCATCGTTGCCGATTGGAGATGCACCGACCAGCACAAGGTCTAAATCGTCTATCAGTTTTTGCAGGACGGGATTCTTCTCTATCATCCGCTGGAGGATTCTCTCAGCCTCAACCAAGTGGTTGGCGGTACTCATCACCTTGCCCTCCCGTATCTGAAAGATAATCCAATCGGCTATGTCGATATGGGCTTCTTTTTGTTTCGGGGTGGCATTCCTTTCGATGATGTCCGAAACCACCACCTTACAAAAGTACATGCTCTCGGCTCGCTGTTTCCACTCGGCATAAGCATCGGAATCGGGAAAGAGAAGCACGGTTCGCCCTGACAGTACACGGAGTTTCTCTTCTCTCATCTGACTCTTGCCACCCGTAGCCAGCCATACATAATCGGGGAAGATGGCAGAACCGATGACGGCACTCTTCTCGGATTCCACCAAGACCACCACCTTGTCGGGATGGGGTTTCAACAGGTGTTCCCCGAAAAGGCATTGAGATAGCTGCCAATCCTCTGCCAACACACGCTGCTTTTTCAGTATGCTGTGTATCCAGTTCACTGCCGATGTCTGTCCTCCCTTGATACGGTGTCCGTCTTCGGGATTGTACTGCATCACCTTTCCCGTGCGTACCTTGCCCGTCCTGTCTATCTGCCAAAAGATAACAGAGCCGTCACGGGTTGCCCCCAAACGGTATTCCTCCAACAACCGCTTCAACACCTCTTTCGCCTTGCTGCCATAGTAGGAAGTAAGGAGTGTGAAGAGGAAACGGAAGAAATTGCTACGCTCGCTTTGCGACTTCTCCACATAGTGAGGGGGAATATAGCCGATGGCTGTCGGCTTACTTTGCTGCTTCACTTTCTTCTGCTCTGCTCTTTGCCTGTCAAAAGAGAAATCATTGGTAGTTCTGTGTTCAGGATGCTCTTGAAAATACTCTTTCGGAGTGTAGTGATACCCACAACCACTTTCGTGGTTACATCTGCCGACCGATGGATGCAACGGCACATTATTTTCGTCCACGTAATAGACGAAAGAATGCCTGTCTCCGCATTTGGGGCAGGTATGCCGTGTTGCCGTTCCTTTATACTTCTGTAATGAATAATTGCCCATAGCTTAGTCCGTTTTTGATGGTTGATTGTCGGCTGTCCCATCCTGTCCCATTGTCCCACACTCTAAGGGTTGGGACAGTGGGACACCTGCGTTTTTACTCTCTTTGCTGCGCTGGATGATACGGTTTACGGTGGACTTGCCACAATTCACCTGTGAGGCTATCTCCCTGACGGACTTGCCCGATTGGGAGAGTTGCAGAATTTGGCAATCCCTTTGGCTTGATTCATTGTCGCCCAATTTTTTCAAGTGTTCCTTTTCCGTGGAATAGCCCCTGAACACGAACTGCAAGAAAGCATCCACCTTGTCAATCTCGTAAACGATTACATTATCCGCATCATGAGAGAACGTGCCATAGCGCACTTTAAGCTGCTTCACATAGCGAAGCCCTCCGTCTTGGGCACTTTTTCCAATGGCGAACACGCTGTCAAAGAAATTGTAGAGCCGTTTGCTACCTGCAAGGTCGTTGGACGTGATGGGACAGTCCAATGAACGCTTGGGAGTATGCGCCAACACAAGGATAGACAGCTCGTATCTATTTTTGAGATTATTGAGGTGTATCATCAGCCGTCCTGCCGCATCGCCTTTTTCCATGGCACAGCACAGGTAAGTAAGATTATCAACAATGAATATCCTACAGGCGGTCTGCTGTGCCATCTGTTCTATACTGCCGATAATGGCTTCCTCAAAGTTGGCATCCAACAGGGAATTGCAGTCAAGCGATACACGATACAGCTTCTCGGGAAAGGTGTAGAGGTTGCCATGCTCGTTGGTATAACGGAGTTGGAACTGCTTTTCTGAAAGCTCAAAGTCCAGATACAGCACATTGTCGGTTCGGGCGATACGGTCTGCTATCTGCACGGCAAGGATGGACTTGCCCACATTGGAGTCGGCAAACAGGCAGGAGAGTTCCCCCTCATACCAAAAGCAATCCCACAGCGCACGGGGTGTAGGCTGCAAGGATGCTTCAAGAATGGTTTGGTTGGCTGTCTTGATGTGCATCATGCCTACACTGTCGGGCATACCGTTCTGCGCTTGGGTGGCTTTTGCGAGGTCGCCATGTATCAGGTTGATATAGTTCTTGTCCTCTTCCATACCGTTTACCAATTACGTGGGTTGGGTTTACGGCGGTGTGAAGAGGATATGGACTCGTTCAGCTCTTCGTCTGATAACGGCACGGGATTCTTTCGGGAGGATTCCAGCCATTTGTCAAGTTCGTCACGGTAAAGGCAATAGCGTTTGCCGGGCTTGGTGGCAGGAATACTTCCTTCCGAAAGTTTCATGTAGAGTGTACCTTTGGGGATACCTAAATACTCTGCCGCCTCGTCCACCGACATGGGTACGTGGGTGTCCACCGCTTGGACATTGTTCACACTGCGCTGCTCGGTGAGCAGGCTTCTAAGGCTCTTAACCTCGTCTCGAAGCTGAGCCACAACCTCGGGGAGGTCGTTGAAGGTAAGGATTGTTTTTTCCATTTGCGTACTTGTCTCTTTTGTAAGACTTGGCGCAAAGGACTGAAATGATATATCCGTGAATATCTCCACGACACGTCATTGCAAAATAATTCCCGAATAATTAAGACCAGCCATAAATGACGGGTAAAATTACTCGGGAAACGATGTAAAACAGGGTGTTATGAGTTACCTGATGGTTGTCGTTGGTGTCGTGATCATCCTAATTCCGCACATAATCCTCGGGATAGTGGAAATCAAGTTTGCCGTTTTCGGGTTCATCAATGGGAATTTCCGTCTTTAGCGGTTCTACCTTGAAATTCTTGATGGTCGATAAATCCGTATCGGCAAACGCCTTCGGGAAAAGGGCTTTGATGAACTTGGCACGGTTATCCCCGTTATAGTATTTCTTGTACAGGAAACGCTCGGAGATATTCCATACAAAATGACGGAGTGGAATGTTGTTGATGTCTTTGGTAAGCGGTCTTGATACGGGCTTCGGCTTGTAGTCGAAATCTTCCATCCATTTGTCCACCTCCGTGCAGATATGGTTCACGGTTTCTTGGTCGGCAATACGGGGCAGGTAATAATGGCAATACTCCATGACCATGCGGATGCGCCCTTCGTTTTCCCGCTGTTCCCTGCTTACATAGTCGGCACGGTTCTTCTCGTGAAGATCCGGGGCAATGGTCAACTCTATCGGCTGTGTTTGGATAGGTGCCTCTTCTTTTGTCGGGAATGATTCGGGTACAAGCTCAGGAACTGATGTAGGTGCAGGTACAGATGTGGCTTCTTCAAGTGTATTTTGTGACAGTTCTTCCTGCACCTCTATGGCTTCGACAGTCGTTTCTTTCTTTCCGAACTTGATTTTGTAGATTTCGTATGTATCAAAGATGAGCGTCTGAAAGGAGAAATAGAGCAACCATCCCAACAGGTTACAGCATACGAATACTATCCACCTGACAAAGTTGTCTTGGTTGAAGCTGTCCGCTATTACCAGCGTGGCAATGGAAGATATTAAGACGATGGCAAAGCAGACAAAGCCCAAGATGATGTATTTGTCCTTGATTGATGATTCCATATTTCATTGAGAGATTGAATGTTCCTATTTTATTTTGTGCAAAGTTAATGCTATTTTTCCCAATTATTGCCCGTTATTTGCGGTTGGAACGGTCTTTTTCAATGTATTTCACTAAATGTCATCATATCATACTCCGTTTCATACTCTGAGGGGCTTATAAATGGTGGCATCAAACCAAAAACAGAGAGGGCGATTATAGCCTTGTAGCCATAACCGCCCCTCTGAATACCTGTCAATGTGAGATATTTATGCCTCCTTGCGCTTCAAGGTTATCTTGTCCACCACCTGACACATCTGCTGCGCTGCTATCTTGGAATAGATTTGTGTGGTGGTAATGTTCTTATGACCAAGATAGGCTTGGATGACAGCCATGTCCGTTCCCATTTCCACGTGCAGGCTTCCGAAGCTGTGTCTGCTGCAATGAAAGGTGATTTTCTTGGTTATCCCTGCTGCCGTGAGCCACCGTTGGAGTGGTCCTTGCAGCATCTTGTCCTTGAAACCCTCAAAGATTAGCCCCTCGCCACGTTCTCCCAACAGTCCGTAGGCTTCATCGCTGATGGGGTTATGCACTATCTCCTTGGTCTTCTGCATACGGGTGGTAACGAACATCCTGCCGTTGGTGTATGGCTGTATCTGCAGCCACGTGAGCTGCCTGATGTCGCTCTTCCTCAATCCTGTAAGACAAGCGAAAAGGAACGCCCTTTTCAAGACCTCTTCTTCGCAAGGAGTTTCAGCAAGTCGTATCAGTTCCTCTTGGCTCAAATGTTCCCTGATGGTGGGAATGCACTCGATGCGGTCTAAGAAGCCGTTGGGATTCTCCTTTATCTTCCGGTCACGGTAGGCTGTATGAAGTACCGCACGGAAAGTTGACCAATAGCCTGCTGCGGAGTTGATATGCAGCTTTTGGTTGGTGTGGATGGTTTGAGGGGCGTTAAGCAGATACTCCATGAACTTGCGGCACAAGTCCACATCCACTTCTTCAAAGGTGCATTTGCCGTTCACGAACCGCTCGAAGTGTTTGTAAACGTGCTGCCACTTGATATTCTTACGGTCAGCCAGTCCTTTGAAATAGGCAAGGAAATCGCCCTTCATCTTGGTCTTGTCAAAAAAACCGTTGTTTTCATTGAAAATGGCTTCGTAGCGCTGGTTGCGCAGGATGACCGCTTTCTTCATCATGCGTGCGTTGAAGTCCCGTTCCTGCTGGTTTGCAGGTTTGGCGAAGATGTAAATTCCTAAGGCTTCACGTGTAATCACTCTCATGGTGACATTGTCACGGTAGCCGGGATAGTAGTCAAGGCATAGTGAATACTGTGTCCCGTTCTTAATCTTGCGCTTACGCAAGGTAACTGTTTTGCATTTACTCATAATAATTATGTTTTAATTGGTTGTATACATTTTGGAGTTGTATCCATGTTTCCGATGGCAAAAGAACAACGTGAAATATCCGTGAATACCTCCACGATACATCATTTTGAAATAATTTTCGATAATCCCGATTTTTCACGGTTATTTGTTCCTTTCAGCCATGACACGCTCCACATCTGAGCGCAAAAGCAGGTTTTTCACACCCACCTTTATCTTTTCGATGTGCTTTACCTTGACGATATGGCAGATGTTGGCTGACGAAAGACCATAGATTTGCTGCACCTGCTCAACGGTATAGTAGCGTTCATCGTTCACAAGGTCAGTTCTGCGGAGTTCGTTCAAATGTGATTTGGAGTAATAGGTACGCCCGTACTCTCTTTTAGTGGGTATCTTATGGCGATAGGTGTAGGCACGGAGTGCGGTCGGCTTCATGCCGAACAGTTCCTCCACCTCCTCGGTCAGTAGCCAGTCGGTAATTTCGCTAATATCAACTGCCACACCGAAAAACTCGTCAATATGCTTCTTGCTGTAATAGTTCTTTCCTGCGATACGGCAGATGGGGATATGGTTACGCTTGGCGGAAGTGTAAAGCCACGACTGCTTTACCTTAAAAAGGGACATCACCTCCTCGCCCGAATAGAAGTCCAACACTTCTTCGCTTTCCTTTTCCCTTTTTTCTCTTTTGGCAGGTAAGGAAGATGAAGATGATTTCCTTGGTGTGGAGGTGTTGCCGGGCAGGATGCGGTGATAGGGATTGCCCTCCAACATCTGCTCGATGTCGGCTCTGCGGATGAATGCCATGCGGTTGCTGATGCGTGAGGCTTTCAGCTTGCCGATGGCTACAAGTTTGTAAATGTACTGTCGGGAACAGCCCATGAGGATGGCTGCTTTGGAAAAGGTGAGATACTCCTGATGCGGTATCTCCATCAAGGGTTGGGCGACTTTGAAGAGGTTGTTCTTCTGCATCACTCTGACTCGTTTGGCTTCTGCCTGACAAGCCTCACTGCAATATCTTTGCATACCGCTTCGGGTTACAAAGGACTTGCCGCAAAAACTGCATTTTCTGGTTGCTTTCATACCGTTTTATCGTTTAATGGTTCATTTCTTCAATCCTATATCTCTGAAATGGTAAACGGATGTGAACGGAAGTCAACCGTTGTCGCTTTTCTACACAGTGTGACTGTTTCCGCATATCGGGGCGGTTATTGTCGCTTATCGTAAACGGTTGTAAACCCTTGTCAACTACCTGCACGATGTGACAAAAAATAAGCTCCGCAAATTCTCCACGTCAGAAATATGTATCAAAAATATGTGGAAAATTGGGAAGCGACAAATGGCAACCGAAAAGTGTTAAATTTTAGAATATGCTGGTAATTAAAGATTTATACTCGGATATTTCTGATTGCTTTTGGTTGTTCTATGGTTCTAAATAC
>ULXF01021868.1_pt1 | contig 9918 bp, 5 predicted proteins | sample 1961041 | NCBI WGS metagenome assembly ULXF01 (sample SAMEA4835832, study PRJEB28245) | human gut metagenome | biome: gut microbiome; material: fecal sample | place: Denmark | collected 2008
GCTTTAAATCAATTGTTCCAACTGAAGAAACCTCTAGAAGTCCCCCCAGAAGTCCAGCCGTTATAATCTCGTGCGTATTTTCTTTACTCTTATTTCGGATGACCCGGCTGTCTCGTCTCTAGTTGCGTATAATACTCTTTCTGCAACTCTGAATGTCAATCCTCCTACAACACCTAATGTTGCGACTGTATAATAGTTAACGACTGCGATACAAGATATAGTGTCTGCTAAATGACCGCATATATAATATGCTCCTGTACCATTCGCTATCTGCTTTTCGACACCTAACTCTAAGCTGAAAATTTCATATGTGCCATTAACGAGTTCCCCCAGAATTGTAGCTAATTGCTGTTTTGTAACTTTTGCCACGTCATTCCCTTTTACAACCAATGCATAATCAAAGTCCGTCAACTGCGATACTTCATTTAATTTTTTGTCTGCCATAATCGTATTTTTTTTAATTATTTATTACTGCTTGATTTTCTACCACTTGAACATAGCCACCCGAAACAAGATTTTCCAAATCGAATGCCATACCTATTCCACTGTCACGGATACATAGATAAAGGATCTCCTTATCGGTGTAATACTTGCCTTCTTCCAGCACCATGTTATGTGCCCAAGGTATAGGATCCTCTAGTGTGCCGGAGTGCTCTATCTGCACAACCTTGTACAGGGATTCCGTACCCGTTCCCGGCTTCCAATCCTCCTGCGGTGTATGTTTCTGTACAACCTCGTAGAGCGTGCCATCGTAACGGAAACGGAATTGTACATCAACCTCCGTACCTATCAGATCCTCCCATGCGGGGAAGTACTCTTTCTTTTCCAACGCTTCCTCTACAGTAAGTCCGGCATTGTTGATGTTTGCCGCAATATCGTTTAGTAGTGTATCCACACGATCAAGCGCTTCCACATCTATCGCTTCCACATCGATGAAGGACGCTTCGGCAATCATCTGCTCCTTCTGCTTCGATGTGATCTCTTTCCACATAGCCACATCCTCAGGGCTGTTTATCAACACCTGATTCTCAAATCTTCGTTCTGACAGAGGCATATCCCGGGCCTGTGTCAGGTAACAATCATAACCTGCTTGTAATATCATATCGTTTACTCAATTAAATCCATACGTGTTATATACCAATGGTTGTTAAATGCCTTCATTTCCAAAACATAAGGCCTTGCCATCTGAATTTCTGTTTTATTGTTGAATCTTCCCACCAGTCCGCAGAAATAGTTCGTAGCCTTGTATCTGTCCGGGTTCTTGGCTACCCTTGAGGTCATGTCAACCACAAACTCCAGTTTCAAACCGTTCCATGATGATGCGGCAGGGAGGGTTATGGTACCACCCAAACCGTCGGCACAGAAGAATGTGGATCCCTGAGTGGACGGATTCACGGTCATGTTACCTTCTGAATCAGCCAGACTATCCATATCACTTCCCGGTGAATAGAGAAGAGTTGCGGTGATTGTACCTGCCACATTTGCCTTCGTGGAGACAAATTCACCCAGTTCATTCACCCGGTACGGTGCGGAGTCAGGAGCCTCGGAACCTGCCCATATACGTATCTTCTGACCGGATGTGGAGCCCGACATGCCTGCGGTAACAGTGTTGTCGCTCTTCTTTATCAAAACCTGATTCCCTTGGAACAGGCTGATGCTGGCATTCTTGGATATTATCAGGCTGGTATAGATAGGTCCCACCCCGCTCAGCTTTTCCCAATATGTGGTGTTGCCCGGTTTGTTCGAGGCGGAGGATACATGCGTCTTCAAACATTTGTACACATCCCATCCGTCAATGGCTGCGTCATTCCTTATCAATGCGAAATCAATATACCTCGTACCGCTTGTCAAGGCTTCGTCATTGCGGTACTGCACACTTGAGGCGGACCATTCCGACTCACGGAAGATGCAGCCCTGTATTCCTTGTTTACCCTGTTCGCCGGGCTTTCCGTCTTTTCCATCCTCACCGTCCTTACCATCCGTTCCGTCTTTGCCCGGCTCACCTTTCTCTGCCCATACATCATATTCTGCGGTGTTTACCTCACCTGTCAGCACATAACCGCCATCATTGAAAGTAAACCGGTTGCCGGCATTGTCCGTCCAGCACCACAAGGGAGGATTAGTAGTGGATGCCTTGGCTACATAAGAGCCGCCACCCATTGAAACAACGCCCATCTTGGGTACAACCATTCCGGTCTTGAACTGCCCCATCTGGGTGTAACCGTCACCCTTGTCACCCTTGTTGCCCTTGAATTGCGACCACGTGTAGTCGGCAGGATTGCTGCTCTCCGTGGTGGTTTCCTTGTTTACCGCGATGCCTATATATTTGGTGTTGTCATTCGGCTGCTGGTACATTCCGCTTCCGTCCGCGTTGTCCGAGTAGGCTATCCATGTGTAATAGGTTTTCCCGTCAGCACCGACAGCACCCGGAACGCCCGGTTCTCCCTTTATGTCACTCCATTTGTAATCGGACGGATCGTCACTCTCCACAGCGGTTTCCTTGTTGTATGCCAATCCGATGTATGCTTTTCCTGTGGGATCATTGCTGATTCCGTTTCCCTGATCGTCATCCGCATAGCGTATCCACGTGTAATAGGTCTTCCCGTCCTTTCCCGGTGCACCGGGAACACCGTCGGTGCCATTGATCCCGTCCGTACCATCTCTTCCCGGTTCAGCCAACACATCATATTCAGCAGTATTTACCTCACCCGTCAGCACATAACCGCCATCGTTGAAAGTAAACCGGTTGCCGGCATTGTCCGTCCAGCACCATAAGGGGGGATTGGTAGTGGATGCCTTGGCTACATAAGAGCCGCCACCCATCGAAACGACACCCATCTTGGGTACAACCATACCAGTCTTGAACTGCCCCATCTGGGTGTAACCGTCACCCTTGTCACCCTTGCTACCTTTGGATGCGATCTCCTGCCAGTCAGCGTCCGTACCCGGCTCAGAGGACGAACCGTTCTTGTTCAGACACGCCCATGTGCTGCCGTTATACGTCACACTATCGTAGTAATCATAATGCCTGCCTGATTGCCATACACCCTCGTAGCTTAAGTCCATAGCCACTTCACCGTTGGGTTTGAGTCGTTCTATCGTTCCCCTTATGTATACTTTGTCTTGAAATGAAGAATAACCGTCCATCACCTGCCCGTTGACTGTAAGACCACTCAGGTTTCCGTTCTGATAAGCGATGTTCACATCCGGATCTATTACCCATGTGTTCACGTTGACCAATCTGCGCAAGTAAGATCTGTTCTCATAGGTAATGTCCTGTCTGTCCTTGTCAGTAAAGTTGCCGTATGCGAAGAAGTTCATACCCGGAAGAGGATGCACGCTTGTTCCTGCCTGAAGAGCGTATTCAAACTTCATGTTTCCTGCCTCATTCTCGATGATGTTTGTTGGAGTAAAATACGAGGTGGCGTACCCGGAATACTCCATGAATCCGTTAGGACCGTATTCATCCTTCGTATGGTTGCTGCCGGCTATGTTGTGAAGTATGCCACGGCAGATATCACTTACATGTAACGTTCCCCACTGCCCCTCAAGCAGTTCCAGCGTGGCTATTCGGTTTTCCGTGTCAACGGTCTTTATTCTTCCGTATGCGAACGAGTTCGCCTTGTCGCCGGATATCACATCGATGCAGTTGAACGTGATCTGCGGTACTATCAGCTCTTCACGGAACATCGCCTTGTCGGCTTCGACTATTGTCTTGCCGTTCTTGTCAAACCAGATGGCCGCACCGCTGCCTCCGATAAGACCTGTGACAAACTTGCCGACCCTCAGACCTTTGAGAAAGGTGATGATCTCGCTGGCGATATCCGCTATGTTCTTTCTCAGGAAGGTTCCTATAGCCCTCAGGGAGGAGAAAGCTGTATAGTCGCTCGGACTCTCCATATCGCCGGTCTTCAGCAAGCGGACATTGGTCTGCGCCATCTCCTGCGCCAGCGTGTATTCCAGATTGTTCAGCGTTGAGTCTACGGATGACTTCCATGAGGTACTGACCGCCGACGAGCAGTCAATGGAAGCCTCGGAAAGATTGCCCAGCTTCCTCTCTATCCTTGTGATGCGGGTGTCAAGATACCCGTCCTCGAAATACTGCGCGTCCTCCAGTCTCACCCTTTGCCCGAGCGATAACGGCACACTGTTTTTATCCACATGGATGTAATCCGTATCGCCGGAATAGATGGATATGTCCTTGCTGTATTCTGTCAGGAAGCTGTCAACCGCCTGTTTGTACTGTTCTTCCGCTATCGGGTAATACGCATCCGGCATGCGGATGTTCGTCAGGATATACGTGTCACCGATGTTCGGTATGATGTTGCCTCCCGGTATCTGGGTGTTCTCGTCCGGGTAGGTGTTGATGATCTCGAACTCCTGTGTGTCGTTATGCCAGTTGCACTCGAACTCCCTTCCGGACAGGTCGCCGCTTTCGAAGGTGATGTGTATCACCTCGTCGCCGATCATGTATTCATCCGGATTGAAGGGGAGATCCTTGTCCTTGACATAATAGACGGTGTATTCCTCCCCGTCCGTATTGGTCTGCTCCTCGGACCTTACCGAGGATACCGTACCCAGGCGGTGCGGGAATATATCCTCAAAGGCCGCTTCCTCGCGATGCTCCTTCAGTCCCAATTGAGTGTTCAGGTCGATATACTTGTCCCGTGACGGCAGTTGCAGATGGGTGTAGCCGTATTTTGACGGGTCAATATTTTTGGTTGAGCCTACGGGGATCAGCCGTGTGAACCATTTGATCGAATTGGAGTTCTCATTCTGGGTCAGCCCCGTCTTCAATCCCTTCATATAGCCGAGCGTGACCCGTTCGCCGTGTTCGCATTTCCCTATGTTCAGGTATTCCCCGTCCAGCCACCACTCGGTTTCCCAGGCGCCGGCTATCTCGCCTGCCGCATCCCAGCAGAACAGGCCGTTGAAGTTGATGGTCTTCCGGTCACCGGTGACGGCCTGGCCTGCACGCCATGTCACACCGTCGGTGTTGCGGTTCATGTTCGCCACCAGCTTTTCCAGCATTTCCATCGGCGTGCCGTCATAGGCAAAGACGGACTCCAGGTCATCCTCCCCCTGGTTCAGACGGCAGAACAACAGGTCCTGCATGTCGTGCTCGCGGCCGTAGAAGCTGATATTGTAGGTGTATTTCTGTGTGTCGGCCTTTTTCGGGCGGTATTCCTTCTTTATGGAGAACCGCTTTCCTGATATCTCCACATAGTCGCCGACCGACAGGACGAAGAACTCCCAGGTGGTGAAGTTCACCGTCACCACGAATTCCGCCCCCACTTCCTCGGTCCACCGGGACGATGAATCGGGACTGACCTTCTTCTTTAGGGTTCCCTGCCTGTCGTAGATTTCAAGTTCCATTTACAATGTATTAAATCGTTTTTAATCACTGTTTGAAAAAGGTTTCGGCTCGCGCAGCGTGACCGTGAATCCGGCTACCTGCTGGCCGGTACTTCTGATTGTCGTGAACTGGCTGTACCGGGTATATTCCTTCAGGTAGACCTTCATCACCCGGCCTATCTCCGGAACCTCCAGCGTCAGCCATCCCGACTTCAGCAAGGCAAGCACGGCGTTGTAGTTCTCGAACCACCCGGCCCGTGTATCCGCAACCACCGCCATCTTCAGCGTGATGTCCCTCGCCTCGTAGCGGGGAAGCAATGTCTCGGGCAGCTCCTCGCCGTCAAGCTCCCGGTAGCTGACGGATGTGTACTCCTTCATCTTCGGCGGCTTCATCAGCGAGTCGTAATTGGTATGGTCCCCCGCATTCTCCTCGTACAGGAAACATCCCAGGGACGCCATGTCCGTCCCGTTTATCTTCAATAATCCTTCCTCCACTTCCATAGCCCTATGTTTTCAGTTTCACACCGCGCCGGAGCTCCGCGATGTTCTCGTTTATCGTTTCGAGGTGTTTGAGGTACTCCGAATTCCCCGCAATTTTGCCCAGGGATGTCGCCATCCCTTCGAGATGCCTCGTAAGGTTGTTGTCAATGCTGATGACATGGTCAAGGGTCGCGTTGCCGATCCCCTCCAGCCTTCCGGCCGTCTCCTCGGTCATGGAGGTGACGGTTCCGGCCCGGCCGGACTGGGAGGAGCCCTCCGGCTGTTTGATATCGATCCCGGCATCCTTCAGGTAGCCTCCGACCAGGTCCATGATGTTCTGCAGCTCGGGTATGCTGTCCTGGTATTTGCCTACCAGGCTTTCGGTGCGTTCGGCCACCTTCCTCATCAGCTCCGTCTCGTCGATCTTTCCTTTGGCGTACTCCTCGTACAGGGCGGCAATGTCATCACCGAACGAGCCGACCACCTTGTCAAGCACGATGGTGCGCATCATGTCGGAAACAATGTCACGGAAGGTGTCCGAGGCATAGTCCTTAAAGCTGTCCAGCGCGTCCTTCCCGTTGTCGAACCAGTCCCACAGGCTGTCCACGAAGTTCTCCGTCAGCGGCTCGTACAGGGAGCTCACATACTCGTGCAGCTGTTCTATGTATTCGTCGTATTTTTCCCGGAGCTCTATAAGGGCCTCGAGCGTCTCCTTCGTCTGCCCGACAAGTTTGTCGCCATAGTTGTCAATAAGCGATTGTGCAAGTTCCTTGTTGATCAGCCCTTCATCGTCAAACAGCTCGCCTAACCCCTGGTTCCGTGCCCAGGTGACAAGGTCCTCGGTCTTCTGTGACTTCCCGCCGATACCGGTGCCAAGGAAACCGCTGCTTTTTTTCCGCGTCTCGATACGCAGGTTGTTGATAGCCGCCGTCTGGCCTTCCTTGTAATCCCCCTGGCCCCAGATGTCCCTCCATTCGTCCCACCATGCAAGGGCGGACAAATTGCCCATCACCCAGTTGAGCGCGCCCGTCAGCCATCCGCCCCCGCTCTCGTTGCGGTATATCGCCTGTGACTCCATGGCCTTGTCCGCGTAAGCCTTGGCCACTTCGTCATGCAATGCCCTGTAATCACGGAGATTCTTGAGGTTGTCGGCGGAGAACCAGTTGCTCTCGGCCTGCTGCGCCTCCAGGGCGGCGATGCGGTATTCGTTCACCGCATCGGTCAGGGCGTTTATCTCCTTGATCTTCTCGGCGTAGGCCTCGTATTGCCTGAAGGCCCGGTTGTTCCCAAGCTCGCTTATCTTCTGGAACAGCTGTATCGCGGCGGATATGATGGTCAGGATGACCGACGCCTTCTCCACCGCCGAGATGGCATTCGCTCCGGTCTGCGCCACTTTGTCCAGCCCGTTGATGGTGGTGAGGGTGAACAGGGCGATATCTCCCATCAGGGTGACGATCTCCCCGGCCTGCCCTCCGATGGCGCCGCCCAGTTCTTCGACGGCACGCGCCAGCTCCCCGACGATGTCCGCCGCTTCCTTTTCGGCTTTCTCCACCCGGGAGGAGGACCTGGCCACCTTGTCCTGCGCCTTGTTGTACTTCTCCATCGCGGCGGCGGCCGTCAGATAGGTTTCCTCCATCTTCCCGGTCCTGTCATTGTATCTCACTCCCGTGGACACCCGTCCTCCGGCATTCACGGTCTCGAGGTTCCGCCGGGCCTCGGCAAGCTCGCGTTCGGCTTCGGCGAGCTCGCTCTTCCTGTCGGCAAGCGCCTGGAACGGGTTCCGGCTGTCCAGCTCGTCCATGATCTCCCGGATGGTCGTGGTATATTCCCGCAGTTCATCGGGGGAGAGCACCTGTGCGGCGGCCTGTTTGGCCTTCTCGAACTGTTCCAGCAGGGAGTTCAGGGTGCCTGTGGAAGTTTCCCTCAGGTTCTCGAAGGCGCGTATGTAATCGGGTGATTCCGTCAGCTGCTTGTAGTCCAGCTTGATGAGCTCCTTCCCCTTGTCCCTGGTCGCACGCGCGATCTGCAGGTCCAGGGATTCCGCTCCGGCGGCATCCCCTTCCGCTTCGGCCTTGCGGCGCTCCTCATAAAGCTGTCCGATCTTATGGTTGTATTCCTTGTCCAGGGCGGCCCGCTTCTCCTGGTAGGTGCCGTATTCCTTGTAATATTCCACCCATTCCCTCAGGTTCCTGTCGCGGAACTCCTTCTCGATGTCGTAGGATTCCTTCAGGTATCCCATGGTAGCCAGCGCCCGTTGCTGGGACGCGTTGTCCTTCACGGCCTGCCTTTCCTCGGGCGTGGACTTCACACCCCGTTTCTTTTCGGCCTCGTCCATTTTCTTGAGGGTGTCACGCTCCTCCTTGTCGATCTGCGCGAGCGACTCGTCAAGCTCCTGCCTTGCAAGGGCCTGGCGTTTCCTTACACCTTCCCGCATGACCGATATGCGTGCCGCCTCAAGTTTCTGCTGCGCCCTGATACGGGCATCGGCGAGCTCATCCTGATAATCCCGGGCCGGTTTGCCCGTATCCTTGGTTTCCTTTTCTCCTCCGCCTCCTGTGATGTAATCGGTCACATTGACGGACTTGGCGGCGGATTCTATGTTTTTTTGTATGTCAGCGCGTTTTTTTGCATTCTTCTCAAGTTCCGCCGTCCGGCGCTCGAATTCGACAATCAGTTTGCCGTCTTCCGTAGAGTCATAATACATCCCCAATCCCCATTTCACAAGATTGGATCCCTGGCGTGCAGTATTTTCACGAACCCATTTGTTATATTCAGCCTGCCGCTTCTTCGCTTCCCTATATTCCTCCCTGTTACGGTTGGTCCAGTTGGTGTCCGCATTCATGGCACGTTGGAGCTGCCAGTCCTGTTTGGTATAGTCCGCTATGATATCCTCGCTGGCTTTCGCCTGCCCGGCACGGATAAGGGCCTGTGTCAGACTGTCATAGGCTGATGCGGCGTTACCCGCTAGGATCGCCTCGTTGGTGAGATTGGCGAAATACCGGGGATAGATCTTCTGCAGCTCGTCCGCAGCCTTGTTCCGTTCCCTTTCGCTACGGGTCACATCCTGTGTGGCGGAATACAGGATTCTCAGCCGGGAGATCTCATCTGCTTTGGAGGACACTGCTTTTCTTGATGCGGCGTTCAGGTCTTCCGCAGCTTTCTGTGCGGCTGTCAGCTCCTTGTTGGCCTTGCCAATATTTTTCACCCATTCCCATAGGTCCTTTCCGTACACTATTCCGAGCGATATGGCCGCGACAAGCGCTGTCTGCCATGAGAATAATGAGCCGGCAAGCTGCTTCCACACCGGCACGCCTTTCTGCCCGGAGCGCATCAGCAACTCGTTCTGCTGACGCACGTCCCTGATGGCGTCCGTCAACGTCGGAAGATTGTTGGAAATAGCAAGAATGAACATCTGCGGCCCCATGGCAAGGGAGGGTAGCTCACGCGCAACCTGCTGGAACTGCAGCCGCAAATTATTCGTTTTCTTTGTGATATCCTCCATGCTTGCGGTAACCTGTTGTCCGGCTATGGGAGTGGAGTTCGTCTTTCTTTTGACAGCCTCCAGGTCCTGCAATTCCGTCTTCAACTGTCTGACAACTCCCTGCAGTGCCTGGATGTCCGCCATCTGGGCATCGGTATTCGTACCTGCGGCCATGGCATTCCTGTACTGTTTCTGCAGTTCCAGCAGTTCCTGCTCCAGCTGTGCGATGACCTGTTTTGCGTACAGGCCTATCCCGGAAAGGTTGCCCTCCACCGAGCGCATCCCCTTCAGTGTCTTGTCGTCAAGCAGTATCTCCAGTCTTACAGGTTCCATTCCTATCCTCCGAGTTTTGTTTGAAAATATTCAGTGGTGAATTTGTCCGGCCTACGTTTGCGCTCCCTTTCCAGGAGCTCCTCCTTGGTCACATACCGGCTGACATCCGTGTTCATCAGCATCAGCTCGGCGTAGCTGATCTTCCACAGGATGTGCCGTTTTGTACGGCCGAACCGTTCCATCGCCTGCGCGATGATTCCGAAAACGCTATGGGGACCTTCCTGCCGGCCCGTTAACCCGTTTTCCTTTCCCGGCTTCCTATCGGCTCC
>ULXF01059479.1_pt1 | contig 9899 bp, 10 predicted proteins | sample 1961041 | NCBI WGS metagenome assembly ULXF01 (sample SAMEA4835832, study PRJEB28245) | human gut metagenome | biome: gut microbiome; material: fecal sample | place: Denmark | collected 2008
GGAGTAAGGTCGGGACGCTCGTAGAATATCCGCATGAGCTTTGCGCAGTCCATGGCGGCATGGCCTCCTATGGCGATTATCCAGCCCGGCTTGAACTCCATAAGCGCCTTTGCCCCTTCCAGTACCGTCGGGCCGTCGACCGGGCCTTCGGGCACGCTGAATACCCGTATGTGCATGCCGGTGCGCCTTGCCTGCTTCTGTGCTATCCTGCACGCGGCCTCGCAGTCATGTACCAGCAGCATTCGGTCGCCCCGGAGACCGGATATATGCTCCAATGTGCCGTCGCCGTAAAGTATCCTTATGGGTATTCTAAACTCCGCCATAAGCGCCCCCTAAAAACGTAATGCGTTTATAGGATGCTGCATTTTGGGAAAATGATGCATATTATCCGGATACGCGATGTTTGGGAAGATTAAATTCAAATTATATGGTATAATAATAACGCATTTAAGAATTATGCCGAAAGGAATATGAATAATAATGATGAAACTCAATAAGTACATCGACCATACCCTTCTCAAGCCCGACGCCACTACCGAACAGATAAAGAAAATATGTGACGAGGCGAAGAAGTACGACTTCGCCAGCGTATGCGTAAATTCCTGCCATGCTGAGCTGGTAGCAAGGGAACTTAAGGACAGCGGCGTTTCCACCTGTTGCGTAGTAGGCTTTCCTCTCGGCGCAATGCTCACCGAGGCAAAGGCATATGAAGCCAGGCTGGCGATAGAAAAGGGCGCAAACGAGATAGACATGGTGATCAACATAGGCGCCGCCAAGGAAGGCAACTGGAAGCTGGTGGAGGACGATATAAAGGCCGTAGTTGACGCATGCCATCCCAAGGCGTTGCTGAAGGTCATAATCGAGACCTGCCTGCTCACCGATGATGAAAAGCGCGAGGCTTGCCGCTGCGCCGTAAGGGCGGGAGCCGATTATGTCAAGACCAGCACCGGCTTTTCCACCGGGGGCGCAAACGTACACGACGTTGCACTCATGCGCGAGACTGTAGGCCCGGATGTAGGCGTAAAGGCCTCTGGCGGCGTGCGCACCCACGAGGACGCTGATAAAATGATAAAGGCGGGGGCGACAAGGCTCGGCACCAGCTCCGGCGTAAAGCTTATGGAATAATACAAAAACGCTTCAGAGCGAAGGAAAAATCCTTCGCTCTTTTGTTTTTGGCGGTTTTTACAAAGGAAGTGCATATTCGCCAAAGTTCGTGGGAATAATTTGAAGGAGGCGAAATTTGCGTAAAGAATAACCACAGTTAAGCCCTGAATGGACAGGCATAATCAGGGCAAAAGCGGTAAATCGGAGGTAATTATGCAGCTTGAAAAGAACAGAAGAGGAAGAGAGCTTCGCGTTGTGCTGTCAGGAGAACTGGATCACCACAACGCGGCCATTATTCGCGAGGAGGTAGATCGTGAGCTGGACGGCAGCGTAAAGCTGCTGACGCTGGATATGAGCGGTATAACCTTTATGGACAGCTCGGGCATAGGCGTGGTACTGGGCAGATACCGGCGCATGAGCGAAAGCGGGGGGAAGCTCAGAATGGGCGGCATGAGCATATATGCGGAAAAGATACTCAGAATGGCCGGCGTACTGGCGCTGCTGGAAAGAAAATAGATCAGGGGGGTAAGTTACGATGACGAAAAACAGCATGGAGCTCAGCTTTGACAGCATATCTCAAAACGAATCACTGGCCAGGTCGGTGGCAGCGGCATTTTCGACCCAGCTCAATCCCACCATAGGGGAGCTGACGGACATACGCACCGCCATAAGCGAGGCGGTAACTAACGCCATAATACACGGCTACGGCAATGACCCAACCCAAAAGGTATACATGCGCTGTACCGCGGAGGACAGGCTGCTCACATTTGAAATTGAGGATAAAGGCAAGGGAATAGAAAACGTAGCGCTTGCAATGCAGCCATTTTACACTACCGAGCCAAACCTCGAGCGTTCCGGTATGGGCTTTTCGGTGATGGAAGCCTTTATGGATGACGTAAGGGTGGAGTCCGAGCCGGGCAATGGCACGAGGGTCACAATGAAAAAGAGCATTTCGGCGGTGAGGGAAGATGAATGATGAGAAGATCATGCCCAACCCGCAGTTCCCATACGAAGAAACGCTGAAATACATAAAGCTGGCTCAATCCGGCGACAGGGAGGCCATGAACGAGCTGGTGGAACGCAACATGGCTCTGGTGCGCTCCATAGTGAAGAAATACCTCAACCGGGGCACAGAGTACGACGATCTGTATCAGATAGGCAGCATGGGCCTGATCAAGGCTATAAAAAACTTTGACAGCTCATACGGGGTGCGCTTCTCCACATACGCTGTGCCAATGATAGCAGGTGAAATAAAGCGGTTCCTCCGTGACGACGGCATGATAAAGGTAAGCCGCACCTTAAAGGAGCTTGCGGCAAAGGTGTGCGCCGCCCAGCGGGAGCTTGGTACGGCATTGGGACGGGACCCCGGCGTGCAGGAAATAGCGGAGTACATAGGCGAGACGCCGGAGGATATCGCCCTGGCGCTGGACGCTTCCCGGCCGCATGTATCCATATACGAGCCGGTATACGGCGATGAAGGTGAGGCGCTGGTAATGGACAGGATAACCGCCGAGGAGGACGGCACAGATACGGCTCTCGACAGGGTGCTTTTGCAGCAACTGATGGAGATACTGGACAGCCGGGAAAAGAAGATAGTGGTGATGCGGTACTTCCGCGACAAGACGCAGAGCGAGATCGCGGCGTATCTGGGCATATCCCAGGTGCAGGTATCGAGGCTTGAGAACCGCATAATGGAAAAATTAAGAGAAAGGGCGCTGGAAAAGGCGCAATAAAAGGCCGGTTTCCCGGCCTTTTTGTATGCTTTGTTATTTGCGGGTCTTTATGAAGGCCTCAACATCGCCGGTGCGTATGTCTATACAGTCATCGGAGAATGCAGTATCGTAGCTGAGCCGCATATACATGGGCTTTTCATCAGGAACGCCACCTATGGCCAGCGAATAGCCGTCGTCAATGTCATATAACAGTATATACAGCCCGAAGCCAACGTCCTTGCTTTTATACTGTGCGAAATCCTCCCAGCCCAGCTTGTCGCCCTTTTTGGAGAGCCGTACTACGTCGTCGAGGGTGAGATCGTCCGCCACAAACAGCGTCCATTCGTTGTTGAACAGCACCACGAGCCCGTCCGAGGTAAATGCATACGGGTCGCCCGCGCTGCCGAAATTCGCCTGACCGTGCTCCTTGGGGAGCTGGGTCAGCGGTACGGTAGAGGTTATTTCACCTTGTATGGCAGAGGGATCGACGTCGCCCGACATTTCGCCTTTGTCGGAAAGATGGTAGAGGACGCCGTCGAGCATTATGGTGGGAAGGTAAGTGTCAGGCGCTGCGGGAGCTTCCCTTCCGCAGCCTGTGAGCAGCAGAGAAAGCAGCAATGCGGGCAGTAAAAACATAATGCGTTTCATAAATACCTCCTTATGGGCTTAAGAGTACAGGTGCTTCAGCGCCTTTTTTACGTCGTGGTATATGCGCTCCTTGTCCATAGTAAGGAATTCGCCGTTTTCATAGAGTATCCTGCCGTCCACCATGGTCATGCATACGTCGCTGCCCTGCGCGCTGTAACAAAGCATGGCAAGGGGATCGAAGGCGGGGAGAAGATGGGGCTTGTCGAAATTCAGCGCGATGATGTCCGCCCTGTTGCCTACCTTGATTCCGCCGCAGTCGGTTCTGCCCTGAATTTTAGCACCGTTGAGGGTGGCCATCCTGACCGTATCATTGGGATTCATTATGGTTGGATCCTGATTGTAGCCGTTGTGTACTACCGAGCAGAGGTGCAGCTCCTCCAGCATGTTCAGGTTGTTGTTGCTGGCGGCGCCGTCAGTGCCCAGACCAACGTTGAGTCCTGCATCCAGCATCTTATGCACTCTGGCAAATCCGCTTCCAAGCTTCAGGTTACTGGTTGGGCAGTGCACAGGAGACACGCCGCATTCCTTCATCAGCGCCATATCATCGTCCGTTACCCATACGCAGTGGGCGGCAAGGGCCGGGCTGTCAAACGCACCCAGATCATAGAACCATTGGGCGGGGGTCTTGCCGTATTTTTCAATGCAGGCGTCGTGCTCGGCCTTTGTTTCGGACAGGTGTATATGCATTATGGCGCCCAGCTCTTTACATTTTTCGCTGTGGCGGCGGACTATGTCCTCAAGACAGGTGTACTCCGCGTGTATGGACAGGTCTATCTTTATCCTGCCGTTTGCCGCGTTGTTGTAGCTATTGTAAAGATAAAGGGCTTCCTTTACCCTGTAACTGTCCTCATAGGCCTCATTGGGATCAAATGCGGAGAGGGCGCGGCAGAGGTTGGCCTTCATGCCGGACTCTATGACGCAGTCCGCCGTGGCGTCGCAGAAGTAATACATATCAGAAAAACTTACGGTACCCGTGGATAGCATTTCCAATATGGCCAGCTCTGTGCCCGCCTTTACGTCCTCTGCCCTGAGCTTATCTTCGGTGGGAAACATATTATCGTACAGCCATTCCTTTAGCGGCAAGTCGCTGCCAATGCCGCGAAGCAGCGTCATGGCGGCGTGGTTGTGGGCGTTTATCAGTCCGGGGTAGAGTACCCTGCCGGTCATGTCCTTGATGATATCGTACTTTTCCGCAGGCTTATCCATACCGAGATAGCAGATATAAGCGCCGTCAACGCCGCAAAAGCCGTTTCGTATCACCTCAAAGCCGGAATCGGTAGTGGTTACTATATCGCAGTTTTTAAAAAGCGTCTTCATTATATAATTGCACTCCTTGACAGGTGATATATATATTATAGCAGATGACCGCCGCATTGGCGACCATAGGATATACTGTCAAAAAAAGCGGCGTTTTTCGCCGCTTTTTCTGTCAGTCCGATATATTGGAGGGAATCATTTCTCCAGACCCGCTACGTAATCGAGTACGGTATTGACGCCGTTTACGATAGCGCCGGAGCTTACGGAAGCACCGCTGACGGAGTCCACGTTGCCCTTGAGGGTAAGAGGAGAGGATAGGCCCTTGAACTGCTCGGTGAATGCGGGCTCCTTGGTCTTTGCGCCAAGGCCTGCGGTCTCGGAGAAGTTTGCGCCGCCAACGTTGATGCCGGTGATAACGCCGTCGTTGTCAACGCCGACGACTATTTCTATCTCTCCGCCGTAACCCTTTACGGTGACCTGGGCGGTATAGCCTTTAGTTTCACCGTTTGCAAGTCCCTTATAGCAATAGTCGATGCTGTCGTTATTTACCGCCAGCTCTTCAAAATCCGTAGCATCGGGGAGGACGGCGCGGCGCGCTTCATCGGCGGCAGCGAGAGCCTGCTCCTTGATTACGGGCGCGGTGACTTCATTGGTAAGGCCAAGCGCACAGCCGGCAATGAGGGCGATAAGTCCGAGAACTATCCAGGCGGGCCACTTTTTATCCATGATCAGAAAACCTCCTCAAATGAAAAACAGAATTATGTATGTTTTACAAAAATCAGCGTTTTTATTATAGCACAGCTAATACCGAGATTCCAGCAAAAATGATAGATATTTATTTCACGCAATTTACCATCAGTTGACAAGAGCACACAAGCCCTAAAGGCTTGTTTTGGGACGCTCCTGCGTTCTCGTCGCTTGTATTACATCCAGTAGTACTGCGCTCCTCGGCCTTGGATCGCCCTCAAAACAAGCTCTTTAGGGTCTTTGAGTTTTAGAAGTCAAAGAGTATGGCAGAACAAGGAGGACGAGTGCAGAAATACTGGTTGTATTTCAAATGAGGACGACACAGTTATGCCGTGCTGTTTGGCTCCTAAAACCTTGTGTGTCCTTGTCAACTGATGGTAGCGTTATGTAAACAAAAGACTGAGACTGTCAGTGCAAAAATCGTCATGTCAAATAAGAATGAATGATGTTATAATCAAGGAATGAAGAAATTTGCGAAAAAAATGTGTGGCTTCCTGGCGATCGCCTGTGTTCTCGGTGTTTGCGGCTGCGATACTGCTCCGGCAAGCAACTCTGCGCTGGGATTTTATCTGGATACAGTTATAACGATAACCGGATATGCGGACAAGGCGACCCTTGAGAATGCGGTGGCCCTGTGCGGCGAATACGAGAAGGTATTCAGCAGGACTGTCAAGGGCAGCGACGTGTGGCGCATAAATCACGGGGAGGGCTGTCCCGTCCAGGTATGCGATGAAACGGCGGAGCTGCTGACCATAGCCCTTGAGGTATGCGAAAAAAGCGGCGGTGCGCTGGATATAACCATAGCCCCTGCAAGCGATCTGTGGGATTTTAAGTCAGAGCAGCCGAAAATACCGGACAGGGACCAGCTGGAGCGTGCGGCGAAGCTTGTGGACTATACTAAGCTTAAGCTCGAAGGCGATATGGTTACGATGCCGGCCGGCATGGCCATAGACCTTGGGGCGGTAGCCAAGGGCTACATAGCGGACAAGGCGGCGGAGTATTTAAAGGAACAGGGCGTTACGAGAGCCATACTTAACCTTGGGGGCAATGTCGTAGCTTTAGGCAGCAAGCCTGACGGAAGGGAATGGTCAATAGGCATACAGGATCCGGAAAAGGAAAACGGCAAGTCCGGGTATAGCGTGATGGTTGCAGACAAAAGCGTGGTCACCAGCGGCATATATCAGCGGGGCTTTGACAAAGATGGCGTAAGGTATCATCATATACTCGACCGCGCCACAGGCTGGCCGGTGCAGAATGGCCTTGCATCTGTCACCATAATAGCCGATAGCTCTGCGATGGCAGATGCCATGTCCACCGCCTGCTTTGCGCTGGGCAGGGACATGGGAATGAGCTTTGCAGAGGAGATGGGCGTTCAGGCGGTATTCATAGGTACGGACGGAAAAGTAAGCTGCACACCTGCGCTTGAGGGAAAGCTGGAAAAGACGGAATAAGGGATAAAGCTTATGTTTGATAGAAATACAGAAATGGATATGACAGAAGGCCCTCTTTTCAAAAAGCTGGTAGCCTATGCGATACCCATAATGCTTACGGGCATATTGCAGCTTCTGTTCAACGCAGCGGATCTTATAGTGGTGGGCCGATTTGCCGGGCGTACAGCTCTTGCGGCGGTTGGCTCTACCACCTCGCTCACCAATCTGCTGGTAAATGTATTCATGATGATCTCCATAGGCGTAAGCGTGGCAGTGGCGCAGCATTACGGAGCGCATGAGCCTGATGAGGTGGAGCGGACGGTATCCACCGCCATGCTCATGAGCCTGCTGCTGGGCGCGGCCGTGTGCCTGATAGGCATGGCGGCCTGTAAGCCCATGTTGAAAGCCATGGGCTCGCCGGATGACGTAATAGATCAGTCGGTGCTGTATATGCGAATATATTTTACCGGAATGCCGGCGTTTATGGTATACAACTTCGGCGCTTCTGCGCTGCGCGCCGTGGGGGATACCAGGCGGCCCATGCAGTTTTTGACCATAGCGGGCATAATAAACGTGATACTCAATGTCATAACGGTGCTGTATTTCAATCTGGGCGTGGCGGGAGTTGCCATAGCCACGTCTGTTTCGCAGTATGTATCCGCCATATTCGTTGTGATTAGCCTCGTCAAAACAGAGAGCTGCCTGCATCTCGACGTCAGGCACATGCGTATACACAGGGATAAAATGCTGGCGATACTTAAAGTCGGCCTGCCGGCGGGGCTGCAAAGCTTAGTATTTTCCATCTCCAACGTGGTGATACAGTCCTCAGTGAACTCCTTCGGCTCCGCCGTAATGGCTGGCAGCGCGGCCTCCAATAACGTCGAGGGTTTTATCTATACCTCCATGAACGCTGTGGTGCAGTCCGCAATGGCCTTTACGGGGCAAAACATAGGAGCCCGCAAATTCCAGCGCATAGGCGATATAGTCAGAAAGAGCATACTGCTGCAAATGATCATAGCCGGGTCTATGGCTGTCATAGGCTGCGCCTTCAGCGAGCAGCTCATAAGCATATACGCCAAGGGGGACGAGGAGTCCATAGCTTGGGGCGTATCCCGGCTGAGGATAATCAGCGGCACATATTTTATAATGGGCATATCAGATGTGGCGGTGGGCGCCATGAGGGGCATGGGCAATTCCACTGTGCCTATGGCCATAAGCATATTCGGCATATGTGTGCTGAGGATAGTTTGGATATATACGGTATTTTCCGCATACAGGACCTTTGAGATGCTGGTGGTCAGCTACCCAATATCATGGATAGTAACGCTGATAGCCCAGTATATATGCTATGGCATAGTAAAGCGAAGAACCATCACGGCAATGCAATCCGGAGAAAAAAGCATATAATTTGCCTTAGCAAAAAGGGGCGGCATTTATGCCGCCCCTTTTGCCAGATGGTTGGGGGTATGTCACAGACGGTGTGTGGGGGAGCCCGCCTTATGACCTTTCGCCGAGTACGACAGTGAGATCCTTTGTCTCGTTGCCCCTCAGCACTGTTATTGTTACCGTATCGCCGACTTTATATTCATAAAGCATTGCGGCGAATTGGGAGGAACCGGTAATTTCTTTGCCGTTGAGGGACATCAGTATATCGTTCACCAGCAGGCCGCCCTTTTCGGCTGCGCTGCCGGACTCGACGCTCATTACCTGTACGCGGGTCACGTAATTGTCCATGTAGAAGGAGAAGGGGTTATTGCGGTTGTTGCTGTTGCCGTAGCGCAGTGACACGTCCTGCATAGTGATGCCGATATAGGGACGGCCGGTAACATAGCCCAGGTCTACAAGGTCGGTGATGACGGGCCGCGCGGAGTCTACGGGGATGGCGAAGCCGAGCCCCTCCACCTCGACGCTGGCGCTCTTGGCGTTGACTATGCCTATGAGCTCGCCGGAGTCGTTGAACAGGCCGCCGCCGGAATTGCCGGGGTTGATGGAGGCGTCAGTCTGCATAAGCGTCATGCTGATGCCGTCTATGGTAATGGTCCTGTCAAGGCCGCTGATGATGCCCTTTGAGACTGAACTTGTGAGCACGCCCAGAGGATTGCCTATGGCGTATACCGTGTCCCCTACGGTGACGTTGCCGGAACTTCCGATAGTTGCGGCGGGCAGATTGGCCACATCGATCTTTACGATTGCCAGATCGGAGAAGGTATCCGTTCCGATCAGCTTCGCATCATATTTAGTGCCGTCCTGCAGATAAACATGGATGGTGTCCGCGCCCTGCACGACGTGGTTGTTGGTCACGATATAGCCGTCATCAGTGATTATGACGCCGGAGCCTGAGCCGGTGTCCTGCTCCTGGGTTTCGCCCGTGGCATAGGATATGGTGGTGTTGCCAACGTAGATGCCGACTACGCTTGCCATGCAGTTCTGGACCACGCCTGTGGAACCTGTGCTGTCCTGACTGCCGGCCGCTATATTGAGCTTTTCTGAGGGGCGCTCGCCGCTCTCGGGCTTGCTCTCGCCCTCTGCTGGGGTTTCGGCAGGGCTGTTATCGGCGCTGTCCTTATTGGGCTCCTCAACTATTATGTTGGAGGGATCGGACGCGGGAGTCTGCTCCCTGTTGAGCCGCCCGCCGAGATATGCGCCTGCGGTGCCAAATATGAGCGCTACCGCCAGCAGGCATACTATAAACTGAACGGGAGTTACGCCCTTCTTTTTCTTTTCATTGGGGGTGTAGTAGCCGTCAGAGGAATAATTTCCCTGACCGTTCTCGTTGCCGTTGTTGCTGTACCAGTTGTTTTCCATATATCTAAAAGAACTCCTTTCGTATTTTCTAAGATGAATTGTAATATTTGAATTTGAAGGCACAGCATCAGCATTATGCCAAATCTGTGGTAAATCGTGAACAAATTATGGCACACATTTTATTACGACCGATTTTCCCAAATATACGGCAATTATGGTACCATCAGTTGACAAGAGCACACAAGCCCTAAAGGCT
>ULXF01040310.1_pt1 | contig 9763 bp, 8 predicted proteins | sample 1961041 | NCBI WGS metagenome assembly ULXF01 (sample SAMEA4835832, study PRJEB28245) | human gut metagenome | biome: gut microbiome; material: fecal sample | place: Denmark | collected 2008
GACAGGCGAGACACCATTCTATTTCAAAGAACTCGATGTCTGTATGGATGACAACTGTTTCGTGCCGATGCAGACGTTAAACGAGCTGCGGAGAGGCGTTTCGGACCAGCTGGTGAAAGAGATGACAGAGCCATACCGCAGAAAAGCAGCGGAAAAGCCGGAACAGGAAGTAAAAGCGTCTGGAAAACCGGACCAGGAGAGCAGGGCAGAAAAGAAAATGGAGCTGACCGCATCTGCCGAGACGAGAGCCCAGTGGAATGCGCTGCTCGAGATTCCGGAGATCACGACGATCTACGCCGGCATGGGATGCTTCAAACGGGAAATCTTCGAAGAGCAGGCGGAAAAAGGCATCCTGCAGGCGAAAGAACTGGGAAAACAGGTTTATCTGATGCTGCCGCACGTTGTACGTGAAGGCGATCTGAAGGAATACCGCGACACGTTCCGCTGTCTGAAGGAGATCGGTCTTGGCGGTTTCCTGATCCGCAATCTCGAAAGCTTTTCGTTTTTGAAAGAGATGGGAATGGAAAAGGATATCCGGCTCGATTACAGCGTTTACACGTACAATAGCCGTGCGCAGGCATTCTGGCAGGAGCAGGGCGTGCAGCGTGATACCGTTCCGTATGAGCTGAACGAGCGGGAAATCGGAAAACGTGACAATACGAACAGCGAAATGGTGGTCTACGGCTACCTTCCGATGATGGTTTCCGCCCAGTGTGTCCAGAAGAACCTGAACGGCTGCAATCACAGTTATTCTCTGGTACGCTTAAAAGACCGGATGGGAAAATACTTCCCAGTGAAGAGTTACTGCACCTCGTGCTACAGTGTGATCTACAACAGCCTTCCGCTCGGCCTGGTAAAAGAAGCCGATGAGATCCGGTCCATGCATCCGGCTGCGGTGCGGCTGAATTTTACCATCGAGACACTGGAGGAGACAAAAGAAATCGCCGCTGCGTTTGCTGGAACGTATTGTAAAGGAATCGCAGTTCCGGCCGAACAGGAATATACCAAAGGCCATTTCCGCCGGAAAGTAGAGTAAACGGTGAGAAAAAATAAGGGGAATTTATGGAAAATACCATTGTTCAGTTATCAAAATATGTGATTACCTTCCTCATGATCTGTTTTACCGTGCAGTCGTTTGCTGCACTCAAAGAGCGGGATGAGGATGAGCGCCATTACATTCTGATGCGGCAGATCATCATGATCATTCTGATGAATTTCATCTGTTTCTTCGTGATGTTCCTCCAGGAGGGCGAAGTATCAACGATTCAGATGTTTCTGCTCACGATGGCGTATATCCTGGGCGTACAGATCCTGTACCGCCTGATTTACCGGAAGGCATCGATGATCCTGGTAAACAACATGTGTATGCTGCTCTCGATCAGCATGATTATTCTGACGAGACTGAGCGTGTCAAAGGCGATGTCCCAGTACAAAATTCTGGCGGCATCCACACTGCTCTGCTTCATCATTCCGGTCATTGTCCGAAAGGGCAAGTTCCTGAAAAATCTGACCTGGATTTACGCTGTGCTCGGAATTGCCATGCTTTCCGTCGTTATGGTGCTTGGCTTTACTTCCGGCGGTGCGAAGCTGTCGATCGAAATCCACGGCATTACGTTCCAGCTCTCCGAGATTGCCAAGATCACACTCGTGTTCTTTATGGCAGGCATGCTGCGCGAGGATAATTCCTTTGGAAACGTTGTGAAAGCAACGGTCATTGCGGCAGTTCATGTGCTGATCCTTGTTGCATCCACCGACCTTGGAACTGCGTTCGTCTTCTTTATGGCGTACGTGGTTGTAATCTATGTGGCAACGAGAAAAGCCAGATATCCGCTTTTGGGACTTGCGGGAATGAGTGCCGCCTGCGTTGTGGCGTATTTCCTGTTTTCCCATGTACGGAACCGTGTGGCACTCTGGCAGGACCCGATCGGAAACTGGGATATCAGCAGCCAGTTAGCACAGGGCCTCTTCGGCATGTGCTCCGGCGGATGGTTCGGAACCGGCCTTTTCGAGGGACGGCCTGACATTATCCCGGTTGCAACGAAAGACTTTATTTTCTGTGCGATCTGTGAGGAGATGGGCATTATCTTCGGAATCTGCCTGATTCTGCTGTGCATGTCCACATTCCTTCTGATTATCAATATTTCCATGAAGATGAGCAAACGGTTCTACAAACTGATTGCCATGGGTCTTGGAACGGAATATGCGACACAGGTGTTCCTCACCATCGGAGGAACCATTAAATTTATTCCTATGACAGGTATCACGCTGCCGCTGGTCAGCTATGGAGGAAGCTCCATGTTCTCCACGGTGCTGATGCTGTCGATCATTCAGGGATTGTACATCTTAAGGGAAGACGAAGGTGAGGAGCTTGAGAAAAGACGAAACAAGAAGAAACGAAACCAGCAGAAAAACGACCCAGGCGCCAAGAAAAAACGACGCCCGGACGAAGAGACCGAAAGACGAAAGAAGAGCGGCGGCCGGAACGACGGACAGGGAACCCGCCAGAAGTACCGCGAGCAGCCGGATGAATTCGAACGGCGGATCGAAGAGCAGACCGAGAACAGCCTCCACTGGTAAGGCGGCAAACAACGGCGCAGGGCCGTATCTGATCGTTTCGTTCCTGTTCGTGGCCATGTTTCTTGGGCTGATCGCGTATCTCGTTTACTTTAATGTCGTGCGGAAAGAAGAATTTCTGAATAGTTCTTACAATACGAGACAGAATAACTATGCAGAGCGCGTGATCCGCGGAACAATCTATTCTGCGGACGGCCAGGAACTGGCAAAGACGACGACAGATGAAAACGGGGATGAGGTAAGAACGTATCCGTTCGGCAGCCTGTTTGCGCAGGTGGTTGGCTACACGGGAAAAGGAAACAGCGGCCTCGAATCTTCCTACAACTATATGCTGATGGAGTCCCATACAAGTAAGTTAAAGCAGGTAAAGAATGAATTCAGCGATGCGAAGAACCCGGGAGACAGTCTCTATACAACGCTGAATACAACACTCCAGCAGGCCGCGGCCGATGCACTGGACGGATACCGCGGTGCAGTTGTCGTGCTGGAGGCAAAAACGGGCCGTGTACTTGCCAATGTGAGCAATCCGGTTTTTAATCCCAATACGATTGATGAGGACTGGGAGGCACTGAACGCAGACGATGAGAGCGGCGTGTTTCTGAACCGCGGTCTGCAGGGAAGATATCCGCCGGGATCTACGTTCAAGATTGTTACTTCGCTTGCGTATCTCCGTCAGAACGGCACACTGGACGGTTTTTCGTTCGACTGTGACGGTGAGCTGACAGCAGGAAACTATACGATTCACTGCTCCGGCGGTGAAGTGCATGGACCGGAAGATTTTGCAGGTGCGTTTGCACATTCGTGCAACTCTGCCTTTGCACAGATTGGCCTTGGGCTGGATAAAGATGCCTTCCGCTCGCTGGCGGATTCCCTGTATCTGAACAGCCGTCTGGATCTGGAGCTTCCGACCAGCAAAAGTTCTTTCGACCTTGATTCGACAACGGCGGATGCTCTTGTGATGCAGACCTCCATTGGCCAGGGCGATACGCTGGTAACACCGATGGAGATGGCGCTGATCGCCTCCGCGGTTGCAAATGACGGAGAAATGATCAAACCGCGTTATGTGGACAACATTGTGTCTGCGGACGGACAGGCAGTCAAAACCTTTTACAAAGAGTCTCTTGGCACGGTAATGTCCGAGAGCGAAGCCAATACGCTGACAGAGCTGATGAAAGGCGTTGTCCAGAGCGGAACTGCAGTTTCACTTTCGGATCTGCCGTACAATATCGCCGGTAAAACAGGAACCGCAGAACACGGAAGCGACGGAGAGACACCGCATTCCTGGTTTGTCGGATTCTCCAATGCGGATGATCCTGATATTGTCATTGCTGTTGTGGCAGAAAACGGCGGATATTCGAGTGAAGTCGCTGTACCGATTGCAAGACAGGTAATTGAAGCATATTATGCACAGCAGTAAACGATGAAAAAACGCGTTCGAACCGGAAAGGATGGGTTCGGGCGCGTTTTCTGAATTTTTAGAAAAATGTTAGAAAAAGGATGCGGTTTTAAGGTTGCGCGGGGGCGGGAAAAGAGGTATACTTTTTAACAGAAGATCTGGCGGCAAGCGGGAAGAAAAGAGCTGTCAGAGAATGGAAAAAAGCCAGAAGGAGCTTAAAACGTATGATCGAAGCAGTTAGCTGCGGAGGTATCGTAATCTACCGTGGAAAAATATTGACGCTTTACAAAAGCTACCGCAACAAATATGAAGGCTGGGTTCTGCCGAAAGGAACCGTTGAGCCGGGAGAAACCCATGAACAGACTGCTGTCCGCGAGGTGTATGAGGAGTCCGGCGTGCACGGAACCATCATCAAGTACGTGGGAAAAAGCCAGTACAGTTTCAGCATTCCGGAGGACACCGTGGAAAAAGAGGTGCACTGGTATCTGATGGCCTCATCCGGCTACTACAGCCGTCCACAGAGAGAAGAATACTTTGTGGATTCGGGCTATTACAAGTATCACGAAGCATATCATCTGCTGAAGTTTTCCAATGAACGGCAGATTCTGGAAAAGGCCTATCAGGAGTATCTGGAACTGAAGAGAGCAAATTTATGGAAGGTTCAGCCACAGGCTCAGGGAAAATATGGTAAACTGGTATAAAAATCTGTACGTCGGGGATACTGCAAAAAAGAAACAGAAAAAATGGATGCGCCGGATTGAGAACAAAAAAGCAGTTCCGGGAGTCTGGCTCCTCACACTGCCTTCCAATCAGCAGAACAATCTGGATGTAATTCCGGCGGATCTGCTTTTGCAGCCGGCCGTGCGGAGAAACTGTCCGATGATTGTCGGACTTGCCGTGTCGCGCGAGGAAGCTTTTGAGCTTGTGGAGGCGATCGCATTGGAAACTTATCGGGAAACCGGAGAAGTAAAAATCCGGGAATGGCTGCTGAACCGGATTGAGGGATGTGAATGATACATATACTATTCATGATTTTGAAGGCACTGGGGATTTTACTCCTTGTTTTACTGTTTCTCGTGCTTCTTATCGTCTGCACCGTCCTGTTTCTTCCTTTTTGCTACCGGGCGCAGGTTCTGAAAGAAGAAGAGGGATTTGCCTGCGTAAAAGCGAGCGGAAGAGTATCGTGGCTTTTCGGAGCTGTCGCGCTGACGGCCTCGTATGAGGAACAGAAGCCGGAGGCGCAGATTCTGCTTTTCGGGGCATCACTGGAAACATGGAAACGGCGGCTGAAAAAGATCCGCCGGGGAGAAGCGTCCGTGTCCCGGACGGAGGAAAATGAGACAGAAAATGCGCCGGAAGCAGAAAAAACAGCAGAGCAGAAAGCGGAAGCGAAAAAAGAGCAGACATCGGCGGAACAACTGGCAGAACAAAAAACAGATACTGTAAAAAAACAAATGCCGCAAAGAGACGCAGAAAAGACACAGAAAGCACCGGACCAGACAGAAAAACAGCAGAAGGTGACAGCACAGAAGGAGCAGCCAGAGCAAGAGCAGGAACCGGATGCGCCGAAAAAAAGCATTCTGGAACGGTTTTTCGGAAGGATCGAATATCTTCCGGAAAAACTGCTGAATCTTGTCAGCCGTCTGCTGCAGACAGCTTTCCGGCTGTTGGAACTTCCGTTCCGTCTGCTTGAAAAACTGGAGCAGAAAATCCAGGCAGGCAGACGGTTAAAAAGAAAGTGGGAGAGTGTGAAAAAATTCTTCCGTTCGAAGATGTTCCGTGAGGCACTGCTCCATGCAAAGAAAGAAGTGCTTTATTTCCTGAAAAAAGCAGCACCGAAAAAAGTAACCGGCACAGTCCGGTTCGGATTTGACGATCCGGCACTGACCGGAGAGACACTCGGCATTCTGGGTATGATTTATGGAAAACTGCCGAAAGACCTTTCCGTCCAGCCGGATTTCGAACAGGAAATTCTCCGGGGCGATGTCCGGATGAAAGGAAGTTTTCAGGCTGTGACAGCAGCCGGCATTGCACTTCGATTATTCCGGGATCAGAATCTTCGGAAAACCATACGACATTTCAAACACAAGGAGGCCTAAAAGATGGCAGAAAAGGACAACACATTTCAGAATACTGTAGAAGCACTGTTCCGCGGAATGGACAGCTTTATCACAACAAAGACGGTCGTAGGTGAGGCGATCCACATTGATGATACGATTCTTCTGCCGCTGGTAGACGTTTCCTTCGGCGTGGGAGCGGGTGCATTCGCAGAAAATGCAAAGAACAATGCAGGAGGCGGTATGGGCGGAAAAATTTCTCCGAGCGCCGTTCTTGTCATCAGCAAAAACGGAACGCGTCTGGTCAACATCAAAAACCAGGATGCTGTCACCAAAATCATTGACATGGCTCCGGATCTGATCAGCCGCTTTACCGGCAAAAAGGAAGAGGACGGGTATACCGCAGAGAAAGTAGAGCATATAATAAACCAAGAGGCGGATAAGGAGTAAGCTCGTTTGTGCAGAATTTTAGGTTTTCTGCTGTTCTGGATGGGGGTCGGGCTTCTCATCAGCCTGATGATCCGCAGCTCGTTTCTTACGGTTCTTGCGGCCGCTCTGCTGCTGTGCGTGGGATATCATCTGTTCTGCAATACAGGGGAATAGTGAAAGATGCACAAAAAGATCGGAAATGAACTGGCTGATTTGTACAGAGAAATACTTGCAAAATGAAGAAAGCTGCGCTATAATAAGTCCATCTTAAATGAATCAGCCAACTATACTAATATCATAGATCAAGACGAGGGCGTCTTACCAGAACGAAAGTTTCGGTAGGATGCTCTTTTTCTTTTGCTAAGCATATGGATCGTTGGCAGGTTCAGCTTAAGAGACCACGCTATTTTTTTCTCCCTTTTAAAATATAAAAAATAGAGCACAACAGGGTATAAGCGAAAACTTATGTCCTGTTTGCTCTTCCCAGAACTTTTTTTAAAATCTTAATTCTATTTTTGAACAGCAAAAAAGCCTTCCCGGACTGGAAAGGCCTTTTAACCATTCAACTTATGCACGCTCTACTTTTCCGGATCTTAAGCAGGAAGTACATACGTACATTTTCTGCGGTACACCGTCAACTTTAACTTTGACAGATTTTACGTTAGATTTCCACATTTTATTGCTTCTTCTATGTGAATGACTTACGTTGTTTCCGAAATGAGCACCCTTCTCACAAATTGCACACTTTGCCATGATTGCACCTCCTTGACATACGTACTTGAGTCAAAACGCATTTTAGACTCACAACATAAGTCATTCTAACAGATCTATACCGGTTTTGCAAGTAAAAAATGAAAAAATTATATGAATTTTGAAGGTTTTTCATTTTAAACTTTCTTTTTTGCGGAAAAGCGGTTATAATGTATCGTAGAGTGGAGTCAGTTATTCCTGTCTCCATGTGTTTTGAATAGTATGATGGAATTGGAGGATACAAGGCATGAAAGGTCGTATGAATACAGGCTTGGGAGAAATCGTAATCAATCCGGATGTAATCGCCCTGTATGCGGGCAGCGTTGCTGTGGAGTGCTTCGGCATTGTCGGAATGGCAGCGGTAAACATGAAAGATGGACTGGTCAAACTTCTGAAAAAAGAGAGTCTGACACACGGAATTAATGTATCGATTTCGGAAAATAAAATTTCCCTGGATTTCCACGTGATTGTTTCTTACGGAGTCAGTATTTCTGCCGTAACAGATAACCTGATCAATAATGTGAAATACAAGGTGGAAGAGTTCACCGGAATGGAAATTGAAAAAATCAACATCCTGGTTGAAGGCGTTCGCGTCATCGACTGATGGTAATAGGAGGAAATGAAGAAAGTGGCTACAAATACAATTGATGCCGGCTTACTGGCAAAAATGTTTCTGGCTGGTGCAAAAAATCTGGAAGTAAAGAAAGAGTGGATCAATGAGCTGAACGTGTTCCCGGTACCGGACGGCGACACAGGTACCAACATGACGCTGACGATCATGTCCGCAGTCAAGGAAGTAAACTCGCTCACAGAAGTGAACATGTACAACCTTTCCAAGGCAATCTCTTCCGGTTCTCTGCGCGGTGCCAGAGGTAACTCCGGCGTTATTCTTTCCCAGCTCCTTCGTGGCTTTACCAAGAAGATCCGCGACTATCAAGAGCTGAATGCAGAGATTCTTGCAGAGGCAATGGAAAAAGCAGTCGAGACTGCATACAAAGCCGTTATGAAGCCAAAAGAAGGTACCATCCTGACCGTGGCAAAGGGAGCAGCAGAGAAAGCAGCAGAGATTGCACCGGAAAGCGAAGATCTGAACGCATTCATCGAGGACGTTCTCGCGCATGCAGAGTACGTGCTCTCCCAGACACCAGAGATGCTGCCGGTATTAAAAGAGGCAGGCGTTGTGGATTCCGGCGGACAGGGTCTCTTAACCGTACTGCAGGGCGCATATGACGCGTTCCTCGGGAAAGAGATTGATCTGAATTTCGAGATGCCGGAAGCAAAGACAGAATTTGTCAGACCGTCCAAAGAGACAGAAAAAGAAATCAAATTCGGCTACTGCACCGAGTTTATCATTATGCTGGAAAACCCGCTTCCGGATGAAGAGGTTTATGCATTCAAAGATTTCCTGAACGGAATTGGAGATTCGATCGTTCTCGTTGCAGACGACGAGCTGGTTAAGGTACACGTACATACCAACGATCCTGGAAAAGCAATTTCCAAGGCGCTGACGTACGGACAGCTGACCAGAATGAAGATCGACAACATGCGTGAGGAGCATCAGGAGCGCCTGATCAAGAATGCAGAAAAGATCGCAGCACAGCAGGCAGAGGAAGATAAGAAGAGAAAAGAAGCAGCAAAACAGCCGCCGAAGGAGAACGGATTCATCGCCGTGTCCATCGGAGAGGGAATCAAAGAGATCTTCCAGGGACTCGGTGTTGATTACCTGATCGAGGGCGGTCAGACCATGAACCCGAGCACCGAGGATATGCTGACTGCAATTGAGAAGGTCAATGCAAAGAATATCTTTATTCTGCCGAACAACAAAAATATCATCCTCGCAGCAAATCAGGCAAAAGCCATGACTGAGGACAAAAATATCATCGTTGTTCCGACCAAAACCGTTCCGCAGGGCATCACAGCCATGATCAGCTATGTGCCGGAGAAATCTGCAGAAGAGAACGAGGAGGCCATGACAGAGGGCATCCAGATGGTAAAAACCGGTCAGGTAACGTACGCGGTACGTGATACCCACATCGATGAGAAAGAGATCCATCAGGGTGACATCATGGGACTTGGCGATCACGGACTTCTCGCTGTCGGACAGGATATTCTTACCGTTGCAGAAGAAACCATCCGCGCCATGGTCGATGAGGACAGCGAGCTGATCAGCATCTACTACGGTGAAGATATGAGTGAGGAAGATGCCGAAAGCCTTGGCGAAAAAATCGAGCAGGCATATCCGGACTGCGATGTGGAAGTAAACTATGGCGGACAGCCGATTTACTACTGTGTCGTTTCGGTTGAATAAGAGTAAGGAAAGAAAAATATGAATACGGAACCCCTGACAACACTGAAGGGGATCGGTGAAAAAACGGAGAAGCTGTTTGCAAAAGTAGGAATCTACAATTTGCAGCAGCTTCTGCATTATTATCCAAGAGATTATGACTGCTATGCAGAGCCGGTTCCCCTTCGCGAATGCAGACAAGAGGAAAAGAATGCGGTATACGGAAGAATTGTCCACAGTCCGTCGGTAAAAGGAAACCAGAGAAAGAGCGTC
>ULXF01048790.1_pt1 | contig 9744 bp, 10 predicted proteins | sample 1961041 | NCBI WGS metagenome assembly ULXF01 (sample SAMEA4835832, study PRJEB28245) | human gut metagenome | biome: gut microbiome; material: fecal sample | place: Denmark | collected 2008
GCGGCAGCATTATGAATCGCTCTGCACTCTGTTGAAAGAAAACAATCTGACGGAATACAATCCCCGCCTTCTGACTGGATCCACGAAAGCAAAAGAACGCCGGGAAATCTATGCCAGTCTGGAAGACGGAAGCTGCAAAATGGTGATCGGCACACATGCACTGATTCAGGAAAAGGTACAGTACAAAAATCTGGCGCTTGTCATCACAGACGAACAGCACCGCTTCGGTGTCCGGCAGAGAACGGCACTTGTTGAAAAAGGGGAACCGCCGAATGTTCTCGTTATGAGTGCAACGCCGATTCCAAGAACCCTGGCTATCATTCTGTACGGAGATCTTTCGATTTCTGTGATTGATGAACTTCCGGCGAAGCGTCTGCCGATCAAAAACTGTGTGGTGGATACGTCTTACCGTCCAAAAGCTTACCGCTTTATCACGCGTCAGGTCGAACTGGGCCGTCAGGCGTATGTGATCTGCCCGATGGTGGAGGAGAGCGAGGGTCTGGAAGCGGAAAACGTCACCGACTATACACAGCTCCTGAAAAAAGAGCTGCCGGGCATCACAGTAGAGATGCTGCACGGACAGATGAGGGCGGCGCAGAAAAACGAGATCATGGAGCGGTTCGCCAGCGGAGAAATCCAGGTACTCGTCTCGACGACAGTCGTGGAGGTCGGTGTCAACGTGCCGAATGCAACGGTGATGATGGTGGAAAATGCCGAACGGTTCGGCCTTGCACAGCTCCATCAGCTCCGCGGACGTGTCGGAAGAGGAGAGCATCAGTCCTACTGTATTTTCATCCGCGGAAACAAAGATCAGGAGACCGCCAAACGTCTGGAAATCCTGAACCATTCGAACGACGGGTTTTATATTGCCTCGGAAGATTTGAAACTGCGCGGCAGCGGCGATCTGCTGGGAACGCGCCAGAGCGGGGATATGGAATTCCAGATGGCAGATATTTTCCGGGATGCCGATATCCTGCAGAAAGCGAGTGAGGCGGCTTCAGAACTGCTTGCCGACGATCCTTATTTTGAAAAACCGGAGCATGAACTGCTGAAAAAGGTAATGAAATCGTATCTTGATCTGGAAAACCACGACATTGGATTGTGAAAAATTACAAAAAAATCCGGCTTTAAAATGCAAAATCGGATAAAAATAACAGCCTGATTGGATAGTATGGAAAATGACTGTACAATTTCGTGGAAAATTCGTGCGAAATCAGATATTACTTGAAATGACAAAAAAATTCATGTATCATAAACAAGGAATCAAAAAATGTGCGGACCGTGAATGTCAAGCGTTCGCCTGAATGATAGTTCGCAGGACGGCTCTTCCAAAATATACAGGGCCGGTCTAAATGGGAGGAAACAGATATGGTAAAGAAAAAACCAGCTGCCCAGGCTAAGACAGCAGAGAACGAGACAGTAAAAGTAGAGACCAAAGCAGCAGAAAAAACAACCGCAGCAGAGAAAGAAGCTGTAAAAGAAGCTGTAAAAGAAGTTGCAAAAGAAGTTGTAAAGGAAACTGCAGCAGCAGAGGAAGCACCTGCAAAAGCAGAAGAAAAACCAGCAGCAAAAGCTGCAAAAACAACCCGCACAACAGCAAAGAAAACAACGACAAAGAAAGCGGCTGCACCGAAAAAACCAGCAGCAGCGAAAAAGCCGGCAGAGAAAAAAGCACCTGCAAAAGCAGCAAAGAAAGAAGCGGAGCAGGAGATGATTCTGCAGTTCGGCGGAAGAGAAATCAAGGAGAAAGATCTGTACGAGAGAATCCAGCAGATCTGGATCGAAGGATATGGCAAGAAAGCAGAGGAATTAAAGAGCCTGAAGGTTTATGTAAAACCGGAGGAATTTACTGCTTACTACGTAATCAATGATGATGTAACCGGAAGCATTGATCTGTAAGTATTATGTACCAGCTCTGCAGGAGCAAGAAAAAAGCGTGAGCTTTTCCGAAAAGAAAAGAGCTCACGCTTTTTGATGCCTGTTCCGGCATCAGGATGTTATACCGGGATGATTAGTACTGGCCAGAAGAACCGCCGGACATCTGGCGTTCCTGCTGCTCAATCATCTTTTTGACCATATAACCTCCGACAGAACCATTCTGTTTGGAAGTCAGGTTACCGTTGTAGCCATCACTGAGCGGCACGCCGAGTTCGCTTGCCACCTCAAATTTGAATTTGTCCAGAGCGCCTTTTGCTTCTGGTACTGCTGCGGTATTCGATGAACGATTCGCCATGTTCATTCCCTCCTTTATCTTTGTGCTTGTTAAAAGCTGCTGTGAAGCAGAACCGGATGTGTTTTTCATCTGTTCTGCTACGGTCATAGTATGTGGAAAGAAAACAAAAATAAACTTCCAGATTCTGTATTTTTTCCGGAAAAGCGGAGAAAGTAAAAGAAGAAGGAAAAATGGAACGGCAGAAAAAAATATAAAAACTGTGTAAAAAATTCACAAAAAGAATTGCGTATTGAAAATAAATTTGTTATAATTGCTGTACATGGTAGTAAAAACAGGAGAAGGGGCGGTTTGCAGTAATGAATATTGGAATCATAGCACACAACAGCAAGAAGAGTCTGATCGAGGATTTCTGTATTGCATACAAGGGAATCCTCATGAAACATGAGGTGTACGCCACCGGAACCACCGGACGGCGGATTGAAGAGGTGACGAACCTTCATGTACACAAGTTTCTGCCTGGAAGCGTAGGCGGAGACAAACAGTTTACCGAGATGATTGAACGCGGCGATATGGATATGGTAATTTTCTTTTACAATCCGACGATGATCAATCCGAAAGAGCCGGATGTCTACAAAATTATCCGTACCTGCGACCAGTACAATATCCCGATTGCAACAAATATCGGAACTGCGGAGTCTCTGATTTTGGGACTTGCAAGAGGAGATTTGGACTGGAGAGAGCAGCTGAAAGCCGATTGATCCATCAAACAAAAACAGTAAGGACGAAAATAAGACCAACATGAGAGTAATAGCAGGAAAATGCCGGAGTCTTCCATTAAAGACGGTTCCCGGCAGACAGACCCGGCCGACGACGGACCGGATCAAAGAAACCTTATTTAATATGCTTCAGCCGTATCTGCCGGATGCGCGTTTTCTCGACCTGTTCGCCGGAAGCGGGGCGATCGGAATCGAGGCGTTGAGCCGCGGCGCCGAGCGCGCGTGGTTCGTAGAGCAGAACAAAGCTGCAGCAGACTGTATCCGGCAGAATTTAAAATTTACGAAGCTGGAACAGCAGGCAGTGCTCCTGCCCATGGAAGCGCATGCAGCTCTGCAGTCGCTTCAGGGACAGGAGCCTTTTGACTGCATTTTTATGGACCCGCCATACGATAAGGGACTGGAAAAGGACGTGCTGTATGCGTTCCGCGACGCCTCTTTTATCGGTGAGGATACCTTAATTATTGTAGAAGCATCGCTGAATACTGATTTCGACTGGGCGGAGGATGCCGGATACGAAATTCTGAAGAAAAAAATCTATAAGACAAATGTCCATGTATTCCTTACCCCGAAAAGCAAACACGAAGGAGTAAAAGAATCATGAAGACAGCCGTATACCCGGGAACTTTTGACCCTGTAACGTATGGTCATCTGGATGTCATTCTGCGTGCATCCAAGCTTTTTGACCGCGTAATCGTGGGAGTTTTACATAATTCCTCAAAATCTCCGTTGTTTTCTGTGGAAGAACGTGTTAATATACTAAAGAAAGCGACCCAGGACATTCCAAATGTCGAAGTCCGTTCTTTCAGCGGGCTCGCTGTTGATTTTGCGAAGGAATGCCAGGCGCATACGATCGTCCGCGGACTCCGCGCGATCACAGACTTTGAATATGAACTGCAGATGGCACAGACGAACCGCGTTCTGGAACCGGAAGTAGATACCACGTTTCTGATTACCTCGCTGGAGTATGCGTACCTCAGCTCCACGGTAGTAAAAGAAGTAGCTGCTTTTGGCGGCGACATTCACAAATTTGTTCCGGATTTTGTGGAAAAAGAAATCCGCGCAAAGTATGCCGCCCGAAATTCAGAAGGAATGCCGCAGGATAAAAGATAAGGAGAATTAAAATGAGCAGCAGAATTGAACAGATCATCGAAGAAATTGAGGAGTATGTAGAGAGCTGTAAATATCAGCCGCTGTCTACCACCAAAATCGTTGTAAATAAAGAAGAATTAGAAGAGCTTCTCCGTGAGCTCCGTCTGAAAACACCGGACGAGATTAAACGGTACCAGAAGATCATCAGCAACAAAGATGCGATTCTGGCAGATGCACAGAACAAGGCAGATGCCATCATTGCAGAGGCACAGGCAAAGGCAAGAGAGATGGTAGAGCAGAGTGAAGTGATGCAGTCAGCATACGCACAGGCAAATGAGACCGTCAACAATGCAAACCGGCAGGCACAGGAAATCCTGGATGCTGCAACCAACGATGCCAACAGCATCCGTCTCGGTGCCATCGGATATACCGATGATATGCTTGCCAACTTAAGTAATATTATGACGACTGCATTAAACGATGCAGGAGAGAAATACAACAGCTTTGTAGAATCCCTGACAAGCTGCTACAATACCGTTGTTCAGAACAGAAGTGAGCTCTCCCCGCAGGGTGCTCCGGAAGAAGAAAAGCCAGAGGAAGAAGTTGTCGTACCGGAATATGATCCGGCATCAGAAGAGGAAAGCGAAGAGGAATAAACCAAGCGTTCCTGCGAAAGCAGCACAGCAGAGCTTCCCGGCAAGATAAGGCCAGAGGGGCAGACCGCTGTTATGGATCATACAGTTTGTCTGGGCAGCGACAGAGAGACCGCCGAAGGCGGCGCAGGTAAGGACAGCAGAGACTTTTCCAGCGTAAGGGAGAGAGGACGCGGCAAGCTGTGCGATTCCCGTCGTGATTTCCAGCGCGCCGCAGAGCAGGGGCGAGGCGGAACCAAACGGATGCAGATCCATCAGAAGTCCGGACAGAATGGAAAACAGGATGATGTATCCGCCAAGCTGTGTAATGATTTCAAATCCGTTCATGATAGAGGTGTCCAGCAGGTTTCCTTTGGAAGTCTGTTTTGACATCTCTTTTTTTTCCACGGAATGTGTCCGATGGGCGGTGTGCCGGTGCAGGCGGAAGCGGCGGAAAACAAGCCGGAACAGAAAACCAGTTAGAAAATTGGAACCGTAGAGCACGCCGAAGACGAAGCCGGGATGGATCTGTCCGGAAAACGCAGTTAAGATAACATAGGAAGACAGAAAAGCAGGACTCGGACTGCTGCAGAAGGTTAAAAGATAGCATGCTTCGTTCCGGTCAATTTCTTCTGCCTCATAGAGCTGGGCAGTGATGCGCGCTCCCATGGGAAAACCGCAGAAAAGACCGAGAAAAAGTGCATAAAACCCAGCCGGGGAAAGACCGAAAACCGTTTGAAAAAAAATTTCTGCACGGGCAGAGATCCGCCGCGCGGCTCCTGTTTCCAGAAGAAGAGATGTCAGAATCAGAAACGGCAGAAGTGACGGAAGAATGGTATGAAACCAGAGATTGACACCCTCGCAGGCATAGAAAAAAGTCCGCGCGGGAAAGATAAGAAGACAGAAAAAAAGAAGCAGGGAAGAGAGAAATAAAAGTGATTTTTTCATGACGTTCGAACCTCCTCCCGCTTTCTAAAATAGAGTATGACGAAGCTTTGAAAAAAAGAAGATGGGAGAAGAAAAAATGAGCGTATTAGCAGGATTAAAACCGGAACGGGTATTTTATTATTTTGAAGAGCTCTGCCGCATTCCGCACGGCTCCGGAAACACAAAAGAAGTGAGCGACTATCTGGTTCAGTTTGCAAGGGACCATGAATTATCCTGGTATCAGGATGCGTCCAACAACGTGATCATCCGCCGCCCGGCATCGAAGGGATGTGAATTGGCTCCGACCGTGATTCTGCAGGGCCACTGCGATATGGTCTGCGAGAAGAAGCCGGGCAGCAGCCACGATTTTACGAAGGACGGACTTGAGCTTCACATCGACGGCGATGAGATTTATGCCAGGGACACGACGCTTGGCGGAGACGACGGAATTGCCGTTGCCTATATGCTGGCTGTGCTGGAATCGGATGATCTGCAGCTTCCGGCCATCGAGGCACTGATTACGACGGATGAAGAGATCGGACTGCTCGGCGCAGCAGCATTAAACGGGAATGAATTAAAGGGAAGAACACTGTTAAATATGGATTCTGAAGAGGAAGGCATTCTCACCGTATCGTGCGCAGGCGGTATGACAGCCATGATGGATCTGCCGGTGCGCAGAAGCGAAGTGATGGGTGAGCAGATGGAAGTGACGATTTCCGGTCTTGCCGGTGGCCATTCCGGTACGGAAATCCACAAAAACCGTGCCAACTCCAACATTCTGGCGGGCCGTTTCCTGTACGAACTGGCAGGAAAGATGGATTATGCCCTGATCGAGCTGGAGGGCGGCTTAAAAGACAACGCCATTCCGCGGACAACCCGCATGCTTCTTGCCATCGACGGCGGAGAGAAAGAGATCTTAAAAGAGGAAGCATCACGCTTCACCGAAAATCTTCGCAGAGAGTACAGCGGAACAGATGACGGTATTACCGTTACGGTAGAGAAAACAGGCGAGGGCGCTGCACCGGCGCTTCATCCGGTCAGCCTGCAGAAAACCGTCTTTTTCCTGATGAATCTTCCGAACGGGGTACAGAAGATGAGCGGCCAGATCCCGGGACTGGTGGAAACATCCCTGAACCTCGGCATTCTGAAATTAGAGCCGGATCACCTGCATGCGTGTGCGAGTGTGCGGAGCTCCGTGGGAAGTGCAAAAGAAGCCCTTTCCGACAAGCTGGAGTATCTGATCGGTTTCCTGGGCGGTGAGTTCCACGTAGAGGGCGCGTACCCGGCATGGGAGTATAAAGAGGATTCTGCCCTCCGCGATCTGATGGTGGCGGAATATGAAGCCATGTATGGACAGAAACCGGCAGTGGAAGCGATTCATGCCGGACTGGAATGCGGTCTGTTCTATGAAAAGCTTTCCGGTCTTGACTGTGTATCCTTCGGTCCGAATATGAAAGCGATCCACACGACCGAGGAGCGGCTTTCAATTTCCTCCGTGGAGAGAACGTATCAGTACCTGTGCCGCGTTCTGGAGCAGCTTTCGAAACGGCAGGCATAAAAAACTGCCCGTGTCTATTTCAAAAAAGTTTCTGAAAAACAGTCATAAAACAGAAAAGACAGGCATAAAGTAACAGGGTGGGGATTGAATTTCCAAAGCGTTTACCATCCGATAAGAAAAATGGCTGAAAGCAGGAGCAAAAAAGGAGATTAGGGGACATGGATATACTGTTATGGCATGAGATTCTGGAACCATACGAGCTGGCTGTCAAGGAATTACAGGTGAAATTCCGGCATCTGATCAAGGAGCACCACGGAAAAGGGCTGTACTCACCGATCGAGAGCGTGAGCGGCCGTGTGAAGAGTGTTTCCAGTATTCTGGAAAAAATGCAGAGAAAGGGCATTGTGCCCGAAGAGATGGAGGAGCAGGTGGAGGATATCGCGGGCATCCGCATCATCTGCCAGTTCGTTGAAGATATCGAAAAGGTTGCCGACCTGATCCAGAAGCGGTCGGATATTGAGATTAAGAGCGAGAAAGACTACATCCGCCACATGAAGGACAGCGGTTACCGGAGCTATCACCTCATTGTTTACTATACCGTGGAGACGATGAACGGCCCGAAGCGCATCCAGGTGGAAATCCAGATCCGCACGATGGCGATGGATTTCTGGGCGACGATTGAGCACTCGCTGCAGTACAAATATAAGGCAAATATTCCGGATCACATCCGGGAGCGCTTAAGCGCAGCTGCAAAGGCGATCATTGTGCTGGATAATGAGATGTCCTCTGTGCGGAGTGAGATTATGGATGCACAGAATTCCTCCCAGATGCAGCGGAATCTGATCACGGATATTCTGAATAATATCGAGAATCTTTACAAGGTGACGAACAAACGCGAAGTAGAAAAAATTCAGGATGAGTTTTATCACATCTATGCGCAGAACGATCTGCAGGAGTTAAAACGGTTCCACAAAGAACTGGATCTGATTGCAGAGGGATACCGCGCACAGGCAATTACAGACGAACTTTAGAATAAAAGGGGATAAACGGATATGATCACACTGCCGGAAGCCTTTGAGCAGGAGATGAAACAGCTGCTCGGTGAGGAAGAATATGAGGCATACCGCAAGACATTTGACGAGGCGGTACATAGAGGACTGCGGGTAAACAACGGAAAAATTTCGACAGAAGAGTTTCTTAGGCGGACCGATATTCCGCTTAAGAAGGTTCCGTGGATCCCCAATGGATTTTATTACGATGAAGAGAGCTGCAATCCGGCAAAGGATGCCGATTACTATGCGGGCCTGTATTATCTGCAGGAGCCGAGTGCGATGACACCGGCATCCCGCCTTCCAATTGAGCCGGATGACCGTGTGCTCGATCTCTGTGCGGCACCGGGCGGAAAGGCAACGGAGCTGGGAAGCTGGATCGGTGAGGGCGGCATGCTGCTGGCAAACGATATCAGCAATTCGCGGGCGAAGGCGCTGCTGCGCAACCTGGAAATCCAGGGAGTGGGACGTCTTCTCGTGACAAGCGAGGATCCGGAAAAATTAATAACCTTGTATCCGGCCTTTTTTGACAAGATCCTTCTTGACGCGCCGTGCTCTGGGGAGGGCATGTTCCGAAAAGAGAGCTCAATGCTGCGCTACTACAGTGAAAATGGGCCGGAGCATTATGTGCCGATCCAGAAAAAACTGATCGAGCAGGCGTATCAGATGCTTGCAGAGGGCGGAGAGCTGCTGTACTCTACCTGTACGTTTTCTGTAAAGGAGAACGAAGAGGTCATCGCAGGGCTGCTGGATGCGCATCCGGATATGGAAGTGCAGGAAATTGCCCCGGGTTACGAAGGGTTTGCGCCGGGAGTATCCTTGAATGGCCGCGATCTTTCTCGGTGCGTTCATATTTTCCCGCAGCGGATGGAGGGAGAAGGCCATTTCGTGGCGCTCCTGAAAAAGCAGGGAGAGAGCCGGAAACGGCAGCCGTCCCGACTTTTGGAAACGACAAAGAAGCTGCCGAAAGAGGCGGAAGAGTTTCTTGCTGGCGTGCGCATGGACTGGAAGAATGGTTCGTTTGCCCTTGTGAAAGACCAGCTCTATTTTCTGCCGGAAGGTGTCTGTGCGGCAAAGGGTCTGCGCTATCTGCGGACCGGACTTTCGCTTGGCACCGTAAAGAAAAACCGCTTCGAGCCGTCCCAGGCGCTGGCGGCGTATCTGAAAAAAGAAGAATACGTTTCGTGTTTGACCATTCCCAAGGGAGATGACCGTGTCATGCGCTACTTAAAGGGTGAGACACTCTCGTTTTCCGAGGAAGAGTGTCAGGGGAAAAAGGGCTGGGTGCTTGTGTGCCTGGATGATTTCCCACTTGGCTGGGGAAAAATAAACAACGGAACGTTAAAGAATAAATATTATGCAGGATGGCGGATGGTATGAGTAAATTACGACTCGATAAATATCTGGCGGACATGGGTGTGGGAACACGCCAGGAAGTAAAGGCCCTGATCCGGAAGGGACGGGTGGCCGTAGACGGAATTACGGCAAAAGCCCCGGAACTGAAAGTCGACCCGGATGAAGCGCAGGTGACTGTGGACGGAAACAGCATTTCCTATGTGAAAATGGAATACTGGATGCTCCACAAACCGGCGGGTGTCGT
>ULXF01012906.1_pt1 | contig 9718 bp, 9 predicted proteins | sample 1961041 | NCBI WGS metagenome assembly ULXF01 (sample SAMEA4835832, study PRJEB28245) | human gut metagenome | biome: gut microbiome; material: fecal sample | place: Denmark | collected 2008
TCTGTTTCGCACCCATAGCTTTGCGGAATTGTTCTTCGTGGTTTGCAACACAGGCAATCGTCATTCTCATGTGGGCAAGTACGCCCTGTTCTAAGACAATGGCGCGGATAAAATGAGTAGGACAAACTTCTTTCCCTTTGAGCCTTGAAGTGGAGCAGACAAAGTGGTCTTGCCTTGCTTCAAAGTTCTTGCTCGTACAGTAATACAGCTTTTCGCCGCAATCGGCGCAACGCGCAATGCCGGAAAACATATTGGTCTTGCCCGTCCTCGTTGGGCGACGCTTATTCTTGCGTAATTCCTGTACCCGTTCCCATGTGTCAGTGTCAATTATCGCTTCGTGGGTATTCTCGAGCACAAGCCATTTTTCTTCGGGATTGTAGCAAGTCTTTTTGCTCTTGTAGGACTGTTGGTAGGTTTTAAAGTTTACCGTATGCCCTTTATACTCCGGACGCTCCAAAATGTCGGCAATGGTATCTCCAGTCCAGTGATAAGGATTGTCCGGCGGTGCGTTCCTCGCTGCCCTGCCTGTTTGCTGAAAATGGATTGTCGGCGTTATGACTTTATCCTCTTTCAGAATACGGGCAATCTTCGATGGCCCGTAACCGTCCAGACAAAGGGCGAATATCCGCTTGACAACTTCGGCAGCTTCGGGGTCGATAATCCACCGCTTTTTGTTTTCCGGGTCTTTCCTGTACCCATAGGGTGGATTGGTGCAGAGATGTTCGCCCGCTTCGCCTTTGGACTTCATCACCGCGCGTATCTTCTTGCTTGTGTCTTTGGCGTACCACTCGTTGATGATGTTCAAAAACGGTGTGAAGTCGCTGTCCAGTTGATTCGCGCTGTCTATGCCGTTATTGATTGCGATAAACCGCACGCCTTTTTCCACGAACAGGACTTCGGTGTAAAAGCCCACTTTCAGATAGTCGCGCCCAAGCCGCGACATATCCTTGACAATCAGCGTTGCCACTTCTCCGTTTTCAATCCGTTCCAAAAGTTCGCTCCAACTCGGACGGTTAAAGTTCGTTCCGGAATACCCGTCGTCTACAAAAAACACGGTGTTTGAAAAATGATTTTCCTTTGCGTATTTACTTAAAATCGCCTTTTGATTTACAATGCTGTTGCTGTCGCCCGACAATTCATCGTCGCGGGATAAGCGGCAATAAAGGGCGGTAATTTTGTCAGACTGCCTTAACATATTTTCTGCTCCTTTCATCGGCGGGCAGTCTGCCAATACAGGATTGCTTATACTCATTTTAACGCTCCTTGTCTTTTTCATCAATAGGCGACTGTTCTATGAGCCGTAAAACTTTATGGGGAAGGCTTCGTTTTCCGTCATAGCTGCCTGTAAAACGATAGAGCGTCCTGCCGGACTGCATTGTGATTTCGTGTGTCGGCAATTCTTGATACAGCGGATTTTTTACAACGATATGCCCATCTTTGATTTTTCGTTTCCGTTCCATTCCTTTCCCGTCCCATCCTTCCTTGTTTTGAGTAGGGAGCAAGCACAGCAAATGAGTACCCATTTGCCTTTTTTTGCTTGTTGGGAGTTTCCCAAACCCTTTTACTTTCCCTCACTCAATATCCCGTTTGAAAAGCGGCATTTGTTGCGTTTTGCTTTCACTATATACAACACCGCATTTTCGATTTTGCCAAAGCAACGAGAAAGATTTTTGAAAAAATTTGCGTCTTTATTCAATCTTTGTAGAGAGAATGGGAGCGTAGTTTATAATACAAAATTGATATGCACTTGACTTTTACTATAATTTATAATACTATATTTTATAGTAAAGGGGGGCAAAGGTGTGTCATCAATAGATTTAGTAATACTTGGCATTGTTTTGGAGCAACCGCAGAGTGCGTATGATATTCAGAAAGATGTGGAATATCATCACTTGTCTAGATGGACAAAGATAAGTGCTCCATCAATATACAAAAAGGTACTACAATTAAAAGAAAAAGGGTATCTGCAAAGCGAAAACATAAAAGGGAGTAGGTTTGCGGAAAAGGCTATTTATGAAATTACTGATGAAGGAAAAAAGTATTTCACACAACTTATGGAAAGCTATGTAGATAAACAAATATCGTTCCTTTTTGACTTTAATGTTGTGATTACAAACCTAAATAAAATTGATAAGGCGCAAGCACTTGCCTTGGTAGAAAAATTACGGGAGAGTATAGTTACATCTGCCCAAACAACAGATGAGTATGCAAAAGAATATTCAACAATTCCTCTTGTGGGAAGGACAATATTTGAGCAACAAAAACTACTCTATCATTCACTTTTACAATGGCTCAATCAATTTGAAAGCAAGTTCAAAATTGATAACTGATATGGCTACGAAAAGTAAGTTAACGATTTTGTTTGAAAATCCTTTTTGGATTGGACTTTATGAAAGAATTGATGGAGACAAATATGAAGTATGCAAGATAACTTTTGGAGCAGAACCAAAAGACTATGAGGTATATGATTTTTTGCTAAAAAATTGGAATAAGTTAATTTTTAGTCCGCCCATGAAAACAGGTAAAATCGAGGATAGAAAAATCAATCCAAAACGGTTGCAAAGAGAAATAAATAGTCAATTACAAGTAAAAGGGATTGGTACAAAAGCGCAGCAAGCATTAAAATTGCAGCGCGAACAAGGAAAGATAGAGAGAAAAATTAGAAGCCGAGAGCAAAAAGAAGCTGAAAAAGAACGTCAATATGCCTTAAGGCAAGAAAAGAAAAAAGCAAAGCATAAAGGTCGCTGAAAGAAATGTCCATAAGAAAACAAGAATGGGTACTCTGCCCTATTTGCAAAAGTAAAACCCGTTTGAAACTGAGAGAAGATACAGAACTCAAAAACTTCCCTCTTTACTGCCCGAAGTGTAAGCAGGAAACGCTAATCAATGTAAAGCAACTCAATATATCCGTTATCAAAGAGCCGGACGCACAGACGCAGAGCCGATAACATGCAGATAAAAATGCGGTTATCGGCTCTGTTGTTTTATTTGGAGGTATCTATGTTGTTTGCCATTTCTCATAACCTACGGTCAAAAAAAGCCTTTGCACCTATACGGGATTTTGCGCCTATGAGTATGAACACACAAGTCATATAATTATCTCTTATAATTCCTATACCCAACGCCCATGTGGTTTTATGCTGCATGGGCGTTTGTTGTCATTACCCCCACTTTGGCAGAAAGGGGGTGAGAAAAATGATGAATAGTGAGCAATATCAGGAGCATATCGAGCGTACTTTCAATGCCTTTTGCAAGATCGTCTTTTACCACTCAGCGCTGGGCGTTTACAAAAAAATACGGAGGAAGCAACAGTTTGAAGTTTCCCTTGACTATCTTCGTGAGTTTGATTTTGAGCCTGTTACTACAACAGACGAGTATTTCGTGAAATACGATGTGCCTACCGCTTTTACCGTTCACGGAAAAACGGTCATTGTGGAAAGTGAACTGTTAGCAGCCGCGCTTTTGCGTCTGCCGGAAAAGCGGCGGGAAGTGCTGTTTTTGCGGTACTACCTCGGTTACAACGACGAGGAAATTGGTAAGATGTGCGGTATTAGTCGAAGCGCAGTCTTTCGTAGGCGAAAGATTGCCTTGCGCTTACTGCGAAAAGAAATGGAGGCGTTAGAGAGTGAAGAATAGAAAGTACAACCTACTGCCCTATGAAACGATTGTAAAGGCAACCGCCGGGGAGCCGGAAGCGGTGAACACCGTCATTCAAACTTATACCGGCTACATCAAATATCTATCTTACTTTCAAGGGAATATCAACGATGATATTCAAGATTACCTCAAAGCGTGCCTAATGGAAGCCTTACCCAAGTTTCGCTTTGACAGATGATAAGTAGCAAAGCCAGAAAAATCCGTCAAGGATAAACTTCGCGCTTCGCGTCCTTGACGGATTTTCCCGTCTTTACTGTTGGGTAATCAAGAGGGCGCAAACGGATAAACCGCTTGCGCCCTCAAACATGGTATTTATTTTTCCTGCCAGCATGGATATTTAGACGGACAAAAAGCCTTGATTTATGCGGCTTGCAGAGGGCAAAAACAGGGTGGGCAATAAATATCCCTCGGAAGTGCAAAAATGCTGTTCTATTGTTCCATGCGGTGTAGAAAAAGCGGATAAGAAGTCTTTGACCTCTTATCCGCTTTTCGTCATTATTCCTATGAATATTACTTGTTGTCAAAAAGCACCTTTATCCTCTTTATAATGACCAATATATTAAGAATTGCCACTATTGTTAGATAATATATAATTCCACTCACTATTTTCAAAATTACTGTTTTTTCAAATACTCCAATAAACAAAACAATAAATGAAATCAATAGTAATAATAAACATAAAATTATCTCAAAAATAGTCGTTGTAAAAGTTTCTGTCAGTAGTTGTTGATATTTATCTCTCCTTGTTTGCCCGTCAAAAGCACTTAAAATACTTAAAACGGAGAAAAACATGGCTATCAAAATAGATAAAACAATATTTAGATTGTTTAATATCTCTTTATCTACACAACGTATTTGAACTATTCCTATCGAAAAGAGAATTGGAACTATAAAAATGCTGAAAAATTGCAACCAATTCCCTCTAAAAACCTTAAAATGCTGAGCAAATATAGACCTAATATCTAAGAAATTGCTATTTTTAGGAAGAAGACTAAGAAGCAAGACAAGCCCACCTATTATGCATAGGATTGTGATTATGTTATTCACAGCTTCTTCCCTCCTTTTTTAAGATATATGCAAAACCATTTCCTCTAAATACTCTGTCGCTACTTTTTTAAAATGGTCTATTAACAACTCAAGATTTGGATGTCCGTCTGCCATTTTAATTTCATCAGGAATACCCTCAATTATGCTTAAGTTTTCAAGATTATGAAGATTTATTGTTCGAGTTCGTCCCCCTATATCAACAATTAGTTTTAGATTGTCATATTCTTGTTGTTCAAACTCAAATAAGTTATACTTGCTACCTGCCACATGACGGATAGCTCCCATCAGTCTATCCCATTTATTTTCACTAAAATTTAAGTTTCCGATTTCCCTAACTTCTATACCATAACCCTTACCAAGATTATCGGCAAGATCACTTGACTTGTAATTTTTAATCATTACAAATTTTTTGATATTTTCTTTTCGGATAACTTTTCTTATAAACAAATCCGGTGCAATAGTATTACATTTTAATGTTATATTAAACTGCGATGAAAAGAATTCTTGCATTTTTGAAGTAGTGATTGTCTTAACGCCAAATTGTCCTACATTCTGAAAAATAAACATTCCTTTTTGGACAATAACATTATCACTGTCTTTTGGAAAAACAATCATTAGGTAAAATGGTCGAGTATCAATATCGGATGATGTTTTTTGGTACTTTATTTCTTGAGTATCTCCATCAATAATATCAGAAGAACTCCCGTAGATACCGGAATATATCTTCACATATAACATTTTAAAATCTGGCGTTTGAATACAATTTTCTGGACTATACTCACATCTAAAAGATTGCTGTTTATTATCGTCTTTCACAAGCGTTTCATACTTTTCAAAAAAAGCACCAAACAGTTCTGATAAATCTGAAAATTGGAACTCATCATCGTCTGCATTTTTTATACATAGAGGTGCATTTAAATCATAAACTTGCGTATTCCCTTTAGAGTTTGTCTTTCTAAAATGGAAACTACATGCAGTTAAGCTCAAATTAAACATTTACACCCCTCCTTATATATTTTATTATACCATAAATGCCTAACTATGTCGATGACAGACGAAAAATGTATATGCTTATATCATTGAGCAAAAAGTCAATTCCCTATTGTAAAAATCAAGTTGCGACAAAAGGGGCTTTGATTTACACAACATATAAGAAACGGGAAAGAGAACTATGTTCTCTTTCCCGCCGTCCTGAGTTGCAATCCATAATGGCAGCTACCCTGTTTCAGTAGGTTGTTGATACTGTTTTATGAGTAGCTACCATAACACGGCTCTTTTTTATTCTGCTTCTGCAGGCTTACTCTTGTTCTTTTTTCTTTTTGGCTACAACAACTGCCAGCGTCACTGCAGCTGCAACCACTGCTGTAATCAGCGCAACCGGAAGAAGATCTCCGTTATTGCTTCCGCCGGAGGTGGGCAGTTCATAAACAACCGTACGCGTAACCGAATCCTTGGCGTTGGTATCAAGCTTTTCTAAAATCGCTACGTTAATACCGGCAACAATAAATTCCGTACCAGCAGTTATTTTGCCCTCACCGTCTTTATTTGTGATGTCGATGCGCGGGAAGAACTGATCATACGTATATTCAGCCTTCAGCCCCTTTGCATCTATCGTTACTTTTGCATCGCACTCATAAGTGATAAGCAGAGATTTTCCTGCTGGAATCACTGTTTTTTCTGTATTTTTTATTGCTTCCCAGGACTGCGGAGTACCATTATGAAGCACGGATGCAGAAAACTGTACCTGAATATCTTCACTGCCGGTGTTATAGATGGTAAAGCTCTTCTTTACCTTACCGTCCTTCACATCAGCATCGGTAATAAAGCCTTTGGCTGCAGTACTGCAGAAGTATGCACTGTCCGTAAAGTCTTTATCAAATGTCCATTTTACACCTACGGGCTCCTTTGGCGTTTCTGCAGCCGCTTCTATAGTCACCTCGTCGATCAGATAGGCCGCATATGTTTTGGTATTTGCATAAGCCATACCTTCAGCACCGCCGTCCATACGGAGGATCAGTTCATAAGCTCTGGCGCCTTTTTCGCCTGAGGCATAAATCGCATCAAGAGTTTTCAAGAACTCTTCGGTGACCGTGATCGCAGCGCTGTACTGCTGCCACTCTCCGGTAAGCGTAACCGTGGGACCGGTAATAAATGTGTCGGTAAACCAATCCTGATCGGCAATTTCAAATTTGCTAGCAATTTCTTGCTTATTGGCATGTATCTGTGAATTGAGCACTACTTTATAGTTTGTATTCTTCGGAACCGTTCCGTCGATCTTTGCCCAGAACTTGATCGTATAGGTTCCTGCTCCGGATCCCTTATAGCCGGCCTCTTCATTCTGAACGATTGCCGGGCCAAGGTCAAAGGCAATAGAATCCCACTGCGCGGTAGGATTAAAGCGAACCGCATGACCGGTGCCGTTTGCACCGCCTTCCACAACAGAAACCGTACCGCCGCCGGCAGTAAACTTATCCCAGCCGGTCAGGCCATTTTCCGCATCGCCGTTTTCTACCTTTTTCGTATTATCCGATGTAGGCGTAGGGGTGGGTTCAGTTCCCGTAGGGGTAGGCGTAGGCGTAGGATCGGGCATCTTTTCAAAGCTCAGCTCATCAATCAAATACCCGGAATTCTGGTTTCCTGCCTCGGTATAAATACCTTCTGAGCCGTCAAAGCGAATCATCAGCTGATACGCATTGGTCACCCCCTTGGCATACAGCATCTGCATCTGTGAAACATACTGCTCCGAAACATCCATTTCTATTTCAAATTTCTGCCACTGTTTTGTAAAGGTGATCATCTTTTGTGAGGTATAGTTTGTATAAGTAGAAACATAATCCGCTGCCGTTCCGCCATAAATGCCCGCGAGTTCACCTGCATTCTTATGGTACTGGGAATTCAGGAAAATATGGAACTCACCGGAATCCACCGCCGCATCTTCCGCAAGCCGCGCATAGAAAGTCAACTTATATTTGGCCGCACCGCTGCCGGCATATCGATTGTCTGCATCATTGATAATCGCCGGGCCCACGTCAAAGGCCAGTGCGCCCCACTGGTTGCCAGAACCGGGAACATATTGGATTGCCTTCGCTGTATTATTAGCGCCGCCGTCAACCCGAGTGATCGTTCCCTTGCCGGCCGCAGCAAAATACGTCCATCCTGCGTCACTGTTCTCCAGCGTACCGTCACCTAAAGCCAAGGGCGTAGGCGTTCCGCTGAATTGAGCTTCCAATGCCTCAGGAACTCCTAAAATATCGGTAGTATCGATGGCATATTGCGCATCAGAAGAAACCTTGCTGCCGCCGCTGTACCAACCGTCAAAACTGCAGCCATCCACAGGCACAGCTTCAATCGCATTCTGTATACCGTAAACGATCGTGTTCCCGAACGCCGCGTTTACAGAACCTTTTTTGCTATCACTGTTGGTAATTCTGCCAACTACAGGATAATAATCATCTACAGCTTTATTCTGTGCCTTCTGGAACATCGTCATATCTGCAGCACCACTGAGCTCGATACCAAAGATATATTCTTCACCGGAGAGATTATTGCTTCCGGTCTTCATATAAATGATCCAGAAATCCGTCGCATCATACCCTGCTGAAACATCCAGCTCAATCGTAGCATTTCCATGGGCCGGAATCGGCAGCAGATTCTGCTTGGCACCGCTTACCGTCTTTGTGCTCCAGTCAGAAGCCCGAAGCTCAATCTGCGCGGTAACGTCGATATCATTCAAATTGTAAAGCGTAAAGGATACTTTGTTATCCGCCGCAGGGATATTTTCCCCTGTAAAACCGCCATTGCCGCTGCCAATGAATGCAGCCCCCGCGTTGTTATAATACCAGGTAGCTACAAAGGTATCCTCCACCTTGGCAAGGGTAACGTTATCGATATAAAATACCGATCCGTTTCCGATGCCGTCAAACATTACATACAAGTCCTCATCCTGTGCCCAGGTTTCATTGAGTGTGGTCATGAAACTCATAAACATCCATTTGCCCTGCTCAATCGTTTTTTTACCGCAGGTAAAGGATTGATTCGTACTTGCATTGCGCCAAGTTGCAGTCATTTCAGTACTATCCGTAGGCATGGTCTCAAAATATACCCACGCACTGAGCACGTATGTTCCCGGCTGCTTGTTTACAACCGCCTTTACATTTTCTTTGGTAATGCCGGGCGTCTTCCATGCGCCGTCGCCGCCGGAAAACTTCAGTGAATAGTCGCTGTCTCCATAGGTAGGCGCCCCCTCTGCTTTTTTGGCAAGGGCAATACTGCCGCCCAAAGGAGTGCTAAAATAAGCAGCCGAATTGTTTTCAAAGTCTTCAAATAAATATTCCCCGTTCACCAAAGCCGAGCGGGAAGCAGCGGAGACTGAAAGCAATGTCAGCCCTGCAAAAGCTCCGACGGCGATCGTCAGTGCCAGCAGGATTCCCAATACTTTCTTCATATGATTTCCTCCTTAAAATTTTATGAACATCACACAATGTTTTAGTATATACATATCATATAACTTTTTTAAAAGAATGTCAATATATTTTATCATCTTATTTTTATTTTGTTAACAAATTTTTCTTCCATAAATGGAATGATTATGATATAAATTTGATGCCCGTTACGCATTGTTCCTTTACAAAGTGAAATTCCAGCCCCTCGTTAAAAAGATGCCGTATACTGTTTCCACTGCGGCAAACGAAACCTCCGTTTTTGTAAACGCGTACAATAAAAATCCTGCTATTGCAAAAGATAGCTCATTTAGAATACACTCTTGATGCCGATGGCAGCACACAAGGGAACTATAGAGACGCTTCGGCCTTTCAGCCAACCTCCCATAATCACACTGCAATCTTTTCAGATCCCTTGTCAGGGGAGCTGCCGGCGCCAGTCGAAGGATATTCTTTTTCTCCGATTTTTGCGCCGCCAAAGCCACCTTTCGCCTTAAAAGGAAGTTGTTTTTTTCTCTTCGCTTTTCTTTTCATCGCCAATGCTCTGTTTCACGCGGCTATCCCCTTTACAAGAA
>ULXF01057512.1_pt1 | contig 9712 bp, 15 predicted proteins | sample 1961041 | NCBI WGS metagenome assembly ULXF01 (sample SAMEA4835832, study PRJEB28245) | human gut metagenome | biome: gut microbiome; material: fecal sample | place: Denmark | collected 2008
AGCACCACCACACGAACTGCATACACCAGTACACGCCGTCCATGCCGTAGGCTTTGCCGTACTTCTGTCGGTTGCCCGGCTGCTCCACCGTGCCGATCTCTTTTTTAGCGACGGTAAGAATGTCTTCTGCTCTCGCCATGCCTCACGCCCCCTTGTCGATGGCGTCCTGTGCCTTCTGCGACTGCGTGCCGAAGTAGAACGCGATGATGACCGCATAGATCGTCATGAAGTCCTGCGAGATGTTGCCCGTCACCGCCATGTACGCGAAAACGCCCGTCAGCACCAGCGTCACGATGCTCTTGACGCTCATGAGGTTTGCGATACGCTTGATGATTCTTTCATTCATGTTATTCGTCCTTTCCCTTGATTTTGATTCTCGCCAGCAGTGCCAGTTCTGCCGTCCATGCCGCGAACCACGCGACGGTCAGACTGTCCGGCACTACCTTGTCATGCGCGGTCAATACGAGCACCGCAATGCAGTACCAGCAGAGGTTGAGCACTGCCGCAATGACGTACTTGTCCCGCTTTCTCAGCTTCTTCATAATGCAACCCCCGACAGCAGCCACGCGATAAACGCGCCCGCCAGCGCCGCGAGAGCCTTGTCGACCAGACTGTCCCAGCGTTTCCCCGCCTTGCCCGTGATGGCTTTCACGTCCTCTTTGATCTCCTTGACATCGCCCTCGACGGTCTCCTGCTTGGTCGCCAGCACCTCGACCGAAGTCGCCAGCCTGTCAAGTGCCGTTTGATGCTCCTGAAGCTCGTTGATTCGATGCGTATTGCTCTTGCACCGACTTTCGATCAGCGCGATCTCTGCGTCATCGTAGTGCTTTGCATTATCCATATCCCGCTCCCTTTCTGCGGCCTTAGACCGCCGTGAAATACTGTCCCACGAGCTCGTGCGGCAGATACTGTAGGACGATCTTCCCGCCCGCGGCCTCTCCCACGCGCTCGCACAGGTACAGCTTAGTGTCCTCAGGGTCTTTGTAGTAAAGACCGTAAGTGTACTCCATACCACGAGCGGCCGGAATCGGGTCATCTTGAGTACCAGCATGCTCGATGTCAATGATAGTCCACAGTGCAGAAGTTTTATGCGGCGGCCAGTTCTCTTGCGTGGTGTGGCCCTGACCTTTGTTGACGCGGTAGACGTGCAGCACGCCGCTTTCGTCCATATCGCTGCGGCGGTCGCCGGGCTTGACGGTCTCGCCGATGTGATCCGCCCAGCGCGCAACTAACTCAGGAGACTTAGCTGCCTCGCCGTCAGAGAGCGACGCGCTGGCCTGCTCGATGACCGGGCGCAGCCTTGCCGCGCGCTTCAGCGTGATGCTCTGGCCGACCAGCGCCGTTACGGTCGCCGCCGAAAGCTCGGATTCCGTGGGCTTGCCCATCTTGATAGATACGGTGCCGTCGCGATGATCAGTGATGTCGCCAGCAAGGGTGTACTCGCTGTTGTCGTACTCGTTGACGACCTCTTTGGTCTCGCCCGTGGGCTTGCCCTGCTCGTCCAGCACGTCCACCATGTCGCACTGCACGATGCTCCACGGTGTGCCCGAGGGCAGCAGCGCCACCACCTCATCGTGGGACATGGTCAGATAGATGGTCTGCGTCTCGCGCTTGTCCCAGTTGAGGTCTTGATATTTGCTGATAAACTTGGCAGGGTACTCCTGCCCGTTGACTTTCAAATACTGCGCCATAAGCGCTCCTTTCTTGTGTTAGGTATTTTATGGAAAAGGACACGTAACGCTCAGGCCCCCCCATAATTCCGATCATATTCCGCACTCACCCCCCCTCTGCTATTACGCAAACGGGTCTCCGGGAATAAGGCAACACCGGCAGTCGGTGATTCTGATCTGTGTATCATACTCCAATGTGACCGTCATAACACCATTGTTTACTGAAGCACTCAAAGATGCGCCTGCTGACCCAAAAAAGGTTACTGTTGTCCCGTCAGCATTGTATTGGACGCTGGTACTGCTCGTGTTCATGGATGACGTATCACCGTTTTTACCAGTGTATTTGAAAAGACACACAGCTGTCGCTGCCCCTCCCGAAAAAGGAATATTGAAAGTTTTTTTTGGAATCGGTGGCATTTTAATTCCTCCTCAGTTTACTGGGCTGTACCATGTTACTCCTCCACTCGCCACATCAATCGCCTGGATTGCAGACACAAATCCCGACGGATAGACCAGCGGCGCAGACGTGTCGCCCTTCGCGCGGATTGCGTCAGCGACCGCCGTCAGGTCAGCCGTGTTTGTCAGATATTCCGCCATCAGAATCTCCCTCCATTCGCGTTTGCGATCTCTACAGCCGTCCATGCCCCATTTACTACTCGCAGGAATTTCCCGTTATCGGCTGTTGTAACGGTGGGCACTTCGCGAACCGTGATAGTTCCGGTTTTACCATTTACAGTTTTAACGGGATACGGCGGCGGATTGTTCGCGCTGTACTGCTTGACGTTGTCCACGTTGCCGAGACCGACCTCGCTCTTGCTGTAACTTGGCTTTTTCTCCGCCTTTGCCCACTCGGGCACGGTCGGGTCGGTTTCCTTGTAGCTCTGCAAAGCGCTGTCCGCCTTGCCCAAACTCGTCTGTACGTCGCTGTCAAGGTCGGATTTTGCTACCGTGCTCTTAAAGGCCAGACTGCCAAGGTCGGCGAACCACTTTGCGATCTTTCCAAACAGCACGGAGAGCTTTTCACCCGTCGCAACATTTGTGCGGGTGGTCGCCGCCGTGAACGCCGCCGTGACGTTACTGCCGTCGCCGGTCTTGTCCAGCTTATTAGCGAGCGCCGAGTACACGCCACCAGACTGCACAGGATTTGTACTGCCCTGCGTAGGCGTTGCATCAGTGGTCACCTTGACGTCCTTGATAGCATTGTCAACGTATGCAAAGATGTCCTGACGCTTGTTGTTAGGGTCATACACAGCCGCCAGCATATCACCCGAGCCAGCACCGGCAGCGCCACGGCAATAGCCCGCATCGTATGTCGTGCCATCAGAGAGGGACACGATCATGTGGTAGTCACTCTGCCGGATCGTGATACCCGTGATGGTAGGCGCATCTGCTCCGGGGTTTCCCCGCGGAATGCCAAACACCAGCTTAAAAACATTATCGACAACGCTCTTGCTTACCGTCGCGTCAGACCCACTTGCAAGCGTCACCGCCTCGACGATCATGTTGACGATGGCGTCGCGCGCTGCCTGTGCATCGGTCTTTGCCGTCTCCGCAGCAGACTTGGCGGAAGCAGCGTCCTCGGCGCTCTGAGCGGCCTGTGTGGCTTTCTGCCCCGCAGCGGTCGAACTACCCGCCGCAGCGTCCTTTGCGCTCTCAGCGGCTTCCTGTGCCGATTCTGCTGCCGTCTTAGCGGCCTGTGCTCCGGTCTGCGCACTCTCCGCCGCTTTCTGCGCGTTGGCGGCAGCGGTCTGTGCATTCTTTGCCGCCGTCTCCGACTTCGCCGCATTGGTTGCCGCCGTCTGTGCGGCCTGCACCTTCTCGTCAGCGCCGGTCGCAGATGCAGCAGCAGCCGCCGCAGAAGATGCCGCCGCCTTTGCGGACGCATCAGCCGCAGCAACCTTGTCGTCGATGCCCTGCGCTGCGGTCTCTGCTCTGGTTGCGTCCTTCGCCGCCGCATCAGCCGATGCCTTGGCGCTGTCGGCATACTCCTTGACGCCCTGCACCTCCGCCGCAACGGAATCCTTGGCGTACTGCACGACCTGCGAGCCTTTCAGCTTTTTCGCCTCGCCGCTCTGCTCAAGCACAAAAAGGTCTTCGTTGGTAATCTGTAATGCTTGGGTGAGGTCGGAAATTGCTTTATCAACAATTGCTTTATCGGCCATCAGTTACCTCGCTTTTCTTCTCGAGCTTCGTTTTGCCCTCTTTGGCGGGCGGCTCTGCGGGGACGTGCGCCGCTTGCTGGTCAAGCCGCTCGAGGATTGCATATGCCTGCCTTAGCTCTCCCTTGACCTTTGCCATCTTCTCCGCGTCGTTCGCGGAGATCATCACTGAGGACAGCGTATTAAATGCGCTGTCAAGAATCTGCATTACCTGCTTTTTCATAGCGCCTCCTTATCCCGACTCCCACCAAGAGTCAGTGTAGATTTCTGCGTTGTAGGGTCTCCACGTGTCCGTGTAGATGTACGGCGTATACGCTCGCCACATATCCGTGTAGATGTACACCGCGCCGCCCGTAGTGCCGCCGCCCTCTGTGGTAAACGATCCGCTGTCGGAATAGCTGGTCTCCACCCATTGATTGAGGTTGGTGTCCCAATAGCAAAGCACTGCCTCCCAATCGTAGGTTTTGCCGGGGGTAAGTCCGTCGAACGAATCCGTAAACGTGTTGTTCGCGCCGGAATCCTCGTTCGAGGTCAAGTAATACCCGTACCCCAGAATGCCGGTCACGTAGATCGCACGTGCTCGGTCGTGGTAGCTGTCTCCGTAAAACGTGCCGTTGAGAACGGCTGTCGTCGACCCCGTCGCCGTAACGCTGACGCTAAAACTTGCCATGCGTCACCTCGCTGAACGGAGGAAAAACAGCTGTCCCCAGCTGCCGCTTGGCAAGTTGTCTCCGTACATCTGACTGCCGATATACAGCTCGCCGCCGCCGAGCGACACAATGTTGTTGGACAGCGTGATAAATCCACCGTAGGCGCCGCTGGCTTTCAGGTATACGTTAGTTGCCGATTCCAGCTTGATACCGCCGTAGATAGTCTTGATGCCGATGCCATAGTCAACGGTCGTCTCGACAAGCGAAAGTTCGCCCACTTTGGTATTGCTGTTTGCCAGCAGTTCCACCGTCTGGCCTCGTAACTTTCGCGCCGTGATAGAAGTGCTGTCAATGTACGTTGCGATCGCGCTGTCGACCTCGCTTGCGCTCAGGCCCGCGTTGCTGTCGACGTAGCTTTTCGTTGCGTAGCTTGATCCGTCTTTGAGATCTCCGACACTGATACTGCTTGCTTGGATTTGGTCGGCCGTCAGCGTACCCTTGATATTCGCCGCATCGACGTACAGATTGTCCGTCTTGATGCTGCTGCCGTTGATCTTGGTCGTGCCGCTCGCGTCCGTCACCGTCAGGCCGTCCAGCGTGGTCTTGACCTCAGTGTACTTGCCGTCGATGCCCTCGACCTTGAGCATGATCGCCTCGCTGGTCTTGGTGATGAGCGAGCGGGTCTTCGCCATGTTGCGCTCGATCTGCCGCTGCGTCGGCGATTTGTACGGATACTCGTCGTCGATCTCGTCCGCGTCCGGCGCGGAAATATTCGGCGCGAGCATCGGATCAAACGTCATGTCCAGCGCGATGAGCGGCACATATAGCCCGTCTACCGTCACCGCGTCGCCAAGCTCCACCGCAGGATCAAGCAGTGCTTCGCTGCCCTCGTAGCCGATGTGCTTGTAGCCGGAGACTTTGGCGAGGATCGCCGCCGCCATCGCATTCGTGCCGTCCGGCTGCAGGGCCGTCAGCGTCCGCCCGGTGTCCGATCCGGACACACCGACCACATCGCCGTTCTCGTCGAGCAGCTCCACCTTCGTAATAGGCTGCGACGCGATGCCTGGGGAAAAATCCGCCAGCCGCCGCCCTAAATAGGTTTTGTCCATGTTTCCCTCCTTACACGAGGATACGCACGCCGCCAAAGGTGATGGCGCTGCCGGTCTCCGTCACCAGATAGTTGGTTTCTTTCGGCATGGAGTTGAGCCCTACCAGCAGCAGTTTCCCCTCGTCCGTGATGATCCAGTTGCCCGCGTTGGCGACCGCGATGCGCCCAAGCGCCTCGCGCATTGTCATATCGCCCTCGTCGTCCACGGGGTACTGCATGGGGAACGCCGCATCCAATACCGTGCGGCTGTCCACTGCCACCCCCATGCGCGCCGCGATATCCGCGACCGCCGTCGCCGCCGGCATCGGCCATGTCTCCGCGTCATAGCTGCTGTCGAGCCACGTCTCCTCGGCTTTGAGCATCGCATCATACCCGTGCACACTCAAGACGCCCGTGATCCGGTCAGTCTTGCGCGTGGAGAAGAAAAACACGCCTTTGGGGATCCACTCACTCGCTTGCTCGCCGAGCACCAGCCGCGCAAATACTTCAATTTTTGCCTGCCGTGGAATCGTGCCTTTTGGGTAAAGCTCGACGTCGATTTGCCGCGCCGAACAATTACCAATGCCAAAGGTGGAATACAGTCCGCCATACACTCGTAAGCTGTTTTTTACGATGTCCGCTTGACTATATTCCACCCCCGCAATGCTTAATTTGGTTTCTACGCGATGATTCCGGTTAGCAAGCAGTGTTAAGTATAAATCACTTACGCTGTGCATTAAATCTCCCTCAACTGTATCTCTCCGCCCTTATACCTGCGTTTACCGTCGGCAGACACAAGCGCAAACGCCGCGTCAAGATTGCTTGTCACGCGCATCGGTTTTACCAAGTCTGTCTTGGTATGCGGGTCGGAAAATGTCACCTCAATGGTCGATGCGCGCAGCGCGTCGCAATATGCCGTCGCCTCGTCCTCCGTCATCGGGAAGAGGGAGAACGTCACAACATAGCGGTCTTTGCTCCGCGCCGCGTGCTCCACATCGTCCATCGTCACAATGATTTTGCTATAGCTTACTTCCCGCTGCACGGAGTATGTGGATAACCTCTCGTGCACGTCAAGCGCGCCGAGTTTCAGCGTGATATCCATTTACACCCCCATTGCTCGTTGGAGCTGCCTGTTGTATTTGTATGCCGTCTCACCAATCACCTTCCCGTCAAGCACGGACTGCACAACGATGTGGATATCACCGCCCATGCCGCTGAGGGAAGATAGCGCGCTGCGCATCTGACCGCCGAAAGATTGCTCCGCGCCGATCTGTGCTGTGCCGAAGTCCAGCCCACCAGTGATGCCGCGCTTGATGCTGTCGTACTCGTTGTCCCAGCCCTCGCCAAGGCCCAGCGCCATATTCTCACCGATCCCCGCAAATACTCGAGACGGAGAATGGATCCCGAGTTTGCTTTTCACGCCTGAAACAATTCCGGAGAAAAAGTTTCCGACTTTATTCTTGATCCAGCTGCCCATTGCCTTGATTCCTTCCCACAAGCCCTTCACGATTTGCTTACCGACATCTACGATGTCGGGGAGTGAAGAAACAAAGGTCTTTACAATGGTCGCCATCATGTCAAGCACCGACCGAACGATCTGCGGCAAATTATCAGCAAGGCCGCTGACGATCGCCAACACCATCTTCATGCCCAGCTCAATGACCTGCGGCAGTTTTTCGACGGCATAGCCGACGAATTTCTCGATCATTTCAGGGCCTTTTTCCTGCACCACAACGCCAATGTTTTCAAGGACCCTCTCAACGACCGGCAAGAGATTTTCCGCCACCGTCACGGCGCTGCCCAAAAGGTTCGTGATGAGTTCTGCCATGTCGGCGTTTTCATCGCCCAGCCCCGTGATAAAGTTGTCATACGCCGCTTTCATCGACGCAATAGAGCCTTGAATCGTCGTACTGGCTTCCAGCTGCGTCGTGCCCGTGATGCCCATTTCCGTCTGCACGGTATGGATAGCGTCTACGATATCCGCGTAGCTGCTGATGGTGTAGTTGGTATAATTGCCCTGCGCGGCATTTAAGGCGTTCGCATCGTCCAAAAGACGCTGCATTTCTTCTTTTGTGCCGCCATAGCCCAGCTTTAGGTTGTCCAGCATGGTGTAGTTCTGCTTGGCGAAGCCCTGATAAGCGTTCTGGATGGACTGCATGTCCGTGCCCATCTTATTGGCGTTGTCGCTCATGTCGGTGATGGCCAGATTCGCCTTTTCCGCTGCCGCGTCCGTGTCTCCGCCCATCGATTGCAGCAGAGACGCAGAAAATGCCGTCACGGTGGTCATGTACTCGTTGGCGCTCATGCCCGCCGTCTGGTATGCGTTCGCGGCGTACTGCATCACGGTGTCGGCAGAGGACTTAAAAAGCGTTTCCACGCCGCCGACCAGCTGCTCATACTCGCCGTAGCTTTGGATCGCTGCTGCGCCAATGTTTTTTACCGCGCCTGCAACAGCTTTCACGCCTGCAACAATGGCTTGCCCTGCAATATTGGCTTTCAGCACGTCGCCAAAGCTCAATGCCTTTTCTTTGGTATCCCCGAGGTTTTTATCTACTTCGCTCGTGTCAACGCTGATTTTGACAAAAAGGTCTAATAAATTCATGTTCTCACCACGCTTTTTGGTGTTTTTGGCGAAAAGCCCTTGAAAAGTCAAGGCTTATGTAGTACAATTTCAGGAAAGGAGGGTTTTGCCATGATCAATTTCAACAAAGATTCCGCATTTGACTTAAAGCCTATTCCCATTGCCGAAGTCCGCGACGAGGTCAACGGTCTTTTGATCGCGGGCGAAGAGATCGCCTGCGCGTTCAAAACGATCCGCGACCAGCTTATCTTCACCAACAAGCGCATTATTTCCGTTGACGTGCAGGGCATCACCGGAAAGCGGAAATCGTTCAGCTCCATGCCCTTTTCCAGGGTGCAGTTCTTCGCTATCCAGACACCCGGCCTTGTTGAGCTGATCCCCGACAGCGAGCTTGTCCTGACGTTTTCCAATGGCTTTACCGCCAAATTTGAGTTCAAAGGCGATACCGACATCGGGAAGATCGGCCGCATGATCTCGGAATACGTTCTCAAATAACGCCTATCCCTCCGCCGCCCCGTCAGGGGCGGCTTTTTTTATCGTCAGCCCGCACCGCGCGATAATATCGGCGGTAATCTCTTCGCACGTTCTGTTGTCCTGCTTCTTCGGCTCAATGATGTCCGCGTATCGCGCCTTGATATAGTTCCCGCCCGCGTATCGCGCCGTGTTTTCGGCCACAATGCGCAGCGCGTCCGTCACATAAATGCGGTATGCGTCGTTTCTTGCTTTTTCATTGAGCCGCGCCACACAGTACCGCAGGAACGGCTTTATTCTTCTTTGCCCTCGGTATTCTCCTGCGCAGAGCCAGAGGATTTCCCGCTCTGCGCTGAGAGAAAAAGCGCGCTGAATGCCTCATCGGTCAAAAGCTCCGTCGCGTCGCGCATCAGCTTGACGAGGTTCAGCGCACCCTTGTAGCTCTCTGCGCTCACTCCCTCAATAGAGGCAAGAATGGCGATGATGTCGCCTTTGTGGCCCTTGAGCAGCGCGGGGAGCGCTTTTCGCGCCCTCTGCGTCATAAACTCTTTGGCTGTCATGCCCTCGGGCAGCTTCTCGCGCTTGAACAGCGCGGATGCCGCATCGTCCTCCGCAATGTTAGCAATCGGGTCGATGATATCCGCGATGACGTCAAAGACGCGCTCGCCCTGAATGTCGGAAAGTCTCATTTACGCCTCCGCCGTGCCGGACTTGATGTAAATTTCAAAGGGAACCGTGTCCTGCGCGCTCATGGAATAGTGCCCGGTAAACTCAAAGGCAAACTGTCCCTTGGCCTTGTCGCTTGTCTGAAGCTGGAAGCCGCCTGTGGAAAGCGCGTTGATCAGCTTGATAGCGATAAAGCCGCCGTTAGTTTCGCCGTTCTTGTCGGAGTAATCGCCCACAAGCCAGATATCGTCAAAGTCCGCGTCCTTGAGGTCGTTGCGCGGTGTAACCTTGGTCGTGTCGGTCGTCCCGATGTCCGCCGCGCCGCACAGCCGCTTTGCAATGGCGGTATCCGCATTGACAAACGTGCCGGTCATCTTTACCTCCCACGAATCGAGCTTTTTCAGCTCTTTCATGTTCTTGGGGCAGTT
>ULXF01059126.1_pt1 | contig 9682 bp, 10 predicted proteins | sample 1961041 | NCBI WGS metagenome assembly ULXF01 (sample SAMEA4835832, study PRJEB28245) | human gut metagenome | biome: gut microbiome; material: fecal sample | place: Denmark | collected 2008
CTGGCGCTGAGCTGCAACGGCTCAAACACTTCCCGCCGAACAGCCCATCCATAGCTTGCGGCTGCCGCCAGGCACCGTTTCTGCTGTTCCCGCAGGATGGTTTCTTCCTCGATTTCGTTGCTGGTATAAAGACATTCCACTACAATCATGGTTTTTCCTCTTTTCTGTCCAGAACTGCTGCAACAAAAAAGGCCCGATGAGCTTTTACACTCATCGGGTCTTGTTTTCAGATCAGGAAATTTGCAGCTTGGTTTCCTGCCGCCGGAGCTCTTCCTCGCTCCGCAGCCGGTCATACTCCTGCAGCACGGCGGAATAGAGCATTTCGCGCGCCGCCCTGTTGATCGGGTAGGCAATGTCGCTGTGCTTGGTCCGGGCGCCCTTGGGAGCCCGGGGCATCTTGACGAAAGGGTTCTTCTTGCTGTTCTCCACGACGGAAATTCCGCGGATCGTGACCGCATTATAGATCACAACAGCCCCGATCGCTTTCTTCCGGCCTTCGCCGGACAACAGTTCCAATTGAACCTTGGGGTTCATCTCGGGGGCGGGAACACGGTCACTTTCACGGCCAGCAACATCTTTTTCCGTCTGATGACCGGCATCTTCTGCGGGAATCGCATTGCCGCAAGGCATGTCGGAAACCTCCTTGCGGACTTCCACCATTTCTTCCATGATGTTTCTCCTTTTTTGTTGATCGGCATCCGCGGAAGATCGTGCGGCCGGTGACGGTTGGTGCATCGCCGGTCGCACCAAATCTTCCTTGATGCAGTTTTTCTATCTCTGGCGGTGAAGATCTCACCGCACATCGTCCACCAGCCGTTCGGCTGCGCGAGGCTATGTCTTACTCACGGCCCAGGTTCTATCCTCTGGACCCCCGCACACTTTCTCTGTGCGCGTGCGTGTCTTTGCTTGCGGGAGCGCCACCCGCCGTAAAAAGCAGGCAGCTTTACCGCCAGCCGGTGAATCCGGCTGTTTCTATGGACATTCTATCCCTTACACCATAGCAAAGGGACAGCTGCAAATATTCGGTTGTCAAGGTTCTGCGCAATCGGATGTTTTCGGGCGGTATTCCGCCCGTTCCGGTTGCTTTCCGCCGCTCTTGCGGCTTATCTATATTATACATTTGTCTTTTTCCTTTCTCTACGACGCAAACGTTGAGATCGCCATTTCTTTCATACCATTTATGGTGATTTTACTCCAGAACCAGATTCTTGCCATTCCTTTTTACTTTTGCGGGAGTTGCTGAGCGGCAATTAACATCCCTTTTATCATCACATATGCAGACCCCCGTGCTTCCCCCGGTATCTTATGCCACAGAGAAATTATTTCCTGTAATTGTGCATCATCAATTATTCCAATTTCTTTCGCTTTTGGTCCTTCCCCTTGAGGGAACAATTCTGACATTGGAATATGTAATGCATCGGTAAGTCTAAGAAGATTGCCGATTCCTGGCTCTGCTGTTCCCTTCTCGATTCGGCAAATGGTGTTACAGGCCAGATCCGCTTCTGCAGAAAGAGTCAGTTGGGACATATTTTGGGCCTTACGTTCCTTACGGAGTTTTTCCCTCATGAACTTTAGACTATCCTGCACATCGCGTTCTGACATCACCATTCACCTTCTTTTGCGTTTTTCTAAATTCATTGTAACGAAAAAGGGCACTATTTCTCTATCCACTTCGTTGTTGAAATCCGCTTGTTTTCATACACAAATATGTTAAAGAACCCTGGGAACGATCTAAAAACCGTCATTGATGGGTTTGGACCCCATCGTACTTAAAGTTTTCCTACATTTCCTGGCTTTTTATTGGCTGTCTCTATTCCTATGTCTTTTTGTTCTGTATTGTTTCTCCTTCTGTACACATTTGGGCTTCAATACGCATTTTGCCTTTTTATCGATTCAATGGCATTATTATATTACTGCTCCCCTCGTTTGGTAAGTTCGATATGAACTATTTATTACTTTTATTAATCTTATTTTAGTCTATTTTTTGATATATTTTTATTGACAATAAACGTTTTTTGGTGGTAAACTGGCATTATCAACAAAATATTCACTGAACATTTGTAAGGGGTGGTCGTATGCCAAAAATCAGTCATCCCCTCTCGGAAAGCGAGCGGATATTGTTCCACGCAAACTATAAGTATATGTGGGATAAAATAAGCACTACTTATTTTGCAGTTCTTCGCTCAAAGACACCTCCTTCTGCAAAGATAGATGAAAAGAAACTTCCTTCCTACGCTATCTGTGCCAAGTGCAACAATGATGAGAGTTATGCTCCCAGCAGAGCTACTATCGCCAAGATTGTAGATTTTTACAATTCACAGATTCGGCCTCCTGTTGAGGTTTACCAATTTACACATGAAAGGCTCGAGGATTCCGATAACATTCGTTATCGCAGTTCTTCTGTTTTTGATCCTCGTTTTATCGGCACCTACCGTGGTTATTATCCTTCTGTGACAGAGGATGTGGTTATCGGCTCTTATCTCATCATCTTTGAGGAAGATGCCCGCCTGAAAGCCACACTCATTATGGGGCTTTGCTCAGATCGGGAAATGAAAGGCACCCGACTTAGAGCACTCCTTTCTGAAGAGCGGATCACTTATCCGAAGTTCAGAGAGTTCCATCGTAATCTTCCTGCAAGCCGACAACGCTACAGCTACTATGAGGGTATTGTCGAGCTGACAAATAGCTCCCTTACAATCTGCTTTCATAGCAGCGATATGGACCAGAAAAAACTTATTCTCACACTAAACCTCACCGGTTTTCATCCAAGTGATCCCGACCGAGAGTATTTAGGAGGCCTTGCCTTTGCGCTGGGAACAAGTGACGGCCCTTTTGATTCTCGCTTTTTTGAAATGGGGCTTGTTCGCAGCACTTTGCCTTACTTCTCTTTGGATTCAAAGGGCCTGTTTCCCCTCATCACACCAAAGGTAAAAAACCACACTGTATTGCTTCCATCAAAAGCAGATACGGCCTGGTATGTATATTTCTTAAAGCACAGCGATCTAAATTTTTATTGACCTCCTCATCGCCACTGTTTCATAGTTTCTGCTATTGGGCATTGTACGAAGTTTTGCTTGTCCTTCTACAAAAAGAAACCACCCCGGCACAAAATGTGATCCGAGGTGGTTGAAATATAAGTTTATGAAAATTAAAATTTTTAGACATAAGGTTCTAACCTATTTGGGGCAAGCTTCTTTTGTCACTATTATGTTTCTCAAACAATTCCCAAGCAAATGCTTGCGGGGGGCTATCGCAAATGATTTTTCCCTCTTTCATGCCGATAATGCGATCGAATTTTTTTGCCAATTCAAAGTCATGTGTTATAACAATCACCGTCTTATTATAATTTGGTTTTAGCAATCGATTTATTATGTTTTCTGATATTTTCGGATCCAAATTTGCTGTTGGTTCATCAAGGACAATTAAATCCACATCTTTTTTATGAAGGGTCCTATAAAGTGCAATTCTTTTCCATTGCCCACCAGATAATTCCACGCCATTTGAATCAAGTGCTCCTAAAAAAGTATTTAATCTATCCGGAAAGTTGTTTGCAAAATCAATTAATGGATCCTCACTCAGTTCCGAGAAATCATTCGGAGCCAAATTTTCTCTCAACGTCATCTGAAAATGGACAAAATTCTGTATCAAACATGCTGTTTTTTTTCGATAGTTGTCAAGATTTAATTCCATTGTTTTTCCATTGACACTAGCCTCTCCCGATATTGGGCGATAAATTCCTAAAAGCAAATATAATAGTGTCGTTTTTCCGCTTCCATTCTCTCCCACAATAGCGATTTTCTCACCGGTCAATATTCTTAGATTAATGTTTTTAACAGCACTTTCACTTCTTTGAGGATATCGGAACTCAACATTTTTCATTTCGATTTCATGAATTTTGTCAATACAATCTTCATCGCCTTCAGGCTCTTCTTCTAAATTCATCAATCGATTCCAGTCAGCAAAATTTATACCAAACTGATCCCAAGTTGATATCGTTCCAACAAAGCTCGATACGGCTGATTGAAGATTTCGTCCCGTATTATATACAAGGACAAAGGCACCGATTGGAGTTTTCTTTTTAATGACAAGATATCCAGTAAGCAATAATGCCATTGCCATCGCCATACTTTGTGTAACTGTTGCAATTGTCCTTTGAAAGGTGTTTTTCTGGCAAAGCCTTTTATATTCCAATGTAATCTTTTCTTTAACATCAATCATTTTACTGAAAAAGAAATTCACCAAATCGTAAGTCCTAATGTCTTTTGCGGCATATCTATCCGATAGCAATTCGACAAAATATTTCTCCACCCTTTTTTCCTTAGTAATTTTTCGTTCCAGTTCATAACGTCTATGGTTACTTTTAACTAATATAAAGATGTATGGAACATTAAATACCGCAATCAAAATTGGCACATACCATGCCACCCATACTAACGACGCCAACTGTAAGACAATTGTCGCCAGTGGCGTGTATAACGCTATAATCAAATTTAGTGATGACACAATACTAGACTTTATTGTTTGGTTTGCTCTTGAAACCAAATCATGTATTTCATACATTTCAAGACTGTTCAGTTTAACTTTTGCAAGCTTATTATTAATTTCATGCGAGACACTCTGTCCTAGTTTGAGTTGCAAAACCGTATTGAGATAAATCTGAAAGTAGGAAACACACTCTTCTATCACTTGGACAACTATATATGATGCAAACATGATTATCCCCAATTTGACCGTTATCCCTAGCGACAATTTGTTTACAACTTCCGTATAAATCATATTTTTTATTGGTCCCAAAAAAGATAAAAGAATCGTCAGAAGAGCAATTTCGAGCATTACTTTTAATGTTTTAGCTTCAAACAGTCTGCCAAATGATGCTTTATACTTATTAATTTGATCAAACATCTCAATCATTCTCCATCAGAAGCCACGATACATAATATCGACGATATTTCTCGCAGCCTGTCATAAGCTGTTGATGTGTCCCTATCCCCACAATTTTTCCATTTTCCAAATATATTATTCGATTCATTTTTGATGCAATTTTGAGTCTGTGAGATACAAATATCATTGTCTTCGATTTATCATCTTCCTCTAGCACTGTATTAAAAAAGCTATATTCTGATGAAGGATCCATTGCCGCTACTGGCTCATCAAATATCCATATATCAGCATTATCCAATAGAGTTCTGGTTGCTACTATCTTTTGTGTTTCTCCACCAGATAAGTCTATTCCATCATCATAAAGGGAAGCTCCTATTCGTGTGTCGAGTCCATTTTCTAGACGTCCTACAATCGATAATGCTGTTAGCTTTTGCATCGTGTTTAGTATTAAACTATCTCTGTTTTTTTCTTTTGAAAATATAATATTTTCCCTTATCGTAATGTTGAATTTATAACTTTCTTGCGCCATTAGAGCGATTTTATTTGCACCGATATCAACTTTACCTCGAGTGGGCTGCAATAAGCCAAGAATAAGATTTAAAAGTGTACTTTTCCCACTCCCGTTTTCCCCAACAATCAAAATTTTTTCCCCAGGATTAATAGAAAATGATATTTCTTGCAATAGCCTCCTTTTTTTATACTCAAAGTCGACATTTTCAAAGATGATTTTTTTACTCTTATTTTTCTACTTTTAGCTATGTTCGGCTTCCCATTAGTTTTCTCTGCGAATTCAAAGTATGTATCAATCTCATATTTTATTGATGCTATTATTTTTATATGTTGAATCACCTGCGTAAAACTAACCAAATATGTCGACAACACTTGAATAAGATATATTAATGTTCCCAGCATCACCGATCCGCGAGTATATCTTATATATAGCACTATATAATAAATAAACTCAAAAAAGTACATCACACAGGCCCAAAAAAGATTTATACCCGTCCATTTCTTTTCTAAATCTAAAGTTTTCCTCTTTATTTCTTCATTTAACCAGTATCTTTTTCCTTCAATATAATCTGTCAATCTCCATTGGCGAATTTCCTTTGATGAATTTTTATCAACGAACAATTTGTTAAAGTACGCTTCTTTTATTTTGAACATTTCTAACGATTTATTCAGTTCTACACCTTCTGAAGTTCCTCTTTTCGTAAAAACATTTTGCACTATAACCATTATTATCAGAACCACTAAAGCAAGTACATCATATTGAGCCACCATAACACTAAGAACTATAATCGATACTATCAGTGCGATACTCCCATTAATATTTTGCACAACTAACAAAATATCATTTTCCACCGCATTTATTGCGCGTTCTTTGTCTGCGACGAAATTTGAATCACTCATATGGTATAATGGCACATTTTGAATATATTCAAATACTGGTTTCCCAAAATTACGTGTAATCTCAAGTTGCATTTTTTGAGTCAAGAGGCCGTCTAAGTTTTCAATGATTATTGCTACTATATTTACTGTCAGCATTATTATCAAAAATAGCACTAATTGCTCTAAAGCTCCGGCTTCTAACGCTTGCACTTGTTTTTCATAAACTTGCAAACCAATTGGTCCCAGCATTGCTACTAGCAATTCTGCTCCTAACGATGAAAGGATTTGCCAGGCACAGTGGCGCACAACCATAATATATATTTTAAAAATCGTTTTCACGTCACCACTCCTAAACTAAAATCGGGAGTGCCTCTCGAGAACGAAGACACTCCCGTCACTACCGCTACACAGACCGCAATTATGGCTTACCGAACGTTAGGTATTATTGTAATTGCTGCAGCTAAAATTCTCACAACTGAAAAAGTTTCTGGCACACTGATACGGAGTAAAAACTCCTCCGCAGCTGAATTTTGCGCACGAAGAGTTGCGCAGACTAATATCAGATTGAAACTGTACGACGACAGGCTCTGAGTATTTCATAGCAATTTCCTCCCATTGGTTATGATATTAGAAAGCCGTGCAAGAAAACGTACCACTACAATGGAAGAAAATTCCCAGCAAGCAAGAGAATTTTGCCCCCGTCGTGCAGTTAAACTTCTCTGTACATGTACTACGCGGAGTCACTTCACTAGTACCCTGGACAACCAAAGGTTCTGAATACTTCATCGCATTTCACCTCTTATTCATTTTATTTTGTGCCATTATAATCGCCTAAAATTGCATATGCTCTGCAACGATAGCTTCACTTTGTTTCAAGAGTTGACGAATTGCGTTTTCTTTTCGAAAAAAGCAGCCTCCATCTGTTTCGTGGATTGATCCATTGGCCAGACAATCTCCTATACATCCACGCGGACATTGATACTTTAGAACGCACTTGTTGCAATCATCCATATAGAAACGCCCTGTTGTCATAAAATTCACAAGATTGATGAAATTCTCATTGAATAACGCATGCGGTAGAGAGTCTTTGTTAATATTTCCAAGACAATACCGTTGATCCATAAACGATTGACACAAATACACGTCTCCATTTGTAGCAATTCTGGGACTTATTGGAACTGGATTTTCATCTTGGTATACATATGGGCAAACGCCAGAATATGGAACAGGAATATCGATTCTTATGTTGGACTCGGCTTCATCCCCAGCAAGCTTTCGATATTCATCATTTATTCCTGTTATTACTTTAGACTCCTTCAATCGATCAATCAAGCTCTGATATTCGAGAGGTGTTAGTGCTATTTTCTCAAGGTTTTCATTTGCTCGTCCTACTTTTTTCAACCCTGCCAGCATGATTTTATGGACACCCATATCAATAAGTTTTTCACAGAACATATCCCAGTTATCGTTCATATTTTGCTTATTCATCATGTTACGTACAATGACCATATTTGCGTGCTTTGACAAAAGCCTTTGCAAGCCAGCCATTGTTCTTTCAAAATTTCCCTTTCCACAAATAGAATCATGCAACTCAGCTCTCGATCCATTAAGGCTGACCTGGACACTAACATGCTTTTCTGCAAGCATGTTTGCCACATCATCAGTAATGCATGTTGCATTGGTAATCAGCAAAATGTTTCTTGCTAAAATTCCAGATTCAAGCATCATATCGATAAATTTCCACACCTGGGGATGAAGAAGCGGCTCTCCTCCAGATAATGTAATTGATGCTTTCTTTGGATTATCATAACACCCAAGTACATTTTTAAATGCTTCAACAGAAATCTGATCTCGGAGCTCTCCTGATTCGTTATAACAGTGAATGCATCTCAAATTACAATTAGACGTAATTTCAATGTAACAACCATTTAGAATATAATCGTTATTAGCTAATACTCCTTCAACATGCATCGTACTTCCATCTCCGTTTTATTTTATTGTCAAAAGTTCCATCTTTAAGAGTGTCTCCAAAGCTTTTGTACATCCCTCGTATACAGTCCTTTTGTCCAGCTGATCCTTATCAATGCATTGATCAAAAAGCAATTCACACAAACTTTCGACACTTTGTCCATCACAATTTTCATACAAAAAGTGTGACGTTTCATTAACTAAAAATATCGCTCCAGTTTCTTCATCGAGCACCAAATAGTACTCCCTATGTTTTTCAATCAGCACCTTTTTTTGGACATTTTTTTCTAGGCAATCTTTCATCACCATATTATTCCCCCCTTTTCTTCAAAGTTTCTGATGTCCTTTTGCTAATTATATACTCTAGTTGCGCTACAATTTTTTCATCTTTGTTCAAGATGCATTTTTCTTTGTCTCAATTTGGAACCTCAGAACATTGTAGGTTTGTCAAATATCTTGTACAGTGAGAGAATCGAAAAAAGCAGCAAGTTTTTCTTTAGGAGAGAGCCATCCCAGAGGGCGCATAGGTAAGTCGTTGGAGCGATTTTGGTGTGCAGCGAACTGCACACCAAAATCGGCAAAAGAGAAGAAACGGTGTGTATTGTAGAAACGCTTCTGGTCTTCACGGTGGCTGCGCTCCACTTTGCCGTTGTGATGTGGCGTGTATGGGCAGATCAGTTTGTGCCGGATCCCAAGGCGCGCAGCGGCCAATTCAATGCGAGTAAGCCGGTCTTTCTTGTTAGTCGAGAAATGGTTGGTAAACTCAATACCATCCCGTACACCACGGCGTTTGAACCAGGTTACCATTTTCTCCAGAAAATCGGCGGAGGAATAGGCACTCTGCTCCGGGTAAGCCCCAAGATAGCTAAGACGTGTATATTCGTCAATCGCTGTATACTGATATAACCGTTCTTCCGGATTTGCCAGGCATTTCAGCGGTACCACTTTCATATCCACCTGCACACGCTGGCCGGGATACTGCATCTGCTCGTATGGTTTTGGCTTGTAAGGCGTTCTGACCTTTATCTGCGGGAATATCCCCAGTTTGCGCATAACTCGGAACAGGCTTTCCGGGCAGCGGGTATAGCCCCGTTTGCGAAGCCGCTGCCACAGTTCTATCATTCCAAGCGTGGGATTCCTTCGCCGCATATTCCGGATAAGATTCAGCTCGGCCTCGGTGTGCTGGTTCGGGTGATGGTGCGGACGTCTGGATTGGCAGGCCAGAGATTCCACACTTCCATTCCAGCGCGTCTTCCAAAAGTAGATATACGACCAGCTTTTGTTATATTTCCGGCTGGCCCGGCTTACGCCATATTTCGCCGCATACTGCATGAGGGATTGCCGATACCGCATGTCTTGTGTTATACTCTTACTCATGAGGGACAGAGTTCCTTTTCTTGGGCTTGTTGTGTGTGGTAACTTAACTATACCCTATGAAGGCTCT
>ULXF01048640.1_pt1 | contig 9674 bp, 9 predicted proteins | sample 1961041 | NCBI WGS metagenome assembly ULXF01 (sample SAMEA4835832, study PRJEB28245) | human gut metagenome | biome: gut microbiome; material: fecal sample | place: Denmark | collected 2008
TCATCCCGTTACACAGCAAGCGGACATGCCACGGCATGTCCCTATACCCTGGCTGCCTCAATCAAAGATTACCCTCTGACAACCCTCGCCAGAGGGTAACCCCGTTTTGTCGCATGGGATGTGGATGTATTGGGCGATGTCTCCGTAGGAGACCCATATGTTAGGCAGGGGTCACACAAGCTGTAAGCTTGGCTGACCCCTGTTTCGCATCCATCCGCCACATTATCATCGCCTCTGTAGTAGGAATACCCATATAAGCAGGGTGCGCCACCTACAGCGGCGTATGTTTTGTGTCATCGCCCGTACAGGAGGGCGTTGCAAATTCCAAGTTGTAGGGCTGCACCCTGGTGCAGCCGAAATCCATGGGCTGATTATCAACATGTTGGCGGATGCACCAGGGTACATCCCTACAATTTAAGGTGTGTTTTACGAGTTTTGCATCACCTCCACTGCCTAACACGTCAGCCTCCCACGGAGGCAAAATCCAGCATCGTAATACCTACAATGGTGAAAAAAGAGGCACGTCGGAGACGTGCCAGCCGTGCGAAACCCCATGCACGGGAGCGTTAGCGACCGTACATGGGGTAGAGGACCACGGCCTGGCGTGGGTCATCAGGGCTTCGTCGTCGAGGAGGGTGGCGGTGTGACCGTCGGCTATGACGGTGCCGTGAGTCATGATGATGGTGCGAGGTGTCGTTCGGGATGGGCGAGTATATTCATGAACTCTTGTTTTCCTTTGGGGCTTTATCCGAACTATCATTTTGGTCTATCTCAGACCTGATTCTCTCATTAAATGCTTTATCTTCCCCTCGGAGTAATCTTACAAGCCTGTATACCCATGTTGAGGGTTCATGTTCTGCATATCGAGTATGATCAAATGACTTAGCCTGTGCTTCTGCAAATTTTATTGCTTGACCCTCATTCCCATATTGACTCAAATAATTGTGCATGTTAGGGTCATTCTTTTTATAGGAAAAACCTTTTTCATGCTTAGCGATAAAATCTGTAATGGCTTTTTGATATTCCTTTCTTGACATTGATGTTATCCTGTTCGCAAAATGGAATATATACCAAAGCTCAAAGGCTTCATTGCTCCAGGCACACCCGATATTGTTGCTTTCCGCCATCTGTATAGCCGCATTGAAATCTTTGGCAGGGAAGCTGTCTTTATCGAAAACAGCCCACACGCTGTCATATGGCTTGTTTTCTTTAATCGCTTTGGATTTCAGCTCTATAGCCTTATTGACCACCTGTATTGTATTTATTTTACCTCCTTCACATTCGATGTCGTACACCATCCCACCTCTGTTTATCCTTCCGAACGAACGGAAATAGTTCGGCTCAGTTTTCTCTCCTTCACAGACAATCAGTATGCGACAAACAACCTCCACTGGCTTATGCTCGGAGGTATTCATCTTAAATGATGATAACGAAACTGATTTTAAGGACTTTTTCTTTGCCATTTTAATTGTTTGTATCGTACGTTATGAATGGAATAGCTCCATATCTCCCTTTTATATAATTTCGTTCTAAATTACCATCACCTCTCGGTTTGGTGCCGTCTGGGAGCACAATATCAGTCATGCGGTATAAATCCGTGGATTCTAACCCATCTTTTTCGGTAAACCAGATCTGGTCCCTTCTCAATAATTTTGCAGATAGGAGATTGGTGTCATGTGTTGTGAACAGAAGTTGTGCATGCTTGGGATTGGTTTCAACGCTTGTGAACAATCGGACTATCTGCTGTGAGATTAAAGGGTGCATCTTTGCATCCAGCTCATCAATCACAAGAATTGAGCCGCAGTTGAGAGTGTCAAATATCGGACCTGCAAGTTCAAAGATTTTCTGTGTACCTTTGGATTCGTGCTCTGCAAATTGGAATTTATAATTTCCTGTAACAGACCCGTTGGCATCATACATATTATGTGATGAATAGACTTCCAGTTTCACCGGCTGCTTTTTCGGTCTGTATTCTGCTGGAATTTCAGACAAGTCAACTTCCTGCTCCTCAATATCGATATTGGTAAAACCTAATTGGAGCTTACGGAAAAACTTCATAGCTTCATCGCAGATTGAGCCATGGACTTTGAATTGATGTTTTGTGAAAACACTATATCCACGATGGTCTAATCCTGAGATGGTATTGCACTCAAGTTGAAAAAAAGACAGAACATCTTTGCTTATTTTGCCTCCTAATTGAGCGACTAACGACAGAAACAACCTGTTGTCATTGGTCATTTCCTCGCGGTCTATCCCTTCTGGAAATAACTTCTCATTTACAGCTATACCATCATCTTCACGCACAAATAAGACGTGTTCTTCTGAATCAGGCTTGACGAACAACCATTCTTTGACAATGTGTGTGGAGTTGTTTTCAAACCCGTATCGGACTTGTTCGTCATCATTGTTAAGATAGACTATCTCAAAATGGGTGGATTTGTCGGGAGCGTTGTCCGATGACAGCCTGAAAGGGTCGTATGTCAACTCATCATTGTCATTCAGCTTAACAGAGTGCCTCACAATATAACTCATAGTTGCGATGGCTTCTATGAGATTGCTTTTACCGCTGGAGTTCGCGCCATATACAGCCGAAACTGTCGAAAAGCGATGTTTCCGTCTGCTCGCGATGCTTTCCTTAGGGTCGTCCTGGATAGAGGTGGGTACAAACGTAAACGTCCGTTCAAAATTAAACGAACGGTAATTGCCAACAGTGAATTGAAGTAACTTAGCCATGTGGTAGCGTGACATTTTTGAATGCGTAAATTTAATGATTAAAAACCAGAAAGTAACAGCGTCGTGAGAAAAAATCTCAAATTTAACATTTAATCAGGTTGGTCAAACATAAATTTGCAATAAAAGATTCTTTTACATATATTTGCAGAAACCCCGCGATACGTGGCACCTCGGAGGAGGATTGATGCCGGGTATTGGGTGGTGTTTTTTAGAACGAAGGCGTTTGCTGCGCTTTGATTCTTGGCTCCAAGAAACGACCAATTTCACAATCATAGTCAAGGTTGAAGCAATGAGATGTCCGTGGGTAATCATATCCATCGGTGACCTGTGGTCACAGGGTGGATTATATGAATATTACACGCGGGGTCATCATTGCTCATTCTACTATGATGGGCTTTGGTCGGCCTCTTGGAGCAGGATGAGCAATAGTATGGCTCCCGTTTTTTTATTCATAATTATCCACGCTCCGCAATGAAAAAACTGACTGCTGACAAGTTGTTTGATACATCCATGCTAACTCCGATACCAAGTATCGGAGATAATAACCACCATATATACTTCCGCTCGATAAATGACTTCATATCCTTAGATACGAAGATTTATAGATATATGCGGCTTGACCATATGATGGATATGCTATTACGGTCGCAGCTGTATGTCAGTAACCGTAGATATTTTACTGATATAAAGGATTGGAATGGTGAAGAGAAATGGATTCCTCAGCCTAATATGCTGTTTCGTCCCGTGTTTATTCCGTCCTATCGTGACAAGAAGTGGGTAAGAGAGGCCGAAGAAAAGAAAAATTACGCAATGAGGTTGTGTGTCTTGTGCTGGACTTTAGATGAACTAAACAATGGTTCGGTTGACGAAAATTTTCTGATGTGGAAAGCCTATAAATCATGCGATTTGATGTGCCGAGTCGGTACTACTATTGACAAATTCATACATAATATTCAGCCTCCTTGTGATGTAGTTATCTCAGATGTGAGTTACGGGACCAATCATTCAGGAGCATACCCTGACCGATTGACATTTAATAAATCCATATATTATTCTGCCGAAAAGGAAGTGAGGGCGGCTTTCCTTGATACATCATCTCATTTGGAAGTCAAAATTAAGGACATGGATGATTTTATTGAATCAATCACTTTATCTCCATTTCTGCATCCAAATATTGAAAGCATGATGATGCGCATGCTGAAGAATAGTTTCCCAAGGTATGAGTCAAGATTACATCAGTCAAAACTCATGGAATATAACAACTACAAGGATAACAATACCTTCAAGAAATTTAAACCAAACCCTAAAAAGTAATCATATGAGAAAAATTTTAACAACCATGTTGATTCTGACAATCGGATTGTTGGAGTCAATGCAAGCCGACACTTTTCGTGATGGCATTTTCGGGTATTCGATTTTATCTAATGCGAAAAAAACAGTAGAAGTGTCTGGGGCTACCTCAGTATATTATAGCCCCCTATGACGGACAGACGTGTTATTATGATGAGTACACGGTTCCTGAATATGTGACTCATGAAGACCAAACTTATTCGGTAAAAGCTATTGGTGCCGGTTGTTTTAGCGGATTACAGCTTTATTATGATCCAACCGTTATTCTTGATTATGCAAAGCGAGTTTTTCTTCCTGAATCGGTTAACGTGATAGGGGGAGGAGCATTCCGTTGCTGTTATGAGTTGGAAGAGATTAATTTTCCAGAATCTCTTATTGTGATAGAAAAAGAAGCCTTTCAACACTGTTATCGGTTATCCTCATTGACGTTGCCTGCATCGTTGAAAAGTATTGGTGAAAACGCTTTCTCTACAACTTCATACGGTACTTCATCTTCCTTAGAGATTATTTACTGCAAAATGCCAGAACCAATTGAATGTAACCCAGGGTTTTCCACTACTCTGATGCGCCATGGTATTCTGTATGTGCCAAAAGGTAAAAAGAGGCATATTCGAAAGTATATCCTTGGAGCGAATTTTGGGATATCCGCGAAATGGACTTTGATGCGGACATCGATGACCTGTCAGCTGATTATGCTAATGTGTCCGTGACGGCAAGCAACGGTCGCATCATAATCTCCGGTTTGGGAGGGGATGCATTCGCCAAGGCGTACAATTTGCAGGGCGCGCTGGTGGCGGAGACTGCGGAGCGTGTCATTGACAGCCTGTCGCCTGACCTCTACATCGTGTCGGTCGGCGGCAAAACCTTCAAGGTGATGCTGAAATAACGGCGATTGCATCGCAAAGCCGTGTCATCGGGGACGTGCCTATGGCGCGCCCCCGATTTTTGTTTGGTGTAGTGGGATGTGGATGTATTGGGCATTTCGCCGAGTGCGGACATGCCATGCCATGGCATGTCCCTACACCCTGACTGTCACAATCAGAGAGTATCCCCGTTCTTGTAGCATGGGATGTGGATGTATTGGGGGATGTCTCCATAGGAGACCCACACGTTAGGCAGGGGTCATGCAAGCTGTTCAGGCTTGCATGACCCCTGTGTTGCATCCATCACCCCCATTATGACCGCCTCCGTCGGAGGCGCACCCCCAGGCAAAGTGCGCCGCCTACAGCAGCGTATGTTTTGTACCATCGCCTGTACAGTGGTCAGGCAGACCTGCAGCCAGCCTGACCACTGCCTAACATGTCCGCCTCCGCCGGAGGCAAGAGTTCTTATTGTAATTTCTTTGATAGAGGCAATAAAAGCATATTGGATGCGTTTCAATCGTGAGAATTTATATCGAATATTTGCAAACATAATATTTCAGCAGTATCTTTGCGTTCCGAATAATTGTAACAAATTATGCTTTTTCGGAATTGCCATATGCAGATACAACGCGACATATACCTTGATAAGGTGATAGAAAGCCGTCACAACGGCATGATAAAAATTATAACTGGTGTCAGACGTAGTGGTAAATCCTATCTCTTGTTCAATCTTTTTGCGGATTGGTTGAGAAATAATGGGGTTTCTGAAAGTCATATAATTAAAATTGATTTGGAAGATCGTAGAAACAGAGCTCTGCGCGACCCGGATAATCTTTTGGAATATATAGATTCCAGGATGCAGGATGCTGATATGTACTATATCCTGATCGATGAGATACAGCTGGCTGACGAATTTGAAGATGTGCTCAACAGCTATCTGAAGATAGACAATGCAGATGTTTTTGTGACAGGCAGTAACGCGAAGTTTCTTTCAAAAGATGTGATAACCCCTTTCCGTGGACGGGGGGAGGAAATCAAGGTTTTTCCCCTGAGTTTCAGCGAATATATGTCGGTCTGCGGCAAGTCTGTTGAGCTGGGTTTTGAGGAATATATGACATATGGCGGCTTGCCTCAGATTGTTGAATACGATTCTGCCGAACGCAAGGTGAATTATCTGAAATCTCTTTTTACGGAAACATATCTGACGGATATAAAAGAGCGATATCAGGTTAAAAATGACGAGGAGCTGGAGATTTTGCTTGATATTATATCGTCGAATATTGGAGGCCTGACCAATCCTACCAAGCTGGCAAATACTTTTCTGAGTGAAAAGAAAGTCACGCTATCAGACAAGACCATAAAGGCGTATCTTGACTACATATGTGATTCTTTTCTGGTGGAGAAAGCGCAACGATATGATGTGAAAGGGAAAAAATACATCAGTACGCCGTATAAGTATTATTTCATTGATCTCGGATTGCGAAATGCACGGCTTAACTTCCGACAGCTTGAAAAGACCCATATGATGGAAAACGTCATATACAACGAGTTGCGTATAAGGGGGTTTAATGTAGATGTAGGTATTGTTCCTGTAACTGTCCGCGATGCCGATGGCAGGCAAAGAAGGGACAGCTATGAGATAGACTTTGTCTGTAACAAGGGTAATCAAAGGTATTACATACAAGCTGCCTACCGCATGGAATCGGAAGAGAAAATCATGCAGGAACAAAATTCCCTGCGAAATGTCAACGATTCTTTTAAGAAAATCATAATTGTTGGCAATCCCATCCTTGTGGAGCGAGACAATAGCGGAATAACGACAATCAGCATCTATGACTTCTTGCTCAATCCTAATTCTTTAGAGCTATAGGGATGCGGATGTAAGGAATATATTATGTAGGTCTCAGAGCAAACGGCTTGAGAAACCACTGCCTAACATGTGTGCCTCCCACGGAGGCAATGGGGTCACAGGCCGGCGCGGGACATCAGGGCTTCGTCGTCGAGGAGGGTGGCGGTGGGACCGTCGGCTATGACGGTGCCGTGAGCCATGATGATGGTGCGGGGGCAGGTCTGGCGCACGAGGTCGAGGTCGTGGCTGGTGACGATGACGGTGTGGTAGAAGTCCTGTATCTGCTTGATGAGGAGGCGGCGTGCGTGAGGGTCGAGGTTACTTGACGGCTCGTCGAGCACGAGGATGTCAGGCTCCATGGATAGAACCGTGGCTATCGCTACGCTACGCTTCTGTCCTCCGGACAGTCGGTATGGTGCCTGATGGCGCAGGTCGTCGACGCCCACTGCCTCCAGAGCGTGGCTGACGCGCCGCTCCACCTCCTCTTCGGTCAGCTTCATGTTTCGCGGACCGAAAGCCACATCTTCCTCCACCGTGGGCATGAAAAGCTGGTCATCGGGATTCTGGAATACCAGACCCACCGTGCGCCGTATCTCTGGGAGGGTCTTCTTGGTGATCATCACGTCGCCGATGACGACGCTGCCCTCCGAGGCTTGCAGCAGACCGTTCATGTGGAGCATCAGTGTCGACTTGCCCGCGCCGTTGGCACCGACGAGAGCCACTTTCTCCCCGTGAGTGATGAGGAATGACACCCCGCGCAAAGCCTCGAAGCCGTCGGGGTAGCGGTAGTGCACGTTGTCAAATTTTACGTAATGGTGGCTCATAGGTCAGATGCGGTTGAAAATATGTGTGAATAGCAACGGTATGTCGTAGATGCGACCTGCCACGAACAGTGCCGTCCAGACGATGACAAACAGGGTGTCGCTCCACCTCCAGCGCAGCGGATGGCTCAGCGGGAACATGCCGCTGAATCCGCGTGACAGCATGGCGCGGTGGAGCCGCTCGGCGCGGTCGGCGGTGCGGAGCAAAAGTTGTCCGACAAACACCGCCCAGAAACGCATGCCATAGGACGTGCGTCCATAGCCTCGCGCCGTGCGCGCCATCTGCATGGAGCGCGCCTCCTGAAGCAGCACGAATATGTAACGGTAGAGCAGAAACAGCTGCGTGGCAAATATGTCGGGCAGCCCGAGCCCTTTGAGTCCACGGCACACGCTGATGAATCCCGACGAGAGAATCAGCAGCAGAGTTGCTTGGACTGAGAGCAGTCCGCGCACGATAATCGACAGGAACTGTATCCACCCCTCGCTTATCGCCACCGTGCCGATATGTAGCATCGGGCGATGGTCAAACAGGGGGTTGAATATGCCTATGAATGCGATGAACGGCAGCGTGTAGAGCGATAGCTTCAGCACTCTGCCATATGAGATGTCAGCCATGGTGCAGCCGACCAGTGGATAGATGGCGAAGATGATGATGCCGCCGAGATTGTCGAGCGGAAAGCTCAGCACTGCCACTAAGTATGCCACCGTCACTATGAGTTTGGCGCGGACATCACGGACGCTCATGGATGACGTGGAGCGGCTTGAGGTCCGCTCCACGTCGTTGAGGGTCAGCAATGCCTTGTCGATGGAACTCATAGACTCGGGTGTATGGTATGTGTGTGGTTATTTCACCGGCTGGGTGGCATGGCGGCGATGGCGCATGCAGGTCAGTATCGCCCATGTCAGTATGACCACCATGGTGCATCCGATGATGCCTGACCATGTGCTGTCATAGTCGGGAAGCACGGAGGTGACACCCTGCACGCTGGCGAAAGCCGAGCGTGTGGCTGCTGCGGTGTCATTGATGATGTCGGTGGAGCCTGTCAGCCGTTCTATCGACCATTCCAGTCCGTCGGGATGCGATGAGGCAATCCATGTGAACGTGATGCCGAATATGAGAGCCAATGCTCCGAACACTATCATCACAGGGCGCACCGAGCGAGTTTCCTTAGCCTGTGACTGCGCCGGAGCTTCGCTCAGCAGCAGCGACGGACGTGTCTTGGCAACGAAATAGAGCAAGAAGCCTGTAGCGATGCCCTCTCCGGCTCCGATAGCAAAGTGAATCGAGGTCATCAGGGCGAAGAACTGGTTCCAGCTCAGAGCCGTGATGCCCGACAACTCTGTCTCGGCAGTTACAAGGACAGCCCCGGCTTCAAGCCCGACGATACAGCCGAGGATTGCACCGAGAAATATACGCCATGGAGTGAGCGAGCGCCCTGCAATCCAGCGATATACCAGTGCGTAACCTATGAATGTGGTGCATATGCCCATGTTGAGTATGTTGCAGCCTATAGCCATCAGTCCGCCATCAGCAAACACGAGACACTGCACCACCAGCACCGATGCCACCGTGATAAGTCCAGCCCACGGTCCCAACAGTGCTGCAGCAAGTACACCGCCCACTATGTGCCCGCTCGACCCAGTGCCGGGGATGGAGAAATTGATCATCTGGGCGGCGAATATGAATGCTCCTATCACCCCCATGAGCGGGACGATATTGGTGGAGTCGGATTTCTTTACCTTGTTGGCTGCCACAATCAGGGCTGCCACTGAGACTACGGCGGCTCCGGCTGCTACTGCCGGCGACACCAGGGCATCTGCCATGTGCATACTTGGATATACAGGTTATAAGGTTACACAATAAGGGATAATATGGTGAATGTTAAAAATAAAACAATGCAATGTCGCGATTTGTTTGCCGTTGCCACGCCTAAGGCTCGAGATGGTAGTAGGGACGCGGCGTGTCGTGGCATGTCCGCCTGCATGCAAAATTGTCGTCAATGGGGGTGCGGACATGCCACGGCATGTCCCTACACTATGCGCTACGGATGGGTTGGG
>ULXF01008880.1_pt1 | contig 9225 bp, 9 predicted proteins | sample 1961041 | NCBI WGS metagenome assembly ULXF01 (sample SAMEA4835832, study PRJEB28245) | human gut metagenome | biome: gut microbiome; material: fecal sample | place: Denmark | collected 2008
GGACATTTCCTGCTCCAGCTTGTTGATTTGCTTTTCCAGTGATTGAGGAGTGACTTGGCTCCCGGAAAAGAGGATAATATTCTCTTGAACATCCCGGAGACTTTGCATGATATCATTCTTGTCACCGGCCATGGTTTGAACGCACTGGAGAATTGCCTGATGTAATGCTTCCTCGGATAGGGTCGGAGAGTGCTGGCAATACTTTGTGCCGAACTCAAGGCGGTTGATGCAACGCCAGACAACCTTTTTCTTGCCCTTTTTAGACCAAGTGGTTCGTCGGTACATGGAACCGCATTCCCCACAGACCAACCTTTCGGATAAAGCATATTTGCTGCAGTATTTCCCCAGCACACTCTTGGTTTTCTTTTGGGAAACCTTCTTTTTGCTATTTCTGCGGGTCAGTTCAAGTTGGGCATTCAAGAAGTCCTCACGGGGAATAATGGCGGGGTGGTTATCTGTAATGTAGTATTGGGTAAGTTCCCCGTTGTTTTTCTTCTTTTTCTTGGTTAAGAAATCCACAGTATAAGTCTTTTGCAGGAGAACATCTCCCATGTATTTTTCATTCCGCAGGATATGCTCAATACTTGAGAGGCTCCATTCGGTATTCCCTCGTGGGGTTAGCACATTCCGCCGCTCCAGGGCTTCTTTAATCTGGCGGAGACTCCGGCCCAGCAGGAACAGGTTGAAAATCATTTTGATGTGTTCCGCTTCTTCGGGCACAATTTCCGGTTCACCATCCTCATCCTTCCTATATCCCAGCATACTCGAATATGGAAAGGCAAACCTCCCTTGGCTGTAACCTTTCCGCTTACCCCATTTGACGTTGTTGCTCAGGGATTCGCTTTCCCCTTGGGCAAAGGCGCTTGTCCATGTGAAGAATATTTCGCTGGTCACACGAGAGGTATCCAACCCTTCTTTTTCAAAACGGATGATGATACCCCGGTCCTTTAGCATTCGTATGTATGAGATGCATTGGAGGGTGTTCCGGGAAAAACGGGACAGTGACTTGGCAAGTATCATGTCGATTTTCCCTTTTTTGCTTTGCTTGATCATTTCCATGAAGCCAGGGCGGTTCTCATCCCTGGTGCCGCTGATGCCATCGTCTGAAAAAACGCCGGCGTATTCCCATTCAGGATTTGAGCGAATGAGATCCTCATAATAGGTTACTTGGTTTTCGATACTGGTTTGTTGTTCTTCCTGCTCCGTACTGACTCGGCAGTAAGCGGCTACACGCAGCCTGTGATTTCGTGTTCGGGTCTGCAGTACCGATGAGGGCTTAATTTCCCGGATGCTTTTTTTTTGTCGGATAGGCGTTTGAGATTGCATTTAAGGCTCCTTTCTATTATATTAAACAACCTTTTGATTGATTAGTTGTAAGGTGACAGTTGCATTTGAAGTTATAAAGACTTTACTTACGATTTCTTGAAAAAGCTGGACATCCAACGATTCTAGGGGGACTCGGTTGTCCAAGGCTTTTTTTAGCAGTTCATTTTTCCATCCCACAGGTTGGTTCTGCATAGTGCTGTATTTCTCTTGGGCGCACTTTTTAATAAGCTCCAACAGATAATCCGTAGAAGTATATGGATCGCACATTTTGCGATTGATTTCGTTTGTTAAGCGAGCGGCTTCTAGAGAGAGACACTTTACTGTCTGGGGAGGCTGTGTTACTTGGGCAGAGTGAGTAATTACAAAATTTAAAACGCCGAGAATTCGCTCCAACAATTCGTTATCTGTGATGTTGCCTGTTTCAATTCCGCAGTTTGGACAAATCCAGACTATGCTTTTGCTCTGTCTGCTGTGATGAGTGCTTCGGGCTAGTTTTTGTCCACATTTTATGCAGCATATTTTCTCTCTGACGGATTTAAGTGAAGGATTTAATTTTCCATTTTGTATGATCGAACGCCGAGAGGAAACCTGTTCAAAAAGGCTTTCTTCTATAATTTGAGGGTATTCATTATTTCCAAGGTATGTGGCGTTATCTAAAATACGACATATCATATTCTTGTTCCAATTGCATCCTTCCCGGTAAGGCACATTGAGAACAGGCAGCCGTTCCATTAGTTTTGGTACGGAAATACCTTCTGAATATTTTTGAAAAATAAACCGTACGACCAGTGCTTCCGCTGCATCTAAGTCTATCTGTCCATCAATCATATGATATCCAAACGGGAACCTGCGCTTTTTGCCCATAGGTGTCACCTCTCGATGGGTTCTATCAGTTCCAAGCTATTGATTAACTGAAATTTCAAACTTTTTGGACCGGCAATTATCTTGGAAATGATCTTTTTCAAGGTAGAAGGGTGAAAGAAATTGGATGTAGTTTTGCTCAACGTCTCTAATACGGCTTGCGTTCCACGGATCAATTCCTGATAGTCGTTTAAATCACGATATCTTTTTAGCTCTGCCCTTAAAGATGAAATCTTCTGATCAAGTTCATTGGTTTGGGATATAAAAAAAGCAGAATCAATGTACTCTTTGGCTCTTAAGGTAGCCAGTGTATGATTCTGCTTTAGTAATTCGGCAATCTCTTGGTTCAATTTTATGGCTCCGGGATGAGCCATATATTCCCGATCTCTCAATTTCTGTATTTGGAGCAGAAATGTTTCCAGAATTTCACTTTGGTTTTGTTCCAGCTTGTTGGTTAAGGAAAGAAAGGCTTTATATATTGTGTCCTCTAATATACCCTTTGTACTGCATCGGGAAAGGTCGGCTAAATGGTTGGAACACGTCCACATAATCCCCTGCGAAGTAATTCTTCGATAACAAACCGATCCGCATTCTTCACAGAAAACCATTTTTGTCAGAGGAAAATCTTTAGTAGACTGCTTTTTGCCATGTTTTTCCTTTTTTTCTTTCAGTAAAGCCTGTACTTTTTCGAAGGTTTCCTTGTTGATAATAGGTTCATGGGTGTTTTCCGCATAAAATTGAGTTTTCTCACCGTGATTATTGATCTTTTTGAAGGGGATGCTTTCAGTGCGGTAGCTTTTGCGAAACAATTCGCTTCCTGTATAACGCTCATTTGTTAAAATATACAGGATGCCGTGTTTGCTCCAAACGGGTTTCCCACTCAGTTTAGGAATCTGTTTTGCCCCCAGCTGATGGGATATGGTTTGAATGCCGACGCCGGATAGAAAACTGCTGTAAATCCAACGCACGGTCTCAGCTTCTTCCGATTGGATAGTCAGAATTCCGTGTTCATCGTATCGGTATCCATATGGGATTTGCGATAGGCGGAAGGTGCCATTCTTCATTCTCATGACGGCGCCTCTACGCATGTTTTGGGAGATAGAAATTGATTCTTCTTGCGCAAAGGCGCTCATCATGCTCAGGAACATCTCATTGGTTAGTGTCCCTGTATTGATCTGCTCTTTCTCGAAAATCACAGAGATTCCGAGTGCCTGCAGTTCCCGTACAGCCTTAATGCAATCTGTACTGTTTCGAGCAAATCGGGAAACTGATTTGACCAATATACAGTCGATCCTCCCAGATCGACAGTCTCGCATCAGCCGTTGAAAATCGTCGCGCTTGTCGGCCCTAGTGCCGGTAATGCCCTCGTCTGCATAAATGTCTACGAATTCCCAATCACTATGGGATTGTATGAGTTGGGTAAAGTATTCTACTTGTGCAGAAAAGGAATTGAGTTGGTCGTCAGAGTCACTGCTCACACGGGCATAAGCACAAACCCGGATTTTTTGCTCTTGCGGTTTTATGGTGGGTTCTATGATTTGCACCTGCGGCATTCTCTGCACCATCCTTTCTGTATTTTCTTAGGCGACGTTTATTGCGACCGCCCTGTAGCAACAACACTACCACATCTACCGGTATAAAGCCATCACAATGGCCACTAAATATCGTATCTTGAAACTCGGTATTTCTCAGCAATAGCAACAGTGGATCCCTTGTAGTTTTCAGATGTAATGACGCCGTCGGCTAACATCTTTTTTAAGACTGACAGTACCATATAATATTTGATTTCGTTGATCACGGCAAGGGACGGAGCTTCAGGGAAATAAGGAACACGCATCAATTCAACCTCCATTTACGGCATAAAATAATCCGGGCCTTTCTTTGTCCGGATGAATTCTTCTACGTCTTCGATTTTTCCGGTGATCCGTAGGTCTGGCAGGGCGTCCAGTACAGCGCGGTGATACCGCTCTCCAGGGGCTGCCCGATAGTCCAGAATGCTTACCACGCATGTATCTGTCTCGGTGCGAATGGCCCGACCGAATCCTTGCCGAAGTTTTACCTGCATATCCGGTATGACTACCGTCCGGATGTAGTCCTGTAAGGTAGGATACCGCTCCCGCTCCGCTTCGCTCAATGGATCGGGAACAGGGAAGGGCAGACGCACGATGATCAGCGAAGACACCATGTCGCCGGGAAAATCCACTCCTTCCCAACAGGAGCCTGCTGCGAACAGCACGGTGTTTGGCGCTTGCTTAAACTGGTGGATGACATCCTGCGCGTGCCGCCATACTTCCATAAGCGGGAAGGACAATTGCTCCTTCACCTGATTGTAGACAGCGCTCATCAGAGAATAAGAGGTAAAAAGCACCAGCGTGTGGCCGTAGGTAGTTTCTATTAACCTACAGATCTGCTCCGCCAGATACTTGACTTCCTGTTCACTGCCCATTGACAATTTCGGCTGGTCTTCGGGAAAGTATAACAGGCAGTTTTCTTCATAATTGAAAGGCGAAACCGCGACGAAATCTTCCAGTCGCTGGTTTGCGGACAGCCCCATAAGCTGCCGGGTCCTGTCGAAGCTGCCGCCGGCCATGAGGGTGCCGGAAGTCAAAATAGCGGGTGTGGATTTCATCCACAGCGCCTTGGATAGAAGTTCCGGCATCTCCCGGCTGGCAGCGCACAGATTGGGGGTTCCGCTCCGATCGTATTGGATGTAGAGAATGTATTTGCGATCTCCGGTGAAAAAGAGGCTGAGAACCTGTTCCGTCGTTCCCAGCCGGTAAAGGATCCACTGGGGAAGATGCAGGGCCAGCTGTTTCTGAAGCTGCCGGAGGAAAGAGAGACAAGCCCGAAGGGCTGCTTCCCGTTCCGGCGTTAGGACAAATGCAGTGCGCTGCGCATCTTCCAGCAGTTCGCCCCGGCACATAGCCTGTACGAGGGCATCAAACTTTTCTTTCAGCCGCTGGGCCGCAAGGGTGTGCTTTTCTTTTATCAGCAGCGTGCAGAGTTCATGAAAGTCTTCCGTCGACAGGCTCTTTCCGTACATCTGACGGGCGGCGTCCGGCAGCTTGTGGGCCTCGTCAATCACCAGGGCCCGGTAATCGTTGAGAAGAGGACGCATTTCCTGCAAACGGTGGGCGGCGTCGGCCAGCAGATAGTTGTGGTTGCAGATCTGGATGGAAATTTCCGCACTTCTGGCTTCTTTCAGGTATTGGTGGTATCGGCAGGTGCTTCTCAAAGGGCAGGTTTTTTCGCAGACTTTTGGGACGCATACCTGACGCCGATCGAATCCGCTGAGGCCGGCAACGGAGTCCAAGTCGTAATGGGTGCGCAAGGAGAGCAGAGCCTCCATCTGTTCTGCATTCTTTTTCTTATCTTTCACAGCTTCCAAGCGCTGGGAAAGACGAGCGTCGCAGACAAAGCGTTCCTTGCCTTTTCGCACCATTGCCTGGATGGGCTTGGAGATGATGCGGTTCTCCAGAAAAATCCGGGATAAAAATGGAATGTATTCTCCAATGATAGCGTCCTGCAAGGCGACGCTGGAGGTGGAGACCACCACGGACTGGGAACCGGCAGGCACATGGGGCGCGAATTTTTTCAGCAAAATGCAGGCGGTCAGATAGGCATAGGTTTTGCCGATCCCGACGCCTGCATCGCAAAGGACGATATTGTTTTGAAACAGGGTGTCCATCATGGTGTAGCAGAGGGCGATTTGTTCTTCCCGCACAGCCAGCCCGTTTTGGGGCAGAAGCGTTCGGAAGATCCGTTCTATTTCCCTGTAGGTCTGCTCTTTTGAAATTGATCTGTTCATTTCGGCACATTCTCCTTGGCCTGTTGGCGGCAAACTAATGCGGCGCAGATTTTCTGCGCCGCACGGATTCGCCGTCAACGGCAATCTGAATAAAGTAGTGGATTTTGATGCGCCGTATTTGCAGCTCGCCCCCCGGCAACCTCTTGGGAACCATGCGGGCAGGCTTGCAGTTTACAAGCCGTTCACTGGCTCTCCAGGGGTCTTGCTGATTACAACCCAAGGTCGGCCAGCCCATCTGACGTGTGGGCAAACGATAGCGTGTATCATAATCTCCCGCCCGAGGTTGTGGCAAAAAGGGCAACTACGCCCTCTTTCCGGTCAAAATGAATCGCTCAAAGCCAAACAACGCAAGCTGTCGTCTCAAAGAAGAGAGGCAGCTTGCGGCTGGGCTTGTCCTGGCGCTTTTTCCGAAGCCCGCATACTGCGGACTTTTCAGTCGCTCGCTCAGGCGGGAACGTACCCGCATGGCTGGTGTTCATTTTTCAAGCTACAAGTGAACGTCTTTTTCCCCGTTCATCCTATAGCCCAGGAAAAAGGCCGGATCGTGACATGAAATTAGGAGAAAAACTTCTTTTTCAGGCGGGAGATACGCTGCCGGACTGCTGTTTCCGTCAGTCCAATTTTTTTCGCGATCTCTATACTGGTGTAGTCCTGTAGTTTATACAGGATGATCTGTAAGGTAAGTTTGTCCTCTTTGGAGAGAATACGCAGCAGCTTCGCATTCTCAATACTATCCAGCAGGGCTTGCGTATCTTCTACGGGCAATTCAATATCCTGTGCAGATATGAGATCTACAAAGGGCGACCATTCCACCTGGCGCTGCAGGTATTGGCGTTCTTTATTGAACTGTGCCCAATCGTATGTATGCAGGCGCTGGATGGTGTCCTCTCGAGTGTGGAAACCGGGAAAGTTACGCCGAGTTTAGAGCTGTTTGTGAAAATTTGTGATGAGTTAGGGGTCACACCGGACTATTTGCTTGAGGGTGCGATGCACTCGAATAATGTGCCTCAGAGTATCGTAGACCATCTTCGCCTTTGCAGCGAAGAAGATGTGGATTTGGCGGCAGAAATTGTAAAACTTTTGGCAGACCGGAATGAATCAAACTTGGGTTGACAAAAAAATTATATCGCGGTATAATACCCCCCGAAAAAAAAGGGGGGGTTATGTGCGTATTCTGCTCTGTGATGATGATCCAATGATTTTGGTTCAGATGGAAAAGTACTTGAAGGAGTACTTTCAAAAAGCACACTTGCGTGTGCCGGACATTGCATCTTATACAAGTGGCGATGCGTTGCTTCGCAGTGAGAGCACGGCGGAGATTGCTTTTCTCGATGTGGAGATTCCAGGACTGAGCGGTATTTATACAGGCGAAAAACTGAAGAAGAAAAATCCCTCGATTAAAATATTCATTCTCACATCGTATATGGAGTATCTGGATGAGGCGATGAAATTCCATGTGTTTCGGTATTTGTCGAAGCCTATTGAAAAAGCACGACTGTTCAGAAACGTGAAAGAGGCACTTTATCAGATCGAGATGGAGACACGGCCGGTAGCGATTGAAACAAAAGACGGCGTGATCGTCCGCCAGGCGGAGGACATTGTCTTTGTAGAAACAGAGCGGCACAAGACGAAAATCGTGACGATCGATGCTGTATATGAAGTAAATTCCCCCCTACGCATGTGGAACGACCTGCTACAGATCGGGGGTTTCTATCAGACACACCGAAGCTTTATTGTGAATATGAGGTATGTAGGGGAGTTTACCAAAGATACGGTGAAGTTGAATTTGCCAGACGGACAGACCTGTTCTGCATATTTGACGAAACGGCGATACAGCGATTTTAAGAGCAACTACTTATTGTACTTGGAGAGCACACGATGATAGAGCAAAATATCTGTTTTGTAGTGGTTTATTTGGCGGAAGCGCTGACAGCTTGGCAGTTTTTTGGGGAGTTATTCTCTCCCCGGCGGCCGACATGGGTTCGCGGCATATTGTTCGGGGTAGGCTATGGATTGGCCTGGTTGTGCTTTGCTTTGGATTTTGTGCATGTGAATGTCTTGATATTTGCGGTATGTACAGGGCTCATTCTTTACATAGGATATACGGTCGGAATCGGGAAAGCTGCTCTATACGCGGTATTGTTGTCTGCGCTTATGCTGGGTACAGAATACCTGTCAATGCTGTTTCTTGGGGCTTTTTTTGACGGATTTGGGCAGTACAAAGAAAGATTTGCTGTGCTGATTCTTTTTGCGGTATTCAGCAAAGTGCTCTACTTTATCTGCACGCGTCTTTACGTTCATATTGCGAAAAGCCGGGAGCAAGAGAGCCCGGTGCCCAACGTCGTTTTTATTCTGATGTTAGTCACGTGTCTTTCCTCTGTGTTTGTTATCACGGCGCTTATTTATATTTGTCTTGAGCTCCCGAGTTTTTCGCGCGCTGCAGAGTTCTGGATGATTGGCTGCGCTATGGCTCTTCTTCTGGGAAACATTCTGATATTTGCAGCTTACCAGTATATACAGCAAATGAATCAGAGATATATGGATTTAAGGCTACAGCAGCAAAAAGAGCAGGCGGATCGGTCGTATTATAAAACATTGCAGGAACAGTATGATAACCAGCGGATTATGATTCACGATATCCGCTATCACCTTGCAGCCATTAAGGAAATGGCTGAGGTTCAGAATGGGAAAGTCGTTGCAAACTATGTTTCGGAGATGGAACGCCTTCCGGCACTGCAGCGGCGGGTTCAGTATTGTAAGGATCCGGTATTAAACACCTTGCTCATTCGGTATCGCGATCTATGCCAGGAGAGAGGAATCTCATTTTCTGTTGATATTCGCAAATGTGCAGTAGAAAGTATGGACAGTATAGATATAACGTCGCTGTTTGGAAATTTAACGGAAAACGCGTTGGAAGCGGCGCAGGGATCAGAAAATCCGTTTTTAGAGATATCGCTTGACGTGCGGGAAGCACAAAAGGCCTGGGTGTTGACAATTGTGAATTCTTGTAAGGAACCGCCTGAAACTTCAGGGATGGGCTTCATCTCGCGGAAACAGAAAAGAGGGCAGCATGGTATAGGGCTTATGAGTGTGAAGCGCATTATGAAGAAGTATAAAGGCAATCTTGAGCAATATTACGAAGAAAATGATAAGACGTTTCACTCAGTGGTTGTATTCCCTGTGAATATTTCAGGGTAATATTATTAAAAATGGGAAAGGGCACTGCCTGT
>ULXF01005807.1_pt1 | contig 9154 bp, 13 predicted proteins | sample 1961041 | NCBI WGS metagenome assembly ULXF01 (sample SAMEA4835832, study PRJEB28245) | human gut metagenome | biome: gut microbiome; material: fecal sample | place: Denmark | collected 2008
GGGGGCGCTGCCTTTTCCTCGGGGGCCGCATGGGTCTTGCCTGCCTTGGGCGGCTTGGCCTGCTCCGGGGACGCTTTTTCCGTCTTGGGCGGGCGGCCTCGGCGGGGCTTTTCCGCTTTTACCTCTTTCTTGGCCCCCGGCTCGGTGGGCGTAGCTTTTTCGGCTTTTGCAGGGCGGCCCCGTTTGGGCTTGGGCTTCTCTGGCTCCGACATGGGCTTTTTCCATTCCTGCTTGCTGTACTCGGTGACGGAAACGGACTGGGCCTCCGGCTCCTTGGGGATGTCCGTCGGAGCATCCTTTTCCGGCGTGGAACGCACAGCGGAAAGGTCAATCACCTTTGCGGACGGAGCGGGGCCGTCGCCCACATCAGGGATTTCGGCCTGCTCCATTTTTAGGGCCTTTCCCGGCATTTCAGGCGGGGCCTGTTCCTCCGTGGTAGGGGGATGCTTGTTTTCTTCTGCCATGACTCGAATAACCTCCTTGACAAGAATTTAGGCCATGCCACACGGCTGGCCCATATCGGCACACAGAGAAAATGCTGTCCGCATACAAAAACACCGCCTATGTCCTGTTAGGCGGTGCATTGTGTAAGGCTTGGCAGCTCATTTTCAGTTGTTTTTCTCTGTGTGCCCTTGTCAAGCGATGTTTACATTCTTTATTGGCATTATATCATATGACCTGTTCACGAAACAAGATGTTTGAGCATTTTCGGACAACTACAATCATCTTCCATCATCCAACAGCAACTTGAAAGGACATTCCCCATCTTTGTATCATCTTGAATCAAGCCCTAAAAACTTCAAGCACTCTGCCGTTATATGGGAGAGTGCTTCTGCTATCATAAAGCCATAAAGTTGAAGGGAGGAACGCGATGAAATAAGGTAAAATCAATAAGGGTAGCTCCCAACGCTGAAAGGAGTGTTCATTTATGAATACACATTCTTTGTTTTCCTATGATTTTTCCAAGCGTTCTATCATTGCAAGTGCAACCACACTGAAAAAAGCCCGCAATCCGCAGAGTGCAGAATGTAAAATGCTTCTGCAAATGCTGTCCGAGCATCCGAATTTTGAGGTTGCCGAAAAAATCATCCAGAAGAAACCCGCTAAGCAGACCTACAAGGGGCTGACCTTCCAAGCAATGACCGATTATATCAAGACGCAGGCCAACAGTGAGGCTGAAATCAGGAAATATGAAGTCGTTCGCCGCATTGCCAAAATCAAAGGCAGCGAATATGCCCTGACAAAGAAATGGTTTTTGAATGCCTATCCCGCATACAAAGAGAACGCGATTGTGGAGCAGGAAATGGCCGAAATGCTTCAAGCAGAAAAAGCGCCCATTTCTGCCTTGCCCACAGCCGTTGGACTTTGATGCAGGGAGGGCAAGAAAATGCGTAAGGATTATAAGATTGATTTTGCATCCCAGACCATTACCATTACTGCCGCCTTTGAGCAGGCAATGTCCAACCCTAAAAGCGACGCATACAAGACCATCCGGAAGCTGTGTGCGGATTTCCCCAATATGCGGATTGTCCGGCGTACACACCGCACCCCAACCCGCTACACCAGCAAGCAGGGCGATGTATCTGCCTGCAATCCCTACAAGAACCTGACCTATGAAAAGATGGAGCAGTTCATTTCCGCGCTGCCCAACAGCACAGAGTATCGCAGGCAGTATGACTTCCTGAAAACCTACGCTTCCGGTATTCAGACCAACGGATACAGTATTGTGCGCAGTTGGTTTATCGCCCAGTTCCCGCTTTACCGCAAAGAACCGCTGTTTTATCTGACCGGTGAGCATATGGTTCTTTCTGCCTCTGACTTCCTGAAAAAGCAGGAAGCAATGAAGCAGAGTGCGTAAAGGAAATTTAAGTCAGGCATTTAACAGAATATAAGAGAAATGAGATATTATGTGTTAAATGTCTGACTTAAAGATGGGAGAAGATTATGCTGGAATGTAGAACCTATTCTTATGCCGAGCTATCCGCGCTGCTTCATACACAGGACAGCCAAGGTATAAAGCGCAGATTTGAACGTTGGGAAGTCAAATATACCACAACTGGCCGAGGGACAGGGCAAAAATTTGCAATTACAGAAATCGGAAATCCGTTCAAGGTCTATTGCATACTGGACTTCGGCTTTTCCCCACAAACAGATTTCACAAAGCTGGCCTTTTTTACTTACTATCTGCTGTGCGACGATGAATTTCAGCAGTTTCCAGTTGTTCAAATGGAAGAACGTTTGAGAGCTGACGGACATACCTTGTCGCGGCAGACCATCAAAACGTATCTTTCGCACTTTGAAGATGCCGATCTGATTTGCCGTGGAATACGTTTCACCTATTATTTTGCTGTTGGCAAGTCCCATAAAAATACTGACGAAACAACATACAAGCGTGCGTGGGCGGAATACTGGGAACGCATTCATCAGGGTTGTCCGTGGGAACAGGCAATCGGTGAGATGTGTGCCACCTATGGCGGCGTAGCTCGAAAGCATCCGCAGCTTGTTTTGAACGCCTTTTACAACCATATGTATGGACAAATAATAGACTGGGCGTTGGAAGCTATGAACGTGGAACCGGACAAATCAGATTGATTTGTCCAGTTCACTTTTTATATAGGAAAAAGGAGAAAACACGATGCTAGAAATGAATGTGCCGGACTATTACCCGGCTATGTATCAGGACGGCTATACCCCAACAGAGATTTTAGCCGCAATGCGGAAGAAGATGCGGCAGAACGTTCAAGAACAGCGCTAGAACGGCAGCCAGCTTTCCAATATACACTTCACCGCAAAAGTGGAGGTGAAGAAATGAGAATTGACAACACAGCGCAGGAGAAGCGCAAGAAAAAGAAGCAACAAACGCAGCTTGAATAGATGATTTTCTCCGTCATTCAGTCCTGCATCAAATCGACAGTGGACGAAGCGATGAAAGAGATATTCAAGGACTTCAAATAAACAGAACGCGGTTTTTAAGTCAGACAATTAACAGAAAAGATAGAAAATTCACTATTATCTGTTAAATGTTCAACTTAAAAACCGCTTTTTTCTTTTTCCGCAGCCGTGTTTGAAATCCAGAAGCCCATTTCAAAATTATCCAGCCACGCCCAAAGAGGTCAGGGCAACTAAAAAAGATTTCTCCTGAAATACACCCCCCTGTCCTCAAAAGGGTGCTGCGCGTTTGCTGAACAGAATTTGCCGTGTATCCGGCTGATTTTGGGCTATTGGAGCAGTCAGAAAAGTGTATAGGAAATCAGTTGTTTTCTTGGACGTATTCAATCAGGTCGCCGGGCTGACATTCCAATAGTCCGCAGATACGTTCAATGTTTTCCCAAGACAGACCTTTTCCCTCTCTCAGCTTTTGGAGCGTGGACTGGCTTAATAGTCCCTCGGTTCTAATTCTGTTGGTGTTGTAGCCTTTCTCTTTCAGTGCATTCAGAATGTTTACCTTATATTGGAGCGGCATAATTTGAGCCTCCTTTTCCATTGTCTATATTATAAGCTACGAATTGCACGAAATCAAGTGCAAAAATTCAACGAGAAATAGCACTAAATATCGTGCAATTTGTCAATAGATTTGCACGAATAATCGTGCTATACTAATGACAGTTGATAGAGATACCCACCAAACAAATTATCATCCAAAAGGAGAACAAGACAATGAGCAAGAATGAAATCGTGAGCCTGATTGAAACGATGAACAACTATGACGAGCTGGCAAGCAAAGCGAAAGCCAAGGCAGACGCCATCCGCGACGCGCTGAAAGAAGAAATGCTGCGGCTGGACACCGAGGAGCTGAACGCGGGCGCTTACATTCTCCGCTACACCAACATCATCAGCAATCGGTTCGACACCACGACATTCAAGCGCCTGTATGCCGACCTCTATAAAGACTTCACCAAGGCCGTCAGCAGCCGCCGCTTCACAGTCAGCTGCTAAAATTAAGAACAAGCTCCGCGGGCAGGAAATGCCCGTGGAGCAGAAAGGACAGAGAGATATGTTGATATTCGATGAATTGTGGAACGGGGCGTTCAGCCCTTGTGAGCACCGCTATGAGCGGAACAGCGATTATGATGTTGTGAGCCGCCGCATCAGCGCCCAGATGGATGTGCTGCGTCAGAACGCCTCCAAGCGGCAGAAAAAGGTGTGGGAAGCCTATGACCGCGACTTGGCCGAGCGCGAAAATCTGGAACAGCAGGACGCTTATTATCAGGGCATTCGGTTCGGCGCACGGTTTATGCTGGACGTGCTTCTGGAACAGCCCAGCAGCTATGAGGCGCAGCGATGAAAGCAGGCTATGCCAGATGCTCGACCAACGAGAGCAAACAGGATATCGAACGGCAGGTGCGGGAGCTGAAACAGGCGGGTGCGGAAACTGTATATCTGGAATATGAACACGGCGACGCGGCAGTCAAGGAGCAGTTGTCCTTACTTCTGGAACAGGCACAGGCGGGTGATACTATCATCACGTTAGAAGTCTCCCGCCTTGCCAGAAGCACAAAGCAGCTCTGTGAAATCATTGACGCCATCAGCCGGAAGCACCTGTGCCTTGTCATTGTCGGCAGTATCACAATGGACTGCCGCAGAGGACACGCAGACCCGATGACAGAGGCTTTTTTGCAAATGGCAGGCGTGTTCAGTCAGTTGGAGCTTGCTATGATACGCGCAAGGGTGCGCTCTGGAATGGCAAATGCCAGAGCCAAGGGCAAGCAGATCGGCAGACCGCACCTGACCAGCGATGATATTCCCGCATCCTTCCTCCGCCATTACCCGGCCTATAAGGGCAGACAGCTCAATATCAGCGAGTTCGCAAGAGTGTGTAATCTCAGCCGGACAACGGTTTATAAGTATATTGACCTTTTGGAGCAGAAATAAAACAAGTCATACATTTAACAGATATTGGAGAAGCTTTCTTCTTTCTGTTAAATGCATGACTTGAATTTGTTTATGGGGTTATGCCCAGCCCTCCTCGTCCAGTATTTTCTGGATGGCTTTTATGGAAACATCAAAATCATTTTCTAATAGGGACATTCTCTGTTCATCAGACGTGTTTATCTGATTAAACAGTTCTCTTGCTCGCGCCAAATGCCAATCGAGTGAATATCCATTTTTGTTATTTCGCTGTTTCTCTCGTTTTTCTTTGTTTTGTGGATTTTGAACTCTGGCGACAATTTCTTCAAACCACTCTTTTCTCGTCATAGTCATACGCCCAAGATTTGTTTTTTCTTTGCGTCAAATTCTTCCCGCGTAATTACCCCGGTATCCAACAGGTCTTTTAATTTTGTAAGTTCTTCAATGCGGTCATTGCTTTTCGCCGTTTTAGTCGGTTGCTTTACCATTTTTGTAGTCTGAGCCTGTGGTGTGTTCTCAAAAACAATACACGCTAAAAGAATGGGGCTGGCTACAGAAACAAAATTTTTTAGCGCCCAAATTATACTAAATCTATCCGTAAGAAACGCAATTTGATTTGCAATATTCCCAACTAAAAATAAAACTACACTCACAATTTTATATTTGCTTGCATTTTTCTTATCTTGAACTGCAAATACAATGAGAACATAGCCCAAAAGCAAAAGGACAAATGAAAAGATGTTCACGATGTTCTTGGGTGGATTTAGAGCCTTTATCAAACAAGAAACCGCCTGAAAGCCTGCACCTACCATAAATACTTGACGCATCCCGAGAAACATTGACACAGCCATCATTACTGCTCCAATAGCAGAAACAATATATCCAATTACATAAGCAGAGTTATAGGCTGTATATGCAGAAGATGCATCAGTAGAGGCAAATGTATTTGTATAGAGGAAGGATACTATCGCTAAAGCCAAAAATAATGCTCCGGTAAGATAACGAGCTATTTTCAAATTCTTATCGTTCATAGTCTCCCCCTTTACAACTTCGCCAAACAGTCGGCTTTCATTTTCGCGTATTCTTCCTCATTGATAATGCCCTGTTCTTTCAGCTGTGCAATTTTCTTAAGTTCGTCATATGGGTCAATCGCAGTTGCTTTTGGTGCTGCCGCATTGGAAGTGTCGCTGTATCCGCTTCCGTCCGCAGGCTGTAATTTACCAGACGCAATATTGACGATGTCCAAAATCCAGAGAATGCCGAAGCACCCGCCTGTCAGCAGTTTCAGCACACCCATTCCCGTGTAGCCCAAATAGAAACGGTCTACACCAAGACCACCTAAAAGGGCAGATAAAATGATTGCCGTTGTTTTGTCTTTCATAGAAATCGCTCTCTTTCTTTTTGTGATAGATATAGTATATAACATTTTGTTTTATATTTCAATATAACAAACTGTTTTCTCTATACTTTTCTGTGAAACTTCCACAAAGGAGCACAGGAAAATGTATAGACGCATCCGCGATCTGCGCGAGGACAGCGACCTGCTGCAACGGGACTTGGCTGAATATCTGCAATGTTCGCAGGTCTGCTACTCCCACTACGAAATAGGCAAGCGCGACATTCCAACAGACGTTTTGATAAAGCTGGCTGATTTCTACCACACCAGCACCGATTATCTCTTGGGACGGACAGACGAAAAGCAGGCGTATCCCGCATCCAAGAGCCGGAACGAGGAATAGACCATGCCCGGACAGCCGTTTGACCGCATTGCCGTTTTATACAACTACCTGTTTCATAACACCAGCAAAGGGCATACCGTCGCTGTGGCGGACATTCTGACCAATTACCGCAACCACGGCTATGAGCTTGAAATCAAGTCATTCTACCGCGACAAGGACGTTCTGAATGCCTTGGACGGCATTGAAATTGCCTATGACCACCGCACGCGCGGCTACTGGATGAAAACAGACGGATTTGAGCCGTATGAGCTGCGGCTGATTGTTGACAGCATCCAGTCCTCCAAATTCATCACGCAAAACGTCGCCAACAGGATTACAGCAAAGGTCTTGAGCCTGACAGACCGCAATACCAGCGCCGGTCTGAACCGCCGGTCATTCGTCGCAGGCCGTATCCGCAGTATGAATGACAGCGTGGTAAAGGACGCAGACAACCTCCATATTGCTATCCAAAAGAACCAGAAAGTGCGCTTCAAGTATTTCCACTATGACCGCGAAAAGAAAAAGTGGTATTCGCACAACAATGAAGCCTATGTTGTCAGTCCTTTTGGGCTTTTGTGGAACGACGGAAATTACTATCTCTATGCCTACGACGGCGAGAAGTTTCGCCATTTCCGCGTTGACCGTATGGAGCACATCACTGTCTATCCAGAGCCAAGAGAGGGCGCAGAAGCGTTCAAGCGCATCGACCTGAACGCCCATCAAGCCGAGGTATTTAATATGTTCACCGGAACGGAAACGACAGTAAAGCTCCGCTGTGCCAACCACTTGGCAGATGTGATTTTGGAGCAGTTCGGAAAAGACACGATGCTCATTCCAGATGGAGAAGATGATTTCACCGTTTCTGTTCCCGTCCAAATCAGCAAGCCGTTTTATGCGTGGGCGGCAGGCTTTGGAGCAGATATGAAAATCCTGTTTCCGCAGGCCATAGTCAATGAAATGCGGGCATTCATTCAGGAATTATCCGAGATGTATAAAGATGATGGGAAGATGTGAAAACATCTTCCCATTTGTTCATTGTTGCTATTGGATGTGTGAAGATGATAGAAGATGATGGGTTATCTTCTGGCAGACAGCTTTGCAATCCGCTCCGCATTTACGTTCATCTGTGCCAGCGGAGAAAACCTGTCAAAGCTCTTGGCAATATCCGCATCATAGATGTTGCAATAATGCTTTGTCATTTTCAGCGTCGCGTGTCCCAACAGCTTTTGGAGCGTGAACACATTTCCTCCGCAGTCCACCAAGTATTTCCGGGCAAAGGTATGACGGAACAGATGAATCGACGTTTTTTCGACCCCTCTGCTGTGATTGTAGTGCGTAATCGCAAGACGCAGAGCATTTTCCGTCAGCATTCTGCCGTATTCATCACAGAATAAATAGTCCGTCTGCTTGCCTCCGCGAATTTTCATATACGCCCGCAGAATATTTACCATCTGACTGCACAGCGGAACGACCTGAACCTTATGCGTCTTTGTGTGCCGGAATATAATCTGACTGTCCGCAAGAAAAACATCTTCAATCAGAATGTTCCGGACAGTTGCGGCGCGGCAACCACAGTTCAGCAGGAAATTGACAATGACCCAGTTGCGATATTCGCAGAAATTACAGCTTGCCGCAGGCTTTTTCAGCAGCCGCAGCAGTTCTTCGTCCGTATAGGTTTCCTTGACTGTTTCGACCTGTTTATAGTTTGGAACATTCAGTGCCGTATAGCCCTGCCCGGCACACCAATTCAGGAAGGTGCGGAACACCCGCAGATAACTGCTGATGGAGTTGTGCGCCAGCCTGCTCTGCCGCATTGAGACAACCATTCTGTCAAGGTCTGTTTGCTTTAGCACATCGAACGTCAGGCTTGTATCCAAATGCTTTCCAATCGACCGGAAATGTACGTGGTAGGTTTCGACTGTTTTGTCCGAAACGCCCTTTGCAGTTTGGGCGACCACGAAATCTTTGAATGCCTCTTTTATGGACAGATTTGCTCCTGCCTGTTTCATCGTAATTTTCATAAAAAGTCAGACCGCCTGCTTTCTTCAAAAATCGCAAAGAACGCAAGCGGTCTGACTTTTTTCAGGGAAAAAGGAAAATCCCTTGAAAACACAGCGTTTTCAAGGGATTGGTGGAGACTGGCGGACTCGAACCGTCGACCTCCTGCGTGTGAAGCAGGCGCTCTAACCAGCTGAGCTAAGCCTCCATTGCTTAGCTATTATAGCACCGTCCGCCGAAAAAATCAACCGGAAATTCCGCGTTTCGAAGAAAATCCTGCATTTGAAAGCGCATCTGCCGAAAACGCGGGGCTTTGCGCCAGCTTCAAAAGCGCCTCGCGGGTATTTTCCTCTGGGTGGCGGAGGACATGCGCCAGCAGCGCATGGAGCATCTGTCCAACCTCCCGACCGTGCAGCCACGAAAGATCGCTGCCGGATACGGCCAACTGGCCGAGCGTAACGCACTCGCCGGAGGCGAGTATCTCAGAAAGCAGCGCCCCTTCCCCGGCGAGCGCGGCGGCGATCTCCGCAGCCTCCGTGCCGTTTTCGGCGACCGCGCGCTTGAGCGTGATCCGGTCCAGCTGCGGGCAA